>Ga0318512_10000005_pt1 | contig 43963 bp, 57 predicted proteins | sample GRESIP171b2f19_FD_203682 | JGI IMG/M metagenome (GOLD analysis project Ga0318512, IMG submission 203682) | Tropical soil microbial communities from Luquillo Experimental Forest, Puerto Rico - GRE.SIPMG.171b2f19 | ecosystem: Environmental > Terrestrial > Soil > Tropical forest > Bulk soil...
CACCTACGCTAACACCGTTGGTGCTTCCGGCGACGAACTGCACGTTGTAGTTGTCGACCAGCTGGGCGTGTTCACTGGTACTCGTGGTTCTGTTCTGGAAGTTTGGGAAGCGCTTTCGCGTGGTACCGACGCCCAGGCTGAACAGGGTGGATCTCTGTACTACAAGAACGTCATCAACAAGTCCTCTCAGTATCTGTGGTGGGGTGGTGACCGTGCTGGTGCAGTTTCCAACACGACAGTCAATATCGTTTCCTCGACCAACATTTCGCCGCTGTCTATTCAGATGGCAGCGGGTACTGACTCTGCTTCTGAATCGATCATCGCTGTTTCTTCCGTTACCAACGCGTATGACGTGTATGGTGACTCCGAAGCAATCGACGTTTCGTTGATTATGGCAGGCAAGGCTCATGGTGGTACTTCGGGTGAACAAGTTCCGAACTACATCATCGACAATATCACTGAGAAGCGCAAGGATTGCGTTGTATTCATCAGCCCGAACCAGGCTGCTGTTGTACAGAACAAGGGCGCAGAAGATGACGCAACGATTGCATTCCGCAACCTGCTTCCTTCTACTTCTTATGCCTTCATGGACTCCGGTTACAAGTACATGTACGACAAGTACAATGATAAGTACCGTTGGGTTCCTCTGAACGGCGACATCGCTGGTCTCTGTGCTTACACCGATCAAACTCGTGATCCATGGTGGTCTCCTGCTGGTTTGAATCGTGGACAGATCAAGAACGTTGTAAAGCTTGCTTGGAACCCAGGCGAAGCTGAGCGTGATGATCTGTACTCCGCAGGTGTCAACCCTGTTGTTTCCTTCCCAGGAAATGGCGTGGTTCTGTACGGTGACAAGACGCTGCAGCGTAAGAGTTCTGCATTCGATCGTATCAACGTTCGCCGCTTGTTCATCGTCCTCGAAAAGTCGATCTCCACCGCTGCTAAGTTCACCATCTTCGAATTCAACGACAGCTTCACCCAAGCTCAGTTCAAGAACATGGTCGAACCGTTCCTGCGTGACATTCAGGGTCGTCGTGGTATCTACGACTTCAAGGTTGTTTGCGACGGTACGAACAACACTCCGCAGGTTGTTGACTCTAACAGCTTTGTCGGCGATATCTACGTCAAACCAGAAAAGTCTATCAACTTCATCCGTCTCAACTTCGTGGCTGTTGCTACTGGCGTTGACTTCTCTGAAGTTGTTGGCCAATTCTAATAGGAGATAACAATGGCTTTTAACGTACAAGACATCAAGAGCCAGCTCCAGTTTGGTGGTGCTCGTCCATCGCTGTTCCAGGTGACTTTCACGAATCCTGCAACAGCGGTTGCCGATATCAAGGTTCCATTCCTGTGCCGTGCTGCGTCTCTGCCTGGATCTTCCTTGCCTTCGATCGAAGTTCCTTACTTCGGTCGCCGCACCAAGGTTGCTGGCACTTCTCGCCAGTACGAAAACTGGACAGTCACCGTCATCAACGACGAAGACTTCTTGATTCGTGGTGCCCTTGAGAGCTGGTCAAGCCGTATCAACGCTTATCAGGGCAACATTCGTAACTTCGCAACCGCTGCACCTGCTGAATATCAGTCGCGTGCACAGGTTATCCAGTATGGTCAGACCGGTAACGTCCTTCGCACTTACATCTTCGAGAACATCTTCCCGTTGAACGTGAGCCCGATCGAACTGAACTGGGATTCTGCTGATCAGATCGAAGAATTCACGGTTGAATTCGCGCTCGACTACTGGACTATCGACGGCGTCGCCGACGGTCAATAATGGTTGAAAGAGTGGGCTACATAAGGAATGTGTAGCCCACTTCCATTTGGAGATGTATTTTGGCAGACCTGTTTGGCTGGGAAATTGTTCGTAAGCGCAATCCCGAAAAAGAAATAGAATCGTTTGCAGCACCGATTAAAGATGACGGCGCAGTCGTTGTCCAAGAAGGCGGTGTTGTAGGCACATATCTCGACCTTGAAGGCGCTGTCCGAACTGAATCGGAACTGGTGACTCGTTATCGAGAGATGTCAATTCAGCCAGAAATCGAATCGGCTATTGATGACATCGTGAATGAAATGGTCGCGTTTGCGGAAGACGAAGACCTGGTTCAAATCAACCTTGATCAGTTGGAAGGATATTCCGAGAAAATCAAGGATCGCATCCGCAAAGAATTTGATGAAGTCGTTCGTTTGTTCGACTTCAACATGAATGGTTATGACCTTTGCCGTCGTTGGTACATCGATGGACGCCTCTACTTCCATGTCATTATTGACGAAGAGCGTCCAGAACACGGCATCTTGGAAATGCGTTACATCGATCCTCGTAAGCTCCGTAAGGTGCGCGAGATCCGCCGCATTCCGCAGGCAAAGGGTCTTGCATCTACCATTCAGACCAAGAGCGAATACTACATCTACAACGATCGTGGATTTGCTCTGAAGGAAACTTCTACATCTGGTTACAACAATGCAACGGGCATGCGTATTGCTGCTGACTCTATTGTTGCTGTAACATCAGGTCTTATGGACCCAACCAACCAAATGGTGCTGGGTTACTTGCACAAAGCCATTAAGCCATTGAATCAGTTGCGTGCCATGGAAGACGCAGCAGTCATTTATCGACTGGTTCGCGCTCCAGAACGTCGCGTGTTCTACATCGACGTTGGTTCGCTTCCGAAGCTGAAGGCTGAGCAGTATCTGCGCGACATGATGGTCAAGCATAAGAACAAGGTTGTGTACGACGCCCAGACAGGCGAAATTCGTGACGACCGTCGCTTTGCTACCATGCTCGAAGACTTCTGGCTTCCACGCCGTGAAGGCGGTCGTGGTACTGAAATTTCCACGCTTCCTGGTGGCCAGAACCTCGGTCAGATGGAAGACGTCAACTACTTCAAGCAGCGTCTCTATCATTCCTTGCAGGTTCCAGTTTCGCGTCTTTCTGACGATGGAGGCGCGTTCAACCTCGGTCGTGCTACAGAAATTTCACGTGACGAACTGAAGTTCGCCAAGTTCATTGACCGTATTCGTCTTCGTTTCTCGATAGTGTTCTACAAGACTCTCGAAAAGCAGTTGATTCTGAAGCGCGTTATTTCCGCTGAAGAAGCTCCGGCGATGTTCCAGAAAGTCAAATTCACGTTTGCTTCTGACAACTTCTTTGCAGAGCTGAAAGAAACAGAAATCATGCGCGAGCGCCTTGGTCTGTTGAATGACATCGACCAATACGTCGGCAAATACTTCTCTACTCCATATGTCAAGAAGCATGTTCTGCGTCAAGATGACGAACTCATTGAGAAGATGCAGAAGGAAATGGATGAAGACGAAATCAATGGTCAACAGGGCGAAGCGGCGTTCTCTAATTTGAATGCTGGACCTGAACAACCAGGCGGTGATCCTGGAGCAGCTGTTGAATCTCCGTATGGAAATCCGCAGCAAGAACAGCCAACTTCAGGTGGACCAGATGGACTGCCTCAAAAGAAACAGTCAAACTCATCAAAGCAATAAATAGAAGGTTCATTTAGGAGTCTAACATGTCCACAATTCTTTCTCTAATCGAAGCATGCCATGAAGGCAAGCCAGTCGATGTTGCTGAAGCATTCAACAAGCTCATTGCAGAGCGCGTTGCTGCTCGCATCGAAGACGAAACACCTGCAATCATTCGTGAGTTCTTCGACAAGATCGAGGCTGCTCAGAAGCCAGCCGAATAAGGAGCAATCATGAAGAAGTTTGCTCAATTCAAGAGTGGCTTGTTTGAAGCCCACTATGATGTTGCAAATGCTAACAAGCATTTGGCAGACGCTGAGAAGCATCGTGGAACTGGCGAAGAAGGCATGAAGAAATTCAAGCACCATATGCACATGCATCACACGCATATGGGAGATCATTATCACGAACAGTCCCAGATTGGAAACAGTGACACGTATCGTGCCAAGGCAGCGAAGCTCCGTGATGAGCATCGCGAAAAGGCTAAGAAGTATGTCACGGAATCTACCATCGTCTATCCAGTAATCAACGCGCGTTCTCCAGCCGATCAGGAATTCACCGATGCGCATCCTGCGCAGGTCATTCCGGACCCAGCTAAGAATGGTGATGAAGTCTACAAGGGCATCACTAGCAAGGACATTTCTCGTCGTGCTGACAAGTGGACTGGCGATGATGACGCTGATGATGCTTCTGCTGAAAATGGACTTGATACAGCCGGCACATATCACAACAAGAAGATCGCTGAAGCTCTTGCTGCACTAGAAGAATCATTCGATGGTTTGACTGATGAACAAATTGAAGAATCAGTCAAAGGTCCATACCATGCCGCTTATGCAGATGCCAAGGCAGTTCTCAAGCCAGAACATCACAAAGCTGCCGCGAAGATGTTCGCTCGTATGAATCGTGGCAGTGATGAGCACGAAGAATTGAAGCGTGCTAACCTGCATCACTCACAAGAGCTAAAGCCAGTTCTGAAGAAGCACAAGATTGCTGAAGAAACTCTGCAGCTTCAGGAGATCTCGAAGAAGGTTCTTGGCTCCTACATCAAGAAGGCTTCTGACGATCAATTCAGAAATGGTGCCAAGATTTCTGATTCTAGGCATGCAGGTAAGCATGATGAATCAGGCAAGATTGCCGTTCGTACAGCCAAGCGAATGAAGGGCATCGCGAAAGCTTCAGACAAGCTCACTAAGGACTAAGATGCTCCACTTCAGCGAATTCCAAAAGAAGACAATCGCTGAGACGGTCATTCCTAGGAACACTCATGGTGGTTTCCTAGGAACGGCTGGTAATGAGGCACATACACTTCTCGACCATGCAGTCGCGCTGATCAAGAAGGCAACAAAGGGAATTGCCGCTCTTAAGTTCAGTGACATCGTCATCAGCCACTACCTCGATTCTCGTGGCGGACGCCAACTTGCCGAACTCCTTTTGGACAAGCAACCTGATGACGTTGTCATGACTTCTATTAAGAAGTCCATCGATTCATTCGTACGCTCCTATAATCCAGGTCTTTTTGAAGAGACCTACGATGGTTGGGATGATGGAATGGGTGATTCTGATGGACAAGTGATTGATGAGGATGATAGTTCGCCAGGTACTGGTGGAATCTTCTCGTCGAATCCAGTACGACACGGTCGAGCTGTTGGTCACCTTCGTCGTTTGATGCGTCAGCCTCTCAAGGCTCATGAAGCTCACGAAAAGGTAAAACCTCACGCTCACGATGTTCGTCTACTCAACGACATTAAGCATTTCGCTGGAAAGGATCCACACGTAGATGTGCGTCCTCTCGTAAAGAAGCGTATGCGCGAACTCAAAATTTCAGGATTCTGATATGCCAATCATCCAGAACAAACTGCACACACAAGCAGTAATTCGCGCAACAGCGAATGAAAGCTACACGCTTGCCGATTTCCAGCTGACTGGTGAAACTGTCACGGCTATCGATATCACCCAGGTCTATTGGTGTGGTTCCTGGACCATTGCTCGTGATGCGAACGTCATTTTGAGCTTGATCAATGGAGACAACTGGTTCCTGGAAGGCGTCACCGCTCTTCGTGAAGACAATGCAGGAAGCTTGGTCATCACAGCACCAGCTTCTGGGGGCGGAACTCTCATTCTGGTTGTCAAGAAGCAAGTCACAACAACTGACCAGAACTTCTAATAGGAGATAACAGTGCGCCTTATTTGCGAACTCAATGAAGATGTAAGCGTCCTTTCCGAAGCTGTCGGAACGGATGGTACCAAGAAGTACTTCATTGAAGGTATCTTCTTGCAGGCAGGAATTCCAAACCGTAACCGCCGTGTCTATCCGATCGGCATTATGGAAGCGGAAGTACATCGTTACACAGAAGAAAAAATCAAGAAGAACCGTTCGTACGGCGAACTGGAACATCCTTCGGGTCCCAAGATCAATCTTGATCGTGTATCGCACATGATCACTGAGTTGAAACAGCAGGGCAACGACTGGTATGGAAAAGCTCAGCTGTCTGAAGATACTCCATGTGGAAAGATCGCTGTCGGTCTGGTAAAGCTCGGAGCAAATCTCGGCGTTTCTTCTCGTGGTCTCGGTTCACTCCGTAACCGCAATGGTCTCATGGAAGTTCAGAATGATTTCTGGCTGGCAACTCCAGCAGACATCGTCTCTGATCCATCAGCTCCAGATGCTTTCGTGAATGGAATTATGGAAGGCGTCGAATGGATTTGTGAGAATGGAATCTGGCACCAACGCCAAATCGAAGATGCCCGTGCAGAGCTAAATAAGGCAGCACGAAACCCAAATAAGGAACTTTTCGAACAGGTCGGCGTAGATCTGTTCAAGAAGTTCATGTCTACCTTGTAAGATCGCCGATCTTATAAATAGAGTTTGCAATTTACTAGGAGTTTACCAATGACACAGAAGAATCTCGACGAGAAGTTCACTTCTTCGTACGGAGTTGATGCTTCCGTTCCTGATCCGGTCGGTACAGGTGCCGACGCTAACAAACGCCCAGCTGACAAGGGTGATGGTGAGCGTTCGATGCCAACTCTGTCTAAGTCGGAAATGATCACTGGCGTCGCGAAGCTCATGGACACGCTTTCCGGTCCTCAGCTCGACGCATGCTACAAGCATTTCATGGATCTCGGAAAAGGCGGCAACGATTCCCAGGCTCATAATCTTGCTACGATCAAGTCGCACGTCAAGGAAGATGTTGACGCGATTTTCGACGGACAGGAATTGTCTGAAGAATTCAAGACCAAGGCTTCCACGATTTTTGAAGCAGCAGTTGTTGCTCGTTCTATCGAATTCCAGCAGAAGTTGCAGGAAGAATCTGAGACTGCTCTGACAGCAGCAATTGAAGAATCGGTCGAAGAGCTAGCATCCCAGGTCGACAAGTATCTGAATCATGTTGCTGAGCAGTGGCTCGAAGAAAATCGCCTGCAGGTTGAATCCGGCATCAAGGCTGACATTCTTGAGTCCTTCCTCGGCGGAATGAAGACTCTGTTCACTGAGCACTACATCGAAATCGCAGAAGACAAGGTTGATGTAGTTGAGACTCTGACCAATAAGGTCGAGGAACTCGAAGCTGCATTGAATGAGTCCGAAAACAAGTTCATCGCACAGCAGCAGCAAATCCAGGAAATGGAGCAGAAGGCACAGCTCGACGCTGCATTCAAGGAAGTTGCTGAAGGTCTGACTGATACTCAGGTCGACAAGCTTGCCGCTGTTGCTGAATCCCTATCTTTCAACGACGTCGCTGAGTACAAGTCTAAGCTCAAGACAATCGTAGAAGGCTACGTTGCAAAGCCAGTTGTTGCGTCCCCGACCGCAACAGATCTGAATGAAGAAGCTCCTCCTGCTGGGGGTGCTCCCGCAACAAAGAACACAAAGCCAGTAGACCCGATGATTGCTTCCTTCGTGGAACGTCATAAGAAAAAGTAAGTCAAAAATCAGGTTTGTATAAATAGCGTACATCCTCTAGGAGAAGCAACATGTATCTAAACGAAGAACTCAACCAGAAGTGGGGTCCAGTTCTTGACAATGACGAAATGCCGAAGTTCAAGTCTCAGCAGGTTCGTGATGTCACTGGCGTAGTTCTGGAAAACACTCTGAATGATATTCGTTCACAGGGTGCTTTTGCCCCAGCGTCGCTTCTGAGCGAAGATCCGGTCCCTGCTAACGCAACCGGTGCTGGCATTTCGAACTATGACCCGGTCCTGATCACACTCGTTCGCCGCGCAATGCCGAACCTGGTTGCTTACGACCTGTGCGGCGTTCAGCCGATGACTGGTCCTACTGGCCTGATCTTTGCAATGCGCTCGCGCTACGCAAACCAGACTGGTTCTGAAACCTTCTACAACGAAGTTAACACTGCGTTCTCTTCTGTTGTATCTGGCGCTAACACCATCGGTCAGAAGCACGTAGGCTCTCTGCCGGCTGGTGACGTTAACACCTACAACTACGCGGGTGGTATGTCCACCGCTCAGTCCGAAGCTCTCGGTTCTGACTCCAACGTTGCTTTCGCTCAGATGGCGTTCTCCATCGAGAAGGTAACCGTTGTTGCTCAGTCTCGTGCTCTGAAGGCTGAGTACACGATGGAACTGGCACAGGACCTGAAGGCAATTCATGGTCTGGACGCCGAGACCGAGCTGGCCAACATTCTGACCACAGAAATCCTGGCAGAAATCAACCGCGAAGTCATTCGTACCATCAACGTAACTGCTACAGCTGGTGCGCAGGATAACACTGCTACCCAGGGTATCTTCGACCTCGACACCGACTCTAACGGTCGTTGGTCGGTTGAAAAGTTCAAGGGTCTGCACTTCCAGCTGGAACGTGACGCGAACGCTGTTGCTAAGGCAACTCGTCGTGGTAAGGGCAACATCCTGATCTGCTCCTCTGACGTTGCTTCGGCACTGCAGATGGCTGGCGTTCTGGACTACACCCCAGCTCTGAACTCGAACAACCTGCAGGTTGACGACACCGGTAACACCTTCGCTGGTGTTCTGAACGGACGTATCCGCGTCTACATCGACCCGTATGCAATCGGTAACTACATCACCATCGGCTACAAGGGCGCAAGCTCCATGGACGCTGGTCTGTTCTACTGCCCATACGTTCCGCTGCAGATGGTTCGCGCTGTTGGTCAAGACAGCTTCCAGCCGAAGATCGGCTTCAAGACTCGTTACGGCATCGTGGCAAACCCATATGCTCAGGGTCTGACTGTCGGTTCTGGTGCTCTGGTTGCCAACTCGAACGTCTACTACCGTCGTTTCCTCGTGAACAACCTGATGTGAGACCAACGTTCTCTTCTGAGAACGAACTATATAAAGGGGTGGCTTCGGCTGCCCCTTTATTACATTCAGGATCGGTATGGAAAAATATGGATTTGTGTACATTTGGCATAACACCAAAAAGAACAAATGGTACATCGGTTGTCACTGGGGAACTGAAGATGATGGATATCTCTGTTCATCAGAAAGGATGCGTATTGCGTACAAACGAAATCCTGAACATTTTCGTAGACGCGTCATCGAACGAATTTACACTTCTCGTGTAGATCTTTTAGAAGCTGAGCACCGATGGCTGCAACTGATACCGAATGATGAATTAGGTAAGCGATATTACAACATGAGTAAACGACGCTTTGGTCATTGGTCTGCTACACCTGATGCACGTTCAATTGCTCAGAAATCAGGAGATGCACGGAGAGGAAAATCCCTTCCAGCTGAAGAAGGAAGAGGTGCTAAGATTTCTGCTGCAAAGAAAGGCAAGCCTTTTAGCGAAGAACATAAAGCAGCTTTACGTGCTGCTCGTGTAGGGATGAAACTTTCTCCCGAACATCGAGCTAATATTTCCAAAAGTCTCAAAGCAAGTGCCAGGTATTCCAAATAATGTTCATTGATCAACGTCATAAGGTCGTGTTCTTACACGTGCCAAAAACTGCTGGACTGTCCATCTTCACTGTGTTCGGGCATCAGCTAGAAACTCGATTGTCTCATTTCACTCCAGCAGAAGCCAAGCAATTCATCTTTCAAGAAACTTGGTCTGAATACTGGAAGTTCGCGTTTGTTCGGAATCCCTGGGATCGCTACGTGAGTTTGTACGAGTTCCATCGCCAGAGCGACTACATCTTCCGACGCAACGTCGAATCCAAGAAAATTGCTATGAGCAACAACTTCAAAGACTGGGTCTATCTGAACTACAACAAGTTCGTGTCATCAACATGGTTTTCTGAAACCCAGTCGATTTGGTGGAAAGAAGCTGATGTGGTGTTCAAGATGGAAGAAATGGATTCGGCGATTGAGGAAATCAAACAGCATATGCCTATGTTGAAACCTCTTGATCGAATCAACACAACTCAACATTCAGCATACCAATCATACTACACGTCCAAATCTACAATTGACATGATTGCTAGATTGGAACATGAAACCATTGAGAAATTTGGATACACTTTCTGATGATCGTGCTACAGAAATCAAAGTGCGTGTTCTTCCATAATCCGCGAACAGGTGGCAACTCGATTTCGAGAATGTTGGACGTCGAACAATCGCTAAATCCATTCCAACATGTATCGACTGAAGCAGCGAAACAGTTTCTGTTCCAAGAAACTTGGTCTGAATACTGGAAGTTCGCGTTTGTTCGGAATCCCTGGGATCGCTACGTGAGTTTGTACGAGCATCTGTACTACAGCCCGCATGCACCGAAGCCAAAATCGAATTCCAATCCTGGAGGCGCTGCGTTGTACTCATTCGATGAATGGGTGTATTTGGTGAAGAACAAATTCATCAATGCCAATCCTTCTGAGCATCCACAGCTTCGTTGGATCAATGGAGTGGACACGGTGTTTCAATTTGAAGATCGTGCTACCTTTCTTCCTTTGATTTCCAAAAGGATCGGTGTAGAACTAACTGACTTGCGTTCCAACACATCAACAAAGCAATTTGCCAGCTATGCTGATTACTACAAGAAGAAAGCAACTATTGATACAGTTGCAGAATTGGACAAGGCAGTCATAGAAAGGTTCGGTTACACGTTTGGTAGTTGATGGTGTCTTTGGTATCACCATTCGGTATAATTCAGCAGTGTCGCGTTGAGTGATAGAGACGCGAACACTTTTCAACCTAAGCAAGGAACATCATGAATCATTTGATCATCGACTGCGAAACCCTTTCCACGCATCAAGACGCAGTCATTCTTCAAATCACTGCAGCGCTCCATAACACGGACAACAAGGATTCGTTGTTCGAGAACCTTCAAATCAGGAACTACAAACTGAATGCCAAGCTTCAACATGAGCACGGTAGGAAAGTTGATCCTGAAACCATCAAGTGGTGGAAGGAACAGCACGTGGATGTGCAAAAGCAATCTTTCATTCCTTCGGTGAATGACATCGAAGCTGAGTTCGCGCTCCAAGATTTCGAAGACTGGTTGAAAGCCAACAAATACGACAAGCGCAAGGACTTCGTGTGGCAACGTGGTTCGAAAGACGCCGATTGGCTCACCAGCTTGTTCATGGACTGTGGTTGGATCCATGCTCAGCTTCCGTTCAGTTGGGGAAAGGTCCGTGACATCCGCACAGTTGTAGATGTCCTCGGCATGTCCAGCAAGTTGAATGGCTATCCCGACAACACTGAAGAACTACGTGCTCAGATCCCTGGCTACAAGCAACATGATGCAGTTTCTGACGTCAAGTTTGAGATCCTGGTGTTGCACGAGGCAGGTATTCTCTAACGCCTATCTACATGGGAACCCATTCGGAGATTCCCATGTCTGCCAACACCGCACCTGATTGCGACAAGGAAGCTCTTGGCGGCGCGCAAATCTCGCCCAACCAGAGCTTCCTTTCTCAACTCGGCTTCCAGTTTACCGTGAAGAAGCTTCCAACGACGAATTTCTTCGTCACTAAGGCGATGCTTCCTGGATTGTCGATCAACCATCCAGAATTCAAGACACCGTTTGCGACTCTGCATCCTCCAGGCGATCACCTCCAATATGGTGAGCTTCAGATCACCTTCAAGGTGGATGAAGACATGCAGAACTGGATGGAGTTGTACAACTGGATGGTCGGAATTGGTAAACCACATGACTTCGATCAGCGTGGGCGCTTGATCGCAAAGAACTCTATTGGCGAGGGTCTCTATTCTGATGGCCAGCTAGTCATCCTCTCCAATGCCAAGAACCCGAACGTTTATTTCAATTTTGAAGACATGATCCCTTCTGATCTGTCGCCAATCGATCTTGATTCGACCGCAACTGACGTCAACTTCGTCAACTGCACGGTCTCTTTCAAATACAAACTGTTCACGGTAGTCAACCCACTTCAGGCATCTGAATAATTTCGCTATGACTCTTGATGAAATCTTCGAACAGTGGAGCATCGATTCCACTGTTTCAAAACTCGATCTAGATTCTGCTGCTCTAGGCATCCCTAAATTGCACCATAAGTACTGTAGGATGTTGAGTACCGAACGCATGCTTCTCAGGAAGATGGAATCGGACGCAGACATCCTTTACAACAACAAGAAGCTATGGCTCCTTGGTGAGCTTTCTTCTGATGAACTGAAGACCCTTGGTTGGGAACCGCAACTGAAACGCCACGTCAAATCGAACGTGGACGACACGTTGAAGGCAGACAAGGACTGTATTAGCATGACCCTGAAAGTTGCTTATCAGCGCGAAAAGCTGGAGGCACTGGACAACATCCTCAAGATGATTCATAATCGCTCGTATCAAATTGCGAATGCGATCAATTTCATGAAGTTCCAGCAGGGAATTGGATAAGATGAAGACATAATGACAGATCTGACTATTCGTGCTCTAAACGATGTACACATTCAAGTTGTCTGTGAACCTGGACTTGCTTACGAACTAAGCGAGTTCTTCACGTTCACTGTTCCTGGCGCCAAATTCATGCCATCCTACAAGTCTCGTTACTGGGATGGCAAGATGCGTTTGTTCAACCTGAACACTGGCATCATCTATCGTGGACTGCTATCACACATTTTGCAGTTCGCACGCGAGCGCGATTATTCAGTGGCTGTCAGTGATGATATTCAGCTGACAACGCAGGTTTCCGAGAACGAATTCATCAGTTTCGTGAAGAAGCTGGATTTGCCTCATAAACCGAGAGATTATCAGCTAAAAGCTCTACTTCACGCAATAAGAACGCGTCGTCATGTGTTTCTGAGCCCAACTTCTTCCGGAAAATCGCTCATGATTTACATGATTTCTATGTGGCGACTCATCGTGGAGAAGCAGGATAAGGTTGTCATCATCGTACCAAGCATTGGTTTGGTGAATCAGATGGCAGCCGACTTCGTTGACTACGGTTGCCCAGAAGAAATGATCCAGAAGATCATGGGTGGTAAGTCGAAAATCATTGAAGCTCCTATCACGATCACAACTTGGCAGTCAATCGTGGATCTGCCTCCTGCATGGTTCGCTCAGTTTACCACGGTCTTCGGAGACGAAGCTCATACGTGGAAGGCGAAGTCTCTGACCAAGATCATGGAGAAGTTGAAGAACTGTCCAATGAAGCTTGGTCTGACAGGAACGCTTGATGGCTCAACTGTCAACAAACTTGTGCTTGAAGGTCTATTCGGTCCAGTGATTCAGATCGAGAAGACTGCGAACCTGATGAAGAACAAGCAGGTTGCTCAGCTCCAGGTGCAATGCATTGTTCTGAAGTACACAGATGAAGAGAAGAAGCTCGTCTCGAAAATGTCGTATCAGGAGGAAGTAGACTTCTTGGTGCGACACCAGCGTCGCTTGGACTTCGTTGCGAAGCTAGCATTGACGCGAACTGGTAACACTCTGGTTCTCTTCCAGTACGTCGACAAGCATGGCAAACCTCTATTTGAGAAAATCAAAACGCTTGCTCATGATCAGAGAAAGGTGTTCTTTGTTTCTGGCGGTACAGATGCCGACCAGCGCGAATATGTAAGAAGGATCGTTGAAACTGAGAACGACGCCATCATCGTAGCATCGTATGGTGTGTTCTCAACAGGTATCTCTATCAAGCGCCTTCATAACGCCATTGCAGCGTCACCTACGAAGTCCATCATTCGACTGTTGCAGTCGATCGGTCGTATTCTTCGTATCGGAACAGAAAAGGATAGCGCGACTTGGTATGATATCGCAGACGATTTCTCCTGGAAGTCGAAGCTGAACTACACACTAAAGCACTTCGGTGAACGCTTCCGAATCTACAATTCTGAGAACTTTGATCACAAAGTCGTTACCAAGGAGATATAATGGAAGAAACACACGAGCCGTTGTACTTGTTGTTCAAGTTGGCTGGTGGTTCTCCTTTTATCATTGCTGAGGTTCTTAGTGAAAGCCAGATCGAACTGAAGGTCAAGTCTCCTTTGGTCTTCAGTTTCCAAGACGCTGGTGATGGAGACGTCTACGTCAATGCATCGAAATTCATGCACTTTGCAGAAGACGATGAGGTAGTGTTCCATAAGAACAACATCTATGCTGTTGCTACACCAAAGCAGAAGCTGATTCGTTACTACATCGAATGGAGGAAGAACCTCCCGGTGAAGGCTTTCAATCAGCTTGAGGATTCTATGTTGTCATATGCCAAGGATCCATCAGCTGAGTCTTTGGACGATTCTCCTTCGGATTTGTCGTCCTTAGTTCCTCCGTCGAAGCTTATCAACTAACTGTTGGCATTACTTCACTCACCGCGACACTTGGTGATTATAGCGAGCGATTGAGCCAAAGTCAAGATTACTGATGACTGTTAGTTTGACGTTGACTTTGGTACCTGAAAACACTTATGATTCGCTGGAAATTCGTGGAACAGGGTATTTGATGTCAGATTCATCTCGGGTTAAAGACCCGATTTCACCAACTCTACCGTCCAACTATTACATCGATCCAGAGAAGTTCATGGCTGCGATGGTTGAGTACAAAACGAAGTATGACCATACGAAATCAAATGGTCTTCCGGAACCCCGTCTCCCGGAATATGCAGGCAAGTGTATTCTCCAGATCGCGCAGCGTTTAGCTCGCCACAAGAACTTCCTCAACAAATATTGGTACATCGAGGAAATGATCTCTGATGGGATCGAGAACTGCCTGCTCTATGCATACAACTTCGATCCTGAGAAAGGCAAGCCCTTTTCTTACTTCACCCAAATCGTCTACTTTGCTTTCTTGCGGAGAATTCACCGCGAGAAGGTACACACGTACACGAAATACAAAGTGAAGCAGAACATGATTCAGGAAGGTCTGGCAGAAATTTCTGACCATGACGTAAGCGAAGACTTCGGCATTGAAGTCAATCCTGAAAATGAATTTATGCAGGAGTTCATCAAGAACTTCGAAGCAAAGGAAAAGACGGCGAAAGCCAAGCGCGAAAAGAAAAAGCGCGGTGTTGAGAAGTTCATCGAGCCGACAGTAGAAGATCCGGAGTTGGATGCTGAGCTGGAAGTCATTCCAGAACCGGACAATCTCGATGGCTAAGGTTGCGCTGATTACAGACACTCACTGGGGCGTTCGTGATGATAATCAAATCATCGCGGCGCATCAGGCCAAGTTCTATCGTGAAGTGTTCTTCCCTTACATCGATGAACATGACATCAAGTATGTGCGCCATCTGGGCGACATTGTTGATCGTCGCAAGTACATCAACTATGTGACAGCGCGAAACATGCGCATGAACTTCATCGATCCATGTAGAGATCGTGACCTTGATGTTGGTGTTATCGTAGGCAATCACGACACCTTCTACAAAAACACGAACGAAGTGAATTCCATGGACGTTTTGTTCCGCGGACATTCATATGACAAGTTCAAGTGGTACCAAGATCCAACTGAAGAAGTGTTGGATGGAACCAAGATCGTCATGATGCCTTGGATTTGCGCCGACAACTTCTCTGACGCCATGGCTATGATCAACAACACTGATGCTCAGTGCTTGTTCGGTCACCTGGAGGTTGCTGGTTTCGAGATGTACAAGGGTTCGCCAACTGAACATGGCTACTCTCCTGACATCTTCTCGCGTTTTGAAGTTGTCTGTTCTGGTCACTTCCATCACAAATCAACTCGTGGTAACATCAATTATCTCGGTGCTCCATATGAGATGACTTGGTCAGACTACGACGATCCTCGCGGCTTCCATGTGTTCGATACTGATACGCGCGAGTTGACGTTCGTAAAGAACCCGTTCAATTTGTTCCACAAGATTGTCTACAACGATTCCAATTTCACGCTGGATGACATCCTGAACATGCCGATTGATCATGTAAAGGATTGTTATGTGAAGTTGGTCGTGCATAATAAGACCAATCCATATTGGTTCGATCTTCTTGTTGAACGAATTGAGAAACTCGGTGTTGTAGATCTCAAGGTTATTGATGATCGACTGACACTTGATTTCGAAGACGCCGATAGCATCATTAGTGAAGCTGAAGATACACTCACTATCATGCGCAAATTTGCTTCATCGTATGTAAACGATAATGCCTCGCAGGCGGCAGAGCTTGATGCTTTGTTGACATCTCTGTATAATGAGGCACTAACAATGGATTCGACGACACAATGACGATTGAAATCAAATCTCACGAATTTACTGTGAATGAAGTAACTTACCAACCGAAGTTACATTTGAATTTCACTTTGAGTCTGACTTTGGAATTCCTTCAGGAATACAATGCAAACTCCATTGATATTAGATCTGAATCGCATAGTGCGATTGGCAACGAATTGATGGATGCAGTTGTTTCTTATATCAAGGAACATGGTCCCTTTCTAGGAAAATCTAGTTGATCCACTTCAAATCTGTCAGTTGGCAGAACTTTCTGTCAACTGGAAATCATCCAACCGAAATTCAGCTAGATCGCCACCGATCGACTCTCATCGTTGGTATGAATGGTGCTGGTAAATCCACCATCCTTGATGCGCTATGTTTCGCGCTCTACAACAAGCCATTTCGCAAAATCAACAAACCACAGTTGATCAATTCTATCAACGGAAAGAACTGCGTTGTTGAAGTGAAATTCAATGTTGGTGGTTCAGAGTACATCGTTCGGCGTGGAATGCGTCCAGCGATCTTTGAGGTGTACAAGGATGATGTACTTCTGAATCAGGATGCTTCTTCAAGGGACTATCAGGAGTATCTGGAAAAGAACGTCTTGAAACTGAATCATCGCTCCTTCTGTCAGGTTGTCGTGCTCGGTTCGGCAACCTACGTTCCATTCATGCAGCTTTCTGCGTATTCACGCCGAGAAGTTATTGAAGACCTCCTGGATATTCAGGTGTTCTCCGTGATGAATGGCTTGTTGAAGGACCGTATTCAGCAAAACAAGGAAGCGCAATCCGATGTCAAGTACCAAATTGATTTGGTGAAAGAGCGAATCACAATGCAGGAGTCCTTGATTGAGACCCTGAATCGTGATACGAAGGCGCTTATTGCAGATCGACAGTTGAAGATTTCACAAGCGAATCATTCCATTGATTCACTGAATGAAGATGGAGTTCACCGTCAGGCTGATTTGTCTGACCTCATCAATTCGATTGATGATGCTTCTGAAGTCTCTGAGTTGATTAACAAACTCCAGGGCATGCGAGAAAAGGTTCAGGATCGTATTCAGCGTCTTGATAAGGAAGTGTTGTTCTATCATAACAACGATACCTGTCCTTCTTGTAAACAAGGCATCGACCATGATTTCAAGGACTCAACGATCGTTGAGAAGCAGGCTGAGATTGAAAAGATCAAGTCTGGTGTGGTTCTTCTTGAATCTAAATACAAAGTAGCGCAAGATCGTGCTGTTGAAATTGCTGCAGTTCAACGTAGCATCAACAGCGTGAATTCTCAACTCGCCTCAATCAAGGCTTCCTTGATGGCGGAAAAGAAGCATCTGGTTTCCTTGGAATCTGAGCTTGAAGAGCTGCAGAAAACTCAACAACAGAACAATGATGCATCGAAATTGTTCGAACTTCAGGATGAGTTGGTACAGAAGGAAAAGCAGCGCGAAGTCCTAGTGAAGGAATCTTCTACTCAGACTATCGCAGCTTCCATCTTGAAGGATGGTGGTATCAAGGCGACTGTGATCAAGAAGTATGTTCCAGTCATGAACAAGTTGATCAACAAGTATCTCGCTGCGATGGACTTCTTTGTTCACTTTGAGCTTGACGAACAGTTCAACGAAGTGATCAAATCTCGATTTCGTGATGAGTTCAGCTATCAGTCCTTCTCGGAAGGCGAAAAGCTGCGCATCAATTTGGCAATTTTGTTCACCTGGCGCGCGGTTGCGAAGCTTCGTAATTCTGCATCAACAAATCTGTTGATCATGGATGAAGTGCTTGACGGTGCGATGGACCATGCTGGTACTGAAGAATTCCTCAAGATCATCGAGGAGTTGACTAAGGACACCAACTTGTTTATCATCAGTCACCGTGGCGATCAATTGTTCGACAAATTCCACTCTGTGATCAAGTTCGAGAAACACAACGACTTCTCTGTAATGGCAAAGGCAGCATAATGTGCGGCGTAATTGGTTTAATCAATTTGAATTATGACAGGAGTTTCCCAACGGAACTCTTGCGCGCAATGGCAAATGAAGCGCAGATCAGAGGACAACATGCCACGGGTGCTGCTGTCCTTCATGATAACAACTTCTTGGACCACAACGTCCTTTCTGTGCCTGCAAGTGTGTTTCCACTAGAACATCTTGCTTATGGTTACAATGTTCGTGCGGCGATAGTTCATTGTCGATATTCGACTTCTGATCTAAGTTACAATCAGCCGATGGTCGCAATCAATTTAGCAAACTATGAGACTGATATTGCTCTCATTCACAATGGTGTCGTTAGTCAGGCGGATCCATCGACTTGGAATGACACCTATGGAATTGAATGCACCACCAAGAATGATTCAGAGATCTTGCTACGTGTCTATGAACAAGAACGGCATCCTCTGAACATCGTTCCGTCTAGTCAAGCATGCATTGTGCTTGATGCTATTGATGAAACTGTTTCCTTTTGGCGAAATGAACAACGCCCGTTGTATTACGTCTATGCCGAAAACTACATCGCAGTAGCTTCTACAAAGGACATTCTTTTGAGGAGCGGTGCAGGTCTTCCTTCTCAAATCAAAGAATGTCAACCGTGCGCCAACTACAGCGTTTCTCTAGAAGAAAAGCCATTGCGTTTGAGTTTAACTCAGATTAGACTTCCTGACAACGATCTCCAACACTGAGACTCAATGAAATATAATCCCTCGACATTCACGTATGGCGTTGAACTTGAATACGCCGACGTGAAATTTGGTACACCGCTCCCAGAAGGTTGCGCGTGGAATACGAAAGACAACACCATTGTAAATTCTACAGGCATCGCAAATGATCCACAAGGAAAGTTGTGGGAGTTCGGCGGTGAAATCAACACGCGTCCAACTTCGACGGTTGAAGAACAGGTGCAGGTGGTGGCTGAGATCAATCAAGCATTGGTTGATTCTGGCTACCCAGCAGTCATTAACTACAGATGTAATCTTCATATCCATGTGCGCGTTCCCGGTCTAAGCCAAGACCTGGAGATGTGTAAGAGATTGATGCGTTACAACATCGAGCATGCTCAGGAAGCATTCAATGTGATCGAGACCATCCCTGTTCCCAATCCTGCAAAGATGTCGAAAGAAGCATACGATGGTGCTATGAAACGCTACAAGCGTCGTCAACGCTCACACCAATACATGCTTCCTGCTTCGCGCACCAACGCAATTCTTGCTGCTAAGACGGTGCAAGAGTTCTATGAAGAACACGCTCCGTTGACAGATAAAGGACGCATGTGGTTCTTTAGCCCACGCGAAGGCATCAATTTGCGTCAGATGTGGGAAGAAACGGAGACGATTGAATTCCGTCACTTTCCTGGAACGACTGATCTCGTTGAGATGGAATCGTGCATCCGCTGGTGCCGTGATTATTTGGATAACGTTCTGAATGCTCCAGTGATTACTGGATCTGCACGACCAAAAGAATTGTTCTGGCGAAGCGAATGGAAGTTTCCTGATTTCCAGGAATACAACTATGAGTTGGAATGTGGTTATCAGTTGACGAACCATGATTCCAATAACCGCAAAGACATTGCTCGTCGAATTGAGCATTACAAGAAGACTGGTAGGATTGAAGAATGAAGAAGATCCTTTACCTTTGCACAGGTAATTTGAATCGTTCTTATGCCGCGCATGCAATCGCGCAGGAACGATTGCCTTCGTCTTACGAAATTGATTCCGCAGGAACTGGAAAGACTGCTGGCGGAAAATCTCCAAACAAGCGTATGCGTGATGCGCTGCTGCGTAAAGGATATGCAGTTCCATTACGCAAATCCAAAAAGTTGACCGAGGAATTGGTTGACTGGGCTGATGTGATCGTCTGTATGGGTCAAATCCATTACGAACGAGTCATGTTTGAATTTGGATTCAATGCCTCGATGAAATGCGTGATATTTCTGGAAAATGATGATGTTCCAGATCCACACTTCTCGAAGGACGATGCATACTTCGATCACGTTGTGCAGCTCATCGAAGACAATATCAAGGAACTCTGATGCAAGTCTACATCCCGACGCTCGGGCGTGAAAACAAGCTGATCACCACTAAGTGGATTCCGGAATGCTGGAAGGATCGCGTGTTCCTGGTATGTCCGAAAGAAGAAGTCCATCCACAATGGGATGGATTGCGCGTCGATGTTCCGAAGGAATGCATCGGATCCATCTGTAAGACACGTCAATGGATCATCACGCAGTCTGAATCATCACATGTAGGCATGCTTGATGATGATCTGACGTTTTACAAGATCGATTCAGAGAATCGCAAGAAACGCACTCGTCTTGAGGACTGTGGCGAAGTTCTTGATCTCATGGAGAAGTGGTTGGAAGAAGGCGATGTCTATTGTGGCACATCAAATTCATTTCTGTCACATCTGAATCCGCCAGAATATTTCTATGGAAAGCCTAGTCACTGTTTCTTCATGGATCGTGACTACATGAAAGAGAAGAACATTCGATACGATGTTCTTCAGTTCTATTCAGACTTCCATGTTCCGATTTCTGTTGTCGAATCCGGTCGCCGACTTCGTTACACTGGCGATTATGTGTCGCATGAATACAAACCACACGCTCCTGGCGGTTGCTCCATCACGCGCACAGCGGAAAACAATCGAGCGAGTATGCTCAAACTTCAATCACTTCATCCACGATACATTAAGGTTCGTGAGGATGAATCAGGAAAGAATCAGACGCTCGATATTGGTCTGAAGATGACCATTCAATTCAAGAAGTGCTATGACGAGAACGTTGCCAGTGGCGCAAAACTCGATCTATTCTGAACGCAAGGAGCTGTTCATCCGATGGTTCCATTGGAGCATTCATCATGATGACTGCGATCCTGCTATTTTCATGACCAACTATCTGTTTTCTCGATTTGAACACAATCGCGAACAGAAGCTTTGGATTTCCTGGCTGTACGGAACCACTTATTACTTTCCAACAACATGGGTGATATGGAATGAATTCCCAGATTTTGAGCTCGTGGACCAAGCACGAATTGATTCGTGGAACACTAGCAACTTCAAGCGACTCCGATACCAAACCGACACCAAGTACAACAAAGGTCACCTCGGAGCCCAATACAAGTCCTATCGAGAATGGGTCTTCCAAAACGGAGGGGCGCAAGAAGAAGCCTTCGCGAAATTCGTAAAGGTTGATAGAACACCGCAAGAAAACTTCAAAGTTCTGTTTGCTGAACTCAGTAATCATCTATATAAATTCGGTAGATACACAACTTGGTTCTATCTTCAGACACTGAAGCAGTGTTGCGGAATGAACATTGATCCACCAAATCTCATTCTCGATGATTACAATGGTTCTCGTTCACATCGTAATGGTCTATGCTTAGCTCTTGGCATGGACGATTGGGTTAACAAGAAGCTGACGTCCGAAGAATATCAGTGGATGGAAAATGAAGCTGAATTGATATTGGATGAAGTCAAAGATCGAGTTATGACAACTCGTCCAGAAGCATTTCATCTTGTTGATTATTTCACGATGGAAACAGCGTTGTGTTCCTTCAAGAAGATCTTCAGGGTGAAGCATGGTCGTTATCTTGGATACTATCTCGATCGTCAGGCTGAGGAAATCAGTACTGTTGCGAATGATGGCTGGGATGGTATCTTCTGGAAGCCACTATGGGATTCTAGGACTGAACATCCTATCTTGAAATCACATCCAGAACTGCTTCAAGGACGTATTGTCGAAGGACGAATGAGCCATTTTATTGACTTTGGTGGTGTTCAGAGGTTAGAATATCTGTATTCGGATGCGAAACCGGAAATTCTTCCTCTAGAGAGTTTCTTTGGAGATACATGATGCATGTTGTTATTGTGATGGGCGAACCTGGAACTGGAAAAACCACACTGGTTCGTGAAGTGATGAAAACAATGGGTGAATGGAAACAGATGTTCACCCAAATCAAGTTAGTGCCGTTCCATGCTTTTGGGAATTATGTCATCCTCGGCAAATACGAAGATGGCGAAGTTTTTGCTGGTACTGACCGTATGAGTATGGCAGTTCAGCCAGAAGCTGTCAAATTCCTGAAGGAATGCAGTGTTCGTGGAGTTAAAGGTGTGTTGTTTGAAGGCGATCGCCTTACGAATCTTTCGTTCATTGAACATTGCCTTGACAATTACGACACTTCGATTCTCTATCTTGAAGTTGATCCTAAGACACGTGAAGCCCGTTATGCTGAACGTGGTTCTAATCAGTCCGAACAGTTCATTCGTGGACGCGAAACCAAGTACGCAAACATCATGACCAATTTCAACGTCATGATGGTGTTGGAAAAGTTTACGCATGAAACGCCGGCAGATACTGCTCGGATTGCTCACATAATCAAGAACAAGCTGAATGGTACAGACTCTAATTCGTGAAAAGCAGGATTGCACGCACCTGCTAGGAAAATTTCTAGACCAATCCAATTACGACATCCTGGTGGATTCTGACACTGATGCTTATGCTCGTGTGAATTCTCTTGATGGCGAAGTTGGTGCAGATGAGACCGTGTGTCTTTTCAAGTTTCGCCAAGGTGTGTTTTCTGCAGCAGATCAGAAAGGTGTACATGAAGGTCTGATTGGTGCAGCAATTGAGACCCAAAATCGCGGTCTTGCCGCTGGTCCGAAAGGAGAAAAGTTGCAAGGTCGTGAATGGGTTACAGATTGGCAATTGGATGCGCTTGACATCCTGATGAAGCCTTCTGCACGTCTTGATGGTCAAGATCCAATTCGTGCTCACATCAAGGCTAAGGCTTCGTACAAAGAGGACTCCTCGCGCGGTCTCGTATGGCTTCGCTCCAAGATACTTAAGAGCGGAGAAGAATACGAAGGCTTCTTCGATCGGTGGCTTGAGTCTGTAATTGATCTGCCATCTGAAGAACGATCGGTTGTAGCTCGGGACTACGCGAAGACCTGCATCAGCCAAACCACTTATGCCAACCCAGTCAATTCTGGCGTGGCAGGTTTCTTTGATCGCTATCCACGCTATCCGTATGGACGCTCTTGCGCATACAATGCGAAAAATCCTGAGTTGTTTGCCAAAAGCTTTCCTTATCTGCGCAAGCTAAATAAGTGTTTTGAGAAACTTCTTCCTGGTCGATTTGCTAACCAGAAAGCAGCCGCAGATCGCCTGGACAAGCGTTTCCTCGTTGGTGAGGACACGGTGTTCACCACTCTGACGGTGAACAAGACATTCCGCACGGCAGCGCACCTTGACGCAGGCGATCTCGGCTCTGGATTTTCGAATCTTGGTGTCATCTCAACTGGCAAGGATTTCAAAGGTGGCTATCTCGTTCTTCCTGAGTATCGTGTTGCTATCAACATTCGTCCTGGTGATTTGCTCCTTATTGCTAACCACGATGCTATTCATGGCAATACTCCGATAGAAGCAGTAGATGGTAATCCAGAAGGCATCGAACGCATGAGTATCGTCGCGTATTTTCGCGAAAAGATGCTTGACCTTGGTAGCTGGGAATACGAAACTGCGCGCCGTGACTATGTAGAAAGCCGTCGTCTGAACGAAAGCCATCCCGAATGGCGTCCGCAATGGAACGGTGTTTCTCCGTCTATGTTCGAACAGCAAGAATGGTATGACTATCTGTCAGCCTATGCTGGCGGACAATCCCTCCTTGAGCAATATCATCCTGAGGCTGTAAAGCAGCAGGTTCAAACACTTGATCAATTTTTCTGATGAATGATAGACCCGTTCTCCAAATTCCTGCACTGGTGCCTGAGAGTGATTCGATTCTTTCTCATCCCACCACCGTATTTGATTTTGCTAATCCTCCCACTGATCCTGTTGAGTTGTCTCATCTGCTCGCACAAGCACTGATCAAGTACAAGGGAGTTGGCATTTCTGCAAACCAGATCGGGTTGCCATATCGCGTGTTTGCTATGGCAACAAATCCCATCACAGTCTGTTTCAATCCGAAGATCGTTGATGTTGGCAACGAAGAAGTGATGTTGGATGAGGGATGTCTTTCGTTCCCTGGCGTGTTTGTGAAAGTCAAACGTCCAAAGAATATCAAGGTTCGATTCACTCAACCGAATGGTGAAACGGTAACACACACGTTCACGGGTATGACTGCTCGAATCTTCCAACATGAGTTTGATCATCAGGAAGGCAAGAATTTCCTGGATTTAGCTGGTCCTATGGCAAGGAATCTTGCCTTGAAGAAAATGGCAAAACGCAAGAAACTTGAATCCTTGCGTAAACAATTTGTGAGGTAATGATGAGTGTATGTGTGAAGGTCTTTAAGACCGTTATTGGCGAAGAAATTATCGCTACCGTTGAGAAGGAAGAAGAAGGTGCGTATTTTCTGAGCGATGTGCTTGGTATTGGTATTGATCATCGTGAAGGCAAGCTAGTATTTGTACCATACATGCCGTACACCTCAGCAGCAAGTTCGATGGTTCTCTGGTCGTCAAGCCTGCTATTTGCTCCGGTTGATCCTGTGCCGTCGATCTACGACGACTACATCTCCGCGACGCGCAAGATCATCACGCCAGGTCGTGGTGGAAAGCTTCTGACGCCAGTTAACTGAGGTGGGAATGGAAATCAAAGTTGAAATTGCGGACCTACAGAAGCGGTCCCTGTTCGTAGCAACACCGATGTATGGTGGCCAGTGCACGGGTGCCTTCGCACGCTCGATGCAAGATCTGACTGCTCTGTGCATGCGCTATGGCATCCAGATGCGTTGCTATTATCTCTTCAATGAATCACTCATTACTCGTGCACGCAACTACGCTGCCGATGAGTTCATGCGCTCTGGAATGACGCATCTCATGTTCATTGATGCCGACATTGGCTTCGACCCGAATGACGTAATTGCTCTTCTGGCTCTGCAGTCAGATGAGTCACCTTATGACATCATCGGTGGCCCATATCCCAAGAAGTGCATTGCTTGGGAAAAGATCAAGGCTGCTGTAGACAAGGGATATGCTGATCAGAATCCGAATGATTTGGATCAGTTCGTCGGTGACTACGTGTTCTCTCCGGTGTTCAAGGATGGTGTCCAGGAAATTCGCCTGGATGAACCTGCTGAAGTTTTGGAGATCGGCACTGGATTCATGATGATTCGTCGTGAGACGCTCGTCAAGTTTGGTGAAGCATACCCACAACAGTTCTATCGTCCGGATCATGCTCGCACAGAACATTTCGATGGTTCGCGCGAAATTTGTGCTTTCTTCGACGCAGTCATCGATCCTGAAACGAAGCGCTATCTGTCAGAAGACTACATGTTCTGCCAGTGGACACGCAAGGTCGGTTTGAAGACATTCCTGTGCCCGTGGATGAAGTTGACTCACACAGGCACCTATACGTTTGGCGGTTCGCTTGCTGCTATTGCATCTATCGGTGCATCTGCAACAGTCGATCCTTCGAAAATCAAGAAAAAGTGAGGTTTTGGTAATGGATGTAATCAAGGTTAATCGTCTCAAGCTTCTTGAAACTCTCAAGAAGAATCGCGAAGATCATGCTTCTGAGTATGATCTTGCAGTCAAGGGTTATTGGCTTCAGATGGAAGAAGGTCTGGCCAAGGCTCTGAAAGAAGTGCGCAAGCACGGCAAGTTTGTCAGTTCGGATCCATGGCGTGGTATTCCACACCTGCCAGGTGGTTTTCCGGAGAATCACACCCGGGATTACGACACGGTTATCACCATGTTGGAATTCTCGGTTGATGACGTGATCGAATTGGATCAGCAACGCTTCCAGCAATATGTCATGGACAACTGGAATTGGACTGGCAACGTCAAGTCCCTCAATGCGCATTATGCCAACACTTTGATTGCTGCTGGAGCACGCAAGTAATGGACAAGGAAAAGCTGGCAAAGGTTGTCAAGGAACTGAGCAACTCGATGACTCGCGGTGATGCGGAAAAGACGTATCAGAAGGAGACCATCGATAAGGCTGCTGAAGAGCATCAGATTCCAAAGAAGCAAATTCGTAAGCTCGCCAAGATCTTTCACAAGCAAAATTACAGTGAAGAAAAGGCGACGGCTGAAGAATTCAGTGATCTGTACGAAACCGTGATTGGAGAAGAATGATGTCGTTTGATCTGACTGTCAACATTACTGGTTACGTTTGTCAGCCTGGAGACGTTACACTAAGTCTCCCGGCGTCTAAGTGAGGAAGTGCTATACAATGAAGATTTCTGCTGCAACTCAGAACGTTCTGAAGAACTTTGCTTCGATCAATTCGAGCATCGTTGTCGAGCCGGGTTCTGAACTCAAGACTATTTCAGCCCAGGGCAACATTATGGCTATTGCGAATGTCGCTGAGACATTCGATACGCCATTCGCGATCTATGATCTCGGCCAGTTTCTGGGTGCGATTTCTCTGTTCGAAGATCCTGATTTCGATTTCGAGGAGAAGTTCGTCAAGATCTCGAGCGGCAATCGCTCGATTCGCTATTACTACAGCGATCCGTCTCTGATCAAGACGACCACTAAGGTCCCGAAGCTGCCTTCTCGTGATGTTGAATTCAACCTCAGCGACAGCCAGCTCGCAACTCTGCTCAAGGCTGCTTCGGTTCTACAGGTTCCGGAAGTGGCTGTACGTTCTGATGGTTCTGCCAAGACTCGTATTTCGGCTGTCAACTCTAAGGAAAGCACTTCCAACGAGTTCAATATTGCCGTCGATCACGAAAGCGACAAGTCCTTTGCTCTGTATTACAAGTCCGAGAACCTCAAGCTGATTTCTGGTGACTATGATGTTGCCATCAGTGCGAAGGGAATCTCTGAATTCAAGAATTCCAAGCAGGACTTGACGTACTGGATCGCGATCGAAACCAACTCGAAGTACGACAAGTGACGATTGCTGTGCGTGTAGAACATACTGATGTTGGAGCTTCTGGTAAGCTCCGTGTCGGTTATGTTTCGAAGAAAGGTAGAAAGAAGGAAGAGGTCAAAGTGCTGACCTTTGGTGAAGGAATCATCCTTCACGTTTACTCGGATCGTGATATCTTCGTTGAAGAAGTGATTGAAGAACCGACTGAGTCTGTCTGATGACCGAGCCGATTGTGCAACGCAATCGGCTCTTCTTTTGATGTGAGATTACATAATGAACGATGATTTCCTTTGGGTTGAGAAGTACCGTCCGCACAAAGTCTCCGAGACCATTCTTCCGGAAGACCTGAAGAAAACCTTCCAACAGTTTGTTGATAACAACAACATTCCAAACCTTCTGCTCACTGGTGGCGCTGGCACCGGCAAGACTACGATCGCGCGCGCGATGTGTGATGAACTTGGTATCGACTACATGATCATCAACTCATCGATGAACGGCGGCATCGATACTCTCCGCACGCAGATCATGAATTTCGCTTCCAGTGTTTCACTCACTGGTGGACGCAAGATGGTGATTCTGGATGAGGCTGATTATCTGCCTCCTCTGACGCAGGCATCCTTGCGTAACTTCATGGAGGAGTTCTCCAAGAACTGTGGCTTCATCTTGACTTGTAACTTCAAGAACAAGATTATCCAGCCATTGCATTCACGTTGTTCGGTGGTTGAATTCAAGATTCAGGCAGCCGATAAGCCGAAGATCGCTGGTCAGTTTATGAAGCGAACTGCTCAGATTCTTGAGCAGGAAAGTGTGACGTTCGATCAGAAAGTGGTTGCTGCTGTGATCATGAAGCACTTCCCTGACTGGCGCCGTGTTCTGAATGAGCTTCAGCGTTACAGTGCTACCGGAACGATCGATTCTGGCATTCTTGTCAACATGAATGATGAGAATTTCAAGGGTCTTGTCGAACTGGTGAAGACCAAGAAGTGGAAGGAAATGCGCAAGTGGGTTGGCGAGAACATGGATTCTGAGCCAACATCTTTGATGCGCAAGTTCTATGATGAAGCATTTGAAGTGGTTAAGCCAAGTTCCATTCCGGCATTGGTTCTCTTGATTGCTGACTATCAGTACAAGATCAACTTCGTTGCTGACGCCGAAGTCTGCCTCGTCGCGTTCTTGACGCAGGTGATGACGGAAGTGGAGTTCTTGTGAGCGAAAATGATTTCAGTAGACTTTACCAAAACTTACAAAATCGATTTGGGTTCTATGGCCGACCCGCCATTGTGGTTGTACATTCGCAAAGTGAAGTATTGGAAGGGACACAAATATGTCTACTTTGACAAGAAACAATCTGTGTATTCAAAGGTCTTGGACCGTATGGTTGATGAGCTGACAAAATCAATAGATCGAGAAATATTGAATTCGATTTATGCTGCAGAAGTTGCCGCTGGAAATAATCCAAAGTTTGTTTCAAAAGCAAATTTCTTAGGATTTGATGCATGATTGTTCCCAATCAATTGAAGATAGTCACGCCTTCGAATGTTGGTAAAACCGGTTCTGAACTTCTGGTTTTTCGTAGATCTATTCTATGGAAAGGTAAGCGATTTGTATATTGGAAGATCTCAACCTCTTCTGGTTCGATCTATGCCCCATACATTCCGTTGTTCAAGGTTACGCTGTATGATCAGTAAGAAGATGATCGCCGAGATCCGCAAGACGGCTCCTGACGCTATTGCTGCTGCGATCCTGAGTGTTCAACCGATGGATGACGCTCGCAAAGCGTTCAAAGAACTGTATGATTATTTGGTTGCGAACCCCGGCATAGCTCTGGTGTTCAAATCACGTGAGCGAGAACAACATAATGGCACCGAAGAAACAAAAACAACAGAAGGAAACAATTCCAAAATCGGAAAAGCCGAAGGCTGAATACACTCCATTCGACTTCATCAATGCTGTTTCATGGGACAAACGTGATCTGATTCGTCAATCCGAAACTCCAGAGATAGCAGAGAAGCTTTACAACCCATTTCTGACGAACCGTGGACTTTCGTACCACATGTCGTCTATCATGGAAGCGAACATCCTGAACCAAGTCCATTATTTGGACAAACAGCTCCAGTTTGACTGCGCGCTAAATATGGTCAGAAAAGAAAAGCGCTTCTCGAAATGGTTTAAGCCAGAGTCAAATGAAGTAATTGAGCTGATCTGTAAGCACTACCAGTGCAACATACGTCGCGCCCAAGAATACGCTTCGATCCTTACTCAGGAACAAATCGAGGAGCTTCAAGAGAAACAATTTACAGGTGGGATGAAGCGATGATTTCTGTTGACACAATGGTAGAAGTTCGGCTGAACAAGGAAGACGATTTCTTGAAAATCAAGGAGACGCTGACTCGCGTCGGTGTTGCGTCTGAACGTACAAAAACACTCTACCAGTCTTGCCATATTTTGCACAAGCGTGGTCGCTACTACATTACCCACTTCAAGGAAATGTTCGCTCTCGATGGAAAGCCAACATCGCTAGATGATGAAGATGTCCAGAGGCGTAACACTATCATCCAGTTGCTTTCTGATTGGGGACTTCTGACTGTAGTTGATCCTTCGCGTATTGCTGACGCTGCTCCAATGAGATTGGTCAAAGTGATTCCTTTCAAAGAAAAGGATCAGTGGCAGTTGGTTGCGAAGTACAGAATAGGAAAGAAATGATGAGTGAAGTGATGACGAGCTTGGACGATTTGTTTGCTATGCAAATTGATGTGTGCAAGCGCAATAACATGAACGTAGCAATGTTGTTTTATTTGCTGTGTGATTTGAAGCCATTGACCATCCCAGTTCAGATAACAATGACTTCTGAGATTGATGGTAAGCAAACTCCTTGCTATGTTGAGGAAGAAGTTCCTGGAACTTTGGCTCTTAGGAAACAAATCGAGAAACTTGTTTGGCAAGAAGGCAATTCTATATCTCTTGATACATCGGATTTGATTTTCACTGGCATGAGTGGATCACTGCCTTGCTTTTGGACACGAGCAGCGAGGGAACATTCACTATGAATTACACGCAATTGTTCCAAGATCAAGCCAACAAGGTATTTGCAGAACATCCTGATTCACAGAACATCAAGGTGTTCTACATTCTTCGCTCAGTCATTTTTGACGAGGAAGAACGGAGAGTGTTTGGTGATCTCCTTGTTGAGATCAAGTCACTTTCCTTTGATCGCGATGTTGGTATCGCTGAAAACGATGCTGCATGGTTTGATGCTGAGTGTGTTCCTGGCAAAAATTTGTTGAATGGAATGCCACAGTTCTACACAAAAGAGTTCGCACAAAAGTTCCCGAACATCTTGATGATTTAACATGATGAGGTTTTGATGACTGACGTATTTTATGGTAGTGGGTTTGTAGCAACCGAAGAAGCAACTGCTGACGATCTGTTCGTTAATGCACTTGCTCTCTCAAATTTCAAGAAGGTCTATGAGTTCATGGAAGTGTTCGGCCAGGAGTGCCGCGACTTCCCGAGCTTCCCTGAAGAGCGCATTCAGCAGCTCCGCCAAGACCTGATCGAGGAAGAGTTCAACGAACTCAAGCAAGCTATTGCAGAGAAAGATGTGGTCGGTGTCGCCGACGCACTCTCTGATCTCCTCTATGTTGTGTACGGCACAGGTATCGCTTTTGGTATCGATCTGGACGCCTGCTTCGCAGAAGTCCACGCCTCCAACATGTCCAAGCTGGGCGAAGATGGAAAGCCCATCTTCCGTGATGATGGTAAGGTCTTGAAGGGACCGAACTACTTCAAGCCAGATCTGTTCAATGTCATGTTCCAAAATCAGGGATCGCCGGAACCGGAGACGATGGATGTCGTTTCTTGTGAAGCGCGCGAGGACGGTTTGTACGACGTCACGATGAAGGATCAATCCGGCGTCCATCACACCTTTGTGGCGCGCTATGACATTGATACGGAGTCCCTGCAGCTGCTTTGAGGCAGCTAAGTTGTTGATTTTACTAGGATTTCTTCCCTTTACTTTCCCTTAACAACCAGGTACAATGAACTTGGGAATCCAGGGGATAACATGGCCAAGCGGAAGCCGAGAAGCGACCGTAACCATGTCCTCTATAAGCTAACCAATCTGGCAACTGGCGACTTTTACATTGGTCTGACGGTCATACGATCAGGCAATGTTAAACGGTCATTGGCCATACGTTGGCGGGGACATTGTTACAAGGCTTTTGTTGAGATGAAGGACTGGCCAATGCCGTCCGCCATCCGGAAGTATGGGGAGAAATGTTGGACGCATGAACCGCTGCAGGTGATTAGAGGAAAGGCGGCTGCGCATGTCGCAGAAGTCGCTCTGATCAAGCAGCTGCGTCCATACTACAATCTCGCTAGCAATTGATGAGGTAAAACTATGAGCACACATTCGTGTGATTGGGTGGTCACGCGCCTATATTCGCGTGACCCGAACGCAGACTTGGGTCGTACCGACCTGATCGCTGAGGGTACGGTCATTGAGCTTATCACGCCAGAAGAGCTCAATGAGATCGAAAAGGGAACCGTTCTGTACGACATCTTCGGGTTCCCGGCAACCGTCGGTGTAGACGATCTAGATACCGATACGCGTGGTGGTTATCTGGCTTACGGTCGAATCAAGGAGTAAATCATGCCGCTCTACCGCACGATGTACATCGTTGAGGTGAATCGTGGTGGTTTCAGATCGCGTGGTACGTGGGACAAGGTTCTCAGAACCGAAGATCATGATGAAGTCGTAGCGAAGACGAAGGAATTGCTCGCTGAGAACATCGAACTGGAAATCGTGATCACCGTTGAGAAACAGTTGATCTGATCTTGACTCACAATTAGTGTTCTTGCTGAGGGGACATGCTATATTAGTGTGTCCCCTCTTTTCATTTCTTCCTCCGCAACAGGAGATTCTATGGCAGAAGCAAACACCGGCGGTATCGGTGACGTCAGTGCAAATACAGTTGGCTCAGGCGCCCGTTTCAATGCAGGAAAGATTCAATACGAATTGATCCCTACCCATCTTCTCGAATCGACCGCAAAGGTCTTCATGCATGGCGCGAAAAAGTACGCTGCCTGGAATTGGTGTAAGGGAATGCCTTACTCTGCCGTGATTGGATGCATCAAGCGTCATCTGGCGGAAATCGAGAAAGGCAACGATTACGATAATGGCGAAAAAGGTTCTGGTGAACGCCACATCGGTCACATGATCTGTAATCTCTTGATGCTCGAACAGTATCAGAACATGTGTGAGGCTGATCCGGAAATCAAGAAGCAACTTGATGATCGTCCGACTCAGTGGTTCGAGTATGGCAAGCAACAGGGTCTTAAGTGAGCAACAAATTCTACACACACGTATATCAGCGTCGTGGTGACATCCTGGTTCGTGGTTACAAAGATGGTAAGCGCTTTCAACAGAAAGTTGCATACAAGCCTTATCTGTTCGTAAGTGATCGCACTGGAAAGCCCAGCAATTGGCGCTCTCTCTACAAAAGCCGTCCTCTTTCTCGAATGGATTTCGGGAGCATTGGTGACGCTCGTGAATTCCTTCAGAAATACGAGGATGTAGGTGGATTCGATATCCACGGCTACACCAAGTGGCAGTATGTCTATCTGGCCGACGAATATGCTGGTTTTGTAGACTTCGATCTTAATCGAATCAACAAGGGTTATCTCGACATCGAGTGTCGTTCCAACAACGGTTTCCCGAACATCGAACGCGCTCTTGATGAAATCACTGCAATCACTATCTCTGATGGCAAACACTATTGGGTGTTTGTAACCGGAGATTACACCCCAGATGATCCGACCGTAGAAGTCATCCGTTGTAAGAACGAGACCGACCTTCTTGCGCGTTTCTTGCATCACTGGCGCGAGATGGATTTGGACGTGGTGACTGGTTGGAACGTTGAGTCGTTCGACTTGATCTATGTCTACAATCGCATGTGCAACATCCTCGGTCAGGAAGAAGCCGATAAGCTGTCGCCTTGGAATCACTGCGAGCGTTACAAGTTCTTCGACAAAATGGGTCGTGAGTGTCAGGCAGTTCGCATTCAAGGTATTGCGACGCTTGACTACATGCAACTATATCTCAAGTTCACGTATCACAAACAGGAACAATACAGCCTCGGTTACATTGGTAAGGTTGAGCTTGAGATCGATAAGGTTGATTACAAGTCTCTCGGTTACAAAAACCTTGAAGAACTGTATCTGAACAACCACCAGTTGTTTGTTGAGTACAACGTTCACGACGTACGAATCGTTGTTAAGCTTGATGAGAAGATGGACTTCATTTCACAGGCTCTGGCTATTGCATACGACGCCCACGTGAACCTTGAAGATGCTGTGACTTCCGTGTTGCTCTGGGAAGTCATCATCCTCAACTACTTCAACACCAAGAATATCGCGATGCCTCCTCGCAAGCGTGCTAACAAAGGCGCAGCGATTGCTGGTGCGTATGTGAAGGATCCGAAGCCTGGTCGTTATGATTGGTTGGCTTCGTTTGACTTGGATTCGCTGTATCCGCATTTGATCATGCAATACAACATCTCGCCTGAGATGTTCGTTGAACGTGACTACAGTTGCGCGCCTGATGAATGGTTGAATCCGATGCGTGCTGACTATTGGCACGAGATGGCTCTGAAGGAACAAGTAGCGATTGCTGGTTCTGGATCGAAGTTCTTGCGTGAAGAACAGGGTTTCTTGCCTTATCTCATGCAGCACTACTACGATGGTCGTAAGAAGAACAAGAACTTGATGCTTGAATTCAAGCAGAAGTCTGCTGACGATCCATCGAATGCTGAATACAAGCGAAAGCAGATTCAGTACAATAACATCCAGATGGCGATGAAGATCATTTTGAACTCAGCCTATGGTGCTCTTTCAAACCAGTGGTTCTTGTTCTACAACGACGATCTGGCAGAAGCCGTGACGTTGTCTGGTCAGGTTGTGATTCAGTGGGCAGCTAGCCATCTGAATGACTTCCTGAATGATCTGTTGAAGACAAATGGCAAGGACTATGTGATTGCGTCCGACACCGACTCGTTGTACATCCATCTAGAAGCGATTGTGGAACAATTCAAACGTTCCAAGCCGGATGCTACGACTGAAGATGTGGTCAACATGTTGGATTCCATCTGCGGTAAGAAGTTGCAGCCTGAAATCACCAAGTTCTATGATGAACTCTGCCAGTTGATGAACGGTTATCAGTTGAAGATGCGCATGAAGCGTGAATCAATTGCTGAACGTGGTATCTGGACTGGCGGTAAGCGTTACATCATGCTGGTATGGGATGATGAAGGTGTTCGTTACAAGAAAGCCAAATTCAAGATGGTTGGCATCGAAGCAGTTCGTTCTTCAACCCCGACAGTATGCCGTGGTGCTATTGAAGAGGCTGCAGAGATTCTGATCGGTATGGATGAAGACAAGTTCATCAACTACATGGAAACCTTTGAACAGAAATTCGGTGATGCCTCACTTCCTGACATCGCTCGCAATTCTTCTGTGAAGGATCTGGCCAAGTATCGCAACGAAACCAAGTCTGTGCCTCCTCATGTCGCGGGTGCGCTCGCGTACAATGACATGATCAAGAAGATGAACCTTGGTGATTACTATCCGATGATTCGTGACGGTGATAAGGTCAAGTTCTTGAAGATGAAGACGCCTAATCCGACATTTGGTAAGTGGATTGCGTTCCCGAACGGCGAACTGCCTAAGGAGTTCGGAATCGAACGATACGTAGATCGCCAGGAACATTATCAGATCGGCTTCCTACAGCCCATGACCACGCTCGCGAACGCGGCTGGTATGAGCGTTGAGCGACGCCATTCTCTTAGTGATTTCTTTGGTTGATACTTCGTATACACTTACATACCCGAAATACAAGGAACACTATGGCAAATCCGCTAATTGATAAGCTCAAGAAGAATTCTACAATCAAGGAAACTGCTGTCCTTGAAGAGTCGACCTTCTTCAATAAGAAAGAGTTGACAACAACTGCCATCCCAGCACTGAATCTTGCACAGTCTGGTGAGCTTGATGGTGGTTTCGGTCCTGGTCTGACCGTGTGGGCTGGTCCCTCGAAGCACTTCAAGACCAACTTCCTTCTCCTTTGCATTGCTGCGTATCTGAAGAAATTCAAGGACGCCGTGTGCTTGTTCTACGATTCTGAATTTGGTACACCACAGGCTTACTTCAAGAGTGTTGGCATTCCTCTGGACCGTGTTGTCCATGTGCCTATCACGAACATTGAGCAACTCAAGTTCGACCTCATGAAGCAGCTTGATGGATTGGTGCGGGGTGACAAGGTATTTGTGGCAGTCGACTCAGTTGGCAATCTCGCTTCTAAGAAGGAAGTTGAAGACGCACTGAACGAAAAGGCTGTTACAGACATGACTCGCGCAAAGCAGCTCAAGTCTCTGTTCCGAATGGTGACTCCGCACTTCACCATCAAGGAAATTCCTTGCCACGTGGTTAACCACACATATCAGACTCAGGAAATGTACTCCAAGACAATTGTGTCTGGCGGTACAGGCGTCTATTACTCCGCTGATAACATCTATGTGCTCGGTCGTCAACAGGATAAGGATGGTGATGAGCTTGAAGGCTGGCACTTCATCATCAACGTCGAGAAGTCGCGTTATGTCCGCGAGAAGTCCAAGATCCCTGTGACTGTAAGCTTTGATCGTGGTATCTCGCCATGGTCAGGTTTGCTTGACCTTGCGCTCGATACAGGGCATGTTACTAAGCCGAAGGTCGGTTGGTACACTCGCCCACATTTGAGCGACGACAAGTCCTGGCGCAAAGATCAAACTAATTCTCCAGAATTCTGGTTGCCAATTCTCAAGAACACCGACTTCGCTGAAAAAGTGCGCGAGCAGTTCCAGTTGGCTGCGGGAGACATGATGTCTCAGACGCGCTACGACCAAGAAAACGTGATTGACGACGGAGAGTAATGAATGATCGAGCAACAAATTCTCAACGGAATCGTTTTCGATGAGGAATATGCTCGGACAGTGATGCCCTTCTTGAAGACTGAGTATTTCAGGGAGGATTCTCAAAATGTAGTCTTTGGTATGGTCAGGGACTACATTGAGAAGTACAATAAGAGTCCAACGCCGATGGCTCTTGCTATCGAGTTGACCAACAAGAACTCTCTTTCGCAGAATCAGTTTGACGCTGCGAAAGAGATCTTGAAATCGATGAAGCGTGAAGAAGTCGATCGCCAGTGGTTGATCGATTCTACAGAGCAATTTTGCCAGGATAAGGCAATCGTAAACGCAGTCATGGATGCGATCAAGATCATCGATGACAAGAATGGTTCTGTTTCTCGTGGTGCTATTCCGAAGCTTTTGGCTGACGCGATTGCGGTGTCATTCGACAATCGCGTCGGCCATGATTACTTTGATGGCGCAGGAGATCGTTGGGACTATTATCATCGCATTGAAGAGCGAGTTCCATTCGATATCGAATGGTTGAATAAAGTCACCAATGGTGGCGTGTGTAAGAAGTCGCTGAATATCATTCTTGGCGGCACTAACACAGGTAAGACCCTTCTGATGACGCACATGGCGTCAGCTAATCTGAAGGCAGGCAAGAACGTTCTGTACATCACGATGGAAATGGCTGAAGAGCGCATTTCAGAACGTATCGACGCCAACCTCATGGATGTTACAGTCGATGAGTTGAAGGACATGGATCGTGATGTGTTCCTTCGTAAGTTGGAGCATATCAAGAAGAACACAGTCGGTAAGCTGGTTGTCAAGGAATTCCCAACTTCTTCTGCAGGAGCTGCGCACTTCAGGCATCTTCTGAATGAGTTGAAACTCAAGAAGAACTTTGTTCCTGACATCATTTACATCGATTACCTCAACATCTGTTGCTCGACTCGTATCAAGGCTAACAGTGGTGCAAATTCCTACACGATCGTAAAGTCGATTGCCGAGGAACTGCGTGGACTTGCTGTTGAGTTTAATGTGCCTATCATTTCTGCTACGCAGACAACCCGAGGTGGTTATGATTCATCGGATGTTGACTTGACTGATACATCTGAATCGTTTGGTCTTCCGGCAACGGCTGACTTCATGTTCGCGATTATGCGAACAGAAGATTTGGACGCGTTGAATCAGATGTTGTTCAAACAATTGAAGAATCGATACTCGGACGTCACACAAAACGTTAAGAGCGTTATTGGTGTCGACAGACCCAAGTTCAGGTTTTATGATGTAGAACCGGGAGCCCAGAAAGATGTAATGACGGAACGTGCTACAGCGATGCAGCATTCGGCTACTGTAAACAGTGGCTCCTTCAACAAACGCCGGAAGCCTGAAGAGTTTGATTTCTCATGAAAATCGTTACATCCAATGTCCCAAAAGATCTATTCAAAATCACTCCGATCGCGATCAACTTCTTCGTCGAGAACTACTTTGAGCCCATAGCGCAGAGTCGAGTTGAGGAAATTGCTGTCCGGTTCCTTTCTGCTGGATATGGTCATGACATGGACACACTGGCATACTGTGATCATGATGAGGAAGGAAGGATTCCGTCTTCGTATGAATTGGTATTCAACAATGCTTATCGCAACATCAAGTACAAGCATTACATCACTACGATTTTCCATGAACTGACTCATGCTCATCAGTATCTGACTGGGCATCTAAGGACAGTAACGCCAAAGAAAGGTGATCCGTACACGGTCTGGAAGGGCAAAAAATACACATTGGATTTCAATTACTGGTTCCAACCATGGGAAATTGAAGCATATGGCACGGAGACATGCGCTTACTGCCATTTCGCAGACAAATTTCCTGAGTTGGAACTCAAACGTTACAAGAGCAAATACAACGGGCGCCATCTGGCACAACCCATGGAAGATCGAATCAAAAAGGTAATGTTGAGACTTAAATCATGATTACAGCCAAAATTGTTGCAGACTCCATCAGTGCTTATGGCGATCGCATTACAACATTCGAGCTTGAATATCCACGTTTCATTCACGCCGAGTTCATGACGCATCGTCTGTTTTCGCGGAACGCCGCTAGCTCGCGTGCCATCCCTGTTGAACGACAGATCGAACTGATTCGTTCCGAAACCGCGATGCCTATCCATTGGGGAAAGAACCAGCCTGGAATGAGCGCGAAGGAAGAATGCCATACTCTGATGAGCCAACATGATTTTCCAGAACCGAAACATACGGAAATCAAAGCGGTTGGTATGCTGAGTCGCCAAGGCGCGTGGAATCGTGGGCGTGATTTGGCTATCGAAGTTGCCACACAATTCATGATTGCTGGTTATCACAAGCAGATCGTGAATCGTCTGATGGAGCCATACGCTCATATCAAGGTCGTTTGTACCGCGACTGAGTATGACAACTTCTTCTATCTACGTCGCCATCCTGATGCTCAACCAGAAATTCAGGAACTTGCGAATCAGATGTGGGAAGCTCGTCAAAATAGCATCCCAACACAATTGCGTGATGGTGACTGGCACGTTCCATATTACCAGGATGGTTATTGGAAGCGCGATTTTTCTAGACCAATTTTTGTAGATCCAGTTGTTCAACCGAATCGCGATGTAGATGGAAACACCACCGAAGAAGCAATTGCGATTTCCGCCTCTTGTTGCGCGCAGGTCTCTTATCGCAAACTTGATGATTCGCTCGAGAAAGCTAAGCAGCTTTATCAACGTTTGATTGAGAGTAAGCCAGCACATGCTTCTCCATTCGAGCATCAAGCAACACCGATGGTGTTTTCTAACTGCACTCAAATTGATCCGTTCGTCGGGCTACAACAATTCAAGGGTGTAACGCATCTAGACAGAACTGGCAATTATTGGTCTGGCAACTTGCGTGGATGGATTCAGAATCGCCAATTGATTCCTGGTCATGTCTGCACGGAATACACTCCTTGAGAGTGTTGTTCACAGGTGGTCGTGATTTCAAAGACATTGACTATTTCCTTGAAACGGTCGAAGGCTTTGAAAAGCAACATGGCCAGATAACAGAGATCATCCATGGTGGAGCGAGAGGTGCTGACACCATGGCTGAAATCCTGTTCATATACTTCAAGACAAGTGAAGAACATGCGCGCGAGATTTCCAGAACCAGGAAGGACGCTGAATGGGATAAATACGGAAAGCGCAGAGCAGGTCCCATTCGCAACCAAGTAATGGTCGATCTGAAGCCCGATTGGTGCATTGCTATGCCAGGCAACAATGGTACTGCAGATTGTGTGAAGCGTTGTAAGAAAGCAGGCATTCCGGTATTCACTCATGATGACATCGATGAACAAGATTGAAGAGTTTGAGATCGAGAACCGACTCATTCAGGCTAACAACCAAGGCTTGGATGCTGAAACTTCTATTCGCTATGCTGCGAACTCTGTACATGTATCAGAGGAACGCGTGAAGGAGGTCTATGACTTTCTGTTCAATCTCCAAGATAGCATCGAAAAGAGGTTGAGTATCAGTATCTAAGGAGTTACATGGCAAGTCTATCAGCAGCAGAGCTGCGAAAATATGATTGGCGTCCAGCCATCTTCGTCAAGAAGCTGAAGGAGAAATCCAAGTTCGAGCTTCTTGACGGCAGGAAAGTTACACTCAAGCTGATGCCTGGTGTTGAAGATGTTCTTTATCATGGAACGATGCGTGAGCTACAAGAGCTCCGTTTCACTGACGGAAAGAAGAACGTCTACAAGCTGACCGACTTCCTGAAGAATGCTGAGTTCGGTGGAAAAGGACCTGGTGGATCAACGAAGAAGCAAGACATGCAACTTGCCTCTATTCGTCAACAAATCCAGACCCTCAAGGAAAAGAAAGAGCTTGCTTCACTTCGTCAACAAATTGACAATGCTAAGGTGAAAGAGCGAGCCGCAACAATTAAGATGAGAGTTGGCCAGAAGATCTACGACATCTTCGATGCTGCTACAACTCCAGGAACGCCGAAGTCTGATTTCCATTTGCTTGACATTAATCTCAAGGAGTGTGTTTGGATCTCACACAAGGACGGTAAGACCGCTCGTGATTTCCAGCAATGGGGTGGTTTGAGTAACAAGCACGAACCAGAAATCTTTGTTCACCCAGAAACCCAACAGTTCATTGCCGATTTGAAGGGGTTGTTTCCAACACAGATGACTCCTGCAACTACTGTAGTTCGGTTCATCAAAGATCCAAAGCTCCGCGCGATGGCTGTCTATGGCAACCAATATGGCAAAACGACGTTCAACAAACAGAACGTCAACATTGTTTTGCAAGGTGACATCAAGCTCAAAAAGAGCGGCTCTAGTTACTACATGGATGCAACAAACGTTCACCTTAATGGCGAGGAAATGACTGGACCATACGAACCAGTGTTTATGGCTGTCTACAAAGGTGATCGCTCTGACTTCGGAATTGGAGGCGCTCGTATTGGCATCGCGCCTATTGGATCAAGAAAGATCAACGAAGTGATCTAATACATACTGAGTCCGTTCCTCAATCACTCATTCCAAGGATTTGCCAATGTCACTAATCAAATTCAGCCAGCTCCTTTCTGAATCTGGTGATCTCCAGCTTCTGCATACTGCTGCTAACATTCCCGCACCGAAGATTCATAAGACTGAAGATGGTTCGCACGTTGCAGTGCATTCACCGTCTACAAAAGAGCATGCTGAATGGCTGAAAGGCAAGTTCGATAAGGCTCTGAAGCATAATCCATCTCAGCGTCATATTAAGGTCGAGTTGAAGCATCATGATGACAAGCACGAAGTGCACGTCACACATACTCCGCCAAAGAAAGTCAACGAAGATGTAATTGATACAGAAAACGCGCAGAATAACTTGCAGGAAGCTAGCAGGATCTTCAACAAAGGTGATCACGTTCATTTGCATAGCGCTGGAACCCAATGGCGTCCAGGAAATGTATTGAAGCATGGCGTGGTCAAGAAGACTAGTGATCGAACGGCTGAAGTTGATTGGGAAGATGGCACGAATAGCAAGCATTTGCATAGTTCTGGTCGCAAGGTCGGAGAACACAATGATTCTTATGCGACTGCTATTCGCCACAACGTTGTCCATGATCCTTCAAAGGGAATTGGTGTTACCAAGAAGCTTACGAATGATGAACACAAGGATCATTTGAAGCAAATTTCTGATAAGAAACAAGCAGATTCACAGCATCAGAGTTCTCATCAGGACGCGATTAGCCGCTTGTCTTCGATGCATCATTCTGAGTTGAAGCCACATCACCTTGCAGCAATTCACGATATTTTGACACGAGCAAAATCTGGTCACGACTAATGACAAATCCTCTATATCATGTACATGAAGCCGGATTTACCGGCTTCATTGTTGATCACATTGAACACCTTGAAGATTTGCCGGTTCTGCATGGATGGCACGGCGCTTGTGCAGCGACTGCTTATCTGACCGAATTGGTGAAGATGATCGAAGGATCAGCAATTGATCCAAACTTCAACCTTTCGTTGAAATACGACGGATCCTTCAGCATCGTCGCCGGATATGATCCACGTGACGGAAAATTCTTCGTCGCAAAGAAGAGCATCTTCAATAAACAACCTGTTTACTTCAAGTCGACTCAGGAGATTCAAAATTCTGATCTCTCGGATGATTTGAAGACCAAGTTCGTATGGTCGCATATGATGTTGCCATCTACCTTCTTTGGTGAAGGAATCTTTCAGGGTGATTTTCTGTACGATGCTACAGACCTTGAAACAATGGAAATTGATGGCAAGAAACATATTTGTTTCCAACCAAATACAATAATCTATGCGCTTCCGATTCCTGAACAAGTAGATCCTTGTAATCTGCCTTTTGGAACATTGGGAATCGCATGGCACACTTCTTATAGTGGAACGCCGGACGCTCTGTTGAAATCCCATGAACGCCCATTTCCGGCATCTTCTGTGTATCATGCAAAAAGCATTGACGCCGACATCAAACAGATTCAAAATTTTGGCTTGAACACCGCTCATTTCCGCAGAATGTTGGATTCGGTGAATCGTGATATTGATGAATTAGGTGTAACGTTGGATTGGATGATGAACCATCCACAACTTCCAAAGTTGTTCAAGCAATATCAGAATGATCGCAGCCGTGCATTGTTCAGATATTCGTTTGAGTATTGGCTCAATGAATACTTCATGAAGGAAATCCAATTGCGCAAGAGTCCGAAGGGAAAGAACGACCTTTGTGCTATTTGGGATTCCATCATACTGTTTGTTAAGTCTGAGGGTTGGCATCGTGTGAGAGATTTGATCTGGCGCCTAACAAACCTCAAACATTTGATGCTGGAGAATCTGTTTCAGTGCGAGTTTGGTGACTTCAAAACCTTCTATCGATACAAGAATAATGAGGAATTGCATCCAACCTTTCATGAAGGATTTGTGATGTCTAGCACACACAGTCCAGCAGTAAAATTGGTGGATCGCAATGAATTTTCCTTTCTCAATCGCGATCCTTCCGTCCAACATAGTTGGGAGAGATGAAGCATAAATAGATGTTGCCAGTGAGGCTACGGTAAACCTGGGAACATCTAATGCAAATTTCATTCATCAAGCATCTGCTTGAGAAAAACAACGAAAACACCGATCTTGACAAGAAGACCCGTGAAGCTTCTGACGGAGCTGTTGGTCCATCTAAGGATAAGAGCAAGAAGGTTGTTGATCCTGCGAAGGATAAGCCGAAGAAGGAAGGTGGTCTTCAGAAGGCTGATACAGAACGTAATGACGATGGCTCGCTAAAGGCAGAAGTTCCGACTAATGGAAAGACTCTGACTGGCGAGCCAGCAAACAAAATTGACATGGACCCAACGACCATCGATAAGATGAATGTCACTGAGGCCAAGTCTTCATGCGCGGTCGTGACATTCGGTCGCATGAATCCGCCGACTCTCGGTCACGAGCATTTGGTGGATCAAGTCTGCTCCATCGCAAAGAAGAAGCAGGCAACTCCGCTCGTTTTCTTGTCTCGTTCTGAAGACAAGAAAAAGAACCCAATTCCATATTTGAAGAAGCTGCAGTTCGCTCGTCGAGCGTTCGGTTCAATCGTGCAGCCAACTCCAAAGGATGCTTCTTCCATTTTTGGAATTTTGAAGCACCTCGAAACTCAATACCATGACGTCATCCTTGTTGTCGGTTCAGACCGAGTTGATGAGCTTGCCGAAAAAGTCAAGAAGTACAATGGTACTGAGTTCCATTTCGATTCAATCAAAGTAGTTTCAGCTGGCACTCGCGATCCAGATGATGCGGGAGTTGCCGGCGCATCAGCATCCAGTCTGCGCAAGCTTGCTGCAGCTGGTGATGAAGAAGCATTTGTTCTGGGTCTGCCTGAGAAGCTTCGTGGAATCGGAAAGCAAGTTTTCAAAGCAACTCGAATTAGTGAAGGCGTTGATATGGTCGTTTCCCTAACAGTCAAGAATCTTTTTGAGGTTGTTGATTTCAATCGCGAAAATAGAGTTGTTGCAGACTATGAGCTTTCTGAGGCAGAGATTCGTTCTCTGCATGAAAAGGCTGATGAGTCTGGCTTCCCTGTAGATGTGATCGTAGAATCCTACAAGCGTGGAATCAATTCTTGGACTCTGACGGAAACCATCCTTGATCATCAACAGTTCGCGTTCAACCGTGTCAATGCTATGTTGAATGGTGGATCTAATCTGGATGATGATCTGTTTGAAGGTTTTGTTGGTGACATCGATGTTCCAATCCAAGTTGCTCAACCAAATCGCAATGACACGAAAGGCAAGCATCGCAATCCGGTGAAGCCTGGAAAGGTTAACAAGGTTCAGCAAATTCGCAAAATCATTGAAAACATCAAGGAAGATTCCGTTCCTGGCATCAAGGATGGCAAAGGCGTTCGTCGAATCGATATGCCACAAATCAATGACTTTGATGCTTTTGTAAAGGACTTGCAAGCTCATGGTTCACCTTTGGTGGAGCCTCGTTCTTACAAAGCTTCTGATCTTTCTCCTCTGCAAAAGCACTTCAACCAGAAGAAGGTTGATTTGATGAAGCAGCAGAAGGATCGTAAACCCATCATCATTTCTTCTGACAACAAGATCATCGATGGTCACCACCGTTGGATGGCTTCTAAACAAGAAGGTTCTGCGATCAGTGCTCGCAAAGTTGGAATGAAGCATGTTGATCTTATGGACTTTTTGAAGGATAAGCC
>Ga0318512_10000008_pt1 | contig 31479 bp, 28 predicted proteins | sample GRESIP171b2f19_FD_203682 | JGI IMG/M metagenome (GOLD analysis project Ga0318512, IMG submission 203682) | Tropical soil microbial communities from Luquillo Experimental Forest, Puerto Rico - GRE.SIPMG.171b2f19 | ecosystem: Environmental > Terrestrial > Soil > Tropical forest > Bulk soil...
GACCTGGAGACGACCATCCGCGCGATCGCGCAGGCCAAGGAGATCGCGCTCACGCCGGACGAGGTCGCGCAGCTCGTCGACTACCTGAAGCTGCTCTAGCGGAGCGACGCGCCCTGGCGATGGAGGGACTCGAACCCCCGACACGGCGGATATGAGCCGCCTGCTCTAACCAGCTGAGCTACATCGCCGAGAGAAACGGGCGGCACACTCTAGTGGGACGTCTCGGGTGTCGCCACGACGAGAGCGGCGAGGTCGGCGGACGCGCAGAGCCGGGCGCCGCGCTTCTGCAGCTTGGCGTTGACGCGGGCGGAGATGGCTTCGGCGGTCTCGGTGGGGGTGGGCCAGGTGCCGTGGGCGTCGGTGATCACGGCGGTGCGCAAGCCGCGTGCAAGTGCCCCGACGGCCGTGTTGTAGACGCAGTACTCGCTCTGCAGGCCGCAGACCAGGACTTCGCCTGCGCCGAGGCGCGCGAGCGCGTCGGCGAGCGGCGTGTCGTCGAAGGAGCTCGACTGGCGCTTCACGATCCGCACGTCGTGCGGCTCTGGGACGAGTGCTTCGTGCAGCGCGAACTGCGGCGTGCCTTCGATGAAGACCGGCCCGGGCTGGGAGTGCTGCACGAACACCACCGGCAGCTTCGCGGCGCGTGCTGCGGCGATGGCAGCTTGCACGCGCGCGACCAGCTCCGCGCCGCGCGCGATCGGGGGACAGCGGACGCCGTCGAATGCGCCGAGCTGGACGTCGATGACCAGCAACGCGGCGAGACTCATCCCGCCTTCTCCTTGCGCGAGTCGCTCCCCAGCGCGACGCGCCGCACCGAATCGGTGTCGGTCGGCTGGTGGCCGACGTCGTGTCGCGGCGCGGGGATCTCGACCACCGTGTTCTGCAGCCGGCCCAGGCCGCTGACCTCGACCTCGACCACGTCGCCGGGCTGCATCGGCCGCGAGTTCGCCGGCGTGCCGGTGAGCACGACGTCGCCTGGCAGCAGCGTGATGTGCCGGCACAGGTCCGCCAGCTGGTAGTCGATGCCGAAGGTCATCTCCGCGACCTTGCCCTCCTGCACCAGCTTCCCGTTCAGGTACGTGCGCAGCGCGCTCTGCCGCACGTCGATCCCGCGCACCAGCCCGGGCCCGATCGGGCAGAAGCCGTCCTGCCCCTTCACCCGCAGCATCGAGCCCGCGTCGGTGTCGCGGAAGTCCTGCGCGCCCACGTCGTTCGCGGGCGCGAAGCCGGCCAGGTAGTCCCACACGTCGGCGGGCGCGACGTTGCGCATCGGCCGACCCACCACCGCGGCGACCTCGCCCTCGTAGTTCAGGTACTTGCAGTCCGCCGGCCGGCACAGCGCGCCGCGGTGCGCGTTCAGCGCGGTCGTCGGCTTCTGGAAGTAGGTCGGGGTCACCAGCTCGGGCGCGCGGAACTCGATCCGGCGCGATTCGTAGTTGAGGTGGATGCACAGGATCTTGGTCGGCTCGCAAGGCGCCAAGTGGACGGCGTCGGACTCGCGCACGCGCCGGCCGTCGCCCAGCACGAGCTCGTCACCCTCCGGTGTCACCCAGACCGGCGCGCCCTGGAACAGGATGCGGCGGACCTCGCGGCGCGGGCCGTCGAACACGCTCATCGCTAGAACCCGCCTTCCTCGGGCGCGTGGCCGTAGACGTCCTCGCTGTAGTACTCGGACTGGTGGGTCGCGGGGCGCGCGCCCGTGCCGACCTCGATCGCGAATCCCGACGGGCTGCGGAAGTAGAACGAGACCATGTGGTCGTTCGAGTGCTTGCCCAGCTGGATGTGCACCGGGATCTTGGCCTTGCGCACCAGATCCTGGGTGAGCCCGACGTCGTCGAAGTTGTCGACCTCGAGCATGATGTGGTTCAGCCGCTTGTCCGGCGAGCCGATGCCCCACGCGACCGAGTGGTCGCGCTCGTTGCAGTGCATGAAGCGGAGCTGCAGCGTGCGCGCGCCGACGCCGAACTTGTACTCGACGCCGCCGCGCATCCCGAGCGCCTGGTAGAAGCGCGTGGCCGCTTCAGGGTCGCGCTGGCGGATGATGCAGTGGCCGAGCCCACCCGCGCCGGTCACGAACCTGCCGTGCATGCCGCGGCCCGGATGGAAGGGCTTCGCGAAGCGGATCAGCGGCCCGTGGAAGATCTCGATCGGGTTGCCGTCGGGATCGGCGAGCTTCAGCAGCTCGAGCACGCGGCGCTCTTCGGCCTCGGCGAGCGACCCGACCCGGAACTCGATGCCGGCGTCCGCCAGCTGCTTCTGCATGGCGAGGAACTCGTCCGGCCCCGCGACTCGGAAGCCGAGGTACGCGAGGTCGTCGCTCCGCTCCCGGTGCAACACCATCCGGTGGTGCCAGTAGTCCATGCGCAGATAGCAGCGGTCGCCTTCGTTCTCGTCGACGACCTCGAGCGCGAGGATGTCGCGCGCGAACGTCTTCCACGCCTCGAGGTCGGAGACGCCGAGGCCGAGATAGCCGAGCTCAGTCACTCCCATGGAACGTCCCCTTGCGCACGGCGACGTTTTTCACGTCGCAGTAGAAGTCGAAGCTCCAGCTCCCGCCTTCGCGGCCGAGCCCGGAGTCGCGCGCGCCGCCGAACGGCGCCGCCAGCTCGCGGATGAAGAAGCAGTTCACCCACAGCGTGCCCGCGACGACGCGCTCTGCGAGAGCCATCGCGCGGCGCTCGCTCGCGCTGAACAGCACTCCCGCCAGCCCGTAGCGGGTGCCGTTCGCCAGCGCGACGGCCTCGTCGTCGCTGCGGAAGGTCTGCCAGGTCAACACCGGCCCGAACACCTCGCGCTGCGCGATCTCCCAGTCCTGCTCCACCCGCTCGAACAGCGTCGGCTGGAAGTAGAGCTCGCCCGCGGCGTCGCGTCCGCCGCCGAAGAACGCGCGCGCGCCCGCCGCCTTCGCGCGCTCGACGAAGCCGGCCACGCGCTCGAAGTGCTCGCGCGTGATCAGCGGCCCGACCCGCGTCGACGGCAGGCGCGGATCGCCGACCACCATGCGCGCCACCGCCGCGCGCACCTTGGCGAGGAACGGCTCGGCCGCGCTCTCTTCGACCACCACGCGCGTGCCCGCGAGGCAGACCTGCCCTGCGTTCCCGTACTGCGCGGCGACCGTGGCGGCGGCCGCGTCCAGGTCGGCGTCCGCGCAGACGATGAACGGCGACTTCCCGCCGAGCTCGGCGGCGAGCGGAGTGATCGAGCGCGCCGCGGCCTGGCCGATCGAGCGAGCCGTGTCGGTGGAGCCGGTGAAGCTGATGCGGTCGACGTCTGCGTGCGCCACCAATGCGGCGCCCGCTTCCTCGCCGATCCCCTGCACCACGTTCAGCACGCCGTCCGGCACGCCCGCCTCGCGCGCGATGTCCGCCAGCAGCGAGCAGGTGAGCGGCGCCCACTCTGGCGGCTTCACCACCACCGTGTCGCCCGCCGCCAGCGCCGGCCCGATCTTCCAGGTGGTCAGCATCAGCGGCGCGTTCCAGGGTGTGACGAGCGCCGCCACGCCGGCCGGGTCGTAGCGCACGTGGTTGGTGACCTCGGGCGAGTCGATCGTGTGACCCGGGAGCCGCCTCGCCGCCCAGTCCGCGAAGAAGGCGATGTTCAGCGCGGCGCGCGGCACCACGCGCTGCAGGTTCCCGGCGAGCAGCGACCCGTTGTCGGCCGTCTCGACCGCCGCGAGCTCGGCCGAGCGGGCGCGGATGCCCTCGGCGAAGCGCTGCAGGATCGGGAGCCGGCCGCTCGGGCCGAGTCCCGCCCAGGCTGGGAAGGCCGCGCGCGCCGCCGCGACGGCGGCGTCGACCTCGCCCGCGCCCCCCGCCGAGACGTCGGCCAGCTGCGCGCCGTCGATCGGCGACAGATCGACGAAGCGGTCGCGCGAGGGAACGCGCTTCCCACCGATCCAGTGCTCGGTGGAGACCTCGACTCCGGCGACGCTCGCGGTCGACGCGCGCTCCAACGGCGCCATTCTCCCCCGCGGCGAGGTCGCGCGCCACGCGATACTGGCGGCGATGAGAGTGGGGATCTCCACCGCGTTTCTCGTGCTGGCGCTCTGCCTAGTCGCGCCAGACGCGGCGGCACAGGACGCCAGCTCGCCTGCCCCGCCCCGGGATCCCCGCGAATCGGTGGCCACGACACCGGCGCTGGGCACTGGCGTTCCGCTGGATCAGGTGCCCGCGAACGTGCAGGTCGTCGACCGCGCGACGCTGGATCTCCACCCCACGGCGCCGCTCTCCGACACGCTCGCAGACCAGCTTCCCTCGGGCTCCTTCTCCGACACGCAGGGCAGCCGCTTCGCCACGACGCTGAACCTGCGCGGCTACACCGCTTCACCCGTGCTGGGGAGCCCGCAGGGCGTGGCCGTGTACCAGAACGGGCAGCGCATCAACGACGCCTTCGGCGACGTGGTGAACTGGTCCACGATCCCGAGCTTTGCCCTCGATCGCGTGGAGGTGACCCCGGGCGCGAACCCGGTCTTCGGCCTGAACGCGCAGGGCGGCGCAGCCGCGCTGCGTATGAAGGACGGCTTCAGCGCGCCCGGCACCCGGATCACCACCACCGCGGACTCGTTCGGCGCCGTGAGCGGAACCGCCGAGTACGGCTACGACGGCGGCAGCTACGCGCTCTACGGCGGGGTGAGCGGGCTGCACGACCACGGCTGGCGAGACCACTCGCCCGCGGACGTGTTCCAGAGCTACCTGTCGCTCGGGACGCGCGGTGACCGGCTCGACACCGGGCTCGACTTCACCTTCGCGGACACGAGCTTCGTCGGAAACGGTGCAGCACCGCTCGAGCTCCTGGCCGACGACTACTCGGCGGTGTTCACGCATCCAGACGAGACGGCCGAGCAGCTGTTCAATCTCGCCGGCCACGCAGGCCTCGCGCTCGGCCCAGCGACCACGCTCGAGGCCACCGGCTACCTCCGCCACAACGCCGTACGCACCCGCAACGCGGACCAGTCGGGCCTGGCACCGTGCAGCGGCAGCCCGGGATTCCTGTGCGCGGACGCCGGGGGCGCCGACGAGACCATCGCCACCGACGCGAGCGGCGGTGCGCTTTCGTCCACGCTCGACGTGTCGGGCCTGTTGAACAAGACCTCGACGCTCACACAGAGCACCGGCGCGTCCGTACAGCTCGGCGACCACCGCGATCTGCTCGGCGACGGGAACGTCTTCCTGCTGGGCGCAGCGCTCGACTTCGGCTTCACGCGCTACGAGACGCACGGGCTGGCGGGAACGCTGGGCGCGTCGCGCGGCGTCGACAGCCTGGGCTTCGCGCTCGGGGGCGACGCCCTGAACACCGATCTCCGCGCCCGGAATCGCGACCTGGGAATCTACCTCTCCGACGTCGCCTCGCTCACCCCGGAGCTCTCGCTCACACTCGCGGGCCGCTTGAACCTGGCGCAGGTCGATCTCGCCGATCTCGCGGGGACCGCGCTCGACGGCTCGCACGACTTCTCGCGCTTCAACCCTTCGCTGGGGCTCACCTACGCGTGGGCGGCGTCGCTCGACACGTACGCGTCGTACGGCGAGGCGAATCGCACGCCGACGGCTGCCGAGCTCGCCTGTGCCGACCCGGAGCGCCCTTGTCGCGTGCCGAACGCCTTCACCGCGGACCCGAGCCTCGACCAGGTGGTCTCACGCACCGCAGAGATCGGCGCCCGCGGCCGAATCTTCCCGAGCTGGGGCGCGGCGGACGACCTGATCTCGCTGCGCTGGTCCGCTGCCTTCTACAGCGCCTGGAACCACGACGACATCCTGTTCATCGCGTCGGGGCCGGTGGTTGGCTCGGGCTTCTTCGCCAACGCAGGTGCGACGCGGCGGATCGGGGTCGAGGCGTCGCTCGACGGCCACTGGAACGGAGCGTCGTGCTTCCTGCGCTACGGGTTCGTCGACGCGACCTTCCAGTCCAGCCTCGCGATCCCGTCGCCGGCGAACCCGTTCGCAGACGCGAGCGGCGACATCCACGTTCGGCGCGGCGATCGCCTGCCGAACCTGCCCGCCCACGACCTGCGGGTCGGCGTCGACGTCCCGCTCACCGAGCAGTGGAGCGCGGGTCTCGACGGTCAGGTCGTGTCCGGCCGGCGCTACCAGGGCGACGAGTCCAACCAGCTGCGCCAGGTGCCCGGCTACGCGATCGCGAGCTTCTCGAGCCGCTACCGCTTCACCGCCGGGATCGAGGCGCGCTTCCGGATCGAGAACCTGTTCGACGCGAAGTACTACAGCTCGGGCGCGCTCGGCGATCCGAGCGCGGTGCTGCCGGGCGACAGCGATCCGCGCTTCCTCGTGCCGGGCCGTCCGCGCACCTTCGAGCTCGCCCTGTCCGCGCGATTCTGATCCGATACCCTCCACGGAAATGAGCGATCACCGGCACTTCTCGCGGTCCAAGCGCGCGTACCTCGTCGGATCCCGCCCGGAGCTGCGGGTGCCGGTCCGCGACGTCGCTGCGACCGGGGTCCGCCTCTACGACACGAGCGGCCCGCACGGCGATCCCGAGCAGAAGATCGACCTGTTCGCGGGTCTGCCGCAGCTGCGCGACGGCTGGATCCGCGAGCGCGGCGACGTCGAGGAGTACGCGGGGCGGAGCGCGAAGCCCGAGGACGAGGGCCGTCGCGGCAAGGCGACACCGGCGTTCCCGGGGCGGCGCACGCGGCCGCTGCGCGCGCGCCCCGGCGGCAACGTGACGCAGATGCACTACGCGCGCCGGGGCCAGGTGACTCCCGAGATGGAGTTCGCCGCGCTCCGCGAAGGCGTGGAGCCCGAGCTCGTGCGCAGCGAGATCGCGCGCGGGCGCGCGATCCTGCCCAGCAACGTGAACCACCCGGAGAGCGAGCCGATGCTGATCGGCCGCAGGTTCCTGGTGAAGATCAACGCCAACATCGGCAACTCCGCCGTCGCGTCGTCGGTCGACGACGAGGTCGAGAAGCTGCTGTGGGCGATCCAGTGGGGCTCGGACACGGTGATGGACCTGTCGACGGGCGACCACATCCACACCACACGCGAGTGGATCCTGCGCAACGCGCCGGTGCCCATCGGCACCGTGCCCATCTACCAGGCGCTGGAGAAGGTGGGCGGGCGCGCGGAGGAGCTCACTCCCGAGCTGTTCCTGGACACGCTGGTCGAGCAGGCCGAGCAGGGCGTCGACTACTTCACCATCCACGCCGGCGTGCGGCTGCGCTACGTGCCGCTCACCGCCGACCGCGTGACCGGGATCGTCTCGCGCGGCGGCTCGATCATGGCGAAGTGGTGTCTCGCGCATCACCGCGAGAACTTCCTGTACACGCACTTCCCCGAGATCTGCGAGATCATGAAGCGCTACGACGTCGCGTTCTCGCTCGGCGACGGCCTGCGCCCGGGCTGCATCGCCGACGCGAACGACGCCGCGCAGTTCGCGGAGCTCGACACGCTCGGCGAGCTGACGAAGATCGCCTGGGAGCACGACGTGCAGGTGATGATCGAGGGCCCCGGGCACGTGCCGCTGCACAAGATCAAGGAGAACGTCGACCGCCAGCTCGAGGTCTGCCACGAAGCGCCCTTCTACACGCTGGGGCCGCTGGTGACCGACATCGCGCCCGGCTACGACCACATCACCTCGGCGATCGGCGCCGCGCTGATCGGCCAGTACGGCACCGCGATGCTGTGCTACGTGACGCCCAAGGAGCACCTGGGGCTGCCCGACCGCGACGACGTGCGCGCGGGCGTGATCGCCTACAAGATCGCCGCCCACGCGGCCGACCTGGCCAAGGGCCATCCCGGCGCGCAGCTGCGCGACGACGCGCTGTCGAAGGCGCGCTTCGAGTTCCGCTGGGCCGACCAGTTCGATCTCTCGCTCGACCCCGAGCTCGCGCGCGAGTACCACGACGCGACCCTGCCCGCGGAGAACGCCAAGGCCGCGCACTTCTGCTCGATGTGCGGGCCGAAGTTCTGCAGCATGGAGATCACCCAGCAGCTGCGCGAGTACGCGCGGGCCCACCGCGTCGACGCCGAGGTCGCGCGGAAGGAGGGGCTGGAGGACAAGTCGCGCGAGTTCCGCTCGGGCGGCGGCGAGCTCTACCGCTAGCGGCGCAGCACCTCGGGGATCTCCTCGCGCGCGCGCGCGGCGGCCTGCTGCAGCTCGCCGAAGGCCGAGCGGCTCTCGCGCACACCGCGCAGCGCGTCGAGCGGATCGCGCAGGTCGTCGACGTAGCCGAGCGCGTAGGCCCCGCGCGCGTAGCCGATCAGGCGCAGGACGTCGTCGGGCAGGCCGCGCGCGATTTCGTGCGGCACGGACAGGTACTGGTTCTCCTCCTGGCGCAGCCAGGAGCGCGCGTACGTCAGGTTGATGCCCATTCGCGGCGCGTTGGAGCGGTTGCCGCCGCCGCCGTGGTACAGCGCGCCCGAGTAGAACACCACCGAGCCCTGCTCCATCTCCGCCGGCTCCGTGTCCGACTCCTTGTACTCGAGCCGGTCGGCGTGCAGGTGGCTGCCGGGGATCACGCGCGTCGCGCCGTTCGCCGCGGTGAACTCGGTCATCGCCCAGATCGTGTTGCACTGCACCTCGTAGCCCTTGGGAAACGGGTAGAAGTCGAAGCCCCACTGGTCGCGGTGCACCGCCTGCGCGGGCTCGCCCGGCCCGATCGCGATCACCTGCGAGAGGTGCAGCTGGAAGCTCGTCGCATCGGCGAGCACGGCCTTCACCGCGCCCAGCACGAGCGGGTTCATCGCCAGCTCGCGGCAGGCGGCGGACCGGCCGATCAGTCCGCCCGTGCGCCGCGTGCGGCGGCCGGCGAAGGGATCGGTGCCGAACGGGGTCCGGTCCGTGAACGGCGCGAGCTCCTGCTTCGCGCCCTCCATGAGGGCGCGGGACCCGAGCCGGTCGACGACGGCGACTCCGTCGCGCGCGAGCACGGCGGCGACGTCTTCCGGGGTCGAGCTGGGAGGCAGGTGGGTGATCGTCATGGCTTCTCCTTGGCACGTGGGTGGGGGCGGTGGAGCGCGAGCGCGACCACCGGCGCGAGCCGGCGGCGCAAGTCGTCAGGGTCGGCGCCTGGGCGCGTCAGCGCGTCGAGCTCGAAGCCGCGCACGAGCGCGATCAGCGTGCGCGCCGCGTCGAACGGCTGGGGCGCGCCCAGCGACTCGAGCGCTTCGGCCAGGCCGGACGCGAGCGCGCGCTCGTAGCGGTGGAAATCCGCAGCGAGCTCGGGGTCGCGCGCGGCGCGCAGCATCAGCTCGTGCTCGACCACCACGGTCCAGCGCCAGTCGACGCTGGTCTCGCGCCGCGCGATCTCGACCAGGAGATCGACCAGCTCGGCTGCGTTGCGCGGCTGCGCTTCGCCGGCGATCTCGCCCAGCAGCGCGAGCGCGCGTACGACGTAGCGGCGGAACGCCTCGCGCACGAGGTCGTCGCGCGAGGCGAAGTAGTAGGTCGTGGAGCCGAGCGCCACGCCGGCGTGGTCCGCGACGCTGCGGTGCGTCAGCTGCTCCGTGCCGCGCTCCGCGATCAGCGCGAGCGCGGCGTCGAGGATCGCCTCGCGGCGCGGCAGCTGGCGCCGGATGTGGCGGGCGGCGGGGGCTCGACGCGACATCGTGTACGTTTGTACACGAAATCCCGCTCATCTGTCCAGCGCGCTCTAGACGCTCTTCGCGTCCGCGCCCCACACGTACTTGTGCAGCTGCAGGTTGAGCCGCACGCGCAGGCCGTCTTCGAGGATCCACGCGACCAGGTCTCGGGGGTCGAGCCCGGGGTGGACGGGCGAGAAGTGCACCGGGACGCGCCCCTCGAGCTGGTGCTCGCGCACGACCGCTCGCGCGAACTCGTAGTCGGCGCGGTCGCAGAGCACGAACTTCACTTCGTCGCCCGGTCGCAGCCGCTCGAGGTTCAAGAGGTCGTTGTGCTGCGCCATGCGGCTGCCCGGCGTCTTCACGTCGACGATCGCGTGCGCGCGCGGGTCGAGCACCGAGATGTCGTGGTGGCCGCCGGTCTCCACCAGCACCTCGTAGCCCGCATCGCAGAGCTCGCGCACGAGCTCGGGCGTCCCCTTCTGCGCCAGCGGCTCGCCGCCGGTGACCTCGACCAGCCGCGTGCCGAGCTTCCCGACGCGCGCGAGGATCTCCTCGCTGGACAGCCGCTCGCCGCCGGTGAACGCGTGCGCCTCGTCGCAGTAGACGCAGCGGATGTCGCAGCCCGCGGTGCGCACGAACACGCACGGCCAGCCGGAGAAGGTCGACTCGCCCTGGATCGAGCGATAGAGCTCCTTGATCCGGAGCTCAGCCATACAGCATCGAGCGGTGGCGCACGATGCCGCCGATCAGCTCCTCGATGCGCTCGGGCCGGCGATCGAGCTCGTCGACGCGCGCGCGTCCGATGCGGTCACCGCCGACCTTGGGCCGGACGAACGGGAGCTCGTTCCCGACCGCGTCGAGCAGGCTCACGACGTTCAGCGGCCGCTTCTCGTCGTTGCAGGAGAGCACGACCAGGTCGTCGCCCTCGCGCGCCGCCAGCGACAGCCGCGCGCCCGTGCGCAGGCGGACCCGACGCCCCACCTCGCCCGCATCCATGTGCCGCGGCACCTGGCAGACCGCCAGCTGGTACTCGCCGAAGTGCACGATCCGGGGATCGTGCTCCTCGACCCAGTCGGTCTCGGCGCGGTACACGTCGGCGGCCGACGGCAGGTCGGTGGGCTTGCCCGCCAGGACCGAGACGATCTCCGCGCGGTGCTCGCCCGGGCTCTGGGCCATGCGCTGGATCAGCTGGATCACCCGGTAGCCCCACTTCTGCATGTCGCTCTCGGAGAGCCGGCGCGCCGACAGGTCGACCAGTTTGTCGGTGAAGCGGCTGCGCCGCTCGGTCACCTGGGTCACCGCTGCGAGCGGGCTGGCGGCGTCGTTGGCGATCAGGATGGAGTCGCGGCCGAGCGCCGCGCGCAGGCGCTCCACGTCTTCGATCGCCCACTCGTGGTGATCGAACCACTGCAGCCGCCCCCGGAAGAGCTCGGCCGTGTCGAGCACCTCCTTCGGCCGCGGCTGCGCGGTGAAGCCCACCACGAGCACGTCGACGTTGTCCGGGATGTCCGTCGCCGGACCGCGGAAGAAGTCCATCAGCGACTCCTGCCGGAGCGTGCGGAACGAGACGATGGTGCGCCGGTCGCGCGCCAGCACGAGCGCCGCGAGGATCGACTCGGGCTCGTCGCGCACTACGATCGCCGCGCGGGCCCGGCGCGCGCGCGGCGGCGGCGCCTCGACCGGCTCGCTCGCGGGTGCGGGCTCGCGCTCCTCCTCGCCCTCGGCGAGCGTGGCTTCGACCTCGTGTTCCACGAGGTCCTCGTCGGCCGAGGCGTGTGGCTCTCCGCCGGCATCGCCCGAGGCCTCGAGCTCGGCGGCCGGCTCGCCGACCTCGAGCCCGTCCTCGCCACCGGCGGCGGGCTCGCCGGACGTCTCGGCCAGAGCCTCGCGCCCTTCGCCTTCACCCCGGAATCCGCGGCGTCCCCGGCGCCGGCGGCCCCGCCGGCCGCGGCGGCGCGATCGGCCGGACTCCGGTGCAGCGCCCTCCGCCGAACGCTCGCGCTCGGACTCGCCTTCCTCGCCCGGCTCCCGCTCTTCTTCGCGCGCTTCGTCGCGCCATTCGTCCTCGGCTGCCGGCGCGTCGAGCTCGTCTCGCTCGGGCTCCTGCGGCCCGCCCGCGGCGAGCGGCTCGTCCCGGTCGAGCTCGAGCTCCGTCCCCTCTTCCGCGCTCGCGTCGACGTTCTCGTCGCGCGCCCGCTCTTCCCGGTCGTCGAATCGGCCGCGCCGGCGTCGCCGCCGCCGGCGGCCCGGGCGCGACTCGAAGCCGCCCGCCTCCGGCCCGGCCGACGACCCGATCTCTTCGCGCTCTTCGCCGGTGTGGACGGCGCTACGGGTCTCGGCGCGCCCGACGTGGATCGAGCCGGTGAGTCCCTCGAGGATCTCCTGCGCCTCGCGCTCGATCGACCGGGCGCTGATCGAGAGCCTCGGCAGACCGCTCGCGCCGGGAGTCCAGCTGGCGCGGTCGAGGTCGACCAGGTGCCAGCCCGCCACGATCCCGGGCACGTCGGCCACATCGACCGCTTCGCGGATCAGCCCGACGACCGGCCGACCGTCGATGTCGACGCCGACCCAGTCCACCACCTCGCGGCCCTCGCGGTTCCAGGGCAGCCAGCGCGCAGTCACACCGGCCCGCGCATCCTCGGCCGCGCGCTCGATCTCGAGGTCGCGCTGCGCAGCCTCACCCTCGAGCAGGCGCGGATCCTGCGCCAGCGTCACCAGCCACTCGTGGAGCTCGACGCCCCAGCGCGGGAAGTTGCTCTCCGTCACGTGGATCTGCCGGTGGTCGGGCATGAGCAGCGACACCGCGATGCCCTCGGCGTCGGCATGGATGCGCGCCACGCGCTCACCTCGGACGAACACCAGATACTCGGAGCCCGCGGGGCGCACTCCGCCCGCCGAGGTGACCGCGGCCGCGCCTTCGAGCACCCGCAGGACGCGGGCCAGCAAGGTCGCGCCGCCACCCACCAGCCCGGGCTCGGGCCGCAGTGGATGGCTCTCGAGCTCGAACGCCTCGCCCGAGTCCGACAGGCTCGGGAGCGTCAGGAGATGGACGACCTGGCCGAGCTCGCCCGCGCGCGCGGCGGCCCGCCGCGTGCGCTCCGAGAACAGCGGCGCTGCGACGAACACCTCGTGCAGCCCGCGCCCGTGACCGGCGCGGTGCGCGGCGACCCGCGCCCAGCCGAGCAGCTCCAGGCTCTCGCGCCGCGCCGCAGCGATGGCGACCGGGCGGTTGCCTTCCCAGCGCGCGGAGGCCAGCGCAATTTCTTCCGGCTCGCCCTCGCCGCGCGGCAGCGCCGCGACTTCGCGCAGCCCGAGCCCGCGTGCGTCGCGCAGGCGTTCGAGCAGGCGCCCTGCGCCCGCCTCACCGCCGTCGTTCTTTCCGCCGCGTCTGCGGCCCCAGCCTCGACGTCTCAAGGAGTCTCCTCACCGCCCGAATGCGCACAGGACTCTATCCGCCGCGCGCCGCACCGCCAGCGCGGGCTAGACGTGGGTGTGCGGATCGAACAGGCGGTCGTGCTCGTCCATCGCGAAGCGGTCGGTCATGCCTGCCACGTAGTCCGCGATCGCGCGCTCCTCGGGCTCGCCGCGGGCGCGCTCGAGCACGTGCGGGGGCAGCTGGCGAGGATCGGCGGCGTAGACGCGCCAGAGATCCCCCAGGATCCGCTCCGCCTTCGCCGCCATCCGCACCACCCGGTGGTGGCGGTAGAAGCGCTCGAGCAGGAAGCGCGCGACCTGCCGTTTCTCCTCTGCGAGCTCGGTCGAGAACTGCACCAGCCGCTCGGGCGCCGAAGCGGCGGCCGCCGCCGACACCGGCCCGTGTTGCTCGAGCCGCTTCGCGCTGGACTCGATCAGGTCGGTGGCGAGGAGATCGATCAGGGCGACCGTGAGCCGGGAGCGAGCGCTGCGCTCGTCCGCGGCGCCGCGGGCGCGGACTGCCTCGAGCGCGCGCTGGAACAGCGGCAGCCCGGCCAGCGCCTCCCACTCGAGGATCCCGGCGCGAAGTCCGTCGTCGAGGTCGTGCGTGTGGTAGGCGATCGAGTCGCAGTGGTCGGCGATCTGCGCCTCGACGCTGGGAGCCGCGCCGAGCTCCGGCAGCGACACGGGATGCGCGTAGCGCGGGAAGTCCGAGCCGTGCTTCAAGATGCCGGCGCGTGTCTCGTGGCAGAGGTTCAGCCCGGGCAGCTCGGGCGTGCGGTCCTCGAGCCAGTCGACGATGCGCAGGCTCTGGCGGTTGTGCTCGAACCCGCCCTGCGGGCGCAGGATCTGGTTCAGCACGTGCTCGCCGGCGTGTCCGAAGGGTGGATGGCCGAGGTCGTGCGCGAGCACGATCGCCTCGACCAGGTCTTCGTTGGCCCCGAGCGCGCGCGCCACCGTCCGCGCGATCTGCGCGACCTCGAGCGTGTGCGTCAAGCGGTTGCGGAAGTGGTCTCCCTCCGAGTATGGGAAGACCTGGGTCTTGTACTGCAGCCGCCGGAACGCGCGCGCATGCAGCACCCGGTCGCGGTCGCGCTGGAACGCGGTGCGGTAGGCGTGCGCGGGCTCGGGCTGGATCCGCCCCCGCGACTCGCGCGCGCGCAGCGCCCAGGGCGCCAGCGATTCGGCCTCGTGCTTCTCGAGCTCGGCGCGCGTGCGCACTCGCCTATTGCCCCCGGTTCTTCTCCTCGACCAGGCGGTTCAGCCGGGCGCGATCGGAGTCGCGCAAGCTCTCCGGCTCCTGCTCGCTCTGGCGCGGGGGTGGCCCCGAGGCCACGGGCGGCGTTTCCGAGTGTTCCAGCCGCTGCATCGCGCGCTCGCCCAGCTCGCGGGCGCGCCCCTGCGTCGCCGCGACGAGCTCGCGGGCGGTGCGGACCCGCAGCGTGAGGGTCATCGACTCCGGCGTCCAGCGCGCCTCGATCAGCACGAAGGCGGCTGCGGCCAGCAGCACGAGGAGCAGCAGACGGAACAAGGCCACCTCGAGTTGGCCGCAGTCTAAGTCAGCGTCACCCGGGCGGCCAGCCGAACCTGCGCCCGCCCAGCAGATGCAGGTGCAGGTGGAATACGGTCTGGCCGGCCGCGCGGTTGGTGTTGATCACCAGCCGGTAGCCGTCCTCGGCGAGTCCCCGCTCGCGCGCGAGGCGCGCCGCGAGCTCGACGAGCTCCCCCACCAGGGCGTGGTCCGCGGGGGTGACGTGCAAGCTCGAGGGCACGTGCTCGCGCGGGATCAGCAGCAGGTGCGTCGGCGCCTGCGGCTCGCGGTCTTCGAAGGCGATCACGCGCTCGGTCTCGAGCACGATCTTCGCGGGGATCTCCTTCGCCGCGATCTTGCAGAAGAGGCAGTCGCGATCGATCACGCCGGGCGCCAGTATACTGCGGCGCATGAGCCCCTTCGCGATGCCGGAGCGCCTGCTGCTCGGCCCCGGCCCCAGCGACGTCTCCGAGGAGGTGCGCGCGGCACTCGCACGTCCGCTGGTCGGGCATCTCGACCCCGCGTTCCTGGCCCTGCTCGACGAGATCCAGGGTCAGCTCCGCGGGGTGTTCCGCAGTGACTCGGCCTTCGCGTTCCCGCTCTCCGGCACCGGCAGCGCCGGGATGGAGGCGTGTCTGGTGAACCTGCTCGAGCCCGGCGAGACTGCGCTCGTGGCGGTGAACGGCGTCTTCGGCGAGCGCATCTCGGCGATCGCGGAGCGCGCGGGCGCACGGGTGATCCGCGTCGAGGCGGAGGTGGGCGAGATCGTCCCCGTCGAGCGGCTGGTGGCCGAGATCGAGGCGCGGCGCCCCGCGCTGGTGGCGCTCGTCCACGCCGAGACCTCGACCGGCGTGGAGCAGCCGATCGCCGAGGTCGGGCGCGCCGCGCGCCGCAGCGGCGCGCTGTGCCTGGTCGACTGCGTGACCTCGCTCTCTGGCAGCGACGTGCGCTTCGACGAATGGCAGATCGACGCCGCGTACTCTGGCACGCAGAAGTGCCTCGCCTGCCCGCCCGGTCTGTCGCCGATCGCGCTCGGCCCGCGCGCGCTCGCGCGGCTCGAGCGCCGCACCCGGCCAGTGCAGAGCTGGTATCTCGACTTCACGCTGATCGGCCGCTACCTGGGCGCGAGCCGCGTCTACCACCACACCGCACCGATCTCGATGATCTACGGGCTCCACGCGGCGCTGGAGCGGGTGCTTCGCGAGGGGCTCGAGGCCCGCTTCGCCCGACACCGGGAAGCGTCGCGCCTGTTGGTGGAAGGCCTCGAGGCACGCGGCTTCCGCATGCTCGTTCCTCCCCCGCACCGGCTGCCGATGCTGAACGCCGTGGTGCCCCCCGTGCCCGACGAAGCCGCCCTGCGCAAGCGCCTGCTCGAGCGCCACGGGATCGAGGTGGGCGGCGGGCTCGGCAAGCTCGCCGGCCGGATCTGGCGCATCGGGCTGATGGGCGAGAACGCCCGCCCGGAAGTCGTCGCGCGGCTGCTGTCCGCGCTCGACGCGCTCGCCTAGCGCGGCTCAGAGCTTCTGCGACGGGTCGTCGTTCGCGCTGCCGTCGAGCCGCGGCCCCGCCGAGATGCCGTCCAGGCCGACGTCCACGTGCGCCTCGACCGGCAGGATGTGCTGGATGCCCAGCCAGCGCGCGATCGGCAGCACCAGCGACGCGCGCGGCCCCGAGGAGCTCATCATGACGGAGAGCTGCGCCTGGCGGTACTCCGCGCGCGCACCCACGCCCGCGGAGCCGGTGGCGTTGGTCTGCGCGAACACCGCGCCGTCGACCGGCAGCTTGCGGTCGATGCACGGCGTGTCGGCGAGGCAGAAGCCGCCGTCGCCCCCGAGCGAGCGGTGGGCCTCGATCCGGTCGTCGTTGCGCGACAGCGCGATGTCGCCGTAGGTGTTGACGCGCTTGCCGTCGACCACCGCGTTGCCCATGTCGCCCAGGCTCGCCAGCGCCGCGGGCGTGCGCGCGATCGCGTGCAGCGTCGCGCCGGCGCGGACCCGTGCATCGAGCCGGCGCAGCGCCTCGAGCACGTCCGCCTGATTGGGGCTGCGGCCCTGCAGCGCCCCCTCGTCCAGCCCGTCGCCGAGCCGCGCGAGCAGCTCCAGCGCGTGTGCCGTGTCGATCGCCTTGGCGTCGTCGGGCAGCCCGCGGTCGCCCAGGATGAACGCCGAGGAGCCCTCCAGACCCAGCGCATGTGCGAGCTCGGGCGCCTGGACGTCGAGTGCGTCCGCGGAGACCACCAGCCGCTGCGGCGCGACGTGGGCGTAGTGGGTGCGCGCGTGGGGCAGCATGAAGTAGCCGTCCCTGAAGGGCGAGACCTGCGCGCTCGCGCGCTCGTCCTTGCCCAGCTTCGCGAGCCACTGGCGCGCCTCTTCCGCGCGGGCACCCTGCGGCTCGAGCTCGAGATAACGCGTCGCGGCTTCGCGCAGCGCGCTGCCGTCGGGCTGCCAGTCGCGCACCACCCGGGCGGGCGCCTGCAGCACCAGGTTCACCGGGTCGACCGTCTTGCGGATCAGTTTGTAGGTCTCCTTCAGCTCGCGCAGCTGGTCCTCCGAGAGCTCGACGTCCTCGGGGATGACCTTCGGCGCACGGTCGGCGAGGGCGTCGCCGCCCAGCCAGCCCAGCGAGCGCCGCCGGGAATAGCTCTTGATCTCGTCGTCGAGCGCGCGCTCGGGGTTCACCGAGCGGTCGTCCAGGATTTCGCGCGCGACGCCGCTCGCGTCGCCCTTGCCCTCGGCGATGCGGCGGAAGTCCTCGAGCGCCTCCGCGCGCTCGCCCGCCTCGTAGCGCGCCGCGGCGCGGGCGAGCTCGCCCGAAGCGTCGAGAGCGGGCGCGAGCTTCTCGGCGCGGTCGGCTGCGTCGACGAGCAGCGCGCTCGCGACCGGCACCTCCCAGGCTGCCACGTGCGGCGACATCGGCGCGACCGCGGTCGCGACCCGGCGGTCGTGGCCCTCGAGCGCATCGAGCAGGCGATCGGCGCGATCGGAGCCTGGCTCCAGCTCGAGCGCCCGGTCGACGGCGATGCGCGCGCGCCGGTACTCGCCCGCGAACAGCGCCTTCTCCGAGTCGTCGAGCAGCCGGTTCACCAGCGACGTGCGCTCGCGATCTGCGAGCCGGTCGTAGAGCGCACGGGTGGGCTCGTCGAGACCGCCGCCCAGCGCGTCCGGGGCAAGCAGGAGCAGCGCCTGCTCCTCGCCGCGGGTGCGGTTGGACCAGGAGAGGAGACCCTGCCCGAGCTCTCCGGCGCTCTGCAGCAGCTTGATCGGCGAGGCGCCGAACGACGCCCGGATGCCCAGGTCGACCAGCGCCGAGGAGATCACCGCGATCTTCTTGTTGCGGTCGAGGTCGAGCAGCTCGCGAGCCTCTCGCGCGCGCTCGGGCGCCGCGGGCGGCTCGGGGGCGAGCAGCAGGCGGGTCGCTTCGTCGGGGGCGTCGGACAGCTCGCCCGCGCGCGCCCGTCCGCCCAGCGCGAGGAACAACAGACCCGCCACGAACAGCGCCAGCACCAGCCACATGCCGAGGCGCAACGCCTGATTCGCCTCAGGGGACACGGCTGGCCGCTCCTTCCTGATAGGCGAGCAGTGCGTCGATGCGGCTGCGCGCCTCGCGGCGCAGCGCAGGCCGGCGGTCCTCCGCCGCGAGCTCGTACGCCGAGAACGCCTGGTCGACCAGCGACTCGTAGTGCGACGGATCCAGGTTCTGGAGGTTCGCCCGCGACTGCAGCTCCGCGCGGCGCGCGCTCGCGGCGTACAGGTCGCCCAGCCGCAGCAGGTGCTTGGCGAAGAGCTTCGAGTCGCGATTGCCCTCGAGCAGTGCCTCGCACGCGGCGATCGCCTCCTCGAGCCGGTCGCCGCGCGCGTACCAGTCGACCTTCATCACCTGCCACGCCTCGACTTCTTCGAGCGCGAGCGACCCCTCGGGCGCGCTTTCGGTTCCCTGGGCCAGCTCGCGCCAGCGCCCGATCCGGCTCTCGATGAACACGCGCTCTTCCTCGGGGCTGGCAAACGGCTCCGCGGGACGCGCGGAGGCTTCTACAAACGCCTCGACCACGTGCGCGCGTTCGGCGGCCGAGTCGCCGAGCAGCGAGCCCGACTGCGCCACGTGCTCGAAGGCCGCCTCGGCCTCGCTGTATCGCCGCAGCTTCTCCAGGGCCTTGCCGCGCGCGAACTCGATCACGAAGTCGGCGTTCTCCCACTGCTCTTGCGGACGCGCGCGCAGCGCCGCGATCCGGTCCAGCTTCCACAGCGCCACCGCGAAGACGTTCCGGCCGTCGTCCGTGGTGGCGCGATCGTAGCGATAGGTGTCGTCGCGCAGATGGAGCTTGAGCTCTGCCACGACGCGAGTGAGCGAGTCATCGCCCGTCGGTGCGGAGGCGGCCGACCCCGTGAGCCGCGAGAGACTCGCGCAACCCGTGGTGCAGACCAGCACTGGAGTCACGAGCGCGATCTGTCGCATGCGCCGCACGGCCGCCCACCGTGCATCGGCCGTGCCGCGGTCCATTCAGCGGCAAGTCGTGGAGCAACTCCAGCGGTTCGCGTGCAGGACGGTGATCCAGCGCACAGCCGGTGCGCAGCGGACTTCGCGCGGCGAAGGAGTGCGCGCGCCTACTTGCGCCGGAGCTGCCTCTCTTCTGAGCGCCCTCGGCTCAAGGCTTGCGCCAGTCCTCGGGCACGCCGGCGAGCGACGCCTCGACATCCAGGTCGCGCAGCCGCTGCTGCGAGGCCTCGAGCGACTGGCGATCGCGCTTCAGCGTGGCGCGGAGCTTCAGCACTTCGGGGTCGGTTGCCTCACCGCCCGTCGGCGAGTACTGCCAGTCGCCGCCGGACGCGCTGCGCAGGTGCTGCTGCTCGGCCTCGATCTTTCCCTGCAGGTCGGTGATCTCCGAACGCGCCCGGCGGAACTCCGCCTGCCACGCCTTCTGGTCGCGACCGCCGTAGGTCTTGCCGGTCGGCTGCAGCGCGGTTGCCGGCGGATGGAGCAGCGTGTCGAGGTCGATCGTCTTGCCGGTCGGCGCCTTCGCGGGTGGAGGGCCTTCCTCCGCCGGAGCCGGCGCAGGCTGGTCTCCGGCGTCGGTCTGCGGGTCGGCGAGGACCGTGGCGGAGAAGGCGACGCTGGCAATCGCGGCGGCGAGGAGGGCTCGGGGGGCGAGACGCATCGCCGACTCATTATAGGGACAGGCTCCCCGGGCCTCCATCGCATCAAGCAGGGCTTGTCCAGCGCCGAAGGAAGGAGAGCCCGCAGCAGCACTGCGCGACGACGGGGGCCCCGAGCACCAAGTCATGGACCAAGAGCGACTCCACCGACTGCTTCGGCTCGGCTTCGAGAAGGGCGCGTCGGACATCCACTTCCAGGTCGGATACCTGCCGCTCTACCGCTTCAACGGCGAGCTGGTGGAGCTCAAGTACAAGGTCCTCTCCATGGAAGACACCGAGGCGATCGCCCGGCTGCTGATGGAGAACGAGAAGGACAAGACCCTCGACGGCGTGTCCGAGATCGACATGGCCTACGAGATCCAGGGCGAAGGCCGCTTCCGGGTGAACATCTCCCGCGAGCGGCGCGCCTTCAACATCGTGCTGCGCGTGATTCCGCTCTCGATCAAGACCTTCGAGGAGCTGAACCTGCCGTCGGTGCTGAAGACGATCGCCTCGGTGCAGCGCGGCCTGGTGCTGGTCACCGGCGCGACCGGCATGGGCAAGTCGACCACGCTCGCGACCATGCTCCAGGAGATCAACCGGGCGCACAAGTGCAAGATCGTCACGATCGAGGACCCGGTCGAGTTCATCTTCACCCACGAGCGCTCGATCATCACGCAGCGCGAGATCAACACCGACACGCCGAGCTTCCCCGCGGCCCTCCGCGCCGCGCTGCGTCAAGACCCGGACGTGATCATGGTCGGCGAGATCCGCGACGCCGAGACCGTCGATACCGCGCTGAAGGCGGCGGAGACCGGCCACGCGGTGTTCTCCTCGATCCACACCAACGACGTGGTCACCACGCTGCGCCGCGTGGTCTCGTTCTTCCCGGTCGAGGAGCACCAGCAGGTGCGCGAGCGCCTGGCGGAGAACCTGCAGTCGATCGTGTCGCTGCGCCTGCTGCCCAACAAGAAGGGCACCGGCCGCGTGCCCGCGGTCGAGGTGCTGCGCACCACCCGCTCGATCCGCGAGTGCATCCGCGACCCCAATCGCGCGGTCGAGATCCGCGACCACATCGAGAAGGGCCACTCCGACATGCAGATGCAGACCTTCGACCAGCATCTGCTCGAGCTCTACCAGGCGAACAAGATCAAGCTGGAGACGGCGCGCGACGCGGCCACCAACCCGCGCGACTTCGCGACCAAGCTCGCGCTCGAGGGCGACAGCTCCTACACCGCGGACAACGGCTCGGGCTCCTCCGACGAGAGCCGGTTCTAGGCACCATGGAGATCCTGGCGCTCTATACCTCGCCCGACACGCTCGGGTCCGCGCTCGCGGCGGGCGCGCGCCACCTGGCGGCGGCGCTGCAGGGCTTCGCGCTGGTCTATCAATCCGGCCGCCACGCCGCGGAGCCGGACGGCTGGGCAGGCTTCACCTGCGCCAAGGACGCGCAGATCGCAGGCGCGGAGCTCGACGACTTCCTGCGCGAGGCCGAGAGCTCGGAGCGGCCGGTGCGGATCGACCCGCCCGAGGGCAGCCCGCGCATCTGGGCGCGCGGCGCCGGCGGCGTGTTCGGCTTCCCGATCCGCCACAACGGCCAGCCGCGCGGCGTCGCGCTGCTCGGCTGCCCGGGGCCGTGGCCGCGGGTGCAGAACGCGGGCGTCGAGTCGATCCTGCGCCAGATCGCGCTCGTGCTCGACCACAACGCGGTGTCGGGCAGCACCGGTCCGGTCGAGCCGTCGGATGAGGTGCTGCGGCTGTCGGAGCAGCTGCTCGCGCAGGACATCGAGCTGATCAAGCGCGAAGAGCGGCTGACCATGGTCGAGCGGCTGAAGGCCGACCTGATCGAGACCATGTCGTACGAGCTGCGCGCGCCGCTGAACAGCATCATCGAGCGCGTGATCTCGGTGCTCGCCAACGAGCACGAGAACATGTCCTCGACGGGCCGTGACGCGCTGCGCGGCGTGCTGGACGACGGCAACGCGCTGATGCGCATGCTGCAGAACATCCTCGATCTGTGGCGCGTGAAGCAGGGCGACGTCGTGGTCGAGGTGCAGGACGTCAACCTCTCGGAAGTGGTCGAGGAAGCGATCTTCAACGTGCGCGACACGCTCCAGCCGGACGTCGTGCTGGAGAAGCGGCTCCCGGCGAGCATCCCCAAAGTGCGCACGGACCTGGCCAAGCTGAACCAGATCCTGTTCCACCTGCTCGACAACGCCGCCAAGTTCACCCGCCGCGGCAAGATCGAGCTCGAGCTGTCGCTGGAAGACGGCCAGCTGTTCTGCAGCGTGACCGACACCGGCATCGGCATCGCCCCGGACGACCAGGAGCAGATCTTCGACGAGTTCTACCGCGTGGACTCGTCCGCGGACAGCCGCCACCGCGGCGCGGGCCTAGGGCTCACGCTGGCCCGGGCGCTGATCGAGAAGCTCGGCGGCGCCCTCTCGGTTCAGTCCGAGATCGGCCAGGGCTCCCGGTTCTCTTTCACCGTGCCCGTGACCCTGTCTTAGGACTTCACCGCAAGCTTCGCGCAGCGAACCGCAGGCGAGCGGAGGCGGGTGGCGCGCGGCCGCCCGCGCGCCGGGGTCCCGCTAAGACGCGCCCCTAGCCCTCTTTGATGTCGATGTCGGGGGCGATGTGGCCGGCGGCCACCTCGCGCAGGGCGTTCACGACCGACTTGTTCTCGGTCGACTTCACCAGCGCCTTGGCACCGCGCATCAGCTGCTTGGTGCGGACCGAGACCATCAGGGCCAGGGCGAAACGGTTGCCGACCCGCTCGGTGCAGTCTTCGATCGTGATGCGCGCCATCCGGGGCCTCCTCCAGCGGGCCGGAGACTAGGCCAGAACGGCCGCCGGGGAAAGCCGGGAAATAAAGAAGCCCCCGTCGCAGATCAAGCGACGGGGGCCTCCTATCGAATCAGGATGGCGGCGAAGTCACATCATCGACTTCTTGCGCCGCGTCCCCTTCTTCCGTCGGCGGGTGCCCTTCTTGCGGCCACCCTTCTTGCGCCGCGTCGCCTTCTTGCTCGCGGCCTTCTTCCGAGCTGCCATCTCTCTCACCCCCAATTTGCGTTTTGTTTCACCGTGCGGGAGGCATCCGAGATCCGCAGCTTTGCATCACTCTGCTGTCTCTCACACGAACCGAGCGGGAACTCAGTTGCGTTTCGTATCGGACGTGAAGTCGTCGACTTGACGAGCCGGACTTGACGCAACGACGAACGGTTCCCCACACCGTTGCGCACACAGTAGACGTTGCGCGGCGAACGTGTCAACGGACGCGGCAAAAAAAACGCACCGATGGGGCGACATCGGTGCGTGTCACGGCTCGGCTCGCGGCCGTGTCGGAGGACTTCGCTAGCGCTTGTTCCGCTTGTGGCGGTTGCGCGCGCGCAGCTTGCGATACTTGTGCTTGCGCATCTTCTTGCGGCGCTTCTTGATGACGCTGCCCACGGGAAACTACGGCCTCCGACGAGTGGCGGCCGAAGTTATCCGTGTGCACCAGCGTGTCAAGCGCCCTGCATTCGCGTCGCGACCCACGCCGCGCGTCCGAGCACGCGCGCCTGCATGCGACCGAGGAAGCGATTGATCGCGTGGTTGCGCGGCAGGAAGCGGATCGGCGGCCGACGACGGATGCCGAGGTCTGCGAGCCGCCGCTGCACCGCGTCGTTCTCCGGATCGACCATCAATCCCCGGCGCAGGAAGCGGATCGCGTCGGCCTTGAAGTCGAACGCGAGGTAGATGCGCGCCAGGTTCAGGTACAGGTCCGGGTTGTAGAACTCCTGTCGCACCGCGGCGCGCGCGAGCTCCACCGCGCCCAGGAACTGACCCCGCACCAGCGCGAGCGCGAGCGCGTAGGACGAGCGGAAGCGCGCGTTCTGCGGATCGATCAGATAGGCACGGCTCAGGTGCTCGAACCCCTCGTGCCCGTGCCCCGCCTCCAGCAGTGCCATTCCGCGGCGGTGGTGCTCTTCGGGGGTGAATTCGCCATTGGGCTGCATCGAAGTTGCCATCGACTCCCTTCCATCCCCTCGCGGGCCCTTATCGGCCGAACCCCGCCGGGGATGAGTGGTCGAGGATCACATCACTTTGGCGATTCACCGACCGGCAGGCGCACCAGGAACTGCACGCGTCCCGCCTCGGGAAGCTCGGCCCAGGCGCGGCCGCCGTGCAGCTCCGCGATTGCGCGCACCAGGTTGAGCCCCAGACCGACGCCGCCGTACTTGCGCGTGTATGAGCCGTCGCGCTGCACGAACCGGCCGAAGATCCGCTCCAGGTCGGCGATCTCCAGCTCCGCGCACGGGTTGGAGAGCGCGAGCTCCACGAAATCGTCCGACCGCGCCGTGCGCAGCGCGATGCGCGCGCCGCGCGAGCTGAACTTCGCGGCGTTCTCCAAAAGGTTCAGCACCACCTGCTTGATTCGGTCGGGGTCGAGCCAGGCGAGGGGAAGTCCGGGGTCGAGCGCGAGCTCGAGCACCAGGCCCGCGTCGTCCATGCGCGGCTTGAGGATCTGCACGCACTCCTCCACCACCGCGCCGAGCGCCACGCGCTTGCGCGCGAGCGAAACGCCTCCGGCCTCGAGATTCGACAGCTCGAGCAGTCCCTGGATCATCGCCTGCATGCGCGCCGCCTCGCGCTCGACCAGCCCCAGGAACTCGCCGCGCTGCTCGGCGCCGAGCCGCGAGCCGCCGTCGAGCTCGGCCGCGACGTCGCGGCGAAGCAGCTTCGCGAAGCCCTTGATGCTGGTGAGCGGCGTGGTGAGCTCGTGGCTCACGTTCGCCAGGAACTCCGACTTCATCCGATCGGCGTCCGCGATGCGCTCGTTCTGGGCACGCAGCTGCTGGTTGCGGCTGGCGAGCTCGCGCTCGAGCGCGAGCCGGCCGGTGATGTCGCGCGCGATGCACACGATCGACGCGCCGCTGGCGGAGAGCCGCGCAGACACCTCGATCGTCGCTTCGCCGCGGCGCGTGTGTGCGTCGAGCTGGACTCCGCGCAGCGCGCCGGCCTCGAGCAGCCGGGGCAGGAGGCCGCGCACCGTCCGCCACGACGCATCCGAGAGCAGCTCCTGGGCCGACATTCCCTGCAGCTCGGCGAGCGACATGCCCGCGAAGTGCAGCGCCGCGCGGTTCGCGTCCAGCACCGCGAGCTCGCGGTCGAACACCAGGATGATGTCCTCGACCTCCTCGAGGAAGCGGCGCACCGCCGTCAGCTCGCGGATGTCGGGGAGCGGGCCCAGCCGCGGCGCGAGCGCCGACAGGCGCCGCTGCAGCGCCTCGCGGCCCTCGAGATCCGCCGCGATCCGGTTGGCCTCGCGCAGCGCCCGCTCGTGGCGTCTGTCGCGGCACGGGATCCAGTCGAGCACGTCGAAGCGACAGCGGTCGCCGCCGCGGGCGGCGCACTCGACGTGCGCGACCGCGACCGCTTCCTCACCCGCGCACGAGAGCAAGAGCGCCCGCAGCGCGCCCAGCCGGAACTCGCACTCGGCGGAATCTGGCGGGAAGCCGGGGACGTTCTGCCAGAGCACGTGGGTGTCGTCGCCGGCCGGAGCGACCGTCACGCTCGAGTGTCGGTCGAGGAAGCGCGCCCAGACCGGCAGCTCCGCGAGCAGAACGCTCGGGTCCTGGGCCAGCTCGGCCAGCGCGGGAATCCACTGCTCGCTGGCGCGCCACAGCCGTTCTCCGGCGGTGTAGGCGTTCTCGCGTCGCGCCAGAGCCTCGAGCCAGTCGCTGCGCTGCACCCAGAGGGCGCGGCAGGCGCGATCCTCCTCCGGCACGACCGGCGCCGCCGCTTCGCCGCCGCCGCGCAGCGCCTCGACGCTGCGCAGCGCGCGCTCGCTCACGGTGCCGCGCGCTGCGTCGTTCAGTGCTCGATGATCTCGAGGATGTACCGCTTGTTCTCCTTGCCGCTGGCGGCCGCGAGGATGGTGCGGATCGCGGAGGCATGAGCCCCACCCTTCCCGATCACTTTACCAAGGTCTTCCTTCGCCACGTTGAGCTCGATCACGTGCGCGTGGTTGCCCTTGATCTCGGTGATCTCGACGGCCTCGGGCTGGTCGACCAACGCCTTCACGATCATCTCGACCAGTTCCTTCATCGACGACTCCTGGTGTTCCGCACCGGTGAGAGACCGCAGAGCAGGCCAGCGCGCAGGGCTGGGCAGGCAAGCTACGCTTTCGAGTGTCTCACCCGGCCCACTGGCGGTCAAGAATTCGCCGGGTGGTCCCGCTGCGCGAGATAGCGGAACACGTACTTGCCCAGGACGTCGAGCTCCAGGTTGACCGGCTGGCCCGGCTCCAGTGCACCCAGCGTGGTGACGGCGCGCGTGTGGGGGATCAGCGCCACCCAGAACCCGAGCTCGTCGGGTGCCACCGCGGTCAGGGATACGCCTTCGACCGCGATCGAGCCCTTGGGCACCAGCTGCACCGCGAGCTCGCGGGCACAATCGATCCGCACCATGCGATCGTCGCCGTCGGCGCGCACCTCGCGCACGGTTCCGACGCCGTCGACGTGCCCCTGCACGATGTGGCCGTCGAGCCGGGCGTCGGCGCGCATGGCGCGCTCGACGTTCAGCTCGCCGCCCGGCTTGCGCGCGCCGAGCGAAGTCATGCGCAGCGACTCCGGCACGACCTGGAAGCGCGCGCTGCCGCCGCGCATCGCCACCACGGTGAGACAGGCTCCAGACAACGAGATGCTGTCGCCGATCCGCACCTCCGCGGCGAGGTCGGCGCCGAGCTCGACCTCGAGCTCGACGCGGCCCGCGCTCGGCTCGAGCCGCGTGATGCGTCCCTTGCGCTCGACGATGCCGGTGAACACGCCGACCGGGCTCAGCGCGGCTTGAAGCGGAAGTTGTGCTCGGCCTCGATCCAGCGCGTGGTCATCGAGTGACTCCGCATCACGACCGAGTGGGTCATCGCGCCCTCCGCGCGGAAGCGCACGCCCTTGAGGAAGTCGCCCTCGGTCACCCCGGTGCCCGCGAACAGCACGTCGCCCCGCGCCAGCTCGAGCAGCGTGAGCTTGGCGTTCACGTCCTTCAGGCCCATCGCGCGGGCGCGGTCGGCCTCCCCCTGGTTGCGCGGGCGCAGCCGCCCCTGCAGGTCGCCGCCCTGGCAGCGCAGCGCCGCCGCCGCGATCACGCCCTCCGGCGCACCGCCCGTGCCCATCAGCACGTCGACCTGGTGGGCGCGGCTGCAGGTCGCGATCGCCGCCGAGACGTCGCCGTCCTTGATCAGCCGGATCCGCGCGCCTGCCTTGCGCACCTCGTCGATCAGCTTCTCGTGGCGGGGCCGGTCGAGGATCACCACCGTCAGGTCCTGGACGGGCACGCCCATCGCCTTCGAGATGCTCTTCAGGTTCTGGGTGGGGCTCTTGTCGATGTCGATCGCGCCCCGCGCCGCGGGCCCGACCGCGATCTTCTCCATGTAGGTGTCGGGCGCGTGCAGGAACCCGCCCTCTTCCGCTGCGGCGATCACCGACAGCGCGTTCGGCCCGCCGGTCGCACAGATGGTGGTGCCTTCGAGCGGGTCGAGCGCGATCTCGATCTTCGGCCCGTTCCCGGTCCCGACCTTTTCGCCGATGAACAGCATCGGCGCCTCGTCGCGCTCGCCCTCGCCGATCACGATCGTGCCGTCCATCTCGATCTTGTTGAGCGCCGTGCGCATCGCGTCGACGGCAGCCTGGTCCGCCGCCGTCTCGTCACCCCGGCCCATCAGCCGCGCGCAGGACAGCGCAGCTGCTTCGGTGGCACGGACCAGCTCCAGAGCAAGATTCCTGTCCACCTTACCTCCTCTACGCTCGGCCACCGAAGCGCTTGTCGATCTGACGGAAGATCTCGCTGCGCACGGCGTCGTAGCGCGCGGGCAGCACGATCGGGGGGTTGGCCAGCTCCGACTCGATGCCCGGCAGCTGCGACGCGTGATAGCGCACCTTGAAGTCGATGAACTTGAGGCCGTGCGCGGTCGAGATCACCACCACCCGCTGGCCCGGCTTCACCTCGCCGCGCGCGATCAGCTTCTTCAGCGCGGCCAGCGCCACGCCGGTGTGCGGGCAGTTGAACAGTCCGGTGCGGTCGCCCTCGGCGGCCGCGGCCGCGAGCTCGTTCTCGCTCGCCTGCTCCACGATCCCGTCGAAGCGCTTCAGCATCGCGATCGCGCGTTCGAACGACACCGGGTTGCCGATCTGGATCGCCGAGGCGAGCGTCGGCAGCGCCTCGACCGGGTCGCGCTTCTCGTAGTCGGTCTTGTAGCTCAGGTACAGCGGGTTCGCGTTCCGCGCCTGGGCGGCGCAGATCCGCGGCAGCCGGTCGATGATGCCGAGCTCGAGCCACTCGAGCAGGCCCTTCCCCAGCGCGGACACGTTCCCCAGGTTCCCCGCCGGGATCACGATCCAGTCGGGCACCTCCCAGTCGAACTGCTGCACGATCTCCATGCCGATCGTCTTCTGACCTTCGATCCGCAGCGAGTTCATCGAGTTCGCCAGGTAGATCCCGTCGCGCTCGGCGATCTGCGCCACGATCGTCATGCAGCCGTCGAAGTCGCTCTCGAGCGACAGTGTGATCGCGCCGTTCGCGACCGGCTGCACCAGCTGCGCGATCGAGACCTTGTCGCGCGGGAGGAGTACGATCGCGGGGATGCCCGCGTACGCGGCGTAGGCCGCGAGTGCCGCCGAGGTGTCGCCGGTCGAGGCGCAGGCCACCGCCGGCACGCGCTTTCCGCGCCGGATCATCTCGTTCACGACCGAGACCAGCACGGTCATGCCGAGGTCCTTGAAGCTGCCGGTGTGGGTGTTGCCGCACTGCTTCACCCACAGGTCTTCCACGCCGAGCTGCTGGCCCAGGCGCTTCGCCCAGAACAGGTTGGTGTGGCCCTCGAACATGGAGACCACGTTCTCCTCGGCGACCACCGGGCAGACCAGCTCGCGTTTGCCCCACACGCCCGAGCCGTACGGCCACTCGGTGGTGTGCGCGCGCGACTCGAAGATCTTCATCCACTTCTGCGGCGGGATGCGCTTCAGCCGCTCCAGATCGTGCTGCACGGTGAGCAGCCCGCCGCAGTACGGGCACTTGTAGATCACCTCGGTGAGCTCCCAGCGGCCCTCGCAGCCGCGGGCGCACTCGAACCAGGCGTCGAACTCGGGGGGGCGCTTCGGGCTCATCGCTAGAGCTCCCGCTCGATGCGGATCTTCTGCGCGGGCGCCACGACTTCGGGCAGCCGCGCGATCTCCGCCAGCGCCAGGTCGAGGTCGGCCTGGCGCGCTTCGTGGACGGTCAACACGATCGGCACGGCGCGCGACTCGTGCCGCTCCTCCTGCAGCACGCTCGCGATGCTGATCCCGCGCGCGCCCAGCGCCCCGGTGATGCGCGACAGCACGCCCGGCTTGTCGAGCGCGGTGAAGCGGACGTACGCCTCGCCCCGCTCCTCGCCCGGCGAGCAGAGCGCGGCGTCGCGCGGCTCGGGGGTGCCCAGCGGCGGAACGCGACCCGCGCAGCCCAGCCGGCGCGCGCGCGCGAGCTCCATCAGGTCGGAGAGCACCGCGCTCGCCGTCGGCAGCGCGCCCGCACCAGCGCCGTAGTAGAGCGTGGGTCCGGACAGCTCGCCGCGCACCTCGATCGCGTTCATCGAGCCGTCCACTCCCGCCAGCACGGAGTCGCGCGGGATCATGGTCGGGCGCACGCTGGCCTCGATCCCGCCGTCGGTTCGCTTGGCGACGGCGAGCAGCTTGATGCGCAGCCCGATCCGCCGCGCGTACTCGATGTCCGCCGGCACGATGCTGCGGATGCCGGCGATCGGGAAGGCATCGGGCGCCACGCGCTCGCCGAAGGCCAGGCCGATCAGGATGGCGAGCTTGTGCGCCGAGTCGACGCCGTCGACGTCGAAGCTCGGATCGGCCTCGGCGTAGCCCAGCTCCTGCGCGCGCTTCAAGCACCCTTCGTAGGACTCGCCGTGCGCCTCCATCTGGGTGAGGATGAAGTTGCAGGTGCCGTTCACGATGCCGTGGAGCGCGAGCACGCGGTCCGCGCACAGGCCCTCGCGCAGCGCGCGCAGCACCGGAATGGTGCCGCCCACGCTCGCCTCGAAGGCGATCTCGCCGCCCTTCGAAGCGGCCAGCGCGAAGATCTCCGCGCCGTGCGTCGCGAGCAGCGCCTTGTTGGCGGTGACCACGTGCTTCCCGGCGTCGAGCGCCGCGAGCACCAGCTCCTTGGCCACGCGCGTGCCGCCGACGAGCTCCACGATCACGTCGAGCGACGGGTCGTCGACCAGCTCGCGCCAGTCGCGCGAGAGCGCGTAGCCCGAGAGATCGACGCCGCGGTCGCGCTCCAGCTCGACGTCGGCGATGCGCACGAGCTCGAGCGGGAAGCCCAGCCGCTCGCGCACCAGCGCGCCGTGCGAGCGCAGTGCGCGCACCAGCCCGGTCCCGATCGTGCCGAGCCCGACCAGCCCGACGCGGACCGCCCGCTCAGCCATCGCGCACGAGCCGGCGCATGCTGCGCACCGCCTGGCGGATGCGGTGCGTGTTCTCGACCAGCGCGAAGCGCACGAAGCCTTCGCCCGCGGGCCCGAAGCCCACGCCCGGCGCGACCGCGACCTGCGCCTGCTCCAGCAGCAGCTTCGAGAACTCGAGCGAGCCCAGGCTCGCGAAGCGCTCGGGCACCGGGGCCCAGACGAACATCGTCCCCAGCGGCTTCTCGATCTTCCAGTTCGCCTGCTCGAGCCCGTCGCAGAGCGCGTTCCGGCGCTGGCGGTAGTCCTCGACGATGTCGGCGACGAAGTCCTGCGGCCCGTCGAGCGCGATGATCGTGGCGATCTGGATCGGCTGGAACGTGCCGTAGTCGAGATAGCTCTTCACCCGCGCCAGCACGCGGATGAGCTCGGGATTCCCGGCCGCGAAGCCGACGCGCCAGCCCGCCATCGCGTGCGACTTCGAGAGCGAGGTGAACTCGATCGCGCAGTCGAACGCGCCGGGCACCTGCAGCACGCTCGGCGGCACGTAGCCGTCGAAGCAGATCTCGGCGTAGGCGAGGTCGTGGACCAGCACCATGTCGTTGCGGCGGCAGAACTCCACCAGCCGGGTCAGGTAGGCGAGATCGACGGTGGCGGTGGTCGGGTTGTGCGGGAACGATGCGATCAACAGCTTCGGCCGCCGCGCCAGCGCCTTCACCGACTCCTCCAGCCGGCCGACCAGGTCGTCGAGCGGGTGCAGCGGCACGCGGCAGAGGTCGCCGCCCGCGATCAGCACCGAGAAGCTGTGGATCGGGTAGCAGGGGTCGGGACACAGGACGGTGTCGCCGGGCGAGATGCCCGCGATCACGAAGTGCGACAGACCCTCCTTCGCGCCGATGGTCGAGATCACCTGATTCTCGGGGTCGAGCGTCACGCCGTAGCGGCGGGCGTACCAGCGCGCCATGGCGCGGCGCAGGTTGGGCAGGCCGCGCGACGCCGAGTAGTGGTGGTTGCGCGGGTCGCGCGCCGCCTCGACCAGCTTCTCCACCACGTGCGGCGGGGTGGCGTGGTTGGGGTTGCCGAAGCCGAGATCGATCACGTCCTCGCCCGCCCTGCGCGCGCGCGCCTTGAGGTCGTTCACGATCGCGAGCACGTACGGCGGCAGGCGGTCCAGCTTCTCGAACTTCATGACGCGCGGCTTTCGAGGGGGGACAGGAGGTTCAGCGCCGTATCGGCATGGAAGGAGCTGCGCACGAGCGGGCCGCTCTCGACGTGGCGGAAGCCGAGCGCGCGCGCGGCGTCGCCGAGCTCGGCGAACTCGTCGGGGTCCAGATAGCGGGCCACCGCGAGGTGCCGCAGCGTCGGGCGCAGATACTGGCCCAGCGTGAGACAGTCCACGCCGGCCTGGCGCAGGTCGCGGAAGACGGCGAGCAGCTCGTC
>Ga0318512_10000010_pt1 | contig 30434 bp, 19 predicted proteins | sample GRESIP171b2f19_FD_203682 | JGI IMG/M metagenome (GOLD analysis project Ga0318512, IMG submission 203682) | Tropical soil microbial communities from Luquillo Experimental Forest, Puerto Rico - GRE.SIPMG.171b2f19 | ecosystem: Environmental > Terrestrial > Soil > Tropical forest > Bulk soil...
CCATTTGCTTTACGAGGAACAGCCGCCGCAAGCTTCAATTGATCATCATTTGCACCTGAACGGAATGTTTCTCCGGTCTTCATGAAGTGGGTCATCGGATCACCGAGCCACTCATTGGTGCTCATGTACTCAAACTTTGCCATTCAATTTTGCCTTGAGTTCTTTCACTTGCTGCTCAAGGTTACGAATTCGATCATGCTGTTCTTGAAACTTCGCAACCAACACTTCAACAAACGCTTCTAGCTTTCTATTGACAGCAGTGACAGAAGGAGCATCCGCTTCTCCATTCTGATCAGCCTTAATCTTGATATCAGTCATTGTAACTCCACATTACAGAGGATTGTTGTTCGCCTTCAGGTTATGACTGAAGATGAGCTTATCTGGGAATTCGCCAGCAGCGTAAGACTTGCCACCGAAGTCGATCTTCATGACCTTCTTCGTTCCGACATGCTTAACCGATACTGCCTTTTCCCAGAATGTCTTACCGTAGATATTCACAAGAACTTGCTCACCTTCCATTTCCTCGGCATACTTGAAGTCTTCAAGGTCATGAGTAGCTGTCTGCAAATTGAATTTGGTGTTGTATGTGCACTCAAGAACTGCGCCAGATTCAGAAACGATTCTGACAACAGGAACTTCATGAGGACCAGTTACCGCGTTGACGAAATCAACTCCAAATCCATCCTCAGGAGTCCATGTGGTAAATACCATTCCTTCAATGACTTCGCACGCCTTGTACGAGCCATCAAGGAACATGTCTTCTGTGACACACGTTCCGATTGGTGTCGTAGTTTGTTCACGCATCGTTACGACTTGAGACGGACCTTGATGCCCTGCGATGTATGGCGTTACTGTGAACGAGCAACCATAGTTGCCAATTGCTGGTGGTTGTGGGTTGTAAGCCATGACCCAATAGATTTCGCCGCCGACCTGATATTGAGACGTGTAGTTCGGTGCGCGATATTTGGTTCCTGGTCCAGGACCACCGGAGTCAACACCAATGATTTGTACATTGCTGTTAGCCCATGATGGATGGTTCGACACGAATGTCACATAGGACTGTGTTGCTCCATCGAATGCAACAGAGTTGTACAATTGGTTTACATTGATGTAATACGGAGTGACTGCATTATATGTGCCAAGAGTCGCTGGCCCAGCAATAACTTGTGATCCAGAAAGCAGCGTACATGTTACGTTGTATTGGCAACTCTTTGCGTTGTTATCTGTTGCAATAAGCTGAATGTTACATGCGCCGTTCAAATTGTTGTAGTTGAAGTTTGCTGGTGAGCCAGCTGTCAACTGAGCTCCGAATTGATAGTTCAGGTTCGGAATATCACTGTTACATCCAGCCTGCATGGATACGATGGCTTGGAGACCATCCGATAGCCAACCACCATTCGATACTGAAGACGAGCCGACATAATTGAACGAGAAGCCAGGATCACGTCTGGTTGACGAAATCGTGATTTGATTTGTCTGAGTAGCCAGTAGCTGATTGGTCGGGCTGAAGAACTGATACGTGATGTTGTATGTACCGCTGACTGTTCCAACAGCGCTAGTTTGTGCACCAAAGTACACTGATCCTGAAGCACCGATGTTGAACGAACCAGAAGAACTGGTTGAACCGAAGTTAGGTGGATTTGTCAGACCGACAGAGAGACTAGAACCAGAAACAAGGTTGTACGAGACAACGATGTATGCTCCTGACCCAGTCATGTTGGCATCTACTCTACCAACTGTCTGTACTGGATAGGTGTAAGCTGCACCCGAGTTTGGATATGGTGCATAGTTCATCACTGGAGCAGGACATGTTGCTGTCAGAGTTACTCGCGAAGTCGTTGATGAAACAACGCTTCCACCGATGACTACATTACATGTTACATCAACAACTGAAGTCTGCGTTTGAATTCCACTAGAACTCAACGAGAGCGAAATGGTGTTAGCACCAATGGATGATTGTGGATTTGGTCCAGATATCAACTTGGTAGAGAACTGATAGGTGTGACCAGTGACGCCTGCTTGTACAGAAGCAGTCAACGTGGTCGCTGCTGTCGCAGAAAACAAATTGGATACTGAAACGGTGTTGGCACCACTTAGAGTTGGATTCGGTGCGATGAACTGCGCAGTTGTTGGAACAGAGAAAGTAACTGCTGACACAAACAAGTTGTTTGCATCAACCAACGTTCCTGTAACATTCAGAGTGATGTTAGATGTTCCAACCGTAGTGCGAATGTTGCTATAGATGAATGTGGTTGTATTGGAGAACACATTAGATGGCGTTCCGCCTGTGTATGTCCAGTTGATCTTTCCATTAGGAACAACAAATGCTGCTGTTAGCGTTCCATTGGCAACAACAGGAGGACTGTAAGCAGTAACTGTCTGGCCATTAGCAGTCATGCTAAACTGCGGATCAAGAGTTGTTGCGGTTACAGTGACGTTCTGCGTCTTCGTGTAGGTTGCGTCAAAATAGCCAACCACTGCTTGTAGCTGATACGTTCCGCTTTGTGTTCCCACAGAACCAACAGTGCTGGTGATTTCCAGAGTGATCTGGTCAGTGGTAGTGTTTCCAGTGTAGTTCGTAATCTGAAGATCGTTTCCTGAGATCTTCTGGTTCAGAATCTGGAATGTATTGGAACCTGGAACAGCACAAGTTGCTGCGATGGACGCAATAGCGACCTGTGTCGCAGCATAACCAGAGACAGAAACGTTTGTGTTACCAGTAAATGATACACCAGGAGAGAACGCGCGAAGCGTAACAGGAATGAGTGAAGATGTTACTGTACGACCTGTTGGATCCAACAAGGTTGCTGTAATTTGAGCCGTCTGCGCATTGATTGTCATCGTTGAAATCGACAAATTAGCAGCTGACGTATTAGACGTCATCGTGATATTTGGGTTAGACGATGTCCAAGAAATTGTTCCGTTTGGAATGTTGTGTACACCAGTTAGAGCTAGTGTAGATGGAACCGTTCCTTCACCAATTTGAGTATTTACAGTTGCTCCATTGACGTTGAATGTGTAAGCCAAGAAAGAAGCAGCAACTGTTTGTTGGAAGGGAACGTTAGCAACCAAAATCCCGTCAAAAGAAATGGTTGGTGTGACCGTGTAAATACCAGCTGCCGTCGTTCCCATAGAGGAAGCAGTTTCGGTGATGCTGATAGAAGCGGTGTTCGTGCTAACCGTGTTAGAAACAGTGGCCAGCGTTCCACTGTTCAACAGATACGTCAATCCAAAAGTTCCTGCCTGCCATGTCATCGTAGAAACAGCAGTAGCAGTCTGTGCCTGATAGCCAGAAAGTGCGATGTTAGAACCTGGTGTTACAGATAGTCCATAAGAACCCGCGCGTAGAGTCAGCTGAGTTGTCTTAGTGTTGAGAACGTATCCGTTTGAGTATTGCAATGTAGCAGTGACGTTGTAGATGCCCTTCAACATCTGGAAGGTGTTGTTAGGAACCGTCAAAGTAACAGTGGAATTTGCGTTTGTTGGATCGACAGTGAATACTGCATCAATACCAGAAGTCTTGGAATATGTCCAGACAATGTTGGCTCCTGGAATGTTGTGCGATGCAGCAACACTCAGAGATGCTGTTACAGTTCCGCTGTTAGCAAAAGCGTTGTTGGTTGTTGCTGGTACAACAAAGTTGAAATCAGCACCATTATAGACTGCGCGAACTTGTACTTGTTGAGTGTTCGTAGCAATCACCTGGTTCTTGTAAAGAACATTAGTGGTGACTGTGTAAATCTGATTGTTATCCGTGGTGACTGTAGGAGCAGCAACCGTGAAGATGACAGAGTTTCCGCTAACAGTGGCGCCAGCTGAAGGAGACACTACGAACTGAATGATCGTGTTAGAAGTCGAGTTAGAGAAAGCAGTCAACGTGGTTGTTGCTGTCTGCGCGACATAACCTTGCACATTCACATTGGTGTTTCCGGTGAATGTCAAGTTTGGATCGTACACTGTTCCATTCAGTGTCACATATTGGTTGGCAGTTCCAATAAGATGTCCGCCATAAGAAACAGTGACGCCGACAAGAACGTTAGATGTTGCTGTACCGACGTTCTTCAAATTCAACTGCAATCCAAGACTCTTAGTCGTTGGATTGGTGATTGTGATGTCTTGCCAGCCGGAAACAACGTTGGCTGTCCAAACGATAGTTGGGTTTACGAGATCAGTGACTGTGTTGAATGAAAGAGTCGGAAGTGCTGAACCAAAATCAAGAATAGTGTTTGATGTTGCAGAAGCAAATAGACCACCAAATGCAGTCTTGTTAGAAAGGTCACTAAAACTGATTGGAGAATTGGCTACAGTCTTTCCAAGCACGCCTGTGAGCTGACGCAAAATAGCATCATTGATAGAGCGCGGCGTGGTGGTTGGATAATTGAGCTCGCCATTGATTTGCGAAAGAGCGATGCTCGCATTGGCGATATTCGGTGTCGTCATCGGTTACCCAAAAAGAAAAGAGCCAGTCACACGTTATGTATGAACCTGGCTCAAAGCGAGGACTTGTTGTAGTTATTCCTCAGGCTCCCGGCAAATTATTGAACTTCGCGACTGCCGGTGAAATGTAGGCGAAACCTTCAACGATTCGTTCAACTTCGCCTGTAGATGTGTTCTTTGCTGCAACGTCATAGACATATCGACCTGGAGTCATGTTAGCCGTCTGTGAAGAATTGGCTGACAAAATAACATCTCCATTGGCATTGAATGTTACAGAGAACGAATAGGCATTCGTTGCCGTGTAATTCTTACGTAGATTGCAGATACCAATGAAACCCAACATGCTAACGATGTTACCATAAGCATCCCGCACATGGTAAATCGCTTTGGATACATCGGTTCCCTGATCGATCTGAATATGAATTTTGGTGGCCATTACTTTTCTACTTTCTCGCCGAGATACTTGATAGCAGCAATGATGTATGGAATAGCTTTCGTGTAATCAACTGCCTTGGTTCCATCAGGTCGAGTGAATACATGCTTCGGGAAAATCTTCTCCCATTCTTGAGCAACCACTCCAGAATCATGACCTTCATGACTCGGCAATCTGTATTCAGACTTGCCTTCTTCTTTCCAATCAAACTCAACTGGTCGACTACGAACAAGAAGCTTATAGGCAGCTTCCAAATCCATATCTTCGATGTTTTCCTTCTGAGAAGCACATGAAGTTTGCCAACCCTGAATATCACCAGTAGCAATGATAGATCCATTCACATCGAGAGAGGAACGAGGAGTGGAAGTTCCAACGCCAACTCTACCAGATGTAACGAACAGAGTATTGGTGACAACAGCAGTATTGGTGACTGTGAGAACAGAAGTGACTGTGCCGACAGAAAGCGAGTTGATGGTTGTCTGTGTGATTAGTGCGAGAGTATTGACTTCCCAATGAGACGTGTTTGGATTCCACATCAAGATCGATTGGTTAGTCTTAGTGTTCGCAGCTGCGTCTGTTACATCAATCAACTGTCCAATAGGAATCTGAATTGATGTGAAGTAAAGGTTGCCAGTAGCAACGTTTGCTACAAGGAAGTTTGCGTTGTTTGCCGCTCCAGGAATCTGAACCTTCGACACGGTGTCGATAAGAAACGAGCCTTGAAGGCGAATCGTACCGACAGCAACAATCGAAGATGTCGTATCAATGACAATGTTGGCTCCCGTTACTGTAACTGTGCCAGGGCCAGTCAGAGACTGTACAGAAAGCGAATTTGCGAAAATTGTGCCTTGGATAGCAACATTGCCGACCGTTGTATTTGAGTCGACAGTTACTACCTTTGTTGACATAGCTGTTGCCATTTCATTCGTGCGCTGGATCCAGTGTCCGAATGTGTTGGCAAGAGATACGTTAGCAATTGCAATTGTCATTTAGTTCTCTCAAGCAAAAGTTGCAGGAGAACTTTGATGTCTCCCATATCTTGTTCCAATCGCTCTACGCGATCAGCCATTCCAGTCATCTTTCTGGAATGATCGCGCTTCAACTTGTATGCTCTGAGCGAGGCATTATTGGTATTTATCATGGCACCCGTCGATGAGTCAACAAGGTAATCGGGTGCCTCTTTTGCACGCAACATCGTCATGGCATCATTTCTGTAGAGCGATTGCTCGAATGTCGTTCAGACGTGGATAGTTGTACGCGGTGGTTTCATCCTGAACTGCGAGAACAACCTTAATGGCGAACTGCTTGAATCCGATGAACGTTCCTAGCGAAGTGGTATATTGAAGCGGATCGCCATCAATCGGGTTGACGATCAATGGGCTCCAAGCGGCTCCTGAAACAGTTGGAGAAACGTTCGGAACACGGAATTCGTATTCACGATAATCATCGAACTTGTTGGTCGTGGAGAATACGGAACCATCTGTGATCTGAGTCAACAGAGTCCATGGCTTCTGACTGAATGTATCTGGATCTTGGTTGTTCCAGAACTTTCCGTATACCAACATGATTGTTCCAGCCGGCTTGTAGGCATCCACGTAGACATGAAGGTCTTCCGATTCTTGTCCATCAGCCAGGGTGACTGTCTTGCTGATGTAACGAGTGGCGGCAAGACCATAATCGCCTTCTTCGCCAGTGGTTTCACTGTTGATGAGGTTTTCAATACCAATGAACGAATGGCTGTTCAAATCGATTGCTGGCGAGCAGTAATCTGATGTCGACGTCATGGAAATGGCAAGCTCAACAGAAGTGTTTCCGCTGAGAGCAGCCTTTTCGTTACTGAACGAAAGTGCGTATCGAGTGATGTCGAAGAATTCAGTTTCGTTGTCAGACTTCAGATTGATCCAGTCATTAGGACCAGTCTGCTTGACAGGAACGGCTGGATCGCCTTCCTTGTATGTGCCGCGATATTGAATGCTGGCAGAAGTCAACGGATTGTTGACGACAGCAATCTTCGGTACAATACCATGCAACGGCATGTCATAAATGTCGGCGATGTTACCGAGCAACATCATGCCGTCGGTGTTAGAACTTACATTTCCTTCAACAGCAACACGGCAGACTGCGATTCGATCATCGGCAGCAAAATTACCAGTTGAGTTGCGGAGATACAGGAAGTTGTTCACGTAGTCGTACTTGACGACCTTGGCGTTCTTCGTTGTATCGAGAACAGAGTCGTTCTTGAATGCGTAGACTTCGTCGCCAGCCATGATGTTGAGTGGACCCGATGCGATACCAAGGTTTCGCAGAGTCCAAATTTCATTTGGAGACTTCTTCAGTCGAGCAACAGATGTCGTGCTAACATCGAACTGCGCGCGATAGATCGTGTACTTGAGATCTTCGTTAGGAATCTGTTGCCAAGTCGTCGAATTCTTGGCATAGTAAGCTGCGCCAGACAATGGATTCGATGAGACAGAAATTCCACTTGTGAGATCAGCATCACCGTTGATAGCAGTGTAAAGCTGATAATCTGGGCTGTTACCAAGACCACGAACAGAGAATGCATAGCTCTGTGCAGCCGTCAGATAGATCGGCGATGAGAATTGGAAGCGAGTTGCCGTGCTTCCATTATTTGATGCAGTGATCTGATCAGTTGTCAGAGTAACAACTGATCCAGGAATCGTTCTAGATGCGTCCGGAAGTCCATTAGACAGTTCGAGAAGCTGCATCTGTGCACCGAACGATGAACTCTTAGTAGCAAAGAAGAGATCGATACCTGTGATGTACAGTCCAGGCACCCCATCGGGAACCTGGACTTTGAACACCTGTGTCATCGAACCTGTTAGGTCAAGAGCGGTTGAAGTAGTGGTCGTCATTTAAAGCTCGCTATTAAAAATCTTCGATACCAGCGTTCATCTTCATCATGTTATGGCTGAAGATGCGACGGTTCGGCTCATCACCAGCGGCGAACGAACGACCGTCGAAACCGAGCGGAACGATCAACTTTTCGCCTACATGATAGACCGCAGTTACCTTCTCCCAACGAACATCTCCCTTGTCATCAACAAGCACGAACTCGCCTTCCATGTCAGGAGCGTACTTCCACTCTCCTTCCTTCAGGTCTTCTGTAGCATTCATCAAGTTGAATGGTGTATCTACAGAACAAGTCAACTGAATCTTAGATTCAGTTTCGAGTGTTACGCAAGTGTTGAGCTTTGGTTCGTGAATCTGAACAACCTTGTACTTGGAAACGTCTTCGTCTCCTGGGTACCAAGTATCAGCCTCGAATCCTTCGTGAACTTCTGCGGCACGAGTGTCAATATTTAGCCATGCGTCAGAAGCTACACAACCACCGCCTCCTGTCTTGTAACCGCCACCAGTGCTGTACGGAGGTGGAGCTGTTACCTTGGCAATGGTCCAGAGCTGGAATTGCGTATTGGTAGAAGCGATCACGAAACCGTTTGAAGCCAAGTAGCGAACGTTGACGATGAATGTCGACGAAAGGTTGTTAGCATGTGCAGCTGGGTTGGTATCGATCAGACGTGGCGTCCACGTGTTGTTAGCTGTGCCGCCGATGATCACTGCGTTCAGAGTGTTGCCCGAAATGACGTTGTATGACCAATCGAAATACGCACCAGCAACTTGGTTCGAAGAAGTAGCAACCATGTTGATGTTAGCTTCGTATACACCGCCGATGCTTCCAGTACCAATCAGAACACCATTGGAATATGCGATGATGTTTAGAGATGCGGTAGGTGGCGGCGCCAACTTGTACAGAGTGATCGTCTGACTGTACGATGAAGTCTTGCCATTCGAATCCGTGACAGTCAGTGTAACCGTGTATGGGTTGGTTGAATTCGTCTGGATGCTAGCACCATACGTGTGAACCGGTGGGTTCTGGCCACTGTATGTTGAGCCATCACCGAAATTCCACTGCCAACTCGTGATCGTTCCAGAACCAGCAACCGATGCGTCCGAGAAGGTGATCGAGTGATTAGCTGGAGCCTGGACGTATGTCTGACCAGACCAGTTGAACTTCGCTGTTGGCGGAGTCGGTGGTGGAGCAGGCGGCGGCGCAATAACCACATTGTTTGCTGGTGGCGGAGTCGGTGGTGGAGCAGGCGGCGGAGGAGTCTGGATAATGACCACCGGACCTGGCTCTTGTGTGTATGTCACGTTAACCGTGAATACAGCAGCAGCAGTCGACACCTGTGCATTTGTCACCGCATCAATTTCTTCAGACAGAAGCTTGATGGTGTGAGCACCAATCTTGAAGCGATCGCCTGGGATGGAGATCTTGCCTGCGAGATTACCACGTGAGTCAGATTCCAGCTCAGAACCCCACATAGATGTACGCTTGACATAGTTGTCATCTGTAGCTGCAGTGTTGGCGATATCGCCAGGAGCTGCCATCTGAGACATGTCAAAGTCATCGATGTAGATGTTAAACGTTGTGTATGGCTTCAGACCAGAAGCAACAAACGCAATTTCTCGCGGAGTAATGTAGCTCTGGATAGCGGCTGCGGTGTTAGCAGAAGAAGTGGTCGCGTTGCGAACTGTAACCGTTGCGGTGTTAGCAGTCGTGTTAGATGAGGTAACCGTGTTACCATCTACACGCCACCAACCATACAGAGACATCAACTGAGCGGCAGACATCGAAGCAATAGCAGCTGCAGGAGCGTCCGTCGCAATAACTGTGACCGGTCCTTGCATGGTTTCTACTTCGCTCCAAGCATTAGGCTTGAGCGTCAGAGTACCATTGTAAGACGGCGGCGAACCAGACAGAGCACGCGAACCAGTTGCATAGTCCTGAGTCAAGAAGGATGTTTCACCATAAGACATCAGGAGCTGGTTTCCAACAGAAGCTACACCAGCAGAGTTGCCAAGGTCGAATTCCATCTCAAAGTATTCTGGCTTGAAGAACGGACGTGCCAGACCATTGGTTTCGTCGATAGCAATGCGATAACGTGGATCAGTTACATTGCCGAACGAGTGATCGGTGAATGGTTCTACAAAGATACCATTCTTGAAACGATCGTTGCCGTTGCTAGACATGATGGACGTGTTAGCAGCCGCCAGCTGAAGTGTGTTCAGCGTGGTGTAATATTCAAGACGTTCGATGCGCTTCTCGAGAGCAGCGATGTCGCTCATCGTGAATCGTTCGTGACTCTGAACGCTGATCGTAATGTTGAATGCTGGAGTCTTGGCGTTGTTCTTTTCCAGGTCGGTGAGCGACGGATATGGAGGAACAACGATCTGAGCAATCGACAGCGAATCATTGCTGATTGCTGGAGCGATTGGCGTTAGAGAAGGAACACCTTCAACAATGACAAACGTTCCTGCTGGAGTCAGTGTCAGAATGTCCACGCGACCGAGATAGTGCGTGTAATTCAGTTCAAAGTTTTCGCCAGGGAACGGCTTGTATGCAGAAGTGTTAGCGTCGAAGTTGTTGGTTGTTGCTGGGTTGTATGTTGCAGCACGGATGTCGGTTGTGACATTCGCAGTAGCTGCCTTGTACGGACGGAAGTCGATTGTATCACGAAGATCGAACGTCTTGCTCAGTGATGCTGAATAATACGAAGGGATTTCGTACGTGTGAATCGATACATTCGCATCCATGCCAAGAGTGTCATCGACTGGGTAAGAGTCTACAGAGAAGTATCCCTTACCAGCTGCTGTGTTGGCGATGAAGTGATCGAATACAACAACCAGAGAGCTGTTGGCGATGTTGTTAGCATCAGACTTGTCAACCAGCTTCAGTGTGCAGTGATCGTAGAAGCTGTCTTTCTGACCATTGTCGAATGAGAAGCTGTTTGCCAAGTTGTTGTTTAGGTCTGCTGTTGCCAGAGAGCTGTTGGAACCAGTAGCGATGTACACGCCAACCAAGCGCAGACCGTCAGGAACACCAAGGTTCCAAGGACCAACGTCGGTGCCGGTGTTAGCAGTGGTTACAATGACGGTGGTTCCGCGTTGAACCTGCTTCTTGATTTGAAGCGCCTGGTTCTGCAACGTGTAGAAACGAAGGTCGATTGCGACTGGAGCATTGTTCGGAGATGCTCCCATAGAAATCGTTGCCTGGTTGTTAGCATTGATCGTAAGAGTACGACCTGTACCAGACAAGGAAATCAGAGAGCCGGCAAGATGCATACGACCCAGCGTTTGGCCAGTGTTTGCAACCAGAGTGATAGAGTTTGCAACCGAAACCGTGTTGGCATCGATCGTCATATCAACCAGATAAAGGTTGGCACCATGAATAATGCTTTCGCCAGGCAGAACCAATCCACCAAGACCTGCGGCAGTTACAACACCGTTGGCATACAGATTAGCTGTCGTGGTGATGCTAGCGAAGGTAATGTTGGCGCCAGCGACTACATCGATGTGCTGTTCGGAAATGTCCGAACCATCGCTGAATCCGAGAATGCCGCCACCAGATGGAACACGGAATACGATGTTGCCACCAGAATCGATTGATGTCGAAGTGTTGGCAGCAGTGTAGTAGTATTGGCTCTCAGAAACATTGTTAGCATCAGCAAGAGTCTTGACTGCTGTTGCGCCAACACTGAATAGCATCGGAACGTAAGAGGATTCCTGAAGCGTTGCTGGCGTAGAAACGATGTCAGCAAAAGCATTACCAGTTGTTCCGGTGGTGAATGCAAGAGAAGCGACGTTCGAGAAGCTCAACGAACTGTTAGCCATCTGAATGTTGAACAGATAAGCCTTGTATACAGCGTTTGCTGAACCCTTGGTACCAGAAGAATAGATCAGTTCGCGAATGTTCGCGGTGCCGACCAACGTGCCAGAAGTCGCAGAATTGGATGTCAGGTTGTTAGAAACAGCTGACTGAGCATTCGCGTACAAGTTGACAACAGAAGCGTGATCAGTCGGGAAGTAACCACGCACTTCCTTAACTTCCACATAGTTGCCATAAGACATCGTAACAATCTGGTTGTTGTACGAAGTAGTGTCAGTACCACGACGACCCTTGACCGGAAGGTTGGTCAAAAGCTGGTTACGATAGCCTTTGACATACGCCAGACCAGGAGTGATTTCGTACACAACACCATCAACATTGCTGTTGTCTGGTGCCGAAGAAATACCAAATGGATTGACGATGAAGTGACCAGACTCTTCGTATGTGCGTTGTGCGATCGAATCACCGAGTGCCGCATACTGCGGATCGGTACGATCATAAGCAACACCAGTGTTGGAGAAGGTGACTACTGGGAAGAAAACATCCGTGTTAGAAACGGTGTTGGCCAGCTTGGCAACCAGTGAGCTCTTCAGGTTTAGACGATGTGCACCAGGTGCGTTGTAGTTCGTAGAACCGAGAGCGTTATCATACAGAGTCGAATCTGTGGTTTCGGTGATGATGTTTTCATCAGTCACGAAGCCGAGCAGATAGTTCGACGGATCGTTCGAATTCGGGTTGACGATAATGTCACCAGAATCGACGCGAATGAAGAAGCCCTTGTGATAGATGATACCATCAGAAACGTGAGCACCGTAGGAGAAACCTGCGATGTTGCTGTTAGCAATCGCGATTCCATCGGTGTTAGATGTCAGAGTGTTAATGGTTCCCAAAAGGGAAGAAACGTCGTAACCAACGTTGGCGATAACTGCTGTTGCTCCAGTGTTGGAGTTCAGATAGACAGTATCAGTCGAGTTGAAACGGCGCTTGATGTTGTTAACTTTGATCGTGTTATTCGCAGTCGAAACATCCACGATGATAGCACGAGCAGTGACGTTTGCCGTGTTAGCAGCTGAAGTCGCGGTTACAGCAAGACCAAGAGCGTTGGAGAAAGGAGTTGCGTTGTCAACCTTCAGGATGACGTCTTCTACATACGATGTGTTTTCGTTGTAGATGTTGACCTGTTCGCCCGCAAGGAATGTGCGTTGTCCATTGATACCAGGCTTGGTGTAGCGAATGAAGAAACGACCAGGATTCTGGCGAATGAAGCCAGCCTGGGTTTCTACTACGAGTGCCTGGACGTCAGAAGTCTGACCGATAGCGATTGCGCCAATCAGTCGTGCGTCGTTCTGAGCGAGAGATGAATCATTGTTGAACTGATCTTCTACACCGACGTATTCAAGGTCGGTGATGTATTCGATAGAGCAACCCTGGACAATAGAACCGTCCTTGAAAACGTTGTCACCGAAACGCTCGATCTGATTTTGGAGAATGGTTTGTAGCTGTGTCAGCTCGCGAGCCTGTACTGCGACGGACGGACGAAACAAGATACGGTAGAAGTTCTTGTTCTCGTTGTAGTCGTCCCAATATGGAGCACTAGCCAAAATTGATTTTTGAATATCAAGCGTCACGAAACTACCCTTGTTCTAGAAAATCGTCCACGAATCCAATTTTGTGGTTGGGTTCCAGGAATGAAATATTTGCTTACTTTGGTTTCTGGATCGTAATACCAAGCAGTTCCTGTCATGGCAGCACGTTTGTGAATTCTGTTGTATTCTGCAAGGTAATCATGTTTCTTGCCTCGATTACCATCACCAATCTTCTGCCGATGTAATTTACTCTTAGATACAGATTTTTGATTTGGTGGATCACCGCCACCTTCTGCTATATTCCAACCGATGTCACGTGATGGTCTAAGTGTTCGTTCAATCAGCAAACACATTTCTCTTGTAGACTTGAGAATAATTGTCATCATCGCTTCTGGATGTTTGTTCAAATAATTTCTCAATTTCAAATTTCGCGGAAGTTTGACGTGATCAACAAATCTGCCTTTTGGACTGGAACTTATTCCTACATATCCCTCAGAGAAAATATCACTGTAGTTCGGTAGATGGATCCAATAAACGTAACAAACATTCATTATGTATTACAATCCTCTCAAAGCTTCACGATCATCTTCAATTGTTCTGAAGAGGTCGGAGAGCGTTGTGTTGCGGCGATATTCTGTAGATACAGGATGTCGCCAGAATAGAGTTTTACGTTTGGAACAGTATTGGCACTGTTGAAAATGAACTGGACTCCAGAACTCTGGCCATTAAGTGTTTCGCCAGAAAGGAATGTACCAGTGTAGCCAGTGATCACTGCAACAGACGAATTGCAAAGAGCAACAGCACCACGTGCGCGAGAAACGTTGCCAATGATTTCTTCACCGATGCTAAACATCGAAGAAGTGGTATTAGCAACTTGCAGCGCCACAGTCTGTACAAACACAGAATTGGTGTAGAGCGTGTTATTTGAACCGTGTACTTCTGGGTTCTTCAGAAGACCGACCGTTCTGATGGTCACATCATCCGGGAGACCCATGTTGTTGGAGAACTGGCCAGAAATTCCAAGATACTGGCAATACAACTCGCCATAAACATCGGCACCGTGTCCTCCAGGCGGAGAAATAATAGGACGAAGCTTAGCTCCTGTTCCGAATCCTGCACCAGAAATCACCTGGGCATCAGCGATGTTGTAGCCTTCGCCAGAGTCAACGATTTCCACAGAGACAATAGACTGACTCTGTTGATTCATGACTAGATAGCCTTCAAAATCAGAACCGTCTCCAACAACATTAAGAGTTGGAGCGATCTGATAGTTGTATCCGACCGAAATCTGATTCGCGTTGAATGTGTTGGCCAGAATAATGACGTTGTTAGAACCAACCTGCATGCTCTGGATGATACGCCAATTGGATACTTCGTTACCAGCACCGAATACAGTCAGAGTGCTGTTGGCATAGTAGTTGGTAATCAGTGTCGCATTAGCTGAGATGACCAGCTGCGTTCCGTTGATTCCGATGATTTGTCCAACAGAAGCTGGATAGCCAGCGCCACCTGATTGAACTTTGATGTTGAAGATGCCGCCCGAAATCGCATTCGCAACAACATTACCATCTTGTACGACTGGAATGAATTTGGATGTTCCAAACTTGGTCTGTTGTACACCAGTGATAGTATACATGTACTTCCAACGATAGCCATCAGACTGCGTAGCTGGAAGACCGAAGCTCTGTGTGTTGGATGGCTCTACTGTAGAAGGCGATCCGCCATTGTTGTAGATACACTTGAACACAGCATTCGCGCTGGTGACCACATAGAAGTCTGATCCAGGAAGGTTGACATCCTTGTCGTCATACTCCGGAAACACCGTGCCAGAAGTCCAAGAGAACTTCGGCGCAACGTATGCTACATCTGTGTTGCTGACCTTGACTCCAAAGTACATCTGATCGTACTGGAAATTGTATCCATCGTAGACGTTTTCGTAGTTCGGATCAGGAACATTGTCGTCTGGCGTGTAAGGCAGTGGACGACCTGCAAACACATAGAAATTGTCATTGTCCAGAACTGGCTGGATAACAGCACCAATTCCATTAGCCGTGTTCACCGAAAGTGTCGGAGCAATCATGTAATCGCCACCGTTGATGATGGCGATGTATTTGATAGCACCACTGCTGTCAGTAAAGACCTTGGCTGATGCAAGATCGCCAGCTCCGGTGAAAACTACATCTTCACCATTTGCATATTCGGAACCAGCAGACAGAATCTTGATTGATCTGACAGGTGAATTGATGCTCTCAATGAAGTCAGCAATCTCATTCTGCTTGAATTTTGAAAGGATGTTAGTGCTCATTTCAGCCTATCTTAGAAGTCAAACAGAGTGATGTCTGTTTCCGTTGCCAATGAAGTTTCTCGTGAAGTTTGGTACGCTGTGTCGTAGACAGTACCGGTGTTGTTGGTTGTTGGATAACCAGTCTGGTAGGTTGTCGGAGACATTGTTGTAGTGCCGAACGAAGTCAAGAACACCGTCGGAACAACTACGAACACCGTCACGCGGCTGGTATCGAAGGTTGTCGTCGTGGCACGGTTTGTGGCAAACGAAGAGACAAATACTGTTGTCGTAGAACGGCTGGTTGGCTGATTCGTGTTCCTGTTCGTAATGATCGACGTGACCTTGTATGTATAAGTGTCGAACACCGTATTGTAAACAGTGTTTGTAGCAGCTGTTGTCAGGATGACGGTGTCAAAGGTTGTCGTGTATTGCGAAAGGGTTGCGAAATTCGTAGAACCGGTCGTGTTAAACGAAGTTGTCGTGATACGATTGGTGATGAAGTTTGTAGCAAATGCCGAAACAAACGTTGTAACCGTTGGCTTGTTAGTTGCAAAAATCGTGTCGTACGAAGTGTTCTTCTGGGTCGTAGTTACACCAGTTGTTTGAACCATCGTAGCATAAGTCGTCGTTGTGGCATAAGCCGTGTTAAAGACTGTTGCGTATGTCGTCAGAGTGTTGGTTGCTGTAGCACGAGTCGTAGAACGGTTTACAGTGCCAGTGGTATCGAACACCGTTGTCGTGTTGAATACGGTCGTGGTGTTAGTGATAGCACTGGTTGCTTGCGAAGTCTGACGCGAAGTAGACACACTCGTGATCTGAGAAGTGTCGTATGTTGTCGACGCAGAGGTCGCAGTCAGGAAGTTAGTGGCTGTCGAGAACACGGTAGTTGTGTTGATCGACGACTGCGTATTGAACACAGTCAAAGTTTGCTGACTTGTTTGCTTCGTGGTAGCGATTGTTGTGTCGAATACCGTCGAAGTTGCGAATGAAGTATTGAACGTTGTACCGTATGTCGTAGCAATCGAGGTCGTTGTAAGGAAGTCGGTTGCCTTGGTTGTAACCACTGCTGTATCCCAAGCGGTGATGGTTCCATATGCTGTTTGTGTGACTCGCGACGTTGCCGTAGCAAAATTCGTCGAACCAGTCGTGATAACGCTTGTCGAGAAATTCGTGTCGTACGAGGTGACAAAGGCAGTCGTAGTTGCGAAATTCGTAGACTTTGTGGTGGTTGTCAAGAAATTCGTAGCAAAAGTGCTCTGCGTATTGAACACGGTCAGGGTGTTCTGCGAAGTGTTCTTGTTGGTACCAATCGTCGTATCGAACGTGGTAGTGGTTGCATACGCAGTGTTGAATGTCGTTACAAACAACGTGTCATAGACGGTCGAAGTAGCGAAATTGGTGCTACGCGATGCTGCAACTGTTGTGTTGAACACGGTGAGTGTCGAAGCACTCGTGGACTGCGAAGTTGAACGAGTAACAGAATTGGTTGTTCCGCGCGAAGTGGATTGAGATGTCGAGCGTGAAGTAGCAAACGCCGTGGTGCGAGAAGTTGCCGTAGAAGCACTCGTAGCAGTCGCTTGTGTGTAAGTCGTGTTGAACGATGTCTGGTACGTCGTAATGAATGTCGTAGTCGTAGAACGAGAAGTGTCTGTAACACGCGAAGTGAATGCAGAAGTACCACGATGTACCGTGTACGATGCGGTCGGCGTATGCGTATGAACAACGTATGTCCAGCTTGTGATATACGTCGTGGTTGTCGAGAACGTTGTTGTCGTTGCTCGGCTTGTAGACGCTGATGTCTGATTTCCAGTACCAACCAGATACGCAGTCGTTGTATTGAATGTCGTAGTGGTGTTGAACGTTGTCACGATGACCGTATCGAAGGTCGTTGTGAACGTGGTAAGGAATGTCGTGTTATAGCTGGTGATGTATGTGGTATTGAACACCGTGTTGTAAGTCGTGGTTGTCGCAAAATTGGTAGCGACAGTCGACAGATAGTTCGTTACAAATGTCGTGGTGGTCAACAGGCTGGTCGAGAAATTCGTGTTACGCGAAGTCTGGACAGTTGTATCAGTTGCGCGGTTCGTTGCGTACGAAGTCTGATAAGTTGTCGGGAAGACAGTCGCAGTCAGGAAGTTCGTAGACTTTGTTGTGGTCGTGTTGAATGTCGTCAGCGTTGTAGTTGACGTATTGAAGACAGTTGTCGTAGAGCGGCTGGTGTTACGAGTCGTGTTGAAGAACGTATCGTAGACAGTCGCGTATGTTGTATCAAACGTGGTCGTTGTATTGAACGTTGTGGTCGTGTTAATCAGAGTTGTCGTCAGACGGCTCAGAGTGTACACGGTGTCATAGACCGTATTGAATGCGGTCGTTGTTGGATAGTTCGTGTTACGAGAAGTTTGACCAGTCGTTGAGACAGTTGTGTCGGTCGCACGGTTGGTTGCATACGAAGTGGTTGTTGCCGTTCCAAACGTGGTTGACGTCAGGAAGTTGGTTGGCTTCAGAGTGAACGTAGCAGTCGTGCGTGAAGTCAGAGTGTTGAACACCGTCAACGTGTTGAACGTTGTGATGATTGTCGTACCGAACTGAGTTGCGTACGTCGACAGATAGACTGTGTTCCAAAGACTCAGGTATGCAGTCGTTGTTGTCGTGGAACGGCTGGTCGCGGTTGCAAAGTTCGTTGAATAGGAAGACAGATACTGCGTGACATACGTGGTAATCGTGTTCGTAGCAGTTGCGCGCGAAGTCTGACCACTAGTGGATACTGTGGTATCTGTAGCGATCGCTGTCTGATAAGCTGTATCGTAGATCGTGTTGGTCGTGGTATTCGTCAACTTGTTGGTTGCGAAGTTTGTAGAACCAGTCGTGATCGTTGTGCGCGAAGTGATTGTCGATGTATCAAAGACGGTCGTGTAGGTCGTCAGTGTGTCAAACGTTGTCGGCTTCTGCGTATTGAATGTTGTGGTTGTCAGAACATTCGTGATACGAGTTGTTGCGTACGCTGTATTGAATGCAGTGAACGTTGAGCGAATCGTTTGGAAATTCGTTGCGAACGACGATGCTGTCAGGATGTTCGTCAGGAACGCCGTGTTGAAAATCGTGTTGTAAGCTGTCGTTGTTGAACGGTTGGTATTGGTATTCGTGTTGAATACAGTCAGCGTAGACTGCGAAGTTGCATACACGGTGGTTCGGCTGGTTGGCGGCAAATCCTTAGCAGAGACAGAATCAATGACAGACGGCGTCGTATTGTTGGTGTACAGAACCACATAGGTCTGTGAACCTTGCGCAACGAATGCTCCACTGACTTGACCCGCTGCTGTTGTGTTTGACACATAAGCGCCAGTCGTGTTCGGATTTGGACCAGCAACGATCGTCACCGGACCTTCGGAATCTACAGTGACAAAGTATTCATCGCCAGCTGTTGTCTGGATTTGCTGATACACGAGCGTGTTGGCAGCAAGATCCATTCCCTGCGGGCTGTTCCATGTTGCCGTACCATAACCAGTTGTCCAGTTGTCCAGGTTGACGTTGAAATTTCCGTTGACAACGATCTCTGGCAGATGTTCGAGGAATGCTGGGAACGTGCTGCGCGTGGTATCTGTAGCCTTCTCTGTTAGGTACGTGGTCGCGTACATCGACAGATAGGCAGTAGCAGTTACATGGCTCGTAGCGATGTACGTTGCGTAGGATGTCACATACTCGGTGATGAAGATCGAAGCGAACTTGACTTCAGCAATCTCTGATCCAGAATCAGCTTGGTTCTGAATGACGACCCGACCAAACATCTGTGTGCCAGCTGGATGCCAGAGTTGCTTGAGCAAGTTGCTGTAGCGCTCAAAAGCCAGCGCAACCTGAACTTCGTAGCTGTAATCCTGATAGTAGAAGCTGTCTTGGACAAACTTATCGGCGTCAAGGAACGAGCGGGTGTCACTCCAGTATCCTGCACCGATGCCTCCCTTGCCAAGCACAACTGAACCGCCCGCAATGAATGGATTGTTGGCATTGACGAGACTGACAACATCGCCTGCCTGGTAACCATAGCCAGAATCGATGATGTTGACTGTATCAATAGCACCGTTGCCTGCTGAAGCCACACCACTGACGTTTGCATCAAGACCCTTGATGGTTCCGTCTGGAGCTGTCAGATTCAAACCACCAATTACATCATTGTGTACATTGACAACAACTGGACCATTGTAGCCAACACCAGGATTGATGGCGCGCAGAGTCTTGATGGTGCCAACAGTGATGTTGCGAACGTTGAGTGCGTCAGCCATAGGAGTGTTCTGATTCGATCCTGTAGCTGCGTAAGTGCCTGACCAAGTCAGTTGTCCAGCAACCGGAGCACCAGTGAACTCAACAGTCGAATTGGCTTCATGAACTGTGTAGCCAGTGTTGGCTACCAGAACACCCGCATCATAGACAGCAGCAACGTTCGCGCTTCCACCAACCAAAAGTTCACCAACATTGCCAATCAGAGTGAAGAGTGTCGCAACGCCGTCCGCATTCGCGAAGAAGGTGTTGGATGCAGTGTAGTTTACAGGAAGCGACTCAGCTGCTGGGAAGCCATAATCCATGCTGCCAAGCACAACGTTGGCATATGGAGCAATGATGTCGACTGGTGTCGTGATGATTTCTGTGTTGGCAATTTCGCCAATCTGGAATGTTGCGCCAACACCTGGATTGGTGTTGCCAGGAATGACATCGACAGTGGTTGGCGCAAAGCTGTCATCGTTCGCGTAGCCAAACCCACCGTTGACAATGGTGAACACGATTGCGCCATTGCGAGGCGACAGTGATGACACGACTGCCTTGCCATTGACACCAGAGCCGCCTTCAACATCAAGAACATCGCCGATCTTGTAATTGAATCCTGACTCATTGATGATGATGTCAGTCATAGAGCCAATGACCTGAGGTGTTTCAAGCGTCTCAGTGATCACGCTGTTGAGCAACAGCTCGCCTGTTTTGAATTGACCATGTAGATTGCTGAGCAACAGGACATTGATCTGACGGCGATTTACATAACGATATTGGAAATCCTCAACAATGGCTGTTGCACCAGACTCACGTCCAGTGATCGTCTCTCCTACCAGTAGAACGTTGAGAGGGTTCGCTGTGATCTCGAGATAACGCGGCTCATTCCAAACACCGTCTGATGGCTTGAGAATATCCTTGCTCGGATAGTAGACGTTCGCCTCTGTTCCATAGAGCAGCTGGAACAACAGCTGGAGTCCAACAATCGTTCCCTTGGAGCTGTACACTTCCTTGATGTGCTTCTGCAGTGCGCGTCGATCACCGACGACGTCTGCTGGAACACCCTGCATGTACTTGTCTTGGAAATAGCGCAGGAACTTGTCTGGAGTGGTATCAATGTCACGATATTCGGGAAGAGAACGCGTCTCGTCGCCGATGTTTCCTGTCTGCTCCAACCACTGGTAGTACAATTTGACAAACTGAATGAACAGCGGTCCCTCTTTCTCATAGAGACGAGGGAACTGTCCAGCAATGAATGGAGAGATAAGCTTTGTGAAGGACACCCGAAATTCCTGAGATTAGAGTCGTTCGCCGATAGCCGTGACAGTAACGTCTGCAGGGTCAACAATGAGCACCTGGTTTGCGTTTGTCACGATATCGTTTGTGATTAGCCTTGCGTAGATATTCAATGTAGAAACACCAGTTGGCAGCGAATCGACAATCAGATTGTTGATAATGATTCTGCCTGTCGCGTAAGCAACTGAACCAATACTGTTGTTCAGAACGACCTTGTTTCCCTGGCTGTCAATAGTGTAGATATAGAGATTGCCAAGACCGTCGTCCTGAATGAAGGAGTTGTAGCTCGTGCCACCCTTGGTATAGCCGAATGCTCCAGAGCTGATAGCAGGAGAACGTCCGGCTGGATAGGCATAGAGCGTCGGACTGTCGGTGAAAATCTGATTGCCGAAAGTCCAGTTGTAGGAGGTCGAGACGCTTGGCAATGGGTTCAGCTTCTTGATCATCTGGACTGTCGTGTCGTTATGATCAATGCTGACGTCTGATGCATCGATGGCTCCAGAGAGCTTTGAGAACTTCAGGTCGCCACCAAAGCCCGCCAGTGCGGTGTTGCTGTAAGAGACGATCGTGTTTGCAACCAGACTCTGAATGTCGACCACAGACTTCGTAGTCACGTTCATGTTGTATGTCGCTTGCGCAACGATGGCTGCATAGTAGAAGTCTGGATCCATGTAGATCGGTGTGACCGTGAGTCCGCACTTCGTCTGCAGGAACTGCACGATCTGCGTCTTCAAAGTATTGGGAAGAATGCTGCCGTTCACTGGCTTAGCTGAGATGATCACCTTACCATATTGCGGAGGCGAAACGGTCTCACCGCCATATGCTGTGACTGCCTGGAGCTGAGGGAACTGATTCTTGAGCAAGGTCTCGTAGTCAGTCTCTGTGACTGCTCGCTCCTGCGTAGCGAAATACTTTGGAGCATTGAACTGAATCGAGTTATTGGACTCAGCCTCAGCTCCACCAGTCGCTTGCACATTGTTGTTGCTTAGAGCTGCCGCGATCCCGCCAACGCCAGGTAGAGAAGTGTTAACAGTGAAAGTCTTAATACCGTTCGCAATAGATCCATTGGTCTGCCTATATGCAATTCGTACGATTGAGCCATCCTTGACTGGTGCACCAACAATGCCAGAGCCAAATGTTACTTCGTATTGGTCAGAGCTGTAGCCTTGGACAAAGAACACATTGCTGTCGCCAGTATAGCCAAACAGAGTGTCAGCCTTTGCCCAATTGCTGTTGCTTGTGTCTGTGTTGCTGTTCTGAACGTTCACCTTGATGCTTGACACATCAACATTGGCGCTCTGCAACACATAGCGCATGCTGCTGTTAGCAACAAATGCTTCGTTGATGATCTTGCCTTCGTAGAACGGGATCTGCTTGCCAATCCAATTGTTGGATGCGCCGATGTTCACTGCCGAGGCTGTCAGGAATGTGAAGGTCTGTCCATTGGCACTGCGTCCAACCACAGGGAAGTTCTCTGGGATCGTCACTACGCTAGGCAGAGCATTGCCGGACAAAGTCACGTCAAGGAATGCTGAAGCACTGACACATGAGCGTGGCGTGTAGTTCAATTCCTTGGCATGCGACACGATGCTATCACGGAGAATGGCTGTGTCCAGGAACATCTCACTGCCGATCAGGTTCAGGTATAGACCATTCTGATAGCTGTTATATGTGAGAATGTCCAACAGAACCGAGAGGTTGCTGCCTTCAAAGTCATAGTCCTTGAACACATCCTGCTGAGACAAGAACTTGCGAAGGTTGTCTTTCAGAGTCTGATAGTCGAGCTGGCTGGTGTCAAGGAAGCCAGAATTTGTATTCGCCATTAGCGCGTCCTAGTGAGGAAGAAGGTCAGTGACACAGTCTGCTCCGAGAATGTAGTCGAGAAGACGATGCTGACCTGATATGAGAGTTTGTCATAGTCAGGAGTGACGATGACGTTCTGCAAGATTGCCCGTGGCTCGTAGTTCTGGATCGTCTCGCGAATGTAGGATTGGAGTGTCGCAGTGGTAGTGCCGTCCATTGGCTCAAACAGGATCTTGTTGATGTTGGAACCGATCCTTGGATTAAGTCTGCGTTCGTACTTGTCGGTCAGAACCAGTCTGCGAATGCTCTGCTTTACTGCCTCAGCGTCATACACGCGACCAAGGTCGTTGCTGACTGGATGCTGTAGAAAGGCAGTATTGAAGTCAATGTAATGGCGATTGGCTGTATTAGCTGCCACGTGAGTCTCCGTCTATCATCTTATGTATTGTTGTACGGAAGAGTGTAAACTTTGACTGACAAAGTCGGCACTGTTGGGATGGTTCCTGACATGCCTGAACCAGCTGCTCCTGCTGAGCTTGGATCACCGATTGCCACCGTGCCACCTCCCAACGTCAACTTGCCGCTTGCTCCAACATCCACTGACGAACCATGCAGAGAAACACTGCCAGCGCTTCCCAATGAAAGACTGCCTGCCGCGATGCTGCTGCTTCCTGTTGTACCTATAGTCAATGTCTGTGAGTTCAAACCAATCGCAGACTTTGCACCAAGCACGATGTTCGAAGCAAGCAGACTGATGCTGCCGCCAGCTGTGATGGTCACATCTTTGTTAGCAGCAAGCGAGATATTGCCCGAAGCACTGATGCTTGCATCACCTGCCACGTACACACGATGCTGCTTGTAAGCGACCTGGAAATGTCCACCGAGTGTCCTTTGTACCACATCGCCATCTGGATGAAACTCGAAGAAGCTGCCACCATGATGGAACACATGTACACGCTCAGACCCAGCGGTGTCGTCTAGCTCTATGATGTTGTAGCCATCTGTGTGGATGACATAGTTGTCAGGATAGACAGCAGAGAATGCCGTAGCAGGCTCATCCCATGATCCACCATCAGCTGTAGCAACACCTTTCGCCGTTGTGCTCTTCTTGTATGCAACCACTGTGTTCTCAACACCACGCGAGAGCTCACTCGTCGTTGGGGCATTCTTGAACCTCGGGAACACACCATCCGGATCCGAAAAGCCTTTGCTTGAATCAACATCAGCTGGAGTGTATCCATGGAGCTTCGCCAGAACCACTGGCTGTTGTGCCTCGGTGTTGTCCAGGAAGAATCCAACGACCCAATCTCCTGGCTTACACATCGGCGCATTAGTATCAGCACCAGAAGTTGCAAAGGTTGCCCAGGGGAGATCAGTGTGTGCAAGCGAGCTGCGATCTTCTGTGTGGAAGCCAATGGATCTGACCTTGACTCGTGCCACTCCCTGATCATCCTTGATGTCCTCTACCACGCCGAGGAACCAGACCATGTTTGCGAATGGCGTGTTTTGGATTTGCATCAGTTGCCTCCATTCATGATGTTCGTGTCATAGCCATCAGCGTAGACAGTGAGATACGTGCGATAGTGTTCAGCTCTCCAGACCCTGTGCCTGACATCGGCAACCAGAAACTTGCCATGCAGAACCCAGTCCTTGCCTCGGTTGTCTGCGCTGCTGAGCTCCGGTGCATCAACATCGATCACGTCACCAGCCTTGATGCTAGGATTGCCATAGACTTCAATCGAGAAGCAGATCTGATTGAACAACTGAGTCTGCATGGTAGCTGCGTTGAACTTTTGCTCATACGAATTCTGTTGTCCAACGGTTGCATCATCTGAGCGAATTTTGACCATTGCCGAAAGCCCAGGCGTCTGCACGGAGCTGTCGGAAATCCAATTGTTGGACACTTGCTGCAGATCTGCCACTGGCTGTTTGCGTAGCACCTGTACCGACTGCTGCTGATCCACGTAGTTCTTCTTGGAACTGGTGATGTTGCGGTTGAAGTGATTAAACTGCAACAGCTCATTCTCATAGAGGCCACCGGCTGTTCTTGTCGCCTGATGACCAAGCTTGAGTTGCTGGAAGCCAAGAATGCGGAACACGTCACTGGAGTCTGAGTTGATGTTCTTGTCGACTGCTACAGTGTAGGAATGGACTATTGCTTGTGCCAGCTGAGTCCGAAGGGTGCGGAACACATGCCCATCACTCGTCTGCCAGAACATGTATAGCGAATCAGCGTCACCAGCCGCGTTCTGTGCTTGCTTGCAACACCAACCAATGACGTCGAATGGCTTGCCACCTTGAGGAACCAACGTCCTTTGTCCACCTGCCGACTCAACTTGCAAATCGGCAATGTTCAAATAGTCCTTGCAGATGCCCTGCACAATCTGATCAAAACTTCCTTTGTAGGACTTTGTCACTGGCTTCAACTGGTTCAGATGAGCCGAGATGTGCAAGCCTGAGATGACGAATGTGCGACCCAAACTGTTCTCTGTACGATCGCCCTGTCCAATATCCAGGATCACAAAGTCCTGCACAATCTTGCCTGCGTCATTGTCATGCAGAGCCAAGCTCACCGACACCACATCACCCGTCTGCACACCAAACTTCGCCACCAGTCCGGCTGCGTCAACCAGACCCATCTTGAACTGAAGTGCCTTGGCAAACATGCTTTCCCAGATGTTGAATTCTGACACAAAGCTGCCAATGCCAAGTCGCACTCCACTCGGCTTCACAAGCTCAATGCCATACTGGAAGGTGTCCAGTCCGCCTTGGTTGTAGATGATCAAATCATTCATGATGCCAGTTTCTTCTCCAGCTCAAGAGCGATGGATGCTGCGTAGGTCTTATTGATCAGTTTGATGCTTCGGCGTGCTGCGTTGTTCCGTTCTTCCCATGTATAGCTGTCCACTGGATACAGGACCAGACCATTCTCGTCCAGTCCAGTCGTGTTGTAGGCATAGGATGTCGGAGTGTATTGCAAACCACCGACCGAGCTTTCATAGTGATGAATCAGAGCCATGGCTGCTGGAACACTGCCATAGTTTGCCTCAATGTAGGCATCAAAGTCGTCTTGACTCATGTACCAGCCATAGACTGGATCAACAATTTCATTGCTGAACAGAACAAGCCAATCGTACTCAATGCTGCCATAGTAGTCAAACGCAATCGACGTTGGCGTGTCGCCGTCTTGCAGAGTGTAGGGATAGAACAACACTCCCTGATCCAGAACCTCACGAGCGATACGTGCGTTGCTCATGAGCTCACGAAGCATGACTCCGCGATACTCAACCAGTGGGATGTTGGCGAAATATTGTCTCACAAAGTCACCTTAGAATGAGATGTCAGGACTGAAGCCTGAGTTGGGAATCGGTGGAATGTCAGTGTCAGAATCATCCTGGCCACCAGCAGGTGGGAAGTTGTTGGGATCAGATGCCTCAACAATGCCCTGTGTGCCATAGGCTTCACGAGTGAGCTGCTCCACTTCCTGCAGGTTCAGAGTGAGCTCAACAGCAGCAGGTGCTGTATCAACCATCGGTGTCCATGCACCCAGAGGTGTGTATGATGTCTGTACGCCAGTCAGAACACATCGTGCGAACTGGAACAGATACTGCGTGCCAAAGAATGTGATCTCAAGCTCATCTGGATAGGTGAGGAACAGATCGCTCTTGCCAGGCAGGGAATGATATTCAAAGTTCTTGATCACTCTCTGGATCATCTGACTGTCCTTCTGGGATGTCGGAATCAGACGGAATGACAGCTGATGCTGGCGCGGAGTGACATTCTGGAAGGTGGCAACAGTGTAGGGATTCGGAACAGTGCCACGCGATAGATCAATGCTTGCTCCACTCTCAGCTGACAGACCTTGGACAAACTTGCGAGCGACATACGCAGAAGTGTCAACAGCCACATCGCCAGCCTTCGTCAACACTTGGTTTGCTGTGCCAATGTCCATTCCTTTGATGGCATCAGCAGTGCCCATACCAGCATTGTATCCTTGACGATACAGAACACCAGCAATGCCAAGCTGTGTCATGTCATAGTTCGTGGCAATAGTGTTGTTGATGGCAGTCGGCATGGGCAGGAAGATGTGGCTCCCTTGGATGTTGCTGGCGAATGTTGCCTTGTTGCCAGAGATGTCGTATGCATACTTGACAAACTTGAACAACATGCCATATGTCGGCTTCTCATTCGTGGGGAATTTGAGAGCAGCATTGGATGGCGATGTGCGATCGCGGGAAGCAGCGATGGCTTGCGATGGGAGATTCTGCAATTGCGAGGTGAACGATGGCATGTTGCGGATTGCTCTTGGTGAAGGATGCGTTCAATCCAGACGGTGAGTCAGGAGTGGCCAGACCATAGAAGACTGACATACGCCATATCTATGTCTGACAGCTCAACATCACTCTCCAGCGACCAGCATTGGTTTTCGCGCATTTCCAGAGCATTACACAAAATGACCATTTCAGACAATGACACTGACAAACATATCAGGACTCTCAAGGGAGACACGATCGTGATTGACTTGCGACCGATGACTGACAACGAGAGGATTGCATATGAGAAGGCAGCCAGAAAGCTTCCCAAGGTTGGCAAGAAGATCAGGCAGAAGCTTGACAAGAGGGATGCTCCCTGTGTGATTGATGTCACCTCTAGCAGGATGTGCGAGAATGGTGTGAAGGGATGTACAGTCAGACATGGGAAGAAGTGAGGAATGAGCTACAAGGGCAAATACAGAGTCAAGTTCCCAGGCAAGTACAAGGGCAATCCTAACGATGTCACTTACAGGTCTGGCATGGAGTTGAAGATGTTCAACTTCTTTGACTTACATTCAGATGTGCTTGAGTGGGGAAGCGAGATTGAGATTGTCAAATATCGTTCACCAATTGATGGGCGGATCCACCGATACTTCATTGATCTCTATGCCAAGATCAAGAAGAAGGATGGAACGGAGCAGGTGTTGCTTATTGAAGTCAAGCCAGAGAAGCAGAGCAGACCACCAGTGAAGAAGAGTCGTGTGACGAGGCGTTACATAATGGAAGTGAAGACCTGGGGAGTGAACCAGGCGAAGTGGGAAGCTGCCTCTGCATACGCAGCCAAGAGAGGCTGGACATTTGTGGTGATGACCGAGAAAGACATTTCTGGACTGACAGGATTCTAAGAGAACATGGCAACGACTGTATTTGACAAGATGCTTGCTGACGCTGCTCGACAGGGCATCGTGATCAAGAACACCAAGAAGAGCATGGATTGGTTCAGAGCGAGAGCAGCCAACATCCAGAACTATCAGGTGAAGGCAAGCAAGTTCCTTTCTGACTACGAGAGGACTGGAGCTGTTTGGTTCCCAGGCAACATGTACATGATGGTGTATGATCCAAAAGGAAAGGATACACTGCCATACTACGACAACTTTCCACTGATCCTACCGTACAAGAAAGTGCCAGGCGGGTTCTATGGACTCAATCTGCACTATCTGCCACCGACCTACAGAGCTAAACTCATGGATGTGCTCTGGCAGGATCGACTGAACAACCAGAAGTTTGACGACACAACAAAGATGAAGCTTGGCGCTCGTGCGTATCATGTGCTCAAGGCATCTGCTCGTTATCGCTATTTCAAGCCATGCGTCAAGCACTACCTAGATGAGCATGTTCGTTCACGTTTCATCTACATCCATCCCAACGAATGGCAAGCAGCACTCTTCCTCCCGAGCGAACAGTTCCGCAAGGCAACAAAGGAACAGGTCTGGAAGGACAGCCGCCGAACCATCAACAGGTCCTAATACAATGCCATTTGATGTCAGTGAATTCAAGAGCAACGGCGCAAGATTTGGTTTCTTGCGCCCAGCCTATTTCATGGCGAACGTTGCTCGCATTCCTGGGTTCCTCAGCAACAGAGGCTGGGATCCACGCTTCCTCATCTATCTCTGCTCAGCAGCCAATCTTCCTGGCATCGCGATTGCTACATCTGACGAGCGCAGATTTGGATATGGACCAACCCAGAAGATCCCATACGATGTGCTCCATCCAGATGTCACTCTGACGTTCTATTGTGATGGTGATGGTGAGTCAGTTGCTTTGTTCGATGAGTGGTTGCGTTCTGTCGTCACATACTACGATCCTTCTAAGACATTCAAGGGAGCATCGTATGGCGAGATCCAGTACCCAACCAACTACATGACCAATCTGGAACTCTATGCCTACAACGAGTCTCCTGGCGTGGATAACCCGACAGAGATCCTGCGCTACACTCTGGTAGATGCTTTCCCGATCAACATGTCGGATGTACAGATGGACTGGAGCAACGATGGTGCTGTTGCTTCCTTCCAGGTCACATTTGCCTATCGTTACCACACACTCCAGAAGAACTCAGCTGCTGACTATCTGTCTGGACTCGGTGGTATCCAATACGACGCGGGTTGGATTGCTGACATTGCCAACATCGGATTTGCTGTAGCCAACCGTAACAAGCAGGTTCTGGTACAGCAAGTTGAGTCCATCACATGCGGCTTCATTGGTGCTCCTGATCTGGCAAATGCTATCAACAGCATCCTCGGTGGCAATCCTAACATTGGTGCTATCACTCGTTCGCTCGACCAGCTTGGTCGACAGTTTACATTCCCTTCGTTCTGATCTAACAGGATTTGATAATGCTTCCTAAGATTGCACAACCAACCTTCAATACAGTTCTTCCGAGCAACAACAAGAAGATCACATTCCGTCCGTTCACTGTCCGCGAGGAGAAGATCCTCTTGGTGGCTCAAGCAGCCAATGATGCGGATAGTATGGTCCAGGCAATGAAACAAATCATCAACAACTGCGTGGTTGATTCCATCGACGTTGACGATATGCCATCCTTCGACATCGAATGGTTGTTCCTTCAACTGCGTGCCAAGAGTGTTGGCAACGTCATCGAGCTGCGTGCTGAGGAAGATGGAAAGGAAGTCTTCATCAAGATCGACCTGAACGAAGTGAAGGTGAAAGCAGCAACCATCAGCAACAAGATGCTCCTAGACGAGCAGCAAGGGATCGGTGTGGTGCTTCGCTATCCAACGTTCTCTGTGATCGAAAAGCTCGGCAAGTTCAATGATGAGAGTGTTGATCAATCCAACCTCGCGTTTGAGCTGTTCAAAGAGATTGTTGTGGCCATCTACGACGCGAACGATGTGTATGATGTCACGATGGCAGAACCAGGAGAGCTGGATGAGTTCCTGCAGTCCATGAATGCTGTTCAGTTCAGAAGCATTCAGGCATTCCTGGAGGATATGCCGTATGTGTACATGGATGTTTCCTACACGACACCATCTGGTGAAGAGAAGTCCTTCAGACTACAGGGTCTCCAGGATTTTTTCGGATAAGCGCTGGCTACAACTCGCTCGAGAACTATTACCGAACGCTGCACGCCTTTAGAGCCCACCATAAATACAGCGATCAGGATGTTCTTGAGTGGTTGCCATTCGAGCGCGACATCGAAGTCCAGTTTATCCTGGACGATTACGAAAAAGAGAAGGCACGCAATGGCGGATAACACTGTACAACCAGCAACCAAATACGATGATTATCAAGAGTCCAGCGCAACAGCGCAGGACATCGCTGCTGCCAAGTTCAACTTCCTCAACAAGAAGGCTGAACTCCAGATCGAGAATGAGCGTTG
>Ga0318512_10000030_pt1 | contig 23316 bp, 26 predicted proteins | sample GRESIP171b2f19_FD_203682 | JGI IMG/M metagenome (GOLD analysis project Ga0318512, IMG submission 203682) | Tropical soil microbial communities from Luquillo Experimental Forest, Puerto Rico - GRE.SIPMG.171b2f19 | ecosystem: Environmental > Terrestrial > Soil > Tropical forest > Bulk soil...
CCATATGGGAATTCTAAACCGATATCCCCGCATCAGGCGGCAATGACACACTAGTTTCGTGGCTACACATGCGAAGCCAAACAACGCACAAATCGCAGGTCCGCTACAAAATCCCGGCCAAATCCCGTCGCAACTTCGGCCTAAGCAACGGGGCCGGGCACCAATGCCCGCCGACGGGACGGCGCTGACCAGCACCCGCCGTGGGCCGGTGAAACCAGCCCGGTTGAAGCGGGAACCGACGTTCACACCGCGCCAGCGGCCAGAACCGACGACGCCCGAGGAGGGCGGTGCCGAACGCTTACCCACGTTGTTCGACACGCTTTAGCCTGAGAAGATGGAAGCTTGGGACGCGATCCGTGCGCGGCGCAATGTGCGGCAATACCAGCCAAAGCCGGTGTCAGATGAGGACATGAACCGGATCGCCGAGGCCGGCTGGCGGGCACCGTCGGCGAAAAACCGCCAGCCGTGGGACTTTGTCATCGTCACCGACCAGACTCAGCTGCAGGAGTTGTCCACCGTTTGGCGGGGCGCGGGCCACATCGCCTCGGCCGCGGCCGCGATCGTGCTGGTGGTGCCGCTACCCCCGGATGATCGCCGACTGGTCACGGACACCTACGACATAGGTCAGGCCACGATGGCGATGATGATCGCGGCCACCGACCTGGGGATCGGCACCGCCCACTCGTCGGTCGGCGATCAGGAGAAGGCGCGCGCCATCCTGGGTGTGCCCGACGACCACCTGGTGGCCTTCATGCTCGGCATCGGTTATCCCGCCGACCGTCCGCTCACCCCGATCCGCAAACCGAATCGGCGGCCCTTCTCCGAGGTCGTCCATCACGGGCGGTGGTGATCCACGCCGTGCGTGATCACCAGGGCGACTACGGCATCGACGGGTCATTCCATACGATCTCGGCGCGCGGACAAGCGATAGGTGTCGGCGCCCAGGCCGCCTCCCTGGCGATGTTGGCTGGGATCGGCTGGGCGCACGGCAAGCGGCTGACGGCGGCGCTGGCGGGGGGATCGGCCATCGGCTTGATCGCGGCGACGGCTTGGTACGTCTACGCAACGCGAGCCGGCAAGTTTGTTGTGTGGGACCGGGTCCTCGACGAGCTGCGGCTGCGTGGCGACGAAACGGTGCTCGACCTCGGGTGTGGACGTGGCGCGGTGTTGTTGGCCGCGGCCAAGCGGTTGCCGCGGGGCCGCGCGATCGGCGTCGATCTGTGGCGCGCCGACCAGACCGACAACTCGCAGGAGGCCACGTTGGCCAACGCGACATTGGAAAGCGTGGCCGACCGCGTCGAGGTGCGCACCGCCGACATGACCGCTTTGCCGTTGGCCAGCGAAAGCGTGGACATCATCGTCAGCAGCCTGGCCATCCACAACATTGCGACACCCGCGGGCCGGCGACAGGCTCTCGACGAAGCGGTTCGCGTGCTGCGGCCGGGCGGTCGGCTCGCCATCGCGGACTTGTGGGAAACCCGTCAGCACGCCGACCATCTGCGCGAGCTGGGCTGGCGAAACATCAAGCGCCGCAACCTCGGATGGCGCATGTGGTACGGCGGCCCGTGGTTCTCCACGCGCCTGGTCACCGCGACGAAACCGGGGTGAGCCGGGTGTGCATGCTTAGGGGCTATGAACAGAAACGAACTCACTGAGCAGATCGTCGTCGCGCGGCTGGCGAAGGGGCTGACGTCGCAGGAGCTGGCCGACGCGATCGGCCGCCCGGCGGTGTGGACCACGTCGGCCCTGCTGGGCCAGCACCCGATACCCACCGAGCTCGGCAAGGTTCTCGTCGAGATGCTCGGGCTGGACGAGTCGGCCGTGCCCGTGCTGGCAGCCCCGCCCATGCGCGGCGGCCTGCCCACCGCCGTGCCCACCGACCCGACCATCTACCGCTTCTACGAAGCCCTTCAGGTGTACGGCGGCGCCATCAAGGAGCTGATTCACGAGCGGTTCGGCGACGGCATCATGAGCGCCATCAACTTCAGCGTCGACTTGCAGAAGAAGTCGCACCCGTTCGGCGACCACGTCGTGGTGACACTTGATGGGAAATTCCTTCCCTACCAATGGGTTTCGGCGGAGGAGTAGATGGCTCGCAAGGCGGATAAGCCGAAACTCGTGGATCTCGTGCTCTCCGGTGGTGGCGTCAAGTTCATCGGTCTGGTGGGCGCGATCGTCGCGCTGATGGATGCCGGATATTCGATCAAGAGGGTGTCAGGCGTTTCGGCCGGCTCGGTGGTCGCGGCGATCCTGGCGGCCGCGTCCGTGGGTGACCAGCTGACCGGCGAGGAAGTCAAGGAGTTGGCCTTCTCGGTACCGCTGCACAAGTGGCGCGACTCGGGACCCGTCCCCTATCTCGGCGCCGCGTGGGGACTGGTAAGGGAAACGAGCATGTACCGCGGTGATGCCGCCTACGACTGGATTCGGAGCGAGTTGAAGAACCTGGGTGTCATCTACTTCGGCGATGTCGTCGACGTGGACCGCCTGGTCGTGGGACCGCGCTACAAGCTCGTCGTCACCGTCGCCGACTTGACCGCGGCGCAGCTGGTGAGACTGCCGTGGGACTACCCGCGGCTCTACGGACTGGACCCCGACGAGCAGCCCGTCGCCGACGCGGTGCGCGCTTCGATGGCGATCCCGTTCTTTTATCGCCCGGTCAAGCTGACCGGCGCCAGCGGCACGACATCCACCCTCGTCGACGGCGGTGTGCTTTCGAACTTTCCAATCGACACCTTCGACCGAGCTGACGGCAAACCGCCGCTCTGGCCCACCTTTGGGATCACGGTGTTACCGAGGCCCAACGAGGGCCTCGGTGCGGTGATGCCCGCGCTGAAACCCCTGCGCTTTTTCGAACAGACGGCATTGCTGGAAAGCCTGCTCACCACCATGCTGGCGGGCCACGACCAGACCCACCTCAGCAAGCCGTGGGTCTCAGCGCGCTCGATCGCGGTCGAATCGACCAATGTGGGAGTGCTCGACTTCGACAGCCCCCGGGGGCGCCTCGAAGAGCTCTACGACAACGGCTATGCGGCGGCTGAGCACTTCCTGTCCACCTGGGATTGGCCGGCGTACCTGGACCGGTTCCGGTGATCCCGTCAGCTGAAGTGACGGCACGCCGCGTACATGGCACACTAGCGGCGAGGAGGCGAAGGGAACGCGGTGGCCAGGTCTTTTACCGGCCACCGCGTTCGACATGTTCAGCCCGTCAAGCTCGTCAGATCCCGAACTCGGCTTCGATCCCCTCGATTCCGGCGCGGATTGCCTTGAGCGCGTCGGCACGGGCGCGCAACTTGGTCGCGGCGTGCGCATGCTGGTGCAGGCCGGCGAATTCGCGCGCGGCCTCCTCGGCGCGGTCGATCACCATCTCGGGCAACACGATCTCGTCGACGAAGCCGGCGGTGAGCGCGGTTTCGCCGAAGAACGTTTTGGCCAGCCCGGTGGCCTGCTGGTACGCCGACTGCGTCAGCCGCAGCTTCATGATCTCGAGGGCCGCGTAGGGGATGGTCATGCCGATCGCGACCTCGTTGGCCTGGATGTTGTATGCGTGGGCGGCCACCCTGTGGTCGCCCGACGACAACAGGAACGCGCCCATCGCGATGGCGTGGCCGGTGCAGGCCATCACCACCGGCTTGGGATAGGACAAGAGTCGGTACGCCAGCTCGAAGCCGCCCCTGAGCATGTCGATCGCGGGCTGCACCTCGCCGGAGGTCAGGATCTTCAGGTCGAACCCGCCGCTGAACACCCGCTCGTTGCCGGTGATCACCAGGGCTCCGACGTTGTCACGGTCGGCCTGGTCGATCGCCTCGTTGAGGGCTTGCTGCATCGTGGGGCCCAGCGCATTGACTTTGCCGTCGTTCATCCTCACGACCGCGATGGGATCCTTGTGGCTGTAGAGGACCGGGCCGCTCATGGGTTGCTCCTTCGATACGGGGCCGCGGATGGCCCGCCGTCACACGTGCTGATGGTGATGCTTGCCCAGACCGTTTTCGGCGCTACCCCAGCGCACGCTGACATCGGTGGGCTGCTCGAGCTGCCGGGTGCGCCACCTGTCCTGGGTCTCCTGGACGGCGCCGTTGATTCGTTCGATCTCGCTGCGGAACACCTCGGGACGTGTTTCCTTGCTGGCGTAGTGGAAGTAGGTCAGCAGGCCGCGCAGCAGCTCCAGCTTCAGCTTTTCCCGCTTCGCCAGGTCGTGGGTCGTCATCAGCTCGATGCGCTGAGTCGGCGGAAGGGCATCCCAGTCCAGCACCACATCGGTCTGCAGCGTAGGTCGGTCACCCCGCCAGAACCGCCATCCGCGCGGCTTGTCGGGCCGGTCGTGGTAGGTCACGGTCCCGGCGAAGCGAGACTCGATGCCACTTCCGATTTCGGCGCGGTCGAGCGCCGAATCCCACACAGTGCGCCATTCCTGGCCGGGCGCCAGTACCGGCAACTCGCGAGGCAGCTTCAGTTCGACGACGTCGGCGTAGCCCTGGCCGGCATTTTCGTATTCGGCCACCGTCGGTGGATTCTGAAATGAAAACCGGATGTCGTAGGCCGCGGTCTGGCCGAAATTTCTGACCACGAGTTCGATGACGTGCCAGTCGGCGGGATGCGGTTCCATGAACATCCCGATGTGGGGCCGGATCTGCTGCGCGGCGACCCGACGGTTGAGCTTGATCTGCCGGTTTGTGAAGGCCAGCGCGAGGAGGGCCACCAAAATCGCCGCCCACGCCGCCCACGCTAACCAGGCGCTGGACCCAACATGGGCGACCCCGCCCCAGCCGCTCTGGATCCACCCCATTGAATCCACCCTCCGCTTATATCACAGTGATCTTCGGCCCGAAATTTCGCTGGCCCGATAGTAGAGGCGTTCGGCGCATATTGCCGACCGCACAAGCAATAGCACCGAGACGCTTAAATTGGCCTCTAGCAGCTTTGGGGTCGCTTAGCCGCCCATCAGCGTTCGCCACTGGTCAAGATCGGCGACGCGATACACGTAGTTGGAACGCTTGACCTCCGACAGCGATGCGCTCGGCTCGGCCGAATACCAGTGCCCCGGAAAGACTGTCGGGTCTCCGGGGAGCGCCGCAAGCCGCTGCAGACTGCGATAGATCTCGTCGGAGTCGCCGCCGGGAAAGTCCGTGCGTCCGCAGCCGTCCAGGAACAACGTGTCACCGGCGACCAGGCGGCCGTCGAGCAGAAAGCACTGGCTGCCGGGCGTGTGACCCGGGGTGTGCAGCAACTCGATTTCGATGTCGCCAACGGCGACCTTGTCGTGGTCCTCATGGGTGGTGAGGTCGCCGAGGCCGATCCCGGTGACCCGCGAAACCCACAGGGCCTCATGGGTGTTCACGTGCACCGGCACCGGCGTCCTGTCCAGGAGCTCGGCCAGGCCCTTGAGCTGAAAGCCCATGATCTCCCCGCCCACGTGGTCGGGGTGATGGTGGGTCACCAGCACCCCGGACAGGTGCATGCCGTCGGCCTCGAGCGTGTCGAGCAGATCGCCGGCGGCGTACGCGGGGTCGACCACCACGCAGTCCCCGGTCTGACGGTCGCCGATCAGGTAGGCAAAGTTGCGCATTTGCGCCGCGAACACGTCGCCGGCGGCAAAATCGCGACCCGACAGCAGTTGACGGAAGTACAGCCGGTCCGAATCTGACACGGAACAAGACTATGACTTGCCCCGGGACTCATCCCGGCGGGTTCGGCGGGCGGTGGTTATTGTTGGTCCATGCTGAAGAAGGTCGAGATCGAAATCGACGACGATCTGGTCCAAGAGGCGATACGTCGCTACAAGGTGGCTGACACGCGCGAGGCCGTCCATCTCGCGTTGCGGATGTTGCTCGGCCATGAGGATGGCGACGAACACGACGACGAGTACGACGAGTTCAGCGACCTCAGCGCGTGGGAACCTCGCCGCAGCCGCGACAGCGGGTGATTTTCTCGCTACCTGTCGACCCCGTCGCCGCAAACTCGTTCGGGAGCCCCCGGCCGCGTTCGTGGTTTGGTGACGTTGCGCGCCAGGTTGTACCCTCTTTTAGGCCCGCGGCGACTGGTCGCTTGGGTGAACGGCCCCCTTAGCTCAGTCGGTAGAGCGTTTCCATGGTAAGGAAAAGGTCAACGGTTCGATTCCGTTAGGGGGCTCGGCGGACGCCGAGCAGGCTGGCGGCCCCGAACCCACAACGGGGTGGCCCAGAGGCGATGTAGCTCAGTCGGTTAGAGCGAACGACTCATAATCGTTAGGTCGCCGGTTCGAGTCCGGCCATCGCTACAACTTAACAACGCGACTTCCGAAAGAGATTTGAGAGAACCGACATGGCATCCAGTACCGACGTGCGGCCGAAGATCACCTTGGCGTGCGAGGTGTGCAAGCACCGCAATTACATCACCAAGAAGAACCGGCGCAACGACCCCGACCGGATGGAGCTGAAGAAGTTCTGCCCGAACTGCGGCAAGCACCAGGCGCACCGCGAGACACGCTAGCGACCACACTCGCGCATTTATTCAGATTGACTAGGTAGGTTCGAGACCTGTGCCATTGAGCGAAGAAATCGTCGGGATCCACTACCGCTATCCCGACCACTACGAGGTGGAGCGGGAGAAGATCCGCGAGTACGCCGTCGCCGTGCAAAACGACGACACCTCGTTCTTCGAGGAGGACGCCGCCGCCGAGCTCGGCTACAAGGGGTTGCTGGCCCCGCTGACGTTCATCTGCGTTTTCGGCTACCAGGCTCAGACGTCGTTTTTCAACCACGCGGGCATCGCGGTCAGTGACCAGCAGATTGTCCAGGTCGACCAGGTGCTGAAATTCTCTAAGCCGATCGTGGCGGGCGACAAGCTGTACTGCGACGTGTGGGTGGACTCGATGCGTGAGGCGCACGGCACCCAGATCATCGTGACCAAGAACATCGTCACCAACGAAGCCGGTGACGTCGTGCAGGAGACCTACACGACCCTGGCGGGCCGTGCAGGCGACGATGGGGAAGTGGGATTTTCTGATGGCGCTGCGTGAGTTCAGTTCGGTCACGGTGGGTGACCAACTTCCGGAGAGGACCTACCCGCTGACCCGCCAGGACCTGGTGAACTACGCGGGGGTTTCCGGCGACTTGAACCCGATCCATTGGGACGACGAGATCGCCAAGATCGTCGGGCTGGATACCGCGATCGCCCACGGCATGCTGACCATGGGCATCGGCGGCGGCTACGTCACCTCGTGGGTCGGTGACCCGGGCGCGGTCACCGAGTACAACGTGCGATTCACCGCCGTGGTGCCGGTGCCAAACGACGGCAAGGGCGCGGAGTTGGTCTTCAGCGGCAAGGTGAAGTCGGCGGATCCCGAGAGCAAGACGGTGACGATCGCCCTCACGGCCACCACCGGTGGCAAGAAGATCTTCGGCCGGGCCATCGCATCGGCGAAGTTGGCGTAGGCAGGCGTCGCTCATGGCTCTCAAGACCGACATCCGTGGGATGGTCTGGCGGTATCCGGACTACTTCGTTGTGGGCCGCGAGCAGCTTCGCGAGTTCGCCCGCGCCATCAAGTGCGACGAGCGGGCCTACTTCGACGAGGAGGCGGCCGCCGAGCTCGGTTACGACGCGATCATTGCCCCGATGACCTTCGTGTCGATCTTCGCCAAATACGTCCAGCTGGATTTCTTCCGGAACGTCGACATCGGCATGGAGACCATGCAGATCGTGCAGGTCGACCAGCGGTTCGTCTTCTACAAGCCGATATTGGCCGGCGACAAGCTGTGGGCCAGGATGGAAATCCATTCGGTGCACGAGCGTTTCGGCGCCGACATCGTCGTCACCAAGAACACCTGCACCAACGACGACGGCGAGGTCGTAATCGAGGCCTACACCACCCTGATGGGCCAGCAGGGCGACGGCTCGGCCAAGCTCAAATGGGATAAGGAATCCGGGCAGGTCATCAGAACCGCGTAATTGGTATCGGATTTCCTGCGCTTAAGTGGAATCGAGTACACTCGGACCTCGGGGTTTTCCCAACATCAGCGCGCTTTCCGTGAGTTGAACGAGCGGGAGGCGCGCGTGTCATGTGAGCCCCGGTAGGTAAGCGCAGGTTGGCCTGCCAACCGCGAAGGGGCGTAGCTCAACTGGCAGAGCAGCGGTCTCCAAAACCGCAGGTTGCAGGTTCAAGTCCTGTCGCCCCTGCTGACGAACGAGGCGTGCCATGGTGGACACTGGAAGAGTGTCCCATCACACTGGGACGGTTCGCGGGAGACTAGCAAACAAAGGAGCATGCGGTGAGCGACGAGGGCGACGCTGCCAACGACGCCGCACGCGACGGCGGCGACACTGACGACAGCCGCGAGAGCGGCGGTCGGACGGCCGTGGTGACAAAGCCTGCGACGCGGCCGCAACGGCCCACCGGCAAGAGGTCTCGGCAGCGCGTGGCCGAGGCTGACGACGTCGACGTGGAGTCGGCGGAGGAGGCCGAGGTCGCCGAGGGCGGCAAGGCCAAGAAGGAGCGGGCGGCCAAGAAGGCTAAGACGGCCAAGAGACCGAAGAAACCCGGGGACCGCTCGGCCAATCCGTTCGTGTTCGTCTACAACTACCTCAAGCAGGTCGTTGCAGAGATGCGGAAGGTGATCTGGCCGAACCGCAAACAGATGCTCACCTACACCTCGGTGGTGCTGGCGTTTCTGGCCTTCATGGTGGCGCTGGTCGGCCTCGCGGATTTCGGCCTGGCCAAACTGGTGATGCTGGTGTTCGGCTGAGCTTTGAGAGTGACTCGGCTTTTGAGAGTGATAGAGAGGACTGAAAACCGTGAGTACCTTCGACGGTGACGCGTCAGCGGGCGAAGCGGTCGACCTGAAGGAGACCGACGAGCTAGCCGAGGTCGCCGATACCTCAGCGACCTCAGAGACCTCAGCGCAGGCCGAGCCGGCCGAGCCGGCCGAGGAGGTCGACCCGGCCGTCGCGCTCAAGGCGGAGCTGCGCAGCAAGCCCGGCGACTGGTACGTCGTCCACTCCTACGCGGGATACGAGAACAAGGTGAAGGCCAACCTGGAGACCCGGGTGCAGAACCTTGACGTCGGCGACTACATCTTCCAGGTTGAGGTGCCCACCGAAGAGGTCACCGAGATCAAGAACGGCCAGCGCAAGCAGGTGAACCGCAAGGTGTTGCCCGGCTACATCCTGGTGCGCATGGACTTGACCGACGACTCGTGGGCCGCGGTGCGCAACACCCCGGGTGTTACCGGGTTCGTCGGCGCGACGTCGCGTCCGTCGGCGCTCACGCTTGACGACGTGGTGAAGTTCCTGCTGCCGCGCGGAGCGACTAAGAAGGCGGCCAAGGGCGCGGCCAGCACGGCCGCTGTCGCCGAGGCGGGTGGGCTGGAGCGCCCGGTCGTCGAGGTCGATTACGAGGTCGGCGAATCGGTGACGGTCATGGACGGACCGTTCGCCTCGTTGCCGGCCACGATCAACGAGGTCAACGCCGAACAGCAGAAGCTCAAGGTGCTGGTGTCGATCTTCGGCCGCGAAACCCCCGTCGAACTGACCTTTAGCCAAGTCTCGAAGATTTAACCAGGTTTAACCAGGAAGGAACACCAACATCTCATGGCCCCGAAGAAGAAGGCCGTTGGGCTGATCAAGCTGCAGATCGTGGCGGGACAGGCCAACCCTGCTCCGCCGGTGGGACCCGCGCTCGGCCAGCATGGCGTCAACATCATGGAGTTCTGCAAGGCGTACAACGCCGCCACGGAGAACCAGCGCGGCAACGTCATCCCGGTGGAGATCACGGTCTATGAGGACCGCAGCTTCACCTTCGCGCTCAAGACGCCGCCCGCGGCCAAGCTGCTGCTCAAGGCCGCCGGCGTGGGCAAGGGCTCCGCGGAGCCGCACAAGACCAAGGTCGCCAAGGTCAGCTGGGATCAGGTGCGCGAGATCGCCGAAACCAAGAAAGCCGATCTCAACGCCAACGACATCGACGCTGCCGCCAAGATCATCGCCGGCACCGCCCGGTCGATGGGGATCACCGTCGAGTAATAACTCAACCCGTGGGAGGGCCAGCTTCGGCCCGGTAACCACGACCCAACACCAGATTGGATGAATCAATGAGCAAGAACAGCAAGGCATATCGCGCCGCCGCCGAGAAGGTGGACAGGACAAACCTGTACACCCCGCTGGAGGCGGCCAAGCTCGCCAAGGAAACGTCGTCGACGAAGCAGGACGCGACCGTCGAGGTGGCGATCCGGCTCGGCGTCGACCCGCGCAAGGCCGACCAGATGGTCCGCGGCACGGTCAACCTGCCACACGGCACCGGTAAGACGGCGCGCGTCGCGGTGTTCGCGGTCGGCGAGAAAGCCGAAGAGGCGCAGGCCGCCGGCGCCGACGTGGTCGGCAGCGACGACCTGATCGAGAAGATCCAGGGCGGCTGGCTGGAATTCGACGCCGCGATCGCCACCCCCGACCAGATGGCCAAGGTCGGTCGCATCGCCCGCGTCCTGGGTCCCCGCGGCCTGATGCCGAACCCCAAGACCGGCACCGTCACCCCCGACGTCGCCAAGGCCGTGGCCGACATCAAGGGCGGCAAGATCAACTTCCGCATCGACAAGCAGGCCAACCTGCACTTTGTCATCGGCAAGGCGTCGTTCGACGAGAAGCTGCTGGCCGAGAACTACGGCGCCGCGCTTGACGAGGTGCTGCGGCTCAAGCCGTCGTCGTCGAAGGGCCGCTACCTCAAGAAGATCACCGTGTCGACGACCACGGGCCCCGGCATCCCCGTGGACCCGTCCGTCACCCGCCACTTCGGCGAGGCCTGATTTTCTAAGCCGAACGTCGACTTGTGGTGCGATTTCGCGAGTGATCGGCCCAAGCAGTCGACGTTCGGCGCCATCATCCGCCGCATTCCGCGATGCGTCGCCGTAAGAACTCCCGGCCCGGCTCGGAACCGTTGGACTCCAACGCCATTCGGTAGCACGTGACGGCCTCGGCGGGCCGTCCCGCGCGCCGCAGCAGATCGGCGCGCACCGTCGAGACGAGATTCGAGCGGCCCAGCCGGGGATCATGCGCCACCCTGTCCAGGGCGGCCAGGCCGGCGTCGGGGCCGTCGCGGAAACCGACCGCCAGCGCGCGGTTGGCCCGGACCACCGGGGAGTCGGTCATCTGCAGTAAACGGTCGTAGGCCGCGCAGATGGCGAACCAGTCCGTCTGGTCCCAGGACGGTGCGGTCGCGTGCAGCGCGGCGATCACCGCTTGCGGCAGATAGGGGCCCGTCGATCCCTCGGCCTTTCGCAACCGGTCCAGCCCGCGGGAGATTCGGCCGCGGTCCCAGCGGCGACGGTCCTGATCCTCGAGCGGCACCAGCATCCCGGTGTCGTCCACCCGGGTTTCCCGCCGCGAATCGTGCAGCATCACCAGCGCGGCCAAGGAGTGCGCCTCCAGCTCGTCCGGCATCAGCGCGCACAACTCCCCGGCCAGCCGGACCCCTTCGTCGCACAGTTCGTCACGGATCGCCGACGGGCCCGCCGTCGACCAATAACCCTCGGTGAACACCGAGTAGATGCAGCTGAGCACGTGCGGTGTGCGCTCGGGCAGCAACTCGGCGGGCGGAACCCGCAGCGGGATGTTGGCGTGCCGGATCTTGTTCTTGGCGCGCGTGATTCGCTGGCCGACTGCGGCCTCCGTCTGCAGGAGCGCACGGGCGATCTCGGCGACGGTCAGCCCGGAGACTAACCGCAGCGTGAGCGCCAGTTGCGACTGCCGGTCAAGCGCCGGGTGCGCACAGGTGAACATCATCCGCAGTTCGTCGTCGAGAACCGGATGCGGGTCGGTGCGATCGGTGCGTGCCCGGATATCCTCCACGGCAGCCGCCAATTCCTTTCCGGGACGCACGGATTCGCGGCGTAGCCGATCTCGGGCGCGGTTATGTGCGACGGTGATCAGCCAACCGCCGGGATGGTCCGGCACGCCGTCGCGGGGCCAGGTGCGAAGCGCCTCGGCGCAGGCTTCCTGGACGGCGTCCTCCGCGACGGTGAGGTCGCCGGACCACCGCGCGAGCGCGGCGACGGCCGGTCCCCACTCCCGGCGGAAGACGCCGTCCAGGTTCGCCATTCGTGCGACGCTACAGTCCCGAGACGCCAGCCCTTTGCCGCACCTCCACGGCGGAAGCGGGGATCATCGACGCGATCTTCACGGCTTCGTCGCGGTCGGCGGCGCTGAGCACATAGAAGCCGTTGGCGACTTCGGCGCCCTCCGCGTACGGCCCGTCCGTAATGAGGACGTCGCCGTCGCGCACCCGCACGGTGGTTGCCGTCGACGGTGGGTGCAGGCCCGCACCGCCCTTGATGTGCTGACCCGCCTCGGCACCGAACTCCTGGTGGCGGACGGCCCCCGCCTCCCACTCCGGCGAGCCCGGCTCCACCGCCCGGTCGGGTGGCTCCAGCAGCAGCGCGATCCAGGTGGGGCCTTCGGTCGGCTGGGGCTGCAACCCTGGGCCGGCCATCGGCCAGATCTCCACGCCGCCGCGCTTGGCGGCCGGGACGTCGCGGGCCAAAGCAAGTGCCTCGTCGAGGTTTTCGGCTTCGAACACGTAGTAGCCTCCCGCGACTTCCGCGCCTTCGGCGAATGGGCCGTCGGTGATCACCGGTGCGTCGGGGCCCCCGGTGATGCGCACGGCGGTCGCTGCGGGCAGCAGGGCGTCGCCGCCGCGAATCGCCGATCCGGCCTTGGCGTGGAAGGCCTCGTAGGCTGCCATCTCGGCGGCGCCTTCTTCGGGCGTGAGTTCCCGCTCCGTGCTGATCAACAAGGCGAAGTACTGCATTTTGTCGTCACCTCCGGTAGTGAGCAGAGCCCTGTGCTCCACTCTCTACCTATTCGACGAACGGCGCAGCCCCAATGCGACAAGCTAGGCCTAGAACTAGTCCGAGGCACCCGGCTTGAGGTAGGTCACCAGGCTGCAGTCGAGCATCTCGTCGGTGAAGTAGTGCTCGCAGCCGCGCAGGTACTTCATGTACCGGTTGTAGACCTCTTCGGAGGTGACCTCGATGGCCTTTTCCTTGTTGGACTCCAGCGTGTCGCCCCAGATGTGCAGTGTCTTGATGTAGTGCGGCCGCAACGAAAGCGGCTCGGGGACAACGAAACCGGCCTTCTGCCCGTGTTCGACCATCATCTCGGTGGACGGCAGCCGGCCGCCCGGGAAGATCTCGGTGATGATGAACTTGATGAACCGGGCCGTCTCGAAGCTCAGCTTCTTGCCGCGCGCGGCCATCTCGAAGGGGTGGTAGCCGACGCTGCTCTGGACGGTCATCCGCCCGTCCTCGGGCATGATGTCGAAACACCGCTTGAAGAAGTCGTCGTAGTTCTCGTGGCCGAAGTGCTCGAAGGCCTCGATCGACACGATCCGGTCGACGGGCTCGTTGAAATCTTCCCAGCCGTGCAGCCGCACCTCGAATGAGCGGTTGGTGTCGAGCGCCCCCACCACCTGCTTGGAGCGGGCATGCTGATTCTTGGACAACGTCAGGCCGATGACGTTGACGTCGAATCGCTCGACGGCGCGCTTCATCGTGGTGCCCCAGCCGCAGCCGATGTCCAGCAGCGTCATCCCCGGCTTGAGGTCCAGCTTGTCCAGGTTGAGGTCGATCTTGGCGTACTGGGCCTCTTCGAGCGTGATGTCCGGCGGCTCGAAGTACGCGCAGCTGTAGGTCCGGGTGGGGTCCTGGAACAGGGCGAAGAAGTCGTCGGAGACGTCGTAGTGCGCCTGAATGTCTTCGAAGCGCGTCCGCGTCTTCGTCGGACCAGTCGGATGCTCAGCCATGGCGTGCAACGATACCGAAGCTCACTTTTCCAGCGTGAACTGGTTGAGGTCGATGTAGCCGACCCGGAATGCCTTGGCGCAGCCGGTCAGGAAATGCATGTATCGCTGGTAGATCTCTTCGGACTGGATCGCGATGGCCTCGTCCTTGCGGGCCTCCAGTGCCTCGGCCCAGAAGTCAAGGGTCTTGGCGAAGTCCAACTGCAGCGACTGCGTCCGAGTCACCTTGAACCCCACTTTGGCGCAGTGCTCCTCGACCTTCTCGATCGACGGGAGTCGGCCTCCCGGGAAGATCTCCGTCATGATGAACTTGATGAAGCGCGCCATTTCGAACGTCACGGGTTTGCCGCCCTCGAGGACCTGCTTTGGGAGCAGCCCCGTGATCGAGTGCAGCAGCATGACGCCGTCGGCGGGCAGGGCGTCGTAGGCGAACTTGAAGAACTCGTCGTAGCGTTCGAAGCCGAAGTGCTCCAAGGCTTCGATGATGACGATGCGGTCCACCGGCTCGGTGAAGTCCGCCCAGTCGCTCAGCAACACCCGTCGCGAGCGCGTGCTGTCGATTTCCTTGAGCACTTGCTGGCAGTAGGCATGCTGGTTCTTCGACAGGGTCAACCCGACGACGTTGACGTCGTACTTCTCGATGGCCCGCTTCATCACCGAACCCCAGCCGCAGCCGATGTCGAGCAGGGTCATCCCAGGCTCTAGTCCCAGTTTGTCCAGCGTCAGGTCGATCTTGGCTAGCTGAGCTTCGTGCAGGGTCATGCCCTCGCGTGGAAAGTATGCACAGCTGTAGGTGCGCGTCGGGTCTACGAACAGCGCGAAGAACTCGTTCGACAGGTCATAGTGGGCCCGAACATTGTCGGAGTTAGCCCGCGCCAGCGCGGGGGCTCCCACATTATTCTCAGACATCGTGTCCTTCCGACTGGACAGTCACCAGGTGGCCGTCCCCGGCACCCTACAGGGGCGGGGGCGGATCCCCTGCATTTGAGGTCGCATGCCCTTGGGATTTCTCCAACGTGAACTGGTTGACGTCGATGTAGCCGATCCGAAATGCGTTTGCGCAGCCGGTCAGGTACTTGATGTAGCGCTCGTAGACCTCTTCGGATTGAATCGCGATGGCCTCGTCCTTTTGCGCCTCGAGAGCCTGCGCCCACAGGTCGAGGGTCCTCGCGTAATGCGGCTGCAGCGATTGCCGGCGCGTCAAACCGAAACCCGCATCCGCCGAGCGCTCCTGGACCATCTCGATCGACGGCAACCGGCCGCCGGGGAAGATCTCGGTGACGATGAACTTGATGAAGCGCGCCATCTCGAACGTCAGGGGGATGCCACGCTCGATGCACTGCGGTCCGGTCAGGCCGGTGATCGTGTGCAGCAGCATCACCCCGTCAGCGGGCAGGACGCTTTGGGCCATCTTGAAGAAGTCGTCGTAGCGATCGTGGCCGAAGTGTTCGAACGCGCCGATCGACACGATGCGGTCGACCGGCTCGTCGAACTGTTCCCAGCCGGCCAGCAGTACTCGAGTGCTGCGCGGACTGTGTACTTCGTCAAACGACTTCTGCACGTGGGCGGCCTGGTTTTTCGACAACGTCAGGCCGACGACGTTCACGTCGTACTTTTCGACCGCCCGCCGCATCGTGGCACCCCACCCGCAACCGACGTCGAGCAGCGTCATGCCGGGCTGCAAACCCAACTTGCCCAGTGCCAGGTCGATCTTGGCGATCTGCGCCTCTTCCAGCGTCATGTCGTCGCGCTCGAAGTATGCGCAGCTATAGGTCTGGGTGGGGTCCAAAAACAGGCGGAAGAAGTCGTCGGATAAGTCGTAGTGCGCCTGCACATCGTCGAAGTGCGGCGTTAGATCCCTGGCCATGGTGTTATGTGTCTTTCGTCACTTCGTCAGCGTGAACTGACCCACATTGATGAGCCGCCTGCGGAAGCGCTCCGCACACCCCGTCAAGTAGTGCATGAAGTTGTCGTAGACCTGTTCGGACTGCAGCGCGATGGCGCGCTCCCGGTTGGACTCCAAGTTGGTCGCCCAGGTGTCCAGGGTCTTTGCGTAGTGCAGCTGCAGCAGTTGGGTTTGCTCCAAGTGGAACCCGGCGTTCTTCGCGTTGTCGAGGATGTCGGGCTCGGAAGGAAGTTCGCCGCCGGGGAAAATCGACTCGCGGAGGAATTTGAGGAACCGTAGGTCGCTCATCGTCAGCGCGATTCCCTGCTCGTGCAACCACCTACGGTCGTAGGTGAACAGGCTGTGCATCAGCATCCGGCCGTCGTCGGGGAGGAGGCCGTATGAGCGTTCGAAGAACGTGCCATACCGCTCCTTGTGGAAGGCGTCGAGCGCCTCGAAGGAGACGATCCGATCGACCTTCTCGTCAAACTCCTCCCAGCCCTGCAGGCGCGCCTCGGCGCGGCGCGTCGTCGGGATGGCCGCCAGCCGAGAGTTGCTGCGCTCGCAGTGGTTTCGGCTCAGCGTGAGGCCGATGACGTTGACGTCGTACTTCTCGACGGCGCGCACCAGCGCCCCGCCCCAGCCGCACCCGACATCCAGCAGCGTCATACCGGGCTCGAGGTTGAGCTTGTCCATGGCGAGGTCCAACTTGGCGAGTTGCGCCTCTTCCAGGGTCATGTCGTCGCGCTCGAAGTAAGCACACGTGTAGACCCAGGTCGGGTCGAGAAACAGACCGAAAAAGTCGTCCGAAATGTCGTATGCCGCTTGCGAGTCTTCGAAATACGGTTTCAGCTCCGCCATTTATCAGACGCCCTCCTAACGCCTAACGCCAACCGTACAACCGGTGAGACCTTCAGCGGGCCTCGGCGAAGTTGCTTGTTAGCACGCTGATCAGCCGATCCCAAAGCTGCTGGGGCAGGTCGTGGCCCATGCCGTCGAATAACACTAGCCGAGCGCCGTTGATGGCGCGCGCCACCGCGCGCCCGCCGAAGGGCCGCGCCAGCTTGTCGGCTCGGCCATGTATAACCACCGTCGGTGCGACGGTCCGCCGGTTGTATGCGAGCAGGCTGCCGCTGGCCATGACCGCGCTGAAGTGCCGGGCGGTCCCCTGCGGGTAGAAGCTGCGGTCGTAGCTCTCGACGGCGTCGGCGCGAATCTGCTCCTCGCTCTTGGGGTAGCGCGGGCTGCCGGTGATCCTGGTGATGCGCACCACGTTGTCGACGACCACGTCCCGCGGCGAGCCCGGCGGCGGTCCTTTGATGAGTGAGAGCAGGGCGCGGGGCGCCGGTGGCGGCAGGAACCCTCGATTGTTGCTGGAGAAGATGACCGCCAACGACTTCGTCCGCTCGGCGAATCGCGCCGCGAAGATCTGCGCGATCATGCCGCCCATCGACGCCCCGACGATGTGCGCGCGCTCGATGCCCAGGTGGTCCAGCAGAGCGGCGGCGTCGTCGGCCATGTCCTCCAGCGTGTACGGGGCCTCGCCGGGCAGCCCGAGCCAGAACCTGAGCAGCCGGGGGACCATCGGCCGGTCGGACTCGGGAGATTCCGTCTTGCTGGAGAGGCCGACGTCGCGGTGGTCGTACCGGATGACCCGCAGGCCCTGGCCGACGAGCTTCTCGCAGAATGCGGTCCGCCACAGCAGCAGCTGAGCGCCCAACCCCATGATCAGCAGCACGGGTGGGTCGTCGACATCACCCATGTCCTCGTAGTACAGCTTGAGGTCGCCCTTGGGATTAAGGACTGTCGCGGCGCCGGTGCGGACCTGCACTACACCTCCACGTCGCTCTGGTGCTCGCGGCTGACCTCGACCATGAAGTTGGCGAAGTACCCCGTCAGCTGCGGGTCGGACATCATCTGCCACTTGGGTGCGAGCAGCTTCATGTACCGCTCGACGTAGAGGAACTGCTTGCCGATCAGCACCAGCTCGCGGGGCAGCTTGACGTCGTACGCGTCGGCCAGCGTCGAGAGCTGGCGGCCGATGTCGGCGTACGACAGGTCGCCCAGCGTCTGCATGGTCAGCGGTGTGGCGAACTTCTCCAGATCCTTGGCGGCCTGGGCCTCCGGCTTCACGGTGCCGACGGCCCCCATCAGCACGACGATCTTGCCGGCCGCGGCGTGGTCCTTCTTCACCAGCAGCGCGTACACCAGCTCACGCAGCAGCCAGCGGGTGCGGGGATCGATGCGGCCCATGATGCCGAAGTCGAAGAACACGATGCGGCCCTGGTCGTCGACGTACAGGTTGCCGGCATGCAGGTCGCCGTGGAACAGCCCGTGCCGCAGCCCGCCCTCGAACACCGAGAACAGCAGCGCCTTCACCAACTCGACGCCGTCGAATCCGGCCTTGCGGATGGCGGCGGCATTGTCGATGCGGATGCCGTGGACCCGCTCCATCGTCAACACCCGCTCGGTGGTGAAGTCCCAGTGCACCAGCGGCACCCGGATGTTCTTGCCCAGCGGTGACGCGTGCAGGTGCGAGACCCAGGCCTCCATCGACTGCGCCTCGAGCCGGAAGTCCAGCTCTTCGGCCAGGTTGTCGGCGAAGTCGGCGACGACATCCTGCGCCGACAGGCGACGGCCCAGCTTGGCCAGTTCGACGGCCTGGGCGAAGCGCTTCAGGATCTGCAGGTCGGCGGCGACCCGGCGGCGAATGCCCGGACGCTGGATCTTGACGACGACTTCCTCGCCGCTGTGCAGGGTCGCGTAGTGCACCTGCGCGATGGACGCCGACGCGAACGGCTCTTCGTCCCACTTGGCGAACAGGTCGGCGGGGTCGCCGCCGAGCTCCTCGACGAAGAGGTTGTGCACCTCCGTGGAGTCGGCCGGCGGCACCCGGTCGAGCAGGCCGCGGAATTCGCGCGACAGCGCCTCGCCGAACGCGCCGGGGCTGGACGCGATGATCTGTCCGAACTTCACGTAGGTCGGACCCAGGTCCGCGAAGGTCTGCGGGAGCTGCTTGATCGCTTTCTGCTGCCAGGGCCCCTTGGCCGGCAGCTTGCTGACGATGCGAGCGGCGGTGCGCGTGACCTGCCAACCGGTGGCTGCTACCCGCGCAGCTTCGATCGGCAAGGGCACCCGGTCAAGCTTGGCCACCTCGCGGTGCTTGGTGGAACTCATCCCAGCAGTCTGCCAAATCGGGCCTGTCAAGTCCCAATTCCTGTGAGCGCGCTCACCGGGATCCGGAAAGGGCGAAGTGCTCGGTCAGGGTCTCGATGATCGGCCGCCAGACCGGTCTCGGAAGGTCGTGTCCCATCCCGTCGATCACGACGAATCGCGCGCCGGGGATGGCCGCGGCGACCGCGCGCCCGTTGCGCGGCCGCACCATCGGGTCGGCCGAACCGTGCAGTACGACCGTGGGCGCGGTGATCGCCCTGCTGTACCCGAGCAGGCTGCCGGTGCCCAGCACGGCGTCGAATTGGCGCAGCATTCCCGCCGGATAGCTGCAGCGGTCCGCGAGTTGCTGCACGCGCCTTCGCAGCTCGGTTTGGGATGGCAGAAAGTTCGGGCCGTTGAACACCGCGACGTTGCGCACCTCGAAGGCCAGCTTCTCCTCGGTCGAGGCGCCTTTGGCCGGCGCATCGAACGCGAGCTTGATGACCCGCCAGGCCGGCAACGCGGAAAACGGCTTGCCGGTGGTCGACATGATGATGGCCAGCGACGCCACCCGATCCGGCTGGGTGGCCGCCAGGATCTGCGCGATCATGCCGCCCAGCGACGCACCAACCACATGGGCCCGGCCGATGCCCAGCTGATCGAGCAACGCCACGACGTCCTCGGTCATGTCGATCAAGGTGTATGGCACCGGACTGGGCTTGCCCAGCAGATAGCGGCCGACCCGTCGGTAGACGGGGCCCCGGGCCCGCAGTCCGTGCATCTTGGCCGACAGCCCGGTGTCGCGGTGGTCGAAGCGGATGACGCGGTAACCGGCGTCGACGAGTTGTTCGCAGAAGCCGTCGGGCCACATCGGCAGCTGGGCGCCCAGGCCCATGATCAGCAGCGCGGGCGGGGCCGCCGGGTCGCCGAGATCCTCGTAGTAGAGCTCCACGGCGCCGTGCGGTGTCTCGCGGCGCGCGATTCCGCTGCTGGTGAGCACGCTCTCTTTTCTACCTGGGATGCCAGGGCTTGGCCCACGGCTGCGGTTCCCAGTTCTCCAACCCGGCGATCAAGTCGTACATGGTGGCGCCGTCGATGGTTTCCCGGATGATGTCGGCGTGTCCGGCGTGGCGGGCCAGCTCGTTGATCACGTGCAGGATCACCCAGCGCACCGACCAGGCCGGCTGGTTCTTGGGGAACCAGGGGATGTCCTGCGGAACGGGTACCTCCGCGTCGAGGTCCGAGGTTTCCACCAGCCGCAGGGATTCCGCGTTCTGGGCTTCGAAGGCGTCCAGCAGTCCGGCCAGCGTCTCGTCGAGCCGCATCACATGCTGATCACCGAACTCCTTGGCGATCTCCGCGAAGGGCCGGGTGTCCTTCGGCGGCGCGTCCGGCGCGGCGTCGACTCGCGCCATCCAGGTGCGTTGCATCTCGGTGGCGTGCTTGACCAGCCCGCCGATCGAAAGCGCGCTGACCGTGGGTGTAGACCGGGCTTGTTCGTCGGTGAGGCCGTACGAGACCGCGAAATACGCGCTCTGGTGGAACGCCAGGAACTCGCGCAGGGCGCTGCGCTCGTCGGCCACGGGCGGGGCAAGAGCGGGCATGGCCAGATCCTAAGCCCGCGTCGTAAAGTGCGGGCATGCAGCTGGTTTCGGCGGAGTCGACGGAGCTTTTCGTCGGGCCGCCGGACGCGCCCCTGCAGCTGGCACGGGTCACCGTTTCCGGGTGCGCCGAGCCGACGCCGGTCCGCGTCGACGGCGAAGGTCTGAGCGGGGAGGCCCTCGCCGAGCCCGGGCAGCAGGTCATCGAGGTTCCGGTCACGGTTGACCGCCCCGTCGTGGGGCAGCGGCGGGCCGCCCGGGTGCGCGCCGGTCACGCGCGCAAGCCCTTCGAGTTCACCGTGGCGGAGCCCGGCTGGACGATGTTCATGATCAGCCACTTTCACTACGATCCGGTCTGGTGGAACACGCAAGGCGCCTACACCAGCGAGTGGGCCGCGGACCCGCCGGGGCGGCAGGCCAACGGCTTCGCACTGGTCCACGCGCATCTGGAGATGGCTCGCCGCGAGCCGGAGTACAAGTTCGTGCTGGCCGAGGTGGACTACCTCAAGCCGTACTGGGACGCCCGCCCGGAGGACCGCGCAGACCTTCGCCTGTTCATCGCCGAGGGACGCGTCGAGGTGATGGGCGGCGCCTACAACGAACCCAACACCAACCTGACCAGCCCGGAAACGACCATCCGAAACCTGGTGCACGGCATGGGTTTTCAACGCCACGTGCTGGGCGCCGATCCGGCCACCGCGTGGCAACTGGACGTCTTCGGCCACGACCCGCAATTCCCGGGGATGGCGGCCGACGCCGGCCTGACTTCGAGCTCGTGGGCCCGGGGACCACACCACCAGTGGGGTCCGGGCGGTGACGTCGAGCGCATGCAGTTCTGCAGCGAATTCGAGTGGATCGCGCCGTCGGGCCGCGGCCTGCTGACCCACTACATGCCCGCGCACTACGGGGCGGGCTGGGGGATGGACGACTCGACCACGCTCGCCGAGGCCGAGGACGCGACCTACCGGCTGTTCGACCAGCTCAAGCGGGTCGCGTTGACCCGCAACGTGCTGCTGCCCGTCGGCACCGACTACACCCCGCCAAACAAGTGGGTCACCGCGATCCACCGCGACTGGGCGGCGCGCTACACGTGGCCGCGGTTCGTGTGCGCGCTGCCGCGGGAGTTCTTCGCGGCGGTCCGGGCCGAACTGGCGCAGCGCGGGTGTGCGCCGTCGCCGCAGACCCGTGACATGAACCCGATCTACACCGGCAAGGACGTGTCCTACATCGACACCAAGCAGGCCAACCGGGCGGCCGAGAACGCCGTCCTGGACGCCGAGCGCTTCGCCGTGTTCGCCGCGCTGCTGAGCGGCGCCGACTATCCGCAGGCCGCGTTCGCCAAGGCGTGGGTGCAGCTGGCTTACGGCGCCCACCACGACGGCATCACCGGCTCGGAGTCCGACCAGGTGTACCTCGACCTGCTCACCGGCTGGCGCGACGCGTGGGAACTGGGCCGCGCGGCCCGCGACAACTCGCTGGCGCTGCTGTCCAGCGCGGTCAAGGTTCCCGACGATTCGGTCGTGGTGTGGAACCCGTTGACCCACCGGCGCACCGACATCGTCACCGCCCGGCTGGACCCGCCAGTCGGCTTTGGCGTGCGGGTCGTCGACGCCGACGGCGCCGAGCTGCCCGCGCAGGTCGAGCACGGCGGGCGGTCGGTCACCTGGCTGGCGAGGGAGGTGCCGTCGCTGGGCTGGCGGGCGTATCGGCTGGTCCCCGCTGACGTGCCAACCGGTTGGGAACCGGTGCCCGGGTTCCAGATCGCCAACGAGCACTACCGGCTGCAGGTCGACCCCGCGCGCGGCGGGGCGGTCGTGTCGTTGCTGCAGGACGGCCGCGAGCTGATCGCCGAGGGCCGGGTGGGCAACGAGCTTGCCGTCTACGAGGAGTACTCGTCGCATCCGACGCAGGGGGAGGGCCCGTGGCACCTGCTGCCCAAGGGTCCGGTGGTGTGCTCTTCGGAATCGCCGGCGCGGGTGCAGGCCTACGACGGCCCGCTCGGCCAGCGCCTGGTCGTGCACGGCCGGATCGGCGGACTGCTGCGCTACACCCAGACCCTGACGCTGTGGCGCGGGGTGGCGCGGGTGGACGGTCGCACCGCCATCGACGAATTCACCGGGGAAGACCGCTTGTTGCGGCTGCGCTGGCCGTGTCCGGTGCCGGGCGCCATGCCGGTCAGCGAGGTGGGGGACGCCGTCGTCGGGCGCGGTTTCGCGTTGCTGCATGACGGGCGCGAATCGGTGGACACCGCGCAGCACCTATGGACGCTGGACAACCCGGCCTACGGTTGGTTCGGCCTGTCGTCGGCGGTGCGGATCCGCGTCGGGAACGACGTGCGGGCGCTGTCGGTGGCCGAGGTGGTGTCGCCGGCCGAGACGGTGTCGGGACCCCTGGCGCGCGAATTGATGGTCGCGCTGGTCCGCGCCGGTGTCACGGCCACCTGCAGCGGCGCCGACAAGCCGCGCTACGGCCACCTCGATGTGGACTCCAATCTGCCCGACGTCCGGATTGCGCTGGGCGGGCCCGCCCGCAACGCCTTCACCAAAACCGTTCTGGCCGAGGCTGATCCGGACTACACCGCCGAACTCGAACGCCAAGTCGAACAGACGGGCCAGGCCAGGGTCTGGGTGCCGGCAGCGGCAGGGTTGGCAGCCTCCTGGCTGCCCGGTGCCGACCTGCGTGCGCCGCGGGCGCTGCCGGTGCTCGTGATCGACGGCCGCGACGAGAAAACGCTGGCCGCCGCGATCGCGTCGGTGGTCGAAGACCTGGCCCATGCGGAGATCCTCGTCAGCCAGGAGCCACCGTCGGGCATCGACCGCTTCGAAGCCCGTACCGTCGCACTGCTCAACCGCGGCGTGCCGAGCTTCGCGGTCGATACCGAGGGCACCCTCCACACCGCCCTGATGCGGTCCTGCACCGGC
>Ga0318512_10000056_pt1 | contig 19457 bp, 18 predicted proteins | sample GRESIP171b2f19_FD_203682 | JGI IMG/M metagenome (GOLD analysis project Ga0318512, IMG submission 203682) | Tropical soil microbial communities from Luquillo Experimental Forest, Puerto Rico - GRE.SIPMG.171b2f19 | ecosystem: Environmental > Terrestrial > Soil > Tropical forest > Bulk soil...
CCGCGCCCCCGCGGCGCTGAGCCCGAGCCAGCGCAGCTCGCCGATCGGCGAGGTCGCCAGCACCGCGAAGCCGAGCGACAGGGCCAGCATCGCGAAGGTCACCGGCCGGCCGGCCCCGATCAGCGCGCGCTCGGTCGCCGCCTCCTGGTCCGCGAGCCGGCGGGCCTCGGCGGAGAAGCGGGCGAAGTACTGGATCGTCCCGTTCAGCGCGAAGCCGAGCGCGATCGGCGGCACCACGCTGGTGGCGAGCGAGAGCGGTGCATTGGCGGCGCCCAGGAAGCCGAAGCAGAACGCGATCGTCACCGCGCTCGGCGCGAGCACCCGCAGCCCCGCCCAGGGCGAGAGGAACAGGATCGAGAGGATCGCGTGCGCGACGCCGAGCGCGAGCACCAGGCTGTGCAGCTGCGCCGACACCACCGAGTCGGTGAGTCGCTGGAAGGCGACCGGCTGGCCGGTCACGACACCGTGCAAGCCCGGCGGCAGCTTCGCCAGCTGGCCGTCGATCCGCGCCACCAGCGCGCGGACGTCGCCGGTGGCGACGGTGCGCGTGCGCACCACCACGTCGGCGCGCTGGCAGGCCGCGTCGACCAGCGCGTTCTGCTCGTCGCTGCGGCCCAGGGCGAGCAGCTCCGCGGTGAGGCGCGGGTCCGTCGGCAGCGCCGAGCCGCCCGGCGCTGCGCCGCTGATCGCCTGATACAGGAGCCTCACCCAGTCGGCGAGCGACAGCGCGCCGCCGACTTCGGGCTGCTGCGCGAGCCAGTCTTCGAGCTGTTCGAGCGCGTGGAGGTTGGCGGGCTGTGCGAAGGCGTCGCGCTGGCTCCCGTCCACCACCACGCGCAGCTGGCCCACGCCGTCGAGTCGGCGGTTCAGCGCGTCGAAGTCGCTGCGGGTCTCGTCGCCGCGCGGCAGCGCGTGCGGAAGGTCGGTGGAGCTGCGCACGCGCAGCGCGGCGGCGCCCGAAAGCGCGAACAAGATCGCGAACGCAGCGATGGTGCGCCGTGGATGGCGCACCACGAAGCGCCCCGTGGCGGCGGCGATGCGCGTGTAGCGGTCGGGCGGTGCGGGGGCGGGCCCGCGCGCGAAGCTGAAGGGGCGGCCGAACGCGAGTAGCATCGCGGGCGTCACCGTCACCGACGCGGCGAACGCCACGAGCAGCCCGACCATCCCGAGGCCCGCGAACTCGCGCAGCGCCGAGACCGGCGTGACCACCGCGGCGAGCAGGCTCACGGCGGTGGTCAGCGCGGCGAGCAGCAGCGGCAGCCCGACCCGGCGCAGCGCGCGCACCATGCTCTGGGCCGCCGGCCGCGCGGGCGACTCGCGCAGCTCGTCGTAGTACGCGGCGATCACGTGCACGGGGTAGATCAGCGAGAGCACCATCAGCACCAGCGGCAGCGCCACGGTCACGCCGGAGAGCGGCCGGCCCAGCGCGCCCATCAGCGCAAACGTCCACAGCTGCGCCAGCGAGAGGGTGATGAGCGGCAGCAGCATTCCGCGCGTGGTCTTGAACGCGAACGTGAGCACCACGAACACCGAGAACAGCACCAGCGGCAGGCGCAGGCGCAGGTCCTGGGCGGTGACGATCGGAGTGGCGGTTCCCAGGTGCTGGGTGCCGGTGACCTCGATCGCCACGCCGCGCGCCTCGTCCCGCGCGATCCGCCCGATGCGCGCGTCGATCTCCCGTGCCATCAGCTCCCGGTCCGACAGGTTCGCGAGCTCGACCACGATCGCCGCCAGCCGCCCGTCGCGCGACACCACGCGCCCGGTGAGCAGCGGGTTCTGGAGCGCGGCGCTGCGCAGCGCCGCGAGCTCGGCGGGATCGACCGGCGGGCGCGCGAGCAGTGGCTCGATGCGCACTCCGTCGCCGTCCGCGCGCGGCACAGGCACCGTCGCCAGCGAGCTCACGTGATGAACCTCGGGCAGCTGGCGCAGGCGCTGGGTGATGCGCCAGAGCGAGCCCAGCGGCTCGGGCCGGAACACGTCGTCCGCCAGGAGGCCGACGATCACGGTCTCGTCGTTGCCGAACAGCCGGCGGGTCTCGCGGTAGAGCTGGCCTGCCTCGTCGGCGCGCGAGATCAGCCGGTCCGAGGACGCGTCGAAGCGCAGCCGGCTCTCGCCGCGCCGGAAGTCCCAGACACTGGGAAGTGTCAGCGCGGAGAGCAGGAGAGCCAACGCGAGCACGGCCCACGGGTGGGCCGCCAGCAGGCGGAGCAGACGATTCATGGGGACAGTGGGGCTAGTGTGCGGCGCGCGCGAGCGCGTCCGGAGTGAAGAAGTCGTCTTCGATCTTCGCCGGCAGCTCGAGCGAGAGGATCTCCATCTGCGTGGTGCTGCCGTCTTTCTCGTCGACCAGCTTCGCGCGGTGCGGGTTGGCGAAGCCCGAGTCGATCTTCACGTCGGCGGGGTCGACCGTATAGATCTTGCGCGGGCGCTCGCCCTTCGCGAAGTCCTTGGTGTAGCTCTCGCGCCGCATCACCGTGCACCATTCTTGGTCGATCGAGGTGACGATGCGCGAGTAGTCCGAGCCGCCGCCGGGTGAGGGCTTGGTCTCGACCACGTAGAGCTTGCGGCCGCCGATTTCGCCGTCGGCGAGCCGGCGCACCTGTCCGGGGAAGAGCACGCGCGCAAAACGCGCGAAGTCCTCGAGGCTGACGTTCGAGCCGAAGAGCTTGTTGCGGCCTCCGGTCTCGACGCGCTCCGCCTTTCCGCGGGCGTTCTCGTAGGCCCAGGCTTCGCCGATCGCGTCGCCGTCGCTCACCAGGTAGGCGGAGACCTGGTCCTTGGGAGCGTCGTGGCGGGCGATCACGGCGACGCTGCGCGCGCCCTCGGGAGCGGTGCGGCTCCAGTATTCGAGCTCGATGCTGCGCGGCTCGCCCTTGGCGGGCTGGTAGCTCAGCTTCGCGTGTGCGTGCGCGCTCGGAGGCAGATTGTGGATCGCGCAATCCGCCACGTCCTGGATCGAGCCCGCGCCGCGCGCGACGCCCGCGAACGGCGCGGCGCCGGCGAGCGTGACCCAGAGCACGATGACCGCTCGCGACACGCGCGGGGAGGACATGCCCCTAAGCTACCGGCTCGGCGCGCGCGCGCAAACGAGCCGCGACTCACTCCGCGCTGGGGCGCACGAGCTCGCGCTCCGCGCGCTCGATCGCGGCGACCTGATCGTCGGCGCTGCGCCCGGCGTTCAGCAGCACGAGGCGATCCACACCCAGCGCCGCATAGCGCTGCACGGCGTCGAGGTCGAGCTTCGCGCGCGGGGGAGGTGTGATGGAGATCTCCAAGCGGCCCAGCGCGGGCTCGCGGTCGAGCCGCTGCTCGGCGGCGCGCAGCCCCTCGAGCGCGCGGCGCGTGGCGTCGAGGTCCAGCGCGAAGCCGTACCAGCCGTTGCCGTAGCGCGCGGCGCGGCGCAGCGCCGCGGGACTCATTCCCCCCACGACGATCGGCGGGTGGGGCGACTGCACCGGGCGCGGCTGCGCCTGGATGCCGCCGAACGCGACGTACTCGCCCTTGTACTCGGGCTTGTCCTGCGTCCAGAGCGCGAGGATCGCCTCGATGTATTCGTCGGTGCGCCGGCCGCGGTCCGCGAACGGCACGCCGAGCGCCTGGAACTCGGGCTTCAGGTAGCCCGCGCCCAGTCCGAAGACGAGCCGGCCATGCGACAGCCGGTCGACGCTGGCGAGCTCCTTCGCGAGCACGACCGGGTTGCGCTGCGGCAGGATGATGATGCCGGTCGCGAGCCGCAGCTCGCGGGTCTGTGCGGCGATGAACGCCAGCGCGACCGCCGGGTCGAGCAGCTTGGTCTGCGGCGGCGCGGGAGAGGGCGGCGCCTGTGGATCGGGCAGCACCACGTGCTCGGCGGTCCAGACCGAGTCGAAGCCCGCAGCCTCGGCGGCGCGCGCGACCTGCAGCGCGGCCTCCGGCTCGGAACACACCCCGGTGTTGATCCCGTGCAGCCCGAACTTCATGGCGCTTCTCCCGGCGCTCATGCGAGCGCGGGACGGATTCTACTCGCAATCGCCTCGACTGAGCGCGCGAGCTCGCCCGCGTCCGCGTAGCGGTCGGAGTGGACCAGCCGCGTGGCGCCGAGCTCGCGGTAGGCGCGCGCGAGCTCGGCGGCGCGAGCGGGATCCTGCAGCGGGAGCCGCGTCATCACGGCGATCTCGGGCGCAGGCTTCCCGGCAGCCGCGAAGGCATCGCGCAGCCGTGCGATCTGCGGTGCGAGGTCGGCGGGCTTGGCGCCGATCGGCATCCAGCCGTCGCCGAAGCGCGCGGCTCGCGCGAGCGCGTGCGGCGCAGCGCCGCCGACCAGGATCGCCGGCCGCTGTGGCCGGGGCAGGAACAAGAAGCGCTGCCCGTGCGCCTCGACCACGTCGTTGGCGAACGCGCGCGCGAAGAAGTCGAGCGCGGCGTCGCTGTCCGCGGCGCGGCGCGCACGCGGAACGCCGAGCGCACGGAACTCGGCCTCCATCCAGCCGATGCCGACGCCCAGCGCGGTGAGCCGGCCGCCCGAGAGCTCCTGGATCGTGGCGATCACCTTCGCGGTCGGGAGCGCCGCGCGATAGGGCAGGATCAGCACCGCGGTGCCGAGGCCGATGCGCGCGGTCTGCGGCGCGAGCCAGGCGAGCGCAGTGAGAGGATCGAGGTAGCGGCCGCCCGAGCCCTCGGAGTCGTCGGGCGGAATCGCGACGTGGTCCGGGACGAAAATCTCGTCCAGGCCTGCCGACTCCGCGGCGCGCGCGCACTCGGCGAGCGTCTGCGCGGTCGACTGCGGGCCCATGGTACGCAGCGAGACACCGAGCTTCACGGGGCGATTCTACGCTGCGGGCAGGTCCTCGAAGAAGACCTGCAGCTCGCGCGGCGTGGCGAAGATCTCGGCGCCCGGGGCGAGCGCCAGCTCGCGCGCGCGCTCGGCGGGGATCTCGGCCTGGACCACGGATCCGCCGGTCGACACGAGCTCGAGCCTGGCGCGCGGTCCCACGCTCTGCACACGCTGCACGCGCGCGCAGAGGGCGTGCCCGCCGAGCGGCGCATGCGAGAGCTCGATCTCCTCGGGACGGAACCCCACGCGCGCCTTGCGCCCTTCGACGGTGGCCGACAGCCAGTTCGCCTCGCCCAGGAAGCCGAACACGAACGGCGTCGCGGGTCGGCGGTAGACCTCGTCGGGCGTGCCGACCTGCTCGATCCTGCCCTCGTTCACCAGCACCACGCGGTCGGCGAGCTCGAGCGCCTCCTCCTGGTCGTGGGTCACGAACAGGCTGGTGATGCCGAGCTCGTCGTGCAGCTGGCGCAGCCAGCGGCGCAGGTCGCGGCGTACGCGCGCGTCGAGCGCGCCGAACGGCTCGTCGAGCAAGAGCACGCGCGGCCGCACCGCGAGCGCCCGCGCCAGTGCGACGCGCTGGCGCTGTCCGCCCGAGAGCTGGGTGGGCATGCGCCGCGCCAGCCCTTCGAGTTGCGCCGACGCCGGCGGAGAGCGCCTCGCCGAACACCGCCGCGAGGGGGAGCAGCAGGAACAGGCCCACGAAGCCCAGCGCCAGTGCGATCAGCGCCGCGCGCACCCCCGACGGGTCGCGCAGCGCGGCGCTCAGCGAGGGCGGGGCGGCGCGCTCGGCCGTTGCGAGTGCCGCCGCGGTCATGCGAGCTCGCTCCCGGCGCCGGAGAGCCGGCGCCGGCCGAGCGCTTGCAGCGCGTTGATCGCGAGCAGGAGCGCGAACGAGGAGACCAGCATCACGGTCGCGATCGCCGTGGCTCCGGCGTAGTCGTACTGCTCGAGCTTGGTCACGATGAGCAGCGGCACGATCTCGGTGCGCAGCGGCATGTTCCCCGAGATGAACACCACCGAGCCGTACTCGCCGAGCGCGCGTGCGAAGGCCAGCGCCGAGCCGGTGACCAGCGCGGGCCAGAGCGCCGGGAACAGCACGCGGCGGAAGGTCTGCAGCCGGCCGGCGCCCAGACTCGCGGCGGCCTCCTCGGCCTCGGCCTCCAGGTCCTCGAGCACCGGCTGCACCGTGCGCACCACGAACGGCACGCCGATGAAGGTGAGCGCCAGCGTGACGCCGAGCGGTGTATAGGCGGCCTGGATGCCGAGCGGCTCGAGCCAGCGGCCCACCCAGCCGTGCGGCCCGAGCAGCGTGGTGAGCGTGATGCCGGCGACGGCCGTGGGCAGCGCGAAGGGCAGGTCGACGAAGGCGTCGACCAGGTCATGGCCTGGGAAGCGGTAGCGGACCAGCACCCAGGCTAGCACCAGGCCGAACAGCGCGTTCGTCCCGGCCGCCGCGAACGAGGCAGCGAAGCTGAGCCGGTACGCGGCCAGCGCGCGGGGCGAGGCCACCGCGGCGGCGAAGTCGGCGAGCGGCAGCGACGCGCTGCGGAAGAACAGCGCGGACAGCGGCAGCAGCACCAGCAGCGACAGGTACAGGATGGCGAAGCCGAGCGTGAGCCCGAACCCCGGCAGGACGCGGTGGCGAACGCTCGCCAAGGTTCAGCGACCCGCCGCGTAGATCTGGTCGAACACGCCGCCGTCGGCGAAGTGCGTGGCCTGCGCCTTCTTCCAGCCGCCGAAGTCCTTGTCGATCGAGAGCATCTCGAGGATGGGGAACAGGCTCGCGTACTTCGCCGCGACCCTCGGATCGGCGGGCCGGTAGAAGTGCCTGCCGATCAGGTCCTGTGCCTCGGGCGAGTAGAGATACTGCAGATACTCCGAGGCCGCGGCGGTCGTGCCGTGGCGCCGCGCCACGGCCTCGACCACGGCCACCGGAGGCTCGGCGCGCACGCTGAGCGACGGCGCCACCAGCTCGAACTGGCCCGTGCCGAGCTGCGCCAGCGCGAGCAGCGCCTCGTTCTCCCAGGCGATCAGCACGTCCCCGATGCCGCGCTCCACGAAGGTCGTGGTGGCACCGCGCGCGCCGGCGTCGAGCACCGGTGCGTTCCGGTAGATCGCCGCCACGAACGCGCGCGCCTTCGCCTCGTCGCCGCCGAACCGGCGCTTTGCGTAGCCCCAGGCGGCGAGATAGTTCCAGCGCGCGCCGCCCGACGTCTTCGGGTTGGGCGTGATCACCGCGATCCCGGGCTTGGCGAGGTCGTCCCAGTCCTTGATGCCCTTGGGATTTCCCTTGCGCACCAGGAACACGATGGTCGAGGTGTAGGGGCAGCTGTTGTTGGGCAGGCGGGTCTGCCAATCGCGGGCCACCAGCTGCCCGCGCTCGGCCAGCGCGTTCACGTCCCCGGCCAGGCCCAGCGTGACCACGTCGGCCTCGAGCCCGTCGATTACGGCGCGCGCCTGCTTGCCCGAGCCGCCGTGCGACTGTTTCACCGTCACGCTCTCGCCGTGGAGAGCCTGCCAGTGCTTCGCGAACAGCGCGTTGTAGTCCTGGTAGAGCTCGCGCGTCGGGTCGTACGAGACGTTGAGCAGGGTCACGTCGGCTCGGGCGGGCACGGACGCGAGCAACGCCGAGACGGCCAGAACCAGAGTGAGTCGCTTCGAAGTCATTGCGGTCCTCTAGAAGGAGATCTGGGCGCGGCCGATCAGCACGCCTTCCGTCTTGCGGTTGGGGTGGCCGTCGAGGTTGCGGAAGGAGGTGTTGTCGTAGTCGAACGCGAACTTGAACACGCGGTTCAGGTACCAGTTCACGCCGACGCTCCAGAGCGTGGCGGACTTGGCGCTCACGGCCGGATCGGCGAAATTCGCCTGGAAGACCGAGTCGTCGACCTTCAGCTGGCTGATGCGGGCGACCAGCTCCCACGCACCGAACCCGCCGTGCCCGGGGTCGACGTTCACGCTCGGGATGACACCTTTGAACGACTCGTTCTCTCCGGTGATCGCCCAGCCGGCGGAGAGCTGCCAGGCGTCGTTGCGCGCGCGGACGTCGGCGAATTTCGGGCGCGCGAATTCGCGCGAGGAGTTCACGTACTCCGCCAGCAGCCCGACCGGGCCCCAGTACCAGTACAGCTGCGGCGCGTAGCGCGCGGCAGGCCCGGTCTGCGTGACGCCGGCGCGGAACGCGAAGAAGGTTTGCTGCCCGGACGTCTTGTAGCCGCTGCCCGGAGTGCCGGTCTCGTGGCCGTAGGTCGTGGCGAAGCCGAGCCCGAACCCCTCCAGCGCCGGGATGCCCGATTCCTGGAACGGGTTCGCGAACACGCGCGCGACCAGGTCCTTGTCGTTGCCTGTGTCGGTGTCGTCGCTGGCGGCGCCGTCGGCGGTGCCGTTCATCCAGGCGAGCTGGTAGTTGAAGATCCCTTCCGCGATCACGCCCTGCAGCATCACGCCCAGGTCGCGGTTGGGGACGAGCTGCGTTGGCAGCGCGCGCTCGTTGAACCACATCGCGGTAGCGGACCGCAGCCGCTCGAGCCCGACGGGTCCGGTGTACTTGCCCACCTCGAGCTGTGCCTCGGGCAGGTAGCGGAGGTTCGCCCAGGCGTCCTGGATGACCAGCGTGCTGCCCGCGAAGTCCGGCATGATCCGGAAGTCCACGACGTTCGCGAGCGTGCCCTCGAGGATCGGGCGGATGCGGCGGAAAAAGAAGGTGTCGGAGCCGGGCGGCAGGTTGTCGGGCGCGCTGGTGAAGAAGCGCCCGTCGAACTGGGTGTAGCCGCGCAGGCGCAGCACCCAGGCGGAGTCGGCCGAGCGCAGCGAGAACCCGTCGCTGCCTGCGGTGATCGTCGGCTGCGGGCCCTTGCTGGCCTGCGTCTCGGAGTCGACCTCGAGCTGCCGGCGCACCAGCGCGAGCTCCTGCTCGAGCTGCTCCACGCGCTGCTCCAGCGCACCACGATCTCCAGGAGGATCGGCGGCGGCGCCGCGGGATGCGGCCAGGAGAACGAGAGCCAGTACGGCTGCGAGCAAGCGGATCATGAGCGCACGGCGCTGAGCAACCGGCGTGCCGCAGCTCGAGAACCCCGAATCGGCGTTCCGGGCGCCAATCAGTCGAAACTCCGCTTCATTGAACGGATTTGCTATTCTGATTGATTGAGAAACCGCTTGGTGGAGCGGAAATTCCGTGGAGAGATTTGCCAGCTTGCTGCTCGAAATCTGGCGCGAGGTCGGCAGGCACATCGAGATCGGCGAGGCGGGCGAGCGCTGCATGCCGCTGCTCGCGCGCCGGCTCCCGGTCGGGGAGCTGGTCGTGCGCCGGCTCGATCTCGCCCAGGGCGAGCTCGACACCGTCGCCGCCGCGCGGGCCGAGGCGGGCGAGTCAGCGGCCCACGCGCGCAGCGTGCTCACCCCCGCGGCGCTGCAGGAGCTCGCGGCGTTCTGTCGGCGAGGCCGGCCGCTGCGCGGCAGCCCGCAGCTGCTGTCGCGCAAGTTGCCTGGCGCGCTGCCCGAAGGCCTCGCTGGCGAGGTGCTGGTGGGCCCGCTCGTCCGCGGCGACGACCCCGCGGGCGTGCTGCTGCTGGTGGCGCGCGCGGGTCGACACTTCGATCGCGAGCACGAGGAAGTGACCGCGGCGCTGGTCGAGCCGTTCGCCGTCGCGCTCGAGAACGACCGGCGTCTCGAGGAGCTCGAGGTGCTGCGCCAGGCGGCGGAAGCCGATCGGCGGACGCTGCTCAATCGCCTGGGTCGCGAAGATCTGTCGGAGACGATCGTCGGCAGTGAGTCGGGCCTGCGCGCCTCGATGGAGCGGATCGCGCTGGTCGCACCCTCGGCTGCGCCGGTGCTGCTGCTCGGCGAGACGGGCTCGGGCAAGGAAGTGGCAGCGCGGGCGATCCACTCCCGCTCGCCGCGCTCGGCGGGGCCCTTCCTGCGCGTGAACTGCGGAGCGATCCCGGCCGGATTGATCGACTCAGAGCTGTTCGGTCACGAGCGCGGCAGCTTCACCGGCGCTGCGTCGCAGCGGAAGGGCTGGTTCGAGCGCGCGGACGGCGGAACGCTCTTCCTCGACGAGATCGGCGAGCTGCCGCTCGCGGCGCAGGTGCGATTGCTGCGCATCCTTCAGGATGGCAGCTTCGAACGCGTCGGCGGCACGCGCCCGCTGCACGCCGACGTGCGGATCGTCGCGGCGACGCACCGCGACCTGCACGCGATGGTCTCGGACGGCCGTTTCCGCGAGGACCTGTGGTATCGGCTCGCCGTCTTCGTGATCCACCTGCCGCCGCTGCGCGAGCGCCCCGAGGACATCGCCGCGCTGGCGGCGCACTTCGCGCAGCGCGCGGCCACGCGCTTCGGCCTGCCCGCGCTCGCGCCGACGCGCGACGACGTCAGCATGCTGGCGAGCTACGCCTGGCCCGGCAACATCCGCGAGCTCGCGGCAGTGATGGACCGGGCGGTGCTGCTCGGGCAGGGGCGCTCGCTCGAGGTCGCGAAGGCGCTCGGACAGGACGGGGCGAGCCCGCGCGCGGCAGCGGCCGCGCCCCTGCGCGTGGAGCCGACGGGAGCTCCGCCCGAAGCGCTCGTGGATGCGACGGTCCGCCACATCGAGCGCGCGCTCGCGCAGTGCTTCGGACGGATCGAAGGACCCTTCGGCGCAGCGCGGCTCCTGCGAGTGAATCCGCACAGTTTGCGGTCGCGGATGCGGCGCCTCGGGATCGACTGGAAACGCTTCCGCGCCGGCGGCAGCGCTGGTTGACACCCCGAGACGGCCGGACGTACCTTTCGAGCATGAACTGGGAAAAGCCGGCGTTCGAAGAGATCAACATGAGCGCCGAGATCGGCGCGTACCAGGGAGACGAGGACGGGTCGGAGTATCCGCCGTTCGTCCGCACCGGCCGCGACGTCGCCTCCGCAGAGGCGTAGTCCCGACCGCTCTTCCGTGCAGCTGCGCGTGCTGGGATCGGCCGCCGGCGGCGGCTTCCCGCAGTGGAACTGCGGCTGCGCGAACTGCAGCGGCCTGCGCGCAGGCACCCTGCGCGCGCGCGCGCGCAGCCAGGAGTCGCTGGCGGTCTCGGCCGACCGCGAGCACTGGCTGCTGCTGAACGCGTCACCCGAGATCCGCGGCCAGATCGAGAGCTTCACGCCGCTCTGGCCGCGCGAGAAGCGTCACTCACCGGTGTCGGGCGTGCTGCTCACGAACGGCGACCTCGACCACTGCCTGGGTCTCCTGTCGCTTCGCGAGTCGCAGCCGATCGCGGTGTACGCCACGGCCGCGGTGCGCCGCGGCTTCACGGAAGGCAACGCGCTGTACCGCACGCTCGAGCGCTTTCCCGGGCAGGTGCGCTGGCACGAGCTGGCGCTCGGCCGCGAGGTCGAGCTCGACGGCGGCCTGTCGCTCACGGCGCTGCCGGTGCCGGGCAAGCTGCCGATCCATCTCGAGCGGAGCTCCGCGCCTTCGCCCGAGGACAACGTGGCGCTGCGGCTTCGCGAGGCGGGCAGCGGCCGCACGCTGGCCTACCTGCCTGCGGTCGCGGGCGCCTCGCCCGCGGTGTCCGCCGCGGTGGAAGGCGCGGACTGCATCTTCTTCGACGGGACCTTCTGGAGCAGCGACGAGCTGGTCGCGGCCGGGCTCGGCGCGCGGCGCGCCGAGGAGATGGCGCACTGGCCGGTCGGCGGTGCGCAGGGCAGCCTCGGCTTCCTGGCCAAGCTGCCGGGACGGCGCGTGCTGATCCACCTGAACAACACCAACCCGCTGCTGCGCGAGGATGGCCCCGAGGCCGCCGCCGCGCGCGCGGCCGGCGTGGAGATCGCCTTCGACGGCATGGAGCTGCGGCTGTGAGCGAGGCGCTCTCCGCCGACGCGTTCGTGGCGCGCATGCGCGCGGAAGGCGCGCGCCGCTACCACGACCACCACCCGTTCCACCTGCGCATGCACGACGGCGCACTCTCGCGCTCGGAGCTCCAGGCCTGGGTCCTGAACCGCTACTACTACCAGACGCGGATCCCGATCAAGGACGCGCTCATCCTCGCGAAGTCCGACGATCCAGCCTTCCGCCGCATGTGGATCCACCGGCTGCGCGACCACGACGGCGAGCGCGAAGGCGAAGGCGGACTCGCGCAGTGGCTGCGGCTCGCCGAAGCCGCGGGCCTCGATGCCGTCACGGTGGCCTCGTGCGCGCAGGTGCTGCCCGGCGTGCGCTTCGCCTGCGACGCCTACGTCGAGCTCGTGCGCGAGAGCCCGCTGGTGGTCGCGGTGGCGTCGTCGCTCACCGAGTTCTTCGCGCCCGACCTGATGTCGGCGCGGATCGCGGCCTGGGAGAAACACTACCCGTGGGTTGCGGCAGCCGGCCTCGAGTATTTCAAGAACCGGGTCACGTTCGCGCGGCGCGACTCGCTCGAGGCGATCGGCTTCGTGACTGCACGCGCCACCACGCCCGAGCTCCAGTCGGCATGTCTCGCGGCGCTGGTGCGCAAGACCGAGGTGCTGTGGCACCTGCTCGACTGCGTGCAGGCCTCGGCGAGCGGGCCCTCGTGATCGCGCTGGCGGCGCGGCCCCGCCTCGCCCCCAAGGCGCGCCTGCGAGTCGACCGGATCAGCGGGCGGAAGCTCCTCGTCTACCCCGAACGCGGGCTGGCGCTGAACGAGACGGGTGCGGAGATCCTCGACTTGTGCGACGGCGCGCGCAGCGTCGGCCAGATCATCGAGGCGCTCTGCGCGCGCCACGGCGGGAACGAGCGAATCGCCGACGAAGTGCGCGGCTTCCTGCAGGAGCTCGCCGACCGCAATCTGTTGCGCGGGCTCGAGCCGTGACGGCCGAGCGGCCCTACACGCTGGTTGCCGAGCTCACCTGGCGCTGCCCGCTGCGCTGCGCGTACTGCTCGAACCCGGTGCGCGTGCGCGAGCAAAGCGCCGAGCTCGATACCGCGACGTGGCGGCGCGTGCTGCGCGAGGCCGCGGAGCTCGGGGTGGTGCAAGTGAACCTGTCCGGCGGCGAGCCGCTCGTGCGCGACGACCTCGAGCAGCTCGTCGCCGAAGCCCATGCGAACGAGCTGTACACGACGCTCATCACCAGCGGCGTCCCGCTCCCGCGCGCCCGGCTCGCGGCGCTCGCGGTGCAGGGGCTCGACGCGCTGCAGCTCTCCTTCCAGGATGACCGCGCGGCGGAGGCGCGCCGCATGGCGGGGGTGGAGGCGCTCGAGCAGAAGCTGCGCGTGGCGGAGTGGGTGCACGAGCTCGGGCTCCCGCTCACGCTGAACGCGGTGCTTCAGCGCGACAACATCGCGCGCGTGCCGGAGCTGGTCGCGCTCGCAGAGCGGCTCGGGGCCGAGCGGCTCGAGCTCGCGAACACCACCTACCTCGGCTGGGCGCTGCTGAATCGCGAACGGCTCTTGCCGAGCGCCGCAGCGATCGAGCGCGCGCGGGTCGCGGCGCGCGAGGCCGCCGAGCGGCTCCGCGGCCGCATGGAGGTGCTGTTCGTCCTGCCCGACTACCACACCGACTTCCCGCGCCCGTGCATGGGCGGCTGGGCGCGCACGATCGTGCTGGTGGCGCCCGACGGCGTCGCTCTTCCGTGTCACCAGGCGCGCTCGATCGCGGGGCTCCGCTTCGACAACGTGCGGGACGTGGCGCTGGCGCAGATCTGGCGCGAGTCGCCCGGGTTCCGCGCCTTCCGCGGCGACGAGTGGATGCAGGAGCCGTGTCGCAGCTGCGAGCTCCGTCACAAGGATTTCGGCGGCTGCCGCTGCCAGGCGTTTGCGCTCCTGGGCGATGCCGCCGCCACCGACCCCGCCTGTCGTCTCTCGCCGCGCCACGCGCTCGTCGCCGCCGCGCGCGAGAACGCCGAGCGCGAGCCGGCTGGCGAGCTGGTGTACCGGCGCGCGCCCGCGGCGGACTGACGCACCTCGCTCGGGCCGGCGCGCCGGGTTACGATCCCGCGCGTGATCATCGTGATGAAGGCCGAGTTCGGCCCCGATGCGCCCGAGACCCGGCAGGTCGTGCGCATGGCGGAGCGGTATCCCGACATCCACACCGAGCTGCACGTGATCCGCGGCTCGACCCGGACGCTGACCGAGATCTACCTGCTCGGTCCCACCACGACCATCTCCTCGGAGCCGTTCGAGGAGCTCTCCGCGGTCGAGAAGGTGATCCGCATCCGCGAGCGCTACCGCACCATCGGCCGCCACGAGGGCCAGGCCGAAGCGCTCGGCTTCGAGTACAACGGCGTGCACTTCAGTCAGGACAGCTTCCACCTGTTCCCCGGCGTGTGCGCCGTCGACACGCGCGAGAACCTCGAGGCCACCTTCCGCGCGCTGCGCGCCGCCGGCGTCTCGACTACGCGCGCGGGCGCCTACAAGCCGCGCACCAGCCCCTACGATTTCCAGGGCCACGGCGCGAACTGTCTGCCCTGGGTGTTCGAGCTCGCCGGCAAGCACGCCATCCGGGTGATCGCGATGGAGGTCACCAGCGAGTATCACATCGAGGAGATCCAGGAGGCGCTGGCCGCGGCGGGCCGGCCCACCGGCGTGATGCTGCAGATCGGCACGCGCAACGCGCAGAACTTCGAGCTGTTGAAGAGCGTCGGCTCGCAGCAGGAGTTCCCGGTGCTGTTCAAGCGCGGCATGGGCATCACCCTCGAGGAGTCGCTGAACGCGGTCGAGTACGTCGCCAGCGGCGGCAACCACCGCGTGATCTTCGGCCTGCGCGGCATGAAGACGAACCTGGGCGATCCGCACCGCAACTTCGTCGATTTCGCGATGGTGCCCGCGGTGAAGCGCATGACCCGCATGCCGGTCTGCATCGATCCGTCGCATGCGGTGGGCAAGCGCACGACCGCCCCCGACGGCCTGCTCGACATCCACCACGTCACCGCCCAGGGCATCATCGCCGGCGCCAACATGGTGCTGGTCGACTTCCACCCGCGCCCCGAAGAAGCGCTGTGCGACGGCCCGCAGGCGCTCACGCCGGGCGAGCTGGAGCACTTCGTGCGCGACGCGCAGCTGGTGCGCGACGCGTACCTGCAGCGGCTGAAGCTGCGCGCCGAGCTCAGCCGCTCGTCGCGCTGACGGTCCGCACGCGCGTCGCCTGCCAGCGCAGCCGCTGCTCCGGCGCGGCGTCGCCGCAGGACCCGATCCCGGAGTAGCTGCGCCGCGCGCACGCGACCTCGAGCCGGTGCTCGGCGCCGCCGTCGCGGAACGAGACGCGCACCACCGCGCCGTCGGGGGCGAGCGCGAGCGCGCTCGCGCCGGGACACTGCGCGAGCACGGCCGCCTCGGCGACCTGCTCCAGCTCGCCCAGGCCGCTGCGCCCGCGGTAGCAGGGCGCGTACACCCGGTCGTGCCGGATGGCCTCGAGCAGCTCTGGCACGTCTCCCGCGGTCACGCGCCCGTAGAGCCGGCCCGAGGGCAGAACCAGACAGTTCGGCGCCAGCCGGTGACCGCCGAGGTGGCTCGACTCCGCGACGTCGATCTCGCCGCGCAGCGCGGCGGCGAGCGAGCGGCCGAGCTTCCCGCAGCAGCGGTCGTGCCGGCCGTCGGTGCAGACCAGCACCAGCGGCGCTTCGAGCGGCAGCCCCACCGTCTCGCCGGCCGCGAAGCCGGCGATCGCCGCGGCTGCGGCCTCGGGGTCGGATGCTGTGAGCGCCAGCGTGCGGCCCGTGGCGAAGTCGGCGCAGACCAGCTCGACTCCCGCGACCGGCCGGGGCCCGACCCGCTCGAACAGGCGCAGCTGCAGCCTCCGGCCGGCGCGCTTCGCCGAGCGCTCGAGCTCGGCCAGCGCGGGCGGCAGGCCCTCGGACAGCGCGGCCTTGTCCGCATGCCAGCGCGCGCGCGGCCAGGCCAGCGCAGCCAACAGCGTCGCGTCCGAGGCCGTTCCCGCCAGCGGCTCGCCCGCGAGGGTGCTGGCCTCGCTGCAGCTGAGAGACTCTCCTCCGACCATGCGCCGCCATCCTGCGGGTCGTGTATAACGAGCGCAACTGCAACACCGCGCAGCAGGGGAGGATCCAGCCCATGGCCACCAAGGCGGAAGCCGCGCTCGAGCGCTTCAACCGGCAGATCGGCAAGGTCGACGGCCCGGGCAAGGAGCACAGGATCGAGCAGTCTCAGATCAACCTGTTCGCCGACGCGACCGGCGACCACCAGTTCATCCACGTCGACCCCGAGCGGGCGGCGAAGCTGTCGCCCTACAAGGTCACGATCGCCCACGGCTTCCTCACGCTCTCGCTCCTGCCCTTCCTGCAGGGCAGCATCCCGCCCGCCGACACCGAGGCGTACCAGGGCCTGGTCATGGGCGTGAACTACGGGCTCGACAAAGTGCGCTTCCCCGCGCCGGTGAAGGTGAACTCGAGCGTGCGCGCGACGCGCGAGCTGGTCGAGGTCACGCAGGTCGCGCCCAACACGCTGCAGCTGAAGCAGAAGGTGACGGTGGAGATCGTGGGCGAGGGGAAGCCCGCGTGCGTGGCCGAGTTCCTGACGCGGCTGATCTACAGCTAGGCCCGCGTTGCCCGGCGTCCTGCGCCGAGGGGCGCGCCTCGGGAAGTACCGGATCGAGCGTCCGATCGGGAAGGGCGCCTTCTCCGAGGTCTTCGCCGCGCGCGACACCGTGGAAGGCCGGCGCGTCGCGCTGAAGGTCGCCTTCGACTGGGTGGTGCGCGAGTTCGGGCGCGAGGCGATGGAGACCGAGGCGCGCATCGCCTGCGGCCTGTCACACCCGAACATCGTCGCCACGCGCAACGCCGACTGGATTGACGGCCGCTTCGTGATGGCCGCCGACCTCGCGCGCACGCACGTGTACGACTACCCGCGCGCCTGGCGCTCGGGCGCGGTGGCGCTGCGCATCGTGCGGGACGTGGCCGCGGGGCTGGCGCATGCGCACCAGCGCCGGCTGATGCACCGCGACGTCAAGCCCGAGAACGTGCTGGTCTTCGCCGACGGCCATGCGGCGCTCACCGACTTCGGCGTGTCGCGCTTCGTGCGGCCCGAGTCGCGCAGCTACACCGAGGCCGGGACGATGGGCTACATGGCGCCCGAGCAGGCGTACGGCAAGCCGACGCTCTCCTCGGACGTGTTCTCGCTGGGCGTGATCGCGTACGAGCTCCTGACCGGGAAGCTGTTGAAGTGGCCGTTCACCTGGCCGCCCGAACGCTACGAGCGCTTCCGCGCCAAGGTGCCCGAGCCGCTCCGGCCCGTGCTGCAGAAGGCGTGCGCGTTCGACCCCGCCGAGCGCTATCCGTCGGCGGTGGAGCTCTGGGCCGCGCTGGAGGTGGCGTTCGGGCGGGTCGAGCAGGGCCGCGCCGTGCCCGAGCGCCGCAGGCGCCGGAGGCGCGCGCTCGGACCGACCCCGACTCCGTTCGCCGTCGGCATGGAGCTGTTCCGGCGCCGTCACGGCCGCGCGCTGGAGATGCGCTACCGCTGCCACCGCTGCAGCGGCCCGATCGCCGAGGCGATGGGCACCTGTCCCTGGTGCGGCAGCGCCGAGAACTCGTTCAAGGAGATCACGCAGGCGCCGCTGGTGTGCGGCGAGTGGACGGCGTGCCCGTGGTGCTTCGCGGGCCGCTTCCAGGGGAACGGCCGGCCGCCGCGCCCGGATCCGCGCGCGGTGCGCCACTGCGCGCGCCGCGGCTGCCCCGGCGAGCTCCGCCCGTTCATGCGCTACTGCCCGGTGTGCAAGCGCAAGCCGGGCCGGCCGTGGAGCCACCCCGATCTGCCCGACCGCTGCGCCCGCTGCCGCTGGCCCACTTCGCGCGCGTTCTGGCGCTTCTGCGCGTGGTGCGGGCGGCGCCAGCGCGAGAATCGTTGACAGCGTTTAGTTTTCAGTGGTAAACATTGGGCCGATGGCGCGACCGGCGCTCCGGCCCGACGAGATCGAGAGCTTCCGCGCGCGGCTGTGCGAGACCGCGATGCAGATGTTCGCCGACGACGGCTACGACGCGGTGACGCTGCGCGCGCTGGCCGAGAAGCTCGGCTGCAGCCACGCGCTCCCGTACCGCTACTTCGCGGACAAGAAGGAGATCTTCGCGGCCGTGTGCGCGCTCGGCTTCGAGCGCTTCGCCGCTGCGCTCGAGCGTGCGGCGGCCGGCGTCGACGACCCCGAAGAGCGGCTGCGCGTGCTGGCGCGCGCCTACTTCCGTTTCGCGCTGCGCGAGCCGCACGCGTACCGGATCATGTTCGAGCTGCGCGAGCCCGAGCGCGAGGCGAACGCGGAGTACCGCGTGAAGGAGATCCGCTCCTGGCAGGTGCTGCTCCAGGCGGTCGAGCTCGCGGTGCAGGCGGGCGTGCTCGCCGGCGAGCCCGTCCTGGTCGCTCATCAGCTCTGGGCCGGGCTCCACGGCCTGGTGTCGCTGCACCTGGCGGGCAAGCTCGGGCTGGGCCGCAGCGCCCGCGAAGTCCTCGAGCCGCTGATGGAGATGATGCTCGACGGCAGCCGCAAACCGGCCAAGACGAGGAGAAGGCGATGACCCCCGAAGCGAACTGGCCCGCGCATCCGAACCTGCAGGGCGGCTTCGCGCCGCAGCCGCGCGAGTCGGACTTCCCCGCGCTCGCGGTGACGGGCGAGATCCCGCGCGAGCTCGTCGGCACGCTCTACCGCAACGGCCCGAATCCGCAGTTCCCGCCCCGCGGCGGCTCGGCGTATCACTGGTTCGACGGCGACGGGATGATCCACGCGATCTCGTTCGAGGGCGGCCGCGCCGCGTACCGCAACCGCTGGGTGCGAACCCGCCGTTTCGAGCTGGAGCGCAAGGCCGGCAAGGCGCTGTTCGGCGGGCTGCGCTCGATGAGTCACACCGATCCAGACGCCTGGCGCGCGCTCGAGGCGCAGGGTCTGTCGCGCTGGGAGCGCGTGAAGCTCGCGGTCGACGCGGCGAACACCAACGTGATCTGGCACGCCGGGAGGCTCTTGGCGCTGCTCGAGGTGGACCTGCCGACCGAGCTCGACCCGCGCACGCTCGACACCCGGGGCCGCCACTCCTTCGGCGGGAAGCTCGCGACCGAGATGACCGCCCACCCGAAGGTCGATCCCGAGACCGGCGAGCTGCTGCTGTTCGGCTACTCCGCGGAGCCGCCGTTCCTGCGCTTCCACGTGGCGGACCGCAGCGGCCGGCTGACGCGCTCGCTCGACGTGCCCCGCCGCGTGGGCACGATGATGCACGACTTCGTGGCGACCAGGCGCTACGCGATCTTCCCCGAGTTCCCGGTCACGATCCGCCCGGAGAACCTGGAGTCCGACGACGTGTTCCGCTGGGAGCCGGAGCTCGGCGCGCGCGTCGGCATCCTGCCGCGCGCGGGCGGCGCGGGCGATGCCGTTTGGTTCGAGCTCGAGGCCTGCTTCGTCTACCACTTCATGAACGCGCACGAGGTCGGCTCGCGCGTGGTGGTCGACGCGGTGAAGTATCCGCGCGTGGCCCTCTTCCCGAGTGCGCGCCCGGGCGAAGAGGAGCCGGGTCCGGCGCCCGGGCTGCTCACGCGCTGGAGCTTCGACCTCGCGACCGGCGCGTTCCGCGAAGAGCCGCTCGACGACGCGCAGATCGAGTTCCCGCGGCTCGACGAGCGCCGCGCCGGGCTCGGCTACCGGCACGGTTACGCGGTCGGCACGATCCCGCGCGGCGACGCGACGCTGCCGTTCAACTCGATCCTGCACTACGACCTCGCGCGCGGCGTGCGCCGTGCGCA
>Ga0318512_10000110_pt1 | contig 16339 bp, 10 predicted proteins | sample GRESIP171b2f19_FD_203682 | JGI IMG/M metagenome (GOLD analysis project Ga0318512, IMG submission 203682) | Tropical soil microbial communities from Luquillo Experimental Forest, Puerto Rico - GRE.SIPMG.171b2f19 | ecosystem: Environmental > Terrestrial > Soil > Tropical forest > Bulk soil...
TCGTACTCCTCGTAGTTGGCGTTGGCGGCGTTGGTGACCTCGACCTCCTCCGGTCCCATCTCGCGGCCGGTGTAGTGATTGAAGTGGGTGCCGCAGTCCGAGCACTGGGCCATCTCGTGCATCCGGCTGTAGGCGCGGGCCCGGGGGCTGCCGCAGCTCGGGCAGGCGGCCTCGGGCAGGTCCACGGCGGCGGTAAAGGTCTCTTTACGCCCGGCGAAATGCGCGAGTAGGTCCGGCTTGCGGCTGTTCATGTGCGGCATCAGCGGCCGGAGCGGCGCCGTCCGGCCCCGGACCTTCTCGCCCCATTCCGTGCGCTTCTCCTCCTCGTACTCCGGCTTGGGACGGCCGACCTCGGAGGGCCTGAACTCGGCGTGCATCCACTTGTGGGCCCCGCACTCGGTGCAGAACGCGCCGTTGCGCCTGGCCTTCTCGCGCCAGGCCCGCCAGGCCCCGTGGGGAGCGCCCGTCCCGGGCTCGCCGGACCCTGCGCGGTAGGAGCGGTCCTGCTGCCTGCGGGTATAGGTGCGCGGGCAGCTGCCCAGGTTTGACCATTTATCAGGGTCATCGTCCGTGTCGTAGATCTCCCGGTTGGGGAACTCGTCGGTGCGCCCGGGATGCAGCCGGGACTTGTACTCCCGGTTCCTCATGTGCTCCGGGATGCCGCCCTCCCCGCGCCAGGCGTACGGCTGCACCACCGCGCGCTCCTCGCCGGCAGACCGGGGCTCGGGCGGCTCCTCGTGCCCGGGACGGTAGGTGTCGGGCCGCCAGGGGTGCTCGTGGCGGTAGGCCAGCTCGTCGTTGTAGCCGTGCCGGTGCCTGGTCCCGGCCATGCCGCCCTCGGCCGGGTAGTCCCCTCCGTGCAGCTCGTGGTGGGCCAGCTGCAGGCCCTCCAGGCCCTCGGTGAAGGATTTCAGCGAATCCGTCTGGCGCTTGATCTTGTCCTGGGCGCTCTCGCCCTCGGGACCCTCGCGCTCGCCGGGCGGGTGGATGTTCCGGCCGTGCGCGTCGCGGTACTTCTGCGCGGCCAGGAACGGCAGGACTTCCTGCGGGACGCCGTGCGCCTCGGTCATGTGGCGCATCACCCGCAGGATGTACGGGTCGTCCCCGGCGGCGGTCCTGCTGGCCAGGAACGGGTCCGGCGGCATGTCGCCCTCGTCGCCGCGCGGGCGCCGGGGCAGCGGGCCGCCGCTCAGCTGCTCGAACTGGCGGTGCATCTGGTCGCGGACCTGCAGCCGGGCCTGCTCGGCCTGCGCCCGCTGGACCGGGATCTGGTCGTAGACGGCGCGCGGGTCAGCCGGGATGGCGGGGTGATCGCGTTTCATCCCGTCGTGGTGGTGCCAGCCGCCGGTCGCGGTGCCCAGCGCGGCCAGGTTGATCTTCACCGGCTCATGGCATACCAGGCAGTCCGTGCCGCCGAACGTATAGGAGCCGGACGGCCGCCTGTCCCCCGGGTCAGACGGGGCGGCCGGGTGGTCATCGGCCAGCGGGCTGTGGTGCCGCCACGGATGCCGGCCGCGCCGCTCGTTCGCCGCGTTGAAGTGCACCGGCTGGCCGCACGTGGTGCACTTGTTCAGGATGAGGTCCCGGAAGTCGGGCTCGTCATCATCGAGGGCGGCCGTCCTGGCCGCCGCCTTGTGCAGGTACGGCTTGTCGAGCACGTAGGCGCTGGGGTCGGCGGGGTCCTCGACCAGGAAGCTGTTCTCGAAGAAGGTCAGCCCGGCGCAGATCTCGTGGATGATCTTCTCTTCGAGCCTGCCGGTGCGCTGATTGCGCTGGCGGATCTTCATGCCCTTGCGGCCGGGCATGTGCTGGCAGTACTCGGCCGGGCTGGTGGCCCGGTTGCCGCACGCCGAGCAGGTCGAGTACTCGCAGTCGACGCCCATCGAGGTCCGGTTGACCCGGCCGGAAAGAATTGCCTTGGCGAACTTCGGGAAGGTCTGCGCATCGATCTCGTGCAGCAGTTCCACCCACGTGTCCGGGCTGCCATCGGGGTTGCGGTCCCGGTGGATGGCCGCCGCGACGATGACGCCGCGAGCGCGACGATGCGCACTGTTGTGGTGGTTGACGAACACCGGCTTGCCGAGGAAGGTCCGGTAGCCCTTCTCGATCTCCCCGGCCGGGAAGGCGTCCCAGTTGTCGTTGCACCGGGAGCTGATCGCGCGGGCCCTGACGTACAGGAACCCGGCTCGCGGCACGTAATCGAAAGTGACGCGGTGCGCTGCCTTGCGCAGGCTCCCGGGGGCAGCCGTCACGCGCCAGGTGTCCAGCACGGCCGCGCTGGCGTACTTCCGGAGCATACGGCGCCCTCCCGGGGTCTCGTATCTTCCGAGCCCCGGGAAGGCCGGGCCTGGCCCTGCCTACCCGCTCATCCCTGGCACGGCCCGAGATGGCACAGGCCGTGGTTGCCGTCCTTGCACGGGCTGCACCTGCGGTCGCACAGGCAGCCCCGCCCGGCCGCGTGCCGCTGCCTGCGGTAGCCGCTCAGCGAGGACGGGGCCTCCTCCTCGGTGAGCCGGACCAGGCTGCCGGCCAGCTCCGGCAGCCGGGCCGGGTCCTGCTCGTACAGCCAGTGCAGGAACGGCTCGAACAGCGGGCATACCCAGATCTGGTGCTTGCCGTTCAGCTGGTAGTCGGCACTGCCGTCGACCGGGACGTACATGCCCTCGCCGGTCTGCAGGTCCAGCACCCACATGTGCAGGTACCGGAAATCGCGTCCCCAGCCGAGGCTGCTCAGCAAGTGCCCGTCATGGGCGGCGGGGAGCACCGAGCGGCGTTCCCATTCCTCGTCATCGAAGTAGCCGACCGCGAACTTGCCCCAGTTGAAGCCGTTGGTGGCCTCGAAGAAATACGTTTTCATGAGGCCTGCTCGTACTTGGCCTCGAAATCGGCCGGGGACAGGATCTCGTACAGGTTCCAGCCCCCCGGGTCGGGACTGACCCGGACGATCCAGTCACCGGGATCGGCATGGCCCCTGGGGCTCTCGTCGGTCACGTTCGGGTTGATGCAGCTGTGCAGCCGCCAGGGCGGGCTGGTGTGGCCGTGCTGGGTGCCGGTGTAGACATACCCGTCGCACCAGTCGGCCAGCTCGTCCGGGTCGGTGTCCGGCGTCCACTGCCGGGCGCTGAACTCGGCGGTCACCGGCCGCAGCCGGAATAGCTGCTCGGTCATGACGGCTCCTTCATCGCATCGAGGACCGCCCCGGCAACGTGCCGGTCGTAGGCCGCCCAGTCCCGGTGGGAGGCTGGGCCTTCTGTCGGCGGAATGCGCAGGCCGCACTTGCAGTTCAGGCAGCCGGTATCCCCGCCGCCCTCGTCGGTGAACCGGGGCGCGGCATGCCGGGCCAGCTCGGCGGTGACACGGCCGATGGCCTGCTCCCGCTCATCGGCGGGAGCAGGCTGCGCCTGGCCGGCCATCACAGCCCCCGGTGCGGGCCGGGCCCGACCTTGTTGCGGATGGATTCCTCGTCGGTCAGCGGGCGCCCGCAGATCAGGCACTTGCCGTAGATCTTCATCTCCGGGGTGACCTCCAGCGACCGGCCGAACTCGATGGCCTGCTCTTCGGTGATCCGCTCGGACTCGCGCAGGTAGGCCATCATGCCCTTGACGATGACGAACTCGCCGGCCTGCAGGTCCAGCCGCTTGGCGTACAGGTTGCCCGAGCCGTAGATGGCCCGCACCACCTTGTACAGGGTGCCGTCGTGCAGGAAGTAGCCCACGTCCTGCACTTTGTCGGCCTCGGGGGCGCGCACGGGCGGCGCAGCCGGGGCCCCGCCCGCCTTGGCGGGGGAGCTGATGCCCGAAGCGGGCGGGCCGGCCACGGCGGCCATGTCCTGCTCCTGGGCGGCCCAGGCCTTGCGCTCCCAGTCGCGTGCCTGCGCGGCCACGTCCTGGTCGGCCGGGCGGCCGTCCAGGTAACGCCACATGGCCCGCAGCGAATCCTGGGTCTGGGTCTCCAGCGCGGCCAGCTGGCGGGAGTCCAGGCGGTGCACGCGGGTGCGGGCCAGCTGACGGATTGCCTCGATGAGGCGGCGGGTGTCGTCAAGGGTCATGGTCATCGGTGCTCCAGGATCTCGTCGGTGCCTGATGAGACCACCCTACCAAGGTTTATTGATATTGCAAAATCAGGATACACCGCCGTACACCGGGTCCTCCGGCCCCTCGCCGTACTGGGCGAACCGGTGCAGCTGGCGGCTCCAGTCCTGGCTGGCCTCCTGCCAGGCATGCCAGGCCCGCTGGGCGGCACCGTCGCTCCCCCACAGGTCCGCGTAGTACGCGCCGGTCATGCCGGAGCCGGCCCCGGCGATCCGGGCCTCCGCCCACAGATTCGCGTCGGCCTGCGCCACGGCGGCAAGAGCCTGGTACTCCCGCCACAGCCGGTCCAGGTCGGGCCCGCTGGCCGCGTAAACGCGCATCGAGGCGGTCGCGGTGAAGGCGACCTGGGCCTGCGCGGTGCTGATCACCGCCATGAACGGCGGCACGAACGTGACCAGGGTCTTCAGCGTGACCGGGATGATCAGGGTCCCGGTGGCGAACACGGGCGGCGGGAAAACAGTGACCAGGCTCAGCGTGCCCAGCGGCACCGTGGCACCGCCGCCCACGGCGGGCGCGGGGAACACCGCCGGGCAGTACAGGGTGCCCAGGGCGACCGCAGCGTTAGCAGGCGCCTGGATCGACGGCGCAGGAAGGCTGGCCGCAACCGCCAGGACCGGCGGGATGACCGCCGAGCTGCAATGGATCCCCGGTGCCGGGAAGGACGCCGGGGTGCTCAGCGGGCCCTGGACGGCATTGGCGCCGCCCGCCACGGCGGGAGCCGGGAAGCTCGCGGCGGTGCTCAGCGCAGGCGGCGTCACCGTGGCCGGGATGACGACCGGCACCGCCGGGAAGCTGACAGTGCCGTGCAGCGATGCCGGGGTGACCGTGGTGCCCGTGTTAGCCGTGACCGCCGGGAAGGCAGTCGCAGCAGCCAGCGCCGCCGTGGCGATGACAGCGCCCTGGCCGACCACCGGGGGCGGGAAGCCCGTGGTGGTGGTCAGCGCGCCCGGGGTGGCACTGGCGTTGCCGGCCGTCTGGATGCCCGGGGTCGTGAGGGTGGCCGTGACCGCCAGGACCGGCGGGGTGATGCTGACACTGCAGCTGACGGCCGGGAGCGGGAACGAGGCGGCGACCGCCAGCACCGGGACGGCGGCAGCCGAGCCCTCGGCGATGGCCGGGACAGGGAAAGTGACCGTGCCGGGCAGGAACGCGGGAATGACGGCGGAGCTGCCGCTGACAGCCGGCGCCGGGAACGAGGTGGCGACCGCGAGCGGGCCCGCGATCGCGGCCTGGCCCTGGCTGATCACCGGGGCGGGGAAGCTGGCGGCGACGGCCAGCGTGCCGGGAACGGCCGACGCCCCGGTGCCGATGATGGCAGCCGGGAAGCTGACCGGGGTGCCCAGCGCGGCCGGGGAAGCGATCTGGTCGGCCCGGATCAGGGGCACCGGGAAGCTGGCGGCGACGGCCAGCGTGCCGGGAGATGCCGCCTGGCCCTGGTTGACCGCCGGGGCAGCGAAGCCGGCGCCGGCAGCCAGGCTCGCGGGAATGACCGAGGTCCCGGCGCTGGCAGCGACGGCCGGGAAGCCCGTCGCGACGGCCAGGGCCGCCGGCGTGACCGCCTGGTCGGCCCGGATCGACGGGGCCGGGAAACTCGCGGCCGTGGCCAGCGCGGGCTGAGAGCGGATCTGGTCCGCGCGGATCGGCGGCGCCGGGAAAGACGCGGAAACCGCCAGCGCGGACGGGGAAACAGCCTGGTCGGCCCGGATCGAGGGCGCCGCGAACGAGGCGGCGACCGCCAGGGCCGGGGGAGTGACCGTGATGCCGGACCCGGCACTGACCGCCACGGCCGGGAAGGATGCGGAGGCGGCCAGGGCTGCGGGGCCGGCGGCCTGGTCAGCCCGGATTCCCGGAGCCGCGAACACGGTGCCGGCCGCCAGGGCTGACGGCGCGGCAGCCTGGCCCTGGCTGACCGTGAGCGCCGGGAAGGCCGCCGGGACGGCCAGGGTGCCCGGGGTGATCGCGGCGCCGGACCCGGCGCTGATCGCGACGGCCGGGAAGCTCACCGTGGCAGCCAGCGGCGCCGGGACCGCCGAGTCGACGGCCGGGGCGGCGAAGCCGGCCGCGACCGCCAGGGTGGCCGGCCGGATCGGGTCGACGCCGAGCGCGGCGAAGCCGGCGCTGACGGCCAGCGCGGCCGGGGTGACGCCCGAGCCCGCGTTAACGGTAAGCACCGGGAAGCTGGCGCTGACCGCCAGGCTCGCGGGGATGATGGTGACGTCGGCCCGGACCTGCGGCGCCGGGAACGACGAGCTGGCCGCCAGGGTTGCCGGGGCGACCGTCTCGCCCGTGCTGACCGCCGGCGCGGTGAAGCTGGCCGAGACAGCCAGGGTGCCCGGGGTGATCGTGACATTGGACTGGGCAGTGATGACCGACGCGGGGAACGAGGAGCTGACGGCCAGGGCCGTGGCGGTAAGCCTCTCGTCCGTGTGCAGGACCGGTGCCGGGAAGCTGGCGGCGGCAGCCAGGCTTACGGGGGTGACGCCCGAGCCCGCGCTGACGGTGAGCGCCGGGAAGCTGGCGGCGGCGGCCAGCGCCGGGGGAGTGACCGTGGCGCTGACCGTGGGGTTGTTGACGTTGGCCCACTGGCTGGTCGTGGCCGGCTCAGTCCCGCCGTACTGGCCCTGCTGGATGATCGCGCTGACCACGCGCAGGCTGATCGGGTCGGCCTCGGATGCCAGGGCCGTCCAGGTGCTCCCATCGGCGCTGTATTCGTAATAAAGCGTGCCGGACGCCTCGCGGAGGCGCAGCCACTGCATCGCGGCTGAGCTGTATGCCAGCGGGGTCCCCACGGTCGTGTAGGCCCCCGCTACCGCATGCTGGGCGGTGAGCTGCCCGTTGTTCACGAAAATCTGCACGCGGTTATTCACGTCGACCTGGCAGCACAGGAGCGCCGAAGTGGTCGGGTACTGGGCTCCCGCCGAGACCAGGTGCACGCAAATCAGCGAGCTGGTCAGGTCATAAGAGGAGCTGGACTGTATCCCCGTGGCAACGGTGCTGCTCGCCGTGTCGGTCAGGCTCAGGGTGCCGCCGCTGATCACCGGGGCGTTGCCGAAGCTGCCCCACAGCGTGCTGTTGAGCGAGGTGCCCGGGAAAGTGTCGATCAGGGTGGACATCTTCGGCCCGGCGGCCTGCGGGAAAGACGCGCTGGCGGCCAGCGTCAGGGGAGTGACCACGGGGAAGATGTAGCCGGGAGCGACGGTGCCGGGCACCGCCTGGCCGGGAATCGCCGAGGTCTGCGCCGGCATGACGGCAGCGGCGGCGGGCCGCACCTCGAAGGCGATGACCGCGAACGAGTCGGCGGCCTGGGTCCAGCTCATCGTCGCGGTGCCGCCGGGGCTTGCGAGGGTCTCGGCCGCCGAGTTGCCCGCGCTGGTGTTGGTGTTGGCGTCTCTCTTGTACCGCTGGGTGGTGCCGCCGGTCGCGGTCTCGCCGCCGGACCCGGTAGCCATGAACGCGGCTACCAGGCCGCCCGCCGTGGTGCCTGTCACGCCCACGCTGCCGGAGGTCACGGACGCGCCCGATGAGCTGGCGGGGAATAGCGTCCTCTCACCGCCCGACCCGGTGACTGAGATGGACCCTCCGGTAAGGACGTCCGGGGGAGAGGATACGCTGACCGATACCGTGAAAGCAGAGCCGGTCGGCGGGCTGGCCAGCCGGAACACCTTGATGAACCCGGTGCTGGTGGCCGCGCTGGTGTCCAGGCCACTGGCGATAGTCGTGGATTGCCCGGCGGACAGCGCCGTCATCGCGATGCCGTTGTAGGTGGCGGTCACGGTGACGGCGGAGTCAGCGAAGGTTGACGACAGGTGCCCGACCGCGACGGCCGCGTACAGGGCGGTGGCGCCGGCGCCGCAGGTGTGGGTCCAGTTCAGCGGGCTGGCACTGCTGGTCGCGCCGGCGGAGGACGGGCCTACGGCATCGAACGCGACGGCCACGGGACTTCACCCCCTCACGGGCAGGGCCCTCATCCAGGCTCGCCCCCTTTCGGTCAGGCGATCCGGGTGGCGACCATCCGGCAGCCGGCGGTGGTGGTGATCCCGTTGCTAGCCGTGAGCAGGGTGATGGTCGGGGTGAGGACCCCCGTGCCGGTCACCACGACCCGGCCGGTGGTCCGCGTCCAGCCGCCGAACGCCACGTGCACCGGGCTGTTGCCCTGTACCACCGGCCAGGTCGTCGTGCCGGCGTTGAAGTTGGACCGCTGGTCCGAGGCGGTCGAGGTCGCCTCGGACTGCCAGCAGGCCGCCATGTTGAACTGGTAGGACGACGTGGTGCCGGTGAACGCCCACCCGTGCTGGTGCTGGGACCCGATGGTGCCGGACGGGTTCCACGCCAGGTCGCACTCGATGTCCCACGTGCCGGGGGTCAGCAGCGCCGCCAGCCCGGTGATCGCGACCGCCGAGGCCAGCGTGAACGCCTGAGTGGCGGTGGTGTGGGTGTACTGGCCGCGCTGCCCGAACGTCATCACGGACGCGGAGATGACCTGGACGACGGTGAACCCGGCGGCGTGCGCGACCGGGGTGGTGCCCTCCGCGCCCCGGGTAACCGACCAGGTGGTCCCGGACATGTTGGTGACCAGGATGATCTCCGACGTGGCGGCCGGGTCGATCAGGTGCAGCTGGGTGCCCGGCGCGGTGCTGGAGACCTGCGGCCACGCCGCGTACGCGCCGGCCATCGTCCAGGACTCGGTGGTGCCCGAGGTCGGCGCAGTCGTCCCGCCAGTGCTAACGGTGGTGGCTGCCAGCGGGTTGGTGTACAGCTCGGCCGGGGTGGTCACTCAGCGCCTAGCCGGTCAGCGTGATCTGGCTCAGCCCGGAGCCGGACGGGGTGATGCCGAACACGCCGGAGACGGTCGAGTACGCCGCGCCGAAGCACAGCAGCAGCAGCATCGGCTTAGACACGGGCGCAGTAATGGTATTGGAATAGATAATCGAGCCGTAAACGCCGGTCAGCGTGGTGCCCGAGACCGCCAGCGGGTTGGTCCAGGAGTACTGCAGGTAGTACGGCCCGGCGCCGCCCTGGGCGAATGTCGTGGTGACCGACGTCGAGCCGGTCGCCGCCGTCGACAGCGTGACGCCGCCGGTCGCCCAGCCGGTGCCGGTGATCTCGTTGGTGCTCACCCAGGCGATCGCCGCCGTGGCGCCGCCGGTTGCCAGCTCGGCGGAGTAGTCAGTACCGGAAGAGCTGTGCAGCGAGATCTTGTTGTTGGCGTCGTTGCCGGTCAGGTTCAGCGTGCCGCCGGTCTGCGCCGTCCCGAGCAGCTGGTAGAGCAGGGCCTGGGTGTACCAGCCGGACTTGGTGAATGGCATGGCTCAGCCCTCCAGGCCCTGGAAGCTCAGCGACTGCACATGGGTCTCCGGATGGATGATCACGTCCTGCCGGTTGTCCGACTCGGTGATCACCGTGCCCAGCTCGTCGGTCGTCTCCCTGGCCGTGCGGCCGGCGTCCAGGCCGCCGTCGTCCGGGCGGGTGATCATGCGGGACGTGGCCCTGACGGTGGCCCCGGGCACGAAGCTGACCGAGCGCATCCGGGCCCGGAACTCCTCGGGCGTCTCCTGCTCAGGCATGGGACCTCCGGCGGTCGGTGCTTACGTCACCTCTTCCGGGGGCGCGAGCCATGCCGCCCAGTGGGCGCGCAGGACGGCCGGGGTGCCGGTACCGCCGGACAGGTCCGCCCAGGCGCAGCAGAAATCGGGAAAAGCCACCACGCGCTCGCAGCCGGTCACGAGCTGGATCTCCTCGATGCCGACGTCGCGGCCGGGCGGCCACTCCAGCCGCACGCCCTGGCCCTCGAACGGGTCATCGGAAACGATGTTAGCGGCTGTGCGCATGTGCCAGCTGACCCCCCAGACGGCCTCCGGGATCGCCGAGACGGGGACCTCGGCGCCCTCAGGCCCAGGCAATGTCATCGTCGTGCTCGTCGAGCTGCGGGTCATCGGTGTAATGCGTGCCGGACAAGTCCAGCAAATCCAGGTTCCTTGCCCGGGTACCGCGTCCTTCCCGGATCAGCTCGTCGGCCTCATCGGCCGGCAGCACGTCGGCTTCCTTCTGCAGATGAGCGCGGGCAGCGGCAGCGATGTCGCCGCTGCCCAGCGCGATAGCACCATCCCCGGAGTACTGCCGGGCGGCGGCCGAGCGCTGGAAAGCGGCCACGATGTCGCGCAGGTCCGGGTCCTCGGCCGGGAACTGCTGTCCCTGGTCCTCGGGATGAGCCAGGTCGCCGGAGCTGTAGTCGCCGCCGGACCACTGCTGGTTGCCCTGCGTCTGGATGGAGGCTTCCTCCGGGGACGCCGGCTCGTCGCCGCTGCCGTAGCCGAGGTCGACGTCCGGGTTCAGGCCCGAGGCAGTCAGCCCCTCTTCGTCCAGCGCGGGCTCGGGCTCGTCCTTCAGCTCGGCCAGCGCGCCCTCGCCCTGCGGCTCGGCCAGCGCGGAATACTTGGTCGGGCCGGTGCCCTCGCCGCCCATGAACTGCTCGGCGCCCTGGCCGAACAGGTCCTCCAGGCCGGGCGGCATGTGGGTGTGGCCGGTCGACTCGAACTCACAGCGCTCGGCGCCCGGGGTGCGGTCCCAGCGGTAGGCGTGCTTGTTCGGGCACAGGTGGAACTCCGGCGCCATCCGGGTCTGGCCGTGCTGCAGGTCGTGCATGGTCTGCTTCAGCCGGAGCCGGTGCGCGTCGTCGCGGGCGCCCTTGACGTTCATCGGCGTGCTGCTGTGGTACTGCCGCCAGTGCTCGTCCAGCTCGGCCTCGGTGCGCGGGGTGGGCGGCACGTCCGGGTGCGGGTTGTAGTCCGGGTGGCCCGCGTTGAACCACCGGTTGGCGTGCGCGATGTACTGGTCGCCGATGTCGTGCGGGCGCCTGGTCTTCTCCCCGTGCGGCCAGTAGTCCAGGGAGTGCGGCTCGTAGGACTTGCTACGCTCCAGGTGGCCGAGCATGTGGATGGCTTCCTCGGCCGAGTGGTGGTAAGAGGTATACCGGTCGTCGTGATCAGGGTCCAGGCTGTTGATCAGCCCGAAGTGACCCGGCTGGTTGCGGATGATGTGGAAATGGTTCTTCTCGTCGCCGTCTCCGCCGCCCCCGCCGCCCATGCCCTCGCCGACCGGCGGGAAGTCACCGCCGCCGTGGCTGCGCTCGGGCTCGGGCTCGAACTCGAACTCGGACATGTCCGGCCGCTCGGCCGGCCGGTCCATGACGCGCAGCTGCCTCAGCGGCCGGGCCCGCTGCGGCTGGAGCTGCGGCTCGGGCTCGGGCTCGCGGTCGTGGAACCAGCGCTCGGCGGTCTTGAGGGCGGCCTCGCTCAGTGCCCGCAGCCGGGCGAGAGCCTCTTCCATCCGGATCCCCTGCGGATCTCGCGGCTCAATTGATGTCGAGAGCCCGGCGGCAGGAGCCTGGTCGGACGGAGGGAAGCTCTCGCCCCAGTCACGAGTGACCGGCCCGGTGTTGGTATCCATCGTCTGCAGGTCTGAGCTGACCCTGCTCGCTTCGGTATCCAGGACCGGGCCGGTCCCTTGCCGTGCGTTGCCGTACCTGCCCGAGCCGGCCGGAACGGGGCGCCAGCCGGCTTGGTTATCAATGAATATAGCGCCTGAGGCGCTTGCCTGCAACCCGGAGCCCGGGTCCTGGTAGGCCAGGCTCTGGCCGGGATCGTCAGCCCAGTCAAGGCTGTCGGGGGTATCCAGGACATTCGGGTCGTCACTGCGCCGGGCCGCCTCGTTAGTCAGCGGCTGCTGGATGGCGCTGTCCTCCTGGATCTCGCCCCAGTTGTCCGGGTCCGGGCCGGACAGGAAGCCGTACGAGCCCGGGTCCTGGTCCTTCTCCGGCGGGCTGGTCGCGCCGTAGGGCTTGGCGGGCGGCATGCTGGCCACGTCCTGGCTGCCCCAGGGGGCATTGGCCTGATCGCTGACAACCTGCATCCCGGCCAGCCGCAGCAGGGTGGTGACGGCTGCCGGGTCTTCCCCGGCACCGACGAGCACCCGGGCAGCCGTCACCGCAGGGATGGCACTCACCTGTTCATCCAGGCTACCAGATATCAAGGAAGATAGGACCGGGACACGGGTCATCGGCGCAGTCGTCTGCCAGGCCCACTGCTTGTCGGACGGATGCCACGGCGGCTCGGACTTGGTGACGACCTCCTCGGGCCAGCCGGCCAGGTCCGGGAACATGGTCCGGCGGACCACGCCGCGCGCCCTGGCGGCCAGGCCCAGCGCGTAGGCGTGGCTGCACATCCGCCCGGCGAACCGGCCCGGCTGGTCCGGGTTCTGCCAGAACGTGGCCCACGGGCAGCCGCAGCTGTAGGCCATTACGGAGAACCCGCGCCCCGGGTAGTACTGCAGCCCGGTCTCGTAGGTGGCGTGATCGCCCTTGACCTCGCCGACCGTCATGCTACCGGCCAGCATGGTGATCCGTACGCCGTTCTCGCCGAGAATGCGCCTGGCCTTGGCCACGACGTCGGCCCAGCTGGCGGTGAACTCGAACCGGAAGCTGGCACTGCCGGCCGACTTCTCCAGGGCGTCCAGGGCCTTGCCCTTGTCCCCGTCATCCCCCTCGCCGGGATCACCGGGATCGTCCTCATCGCCGGGCGGCGGCTCGTTCTGCTGCTGCAGCTCGGGATGGGCCAGCAGGAAGGACGGCGACTGCTCGACCGGGGTGTAGTTCCTGGTCCTCGGGCCCGGCGTGCCGCCCTGGGAGTACGGCGGCAGCCCGGTGGTGACCGGCGGCGGGTACGGCTGAGCGGCACTCGGGTCGCCGAACTCCAGGCTGTCGGCATCGGCGTCCGCGCCGGGCGGGCCAGCTTCCTCCCCGGGCTCGTCCAGGGCGTCGCCGGGATCCTGCTCCTGCGAGCTGTGCATCTGATCCCAGGGGCCCTCGTCCTCGGGCACGTGCGCGGTCCAGGCGTACAGGCCCTCGCGGCCTGGGTCCTCGCCTTCCAGCTCCTCCTCGGCGATCGCCCGGTGATGGCCGTCCGCGATCGTCTGCTGGCCGGGCCTGCCGGGCTTGCTGATCAGGATGGCCGGCTTGGGGTCCTTGCCCGCGTCCTCCTTCTTCGTGATCTTCTTCTTGAACTTGCGGACCTTCTTGTCGCCGGGCTGGGCCTCCCAGCTGTCCCGGTTGCTGAAGTCGACCTGGCCGAGCGGCACCCGGTGCGGGCCCTCCCACTGCGCGTCATGCACCCAGCTGATCGACTCCGGCGGGAATTTCCCGGACAGCTGCCGGTACACCTCGTCGGCCGCCTGGCCGTGCGGGGCATGGGCGGCCAGCCGCGCCGTCATCTCGGTGAAGGCCCTCGGGCCGACCGCCTCGGCGAACTGCATCTCCGGATCCGGCCCGGGGGCGTACTCGGGCTCGTCGTTGGTGAACTGCGAGCTGGGCACGAAGTCGCCTGCGGTCGCGGTCGGGTGCTCCTGCCAGGAGTGCAGCAGGGCCCGCTGCTCGGGCGTCCACGGCACCCGGGCATGTTTCACGTGAACCGAGCCGTGCTTCCCCCAGTGCTCCTCCTGGGCCTCGGCCCAGGGGACCTCGCGGGCGACGGTGGCGCCCTCGGCGCGCCAGGCGTCGTCCTCCGGGCGCGGGTGGTTCGGGTCGGGCTCCGGCTCGTGCCACGGGCGCACCTCGTAAATGCGGGGAGACCCGCCGCCCCCGGCCCTGGTCAGCGCCCAGGCGGCTGCGCTCAGCTTGCTCCGGGACAGGTAGACGTGCCCGCCGGAGGAGGCTCCGTAAGCGTCCCGGGCGCCCTCCGGAGTCAGCTCATCACCGGGGCTGAACTCGCTCACGGTCCCGTGGTAGTAGGGACCGGGGCGGGCGGCACCGGCAGTGTGCCGCACCGGCCTGTCGAAGTCGACGTGCTCGTAAGGCTCGTTGGGGTACTCGGGCTCGTGCAGCTTCCAGCTGATGCCCTCGATCCGCAGCGGGCTGCCCTCCCTAAGGAACGTCTCGTGCTCGTCCGGGGAGAACCGCCAGCCCACTCCGTGCTGTTCCATCTGCTTCGGCTCGCGGATCTCATTGCGGCGGCCGGGCCGGCGGGCGTGAAAGATCACGTCGGTATGGGTGCGGCGCGGCTCATGCTCTTCGTCATCGCCGTCGTGGTAGTGGTCTTCCATCCAGTCATCGATGCCGTACTCGGGGTCTTCGTCGTCCCAGTGCTCGGCCTCGTTCGCGGCGTTGTTAATCGACCGGTGCGCGATATTGATATGCGGGGTCCAGTGCTGGCCGAGGCCGGGCAGGCCGAAACGGTGAGCGTTGTCCAGCAGCACGCGGGCACGCTCAGCTCGCGGGACAGACTCGTCGTGAACGTAGTCGTGCACGTCCGGGTCCAGCCTGACGTGCACGCCACGGTGCAGGGTATCCGGGCGGTACTGCTGGCCGTACTCGTGCCACCGGTCGGACTTATCGTCGCGGAGCGAGGCCTGCGCGCCGAACGGCGGCGCCTCGTCCGGCTCTTCACCCGGTTCTGCTTCTTCACCGGATTCTACCGGTTCTGTCATTTCTACCGGGCCCGGCTCGGGCTGGCCCAGCTCCTCGTCCACGAACTGCTGCTGAGCCGGGGCGCCCCAGAAGACGCCGCCCACGCCGGGCTCGCCGTTGTAGTCCTGCTCGCGCGGGTCTTCATCGGTGCCGTAGAACGCGGCGTGCGCGCGGATGCCCTCGCCGCCGAACTCATGGTGGGTCCAGGCCGGGTCGTCCTCCATGTGCTCGGGCACGCCGGACCACGAGTGCCTGCTCAGCCCGTGGTCCGGCCGGGCCCAGGAGATGCCGCTGAGCCGCATCGGGGTCTGGTTCTGGATCGGCACCTCGCGGTTATCGGCCTTGTGATAGGAATGCACGCCCCAGTACTCCAGGGTGTCCGGGTCGGTCTCGATGTGCTCCATGCCGGGGAAGTGGGCGTGGATCATCACCGGGGTCTGGTAGTGGCTGGCCGGCTCCCTGTCCCGCCACCGGTCGATGCTGGTGTTCTCGGCATAGCCCTTGGACACATCCTGCTCGTCGGACCAGAAGTTGCCCAGGCCGCCGTGCGGGCTGTCCGCCGTCTGGTGCCGCAGCACGTGTGACAGCAGGGCGTGCGCCCGCTCGCGCACCGGCACCGACTCGTCCTGCACGAGCACGTGCAGGGTCTCCGGCAGCCGCATCGCGATGCCCCGGTGCAGCGTGTCGCCGGGGCCCTCGTGACTCCAGTCGGTGTACCAGTCCTGCTCGCCGAGCCAGTTGGCGTGATCCTCCTCGTGCTGCCAGCGGTCCTTCAGGTCCCCGCCGCAGTGCGAGCACTCCTCGGGCTCGTACTCGCCGCGAGCCTCCTGCTGGTGCTTGATGTGGTGGTAGGTGATCTCCGGGTCATGCTCGGGATACTGGTAGCCGCAATCCGGGCAGGGTGCCCGGCGCTCGTGCTGCATATGGAAGAGCTTCTCCTGGCTGAACGGCAGCGGGACCGCGACATGGCGCGAGCCGATCACCGTGATCTGGCCGCCCGGATCCGGCCGGTCGTGCAGGATCGAGCCCATCTCGGGGTACCAATACGAAGCCAGGTCGGCCTCGGCCTCCAGGGCGGCCGTCACCCCGGCCGGCAGGTAGGCGGGCGCCTGGTGGCCGCCGCCGTAGTCCTCGGGCACCGGGCGGAGCTGGCTGGCCAGGTAGGTGCCGCCGCCCTGGCCGTTATCGAGGATGACCTGGTACTGCGAGTTGCCCGGCGAGAAGCTCTCGGTGATCAAGATGACCCGGCCGATCCGGCCGTCCAGGGTGCGTACCCGCTCACCGACGTGAAAGCCCTGGTCCAGCGCGCCTTCGTGGGCAGCCGAGAGCCGGGTGCTGTGCTTCTGGATCCGGCGGTCCATCAGGCCTCCTCTTCCCTTCTTCCCGGGACGCTGAGATCCGCTCTAGCTTTTTAGAGAAAGACATGATAGACATTTGCCTGACAATTCGTCACGGAAGGATAACGCTTCGTGTTCACAGCAATCACAGGCAAATCAGGCGTCTCCTGGGGGTAACCCCGCCGTGACGGCCTTGCCGTGCCCTGCCTTGCCGTACCAGGCGATGCCGCGCCGGGGATCCCGTGCCAAGCCCCGGCAGCCACGCCACGGCAGGCCATGCGGCTCCGGCCTTGCCTCGCCAGTCCGTGACAGGCCCGGCCGGGCCTTGCCTTCCGGCCAGGACGAGCCTTGCCATGCCTGGCCGTGCTGCCCGCGCCGGGCCTCGCCTCGACTGCCGGGCCCAGACGAGCCATGCCATCGGGACCGCGCCATCCCGGGCCGGGACTGCCGTGCAC
>Ga0318512_10000112_pt1 | contig 16139 bp, 24 predicted proteins | sample GRESIP171b2f19_FD_203682 | JGI IMG/M metagenome (GOLD analysis project Ga0318512, IMG submission 203682) | Tropical soil microbial communities from Luquillo Experimental Forest, Puerto Rico - GRE.SIPMG.171b2f19 | ecosystem: Environmental > Terrestrial > Soil > Tropical forest > Bulk soil...
GGGCAGGGGGTGCGAATTCTGCGGCCAGCCGCTGGAGCCGTCGTGGGTGCCTGTTTACTGTTCTAACGAATGCGCGGCAGCCGATGCCTGACGACCCTGTACAACCGCAGCTACCCCATGAGGGCGGGAACGGCCAGCGAACGCCACGCTTTGCGGCTGGACCGCACAGTCGTCCAACGGCGCGGCGGGTACAGTGTTCGGCCCGAAGCAAACGGACCGGGGAGCAATGCCGGTCGTTCTGTCAGCCTGGTCGGACGGTGTGCAAGTGGCACGGTGGGGCCACGCCACGCGGGATCGAGTCGCCCAACTTCCGCCACGGCCGAATGAGCAAATACCTGCCACGTGGTCTGCGCGACACATTCAACGAGGCATACGAAGACCCGGCGCTGTTGTCTCACCGCACGGCGGTGTCGCTTTTGGATGTGCGGTTGAAGGAATTGCTCGAGCGGTTGGAGACGGGCGAGGCCGGTTCGCTGTATGGGGATCTGCAATCTGTGTGGACGGAATTGCAGGCCGGCTTTCGGGAGGGTGATCCCGGCGTGATTCGGCAAGCGATGGATCGCATGGGCGTGCTGGTGCAGCGTGGGATGCGGAACGAGGAGACGTGGGGCGAAATCCAAAGCGTGTTGGGCGAACAGGCACGCGCCGCGGCGCTAGAGTGGCGGCGGATGGTGGAGTTGCGGCAGGTGTTGACGCTTGAAGAAGGTATGGGCATTATCACTACGATCATGGAGTCCATCGTGCGGCACGTGCCGGACCCGCAGGCACGTTCCCGGATTTCCAACGACATCGAATCGGTACTTGGCCCGGCTGGTGAAAGGGAATCGTGATGCTGGTCGAAACGCAAGAACAATTGCAGGAGTTGCTGGACACGGACGCGATCAACGGGTCAAACACGGTCATTGCCGCCGGCGTCTACGTGCGAGACGAGAACGAAGACGGGGAGCGGCTTGACGATGCGCTCAAAAAGTATCCGCAGTTTTCCCGGCATCTTTGCCGTGGGTGCCGTGCGCCGGTGATGGTGGCAGAGAGCCAAATGCAGCTGAAGGGCGCCCAGAAATACGTGACGGTGTTTTGCGAGTCGTGCGCGGAACATATCAAGAAGTCGATTGCGGGTGCTTTGGTCGGGGGCAAGGCCATCGGCATTCTCAACGGACCGATAGGGGATGATTGGCATGATTGTTGACCGAAAGAATTTCCGCGAAGTGCATGCGGCCATATCGTGCATCCGCACAGGTCGAGGGCCGAAGCCGGGCGAACGCGGGCGCAACATCTACGGCTGTTGTTTGTGCGAATGCCGCGTGGTGCTCGATGCCGAAGCCGAACACGAGGCGCGTGCGGAGGGCAGCTACGTGGCTGTGTTGTGCGGTCATTGCCGGGACGTGGTGCAGATGGAATCGATCAAGCGGCGCACTGGCGGCTTTGGCGGGTTGATAGACGGTCCGGTGAATCCAACCGAGTGGGGTGATGAAGATGCGAACGGCACTGACGATTCTGTTCCTGGTATTCTTGGCGGCGCCGGCGTGGGCGGGGAATGATGCGCTGGCCGAAGTCAACGCGGCGCGTGCCCGACGTGGCTTGCGTCCGTACACGTGGGACGCCGGTTTGACGGCGGGAGCGATCAACGCGGCCAACTTCCGGGCGGCGAGACTGATTGCCGGGCACACGTCTAATGATTTTTCAGCGCTGCCGCGAGGAGTCAATGCGCCCGTGGCCGGTTGCGCCGCGTGGGAACCGTCTGCGGGATGGGGAAGCTGTTGTACTTTTGAAAACTGGCGATATGCGGGAGCGGCATGGGCGATGGGACGGGACGGGCGAAGGTACATGCACCTTTTTTGCGCGAATAGGCCATCGGGGTACAGGGGGTACAGATGATTCAGCGGGCGCAGGTGAGCCGTGACAAGTTTTTGTCATGGCTCTTGGCATAAGGGCAAATAGATATGTTTGAACTGACGCGGAGAGCGTTCAACAAGTTTGTGTTCGGCACGGTGGCAGGCGGGGTGATTGTCGGTAGGCGCAAGGCGCTGGCGGCCGAACAAATGCGCCGCGATCTGTCCCGCGTCATCAAATACCGGAGGATCTTCCGGCGGTGGGGCGCCATGTGGGTGCCGGTCCAATTCGAGGAAATCCGCCGGGGTGACGACGTGCTCGCCTTGGATCTTGACGACGGCGTGTTGTCCATGATGGAGCGGTGGCGGGTGGACGGTGACCCGGAGCGAATCAAAGGCGAACCGTATAACGCCGGTGTCAAGGTCGGTGTGTCCGCGAATCTACTTACGTGGCCAATGGAAGTGAAGGGCGCCGAGGCCGACAAGGATGCTTGCCCGGTCAGCTTTTATGGCGCCACGTCGGGAATGGGCCGGCGGCTGTTCGTCCAAAGCTTCCATGTTACGAAATGCGACTGCGTTGGCGTGCCGGTGGGATACGGCGAGATAGACAAGCGCTGGACGTGGCAGGAGTTGCCGGGCAATGCGCGCTTTGCCGGCGACGTGGCGCCGTTTGATCTGATTGTCTTTCACGTGGTTGGCGAAAGTATCTTGGCGGTGTTCCGGGTCCACGCCGGTGCGTACATATCGCAAGAGCCTGCGCTGCTGGAGGGGCGGCGGTTGCTGCCGGCGTGCGGCTATGCGTTTTGGAATCCGGAGGAACGGGCATACGTGGCGCCGGGGCAGGTCGATGGCTGGCCCGTGCCGGAACACTGGCTGACAACGAACGACGCGCGGCGGACGTTCAACGAGTGGCAAATCAGAGAACTAATGCCCGGACCGGGCAAGGATGGAATTTGACGGATCGGTGTCGATGGCGAGCCGTGACAAGTTTTTGTCACGGCTCCGACTGTTCCCTTTACGGAGGAAGTTGTGATGCGACGTTTAGGTGCAATGGCAATGGCAGCGGCGGTCGTGCTGTTCGTGGTTGCGGATGCGTCCGCGTGCGGTCGGCGTGGCGGTGGACGCGGGGGCCGGCACGGAGGTGGCTGCGGATCGTGCGGGCAGGGCAGCTGCGGATCGTGCGGATACGGCGGCGGCTGCTACTCCGGCGGTTGCTGCCCGGCGAGCGGCGGCTGTGATAGCTGCGCGCCAATTGGCCATGAGCGCGCCCCGGCGTCCGTCCGGTCGGCCCGGTCCATCGACTACGAGGGGCTGGAGTGGCTGGCGTGGAAGAGTCACGATGGCTGGCGTCTGGTCATCAAGGGCAAGACGGTTGGCTATCTGGACCGCAAGACGGGCACCTTCAAGCCGGCCGGCAAAGACACGTCGGAAGACAAGAGCCCGCCCGAACCGGAATAGAGTCTGGGAGTGTCTGCGCGGGGGCCGTGTTCTTAGTTGGCACGGCCCCTTTCGTTGCGCCGACCGAAAAAAATTCCGAAAAAAATGTTAAACACCCATTGACACCTGCGGCCAGGTATGTATCATTGAAGGTGTGATGTGAAACAACTCGTTAAACGAAAGAGGAACGCGATGGCTTGTTATCTGGCGACTCTGGTTGGTCTGGCTGCGGTGGCTCTGCTGTCCGGGGCGTATTTCACGGGGGCGGTGCTGGTGCTCATGGCTGGCAAAGCGGTGGTTTCATGGGCGCTGGCCACGGAAGGGGGTGCACGGTGAATTTAACGGCACGTACGCGGTTTGCTCTGCCGCGATGTACGCATAAGGGGGGATGAATCACGAGACGGCTGTGGGTGGGAGGCAAATGTGACTGCCGGCCAGCGGTGGAATCCCGCTGGCCCCCCGAAATGGGGAAGGCTTGGAGAACCGGGCAAATGCCAGGCGCACACTCGGGCCAGAAGAGCCGCTCACAGCCGTCTCGTGATTTATCCCGACTTGGGGTGGTGGCGTTGCCAACGACTAAGTGCCCTTGCAGGGGGCAGCCACCCCTTTTGAACACGTGGCACAAGGTGGTGATGGGCGCCACGGCGTCCGTCCCACCTGTGGCCACAACTCCCAAAGGAATGCCATGACCATCGTGAAGCTACAGACGGCGGCTCGGGTGACGGGTGCCAAGATTGTGTGCGAATCGTCGGGGCGGTTCTCCACGTACCAGGTGGAGGCGCCGGCCGGCATGGTCTGGATTGATGGCTTTGTCCACGCGCTTAGGGTGGAGTGGCGCATCGGGGAGCCGGGGTATCGGAAGGAAGCAATAACGGACGCGCTGGACCGCATGGCGGTCGGGCTCACGGCGTGCCCGTATGGTGACCAGTGTGATTATTGCCACCCGGAGCCGGTGGCGTGAAACAGGAGTAGGACGAAATGAAAGAGGCAAGTCAACTGGCGGTTGTGCTCGTGGTTCTTCTTGGCCTTCTTTGGGTGGCGATGCCCATTCTTGTGCTTCGGGTCGTGTTGGAAATCCGCAAGACCAATCGGACGCTGGCCACGGTGGTCAAGTGGCTCGAATTTTGGGAGCGGGAACGGCGCCGGGCTCGCGGGGAAATTTCCGAAAAAAATCCGAAAAAATTCGTCAAAAGCCGTTGACACCTGCGGCAAGGTATGTATCATTGAAGGTGTGGTGAATGTTAAACAAATCGTAAAACTGGAGAACGCGATGAACGCACGAACGACTGAAAAACTGGGCCGCCGCGAAATCACGAAATTCGACATGGACGGCGGGCGCGTCTTTGTTGGCATCAAGGTCAACGGTCGGATTTCTCACCGCAACTCATTTGCGTTTCCGACTGACGTGGCGGCTGACGAATACATTGGCCAGATCCGGGAACAGGAGGCCAAGAAGAACGGGGAACAGGCGGCGAAACGGGGCCGGCTGGCCGAACTGAAGGCCGCTTGGGTCAACCCGTACAAAGTCGGTGACCTGCTCAACTATTCGTGGGGTTACGACCAGACCAACCAGGAATTTGCCCAGATCGTGGCCGTGGGCGCCCGGTCGGTGACCATCCGCGAAATCTCGCGCCACTCCATCCGGGCGACGGGCTCCATGTCCGACGTGGTGGCTCCGGTGAAAGACCACTTCACCGGCGAGCCTGTTGTGAAGGTCATCACGTTCTCGGTCTACCGTGACGAACTGTACGCTCGCATCCCGGCTCCGCACGGCTCGTGGTCGCCGGTCGGGGACCGCGAATCCTTCCATCGTTCCTGGTATTGCTAATCGACACTCAACGGAGCCGTGACAAAAATTTGTCACGGCTCCCCAACTCGGGGAGAACGACCGTGGCTTCACGCAAAGCCGCAACGAAAGAAACGAAACGCGATAGGCTGGTGGCTCTGGTGCGGGAGCACCCCGGCTTGAATTCGCACGAACTGGCCTGCTTTGGCTGGCGTTCGCAACGCCACGGCAGTCTGCGAGACGCGATGCTTGACAGCGCGATCGAGTGGCGGGATGGCTGGTACGTGGTGGAAGGGGGTGCCCAAAGACGTGCGTAGGTTGATGTCGATGGTTCGACGCTTGAAAAAAGGAGGGCATGATGCTTGTGCTGACACGGAGGCTTGGTGAGTCCATTCTGATCGGGGACAACATCCGAATAGTTGTGGTTGAAGTGCAGCGGGGGCGTGTTCGTATTGGGATCGAGGCGCCGCAGGACGTGGTAATCCGCAGAGAGGAACTGCCGCCCTTGACGGTGGCCAAAGAGCCCGTGGAACCGAAGACATGAGGGCCCAGACTGCACAACACCGATTCTTGACCCGCCAGCGTGTGCCAGGATTGCTTTGGCCGCACGATTTCCCGAAATTGGCCAATTGCATCAAGGAAACTGATCCGGCGAACTGGACGCTTGCCTTGTGTGCCTGGACGGTTCGGGACGTGCGGATCGGGCGGCGGTTTCTCCGGTTTTGGCGGCGGCGTCAATCCGGGGCGGTCAACTATTCCGCGGCCGACTTCTTCCACACGCCGGCCGGGTTGACGCTGTTGCTCGCGTTGTCTCTCCGGGGCACCCGACCACAAGTCGGCTTGTACCGGCATAAGTTTCCTTGTGTCTGCCGGCTTTCGGACGGGGAGGCTCACCGACTGTACTGGGCGCTGTGCAAATGTTTGCCCGGTCCGGTGCCGTTGCCGGCGCCGAAAGGCCGGCTATCCGTCGCTTTCCCTTTGGGAGCATTCTGGAAATGATGTCTACCGACCGACTGAACGAATTGCGTGCTCAACTCTATGGCTCGCGGCCGGAGATTGACGAACTTCTTAACGAAGTGGACCGGGCTCGCGGGGAGGAGCGGCGCTTGATGGTTGGATGGCAACAGACCGGCAAGGCGATTCACCAGGCCATTGCCAACGAAAACGCGGCCTGCGCTCGCGTGGCCAGCAGGCGACAATGCAAGAGGGGGTGCGGCGAACGAATCGCGGCCGATATTGTCGGCCGACGAATACATGAGTTTTTTGGGTCTTGATGAACTGGCCAAAGAGATACGCGAGGCGGCCGATCTGCTGGACGGGTTGCCAGAGGGCCGACGAATACATGAGTTTTTTGGGTCTTGATGAACTGGCCAAAGAGATACGCGAGGCGGCCGATCTGCTGGACGGGTTGCCAGAGGGGCAGCAACTTACCGGGGACCAGCTTTCAACGGTGGAAGATGTCCGGCAGGCGGCATTGCGTCTGGCCGACAGAGCGGAGGCCGTGCTTGAGGAATTCGACAAATGACGGCTGCCGAAATCGTTGACGCTCTGGTTGCTGCCGGTCACAAGTGGCCGGGCGGTCGGAACAATGCAGAAATTCACCGCACGCGGGCCGGGTGGCATCAGCGGGCGGCTGGCGCATGGTCATGGTTCTTGTGGCCGAAGAAAACGGACTACGCACCGTATCCCGCTGTGGGCGGCTATTCGTCGGCCGCGCGGCTACGCAAGAGCTGGACCACGGTGGAAGTGGAAAAGATCGGAACGTGGACGCAACTCGTACTTGAACCAAAGGAGAATTACCCATGACCGGACCGCAGGTACTCGCCATCACGCATCACTGTCGCTTGGCGTTTGAAACGGCGCACCCGCGCTTCGCGTATCTCGTGGCCGGTGGTCGTGCTTCGATTGTGTTGACCTGTAATACCGGGTGGCGGACGGCACGGGCTCGACGCGTTGGCGGCTGCCTTCCACGGGCAAATCGTTGTCTTCGGCGGCGACAAGGACGGACTACCGACCAGCGTGGAATCGTGGGACGAAGTGAATAAGCTGATCGATGCTGAGCATGCACGTCCGTGAGCCGTGACAAATTTTTGTCACGGCTCTACCCATCAACGTACTTCCATGCGACCTATCCGACCGAAAGGAAGTCCACGTGCCGCCGAAGTGCTGGCACGCATGGCGGCGGGGATCGTGCAGCCGCGTCCCGAGCAGCTGGCCGGCGAAACGGCGGAAGCCGAACGGCAGCTGTACACGTTTCTGCAACAGGCGTGGCACGTCATTGAACCAACCACGCCCTACGTTGACGGCTGGCATATCGGGTGCGTCTGCGAGCACTTGCAGGCCGTCACGGAACTGGAAATTCGCAATCTGATAATTTCTCTCCCGCCGCGTCACTGCAAAAGCATTCTGTCCGGGCAGGTGTGGATGCCGTGGGTCTGGCTCCGCGATCCCGGCAGCCGGTGGCTGTTCCAATCCTACGGCGAAAATCTGGTGTTCCGTGACGCCGACAAGTCGCGGTCGATTATCCAGTCTCCGTGGTATACCGTCCGCTGGGGCCACGTCTTCCATCTGCGCCGGGATCTTGGGTCGCTCGGCAAATTCTCCAATGACCGCCACGGCTACCGAATCTCAACGACCATCGGCGGCAAGGCCGGCGGTGAAGGCGGGGACTATCTTTGTTTCCCGGCGGGCGTTCGTGTGCCAACAGCGGCTGGATCGCAGCCGATTGAAAGAATCGAGACGGGATGGCCTGTGGTGTCCTTCAGCCATCATGCTGGCCGGCTGGTTCTGCGCCGCGTTGTGCGAGTATACGTTTCGCACGGATGCCGCAGCATCGTCGTGATTCTTGGCCGTGGCGTTCTCCCGTGTACGCCCAATCATCCGGTTTACGTGGTCGGAGTCGGCTACGTTCCAGCAAGCGAATTGAAACCAGGTGATAGGATAATCCGCCATGCTCAAGCCGTGCACGATTTGTGGAACGATGGTAAGTCGCTGTGCGGCTCACATGAAACGAAGTCCTCGTGTCTTTTGCAGCCACGCCTGCCACGGCAAGTGGCAGACTGGTCGGCGGAATCATCAATGGAAAGGCGGCACGGTCATGCGGACGTGCTACGGGTGTCAGAGGCGCTTTGCGGTCAAGCAATGCGAGATTGGTCGGCGGTCGGCGATGTGGTGTTCTCGCGACTGTGCCGCCAAAGCGAAGACTGGCCGGCGACGGTCTTTGCTCGTTTGGAAAAAATGCGAACAGTGTCCGACCATGTTGCTGCTGACGCCGGGGAGAGCGCGTCTGAAGCGTTTTTGTTCGCGGCAGTGCCAGGGGCTTTTTCACCGCGTCTATCTCCGTGGTGCCAGGAACCCGCGCTACGTTCACGGAGAAGGAGCCGAAGAACATCCGGCGGACTTCAGGAAGATTCGGCCGACGATTTTGAGGCGCGACCAGCGGCGGTGCCGGGTGTGCACTTGCCGAGAAATGCTACAGCTTCATCATCTCGACCAAGACAAATCCAACAACGAGCAAACAAATCTGATTGCTTTATGTTCTCCGTGCCATCGGCGGACGCATGGGCGGGGAACTGCGGTCTGGAGACGGATACTGTTTTGGCTGTTGAAAACCGAAGTGGCCCAGCTGGAGAAAAATTCTTCAATCTCGCGGTCGAAGGCGAAAACAATTATTTCGCGGAAGGGGTGCTCGTTCACAACTGCTGGGACGACCCGCTGAAGCCGTCCGACGCCATGAGCGAAGCCAAGCGAGGCCACGTCAATTCCACCTGGACCAACACGGCCATCTTTCGTGGCAACAATCCGAAGACCTTCCGCAAAGTCATCATCCACCACCGGCTCCACTCTCGCGACTTGACCGGCTACCTGTTGGCTGAGCGACACAACTACGAGCATCTTTGTCTGGCGGCGGAACACGAGCCTGCCCGGATGCTGCCCCCGGCGTGGCTGTCCGAGCCGGACGTGGACGAAAAGGCAACCAAAATCCGGGACGCGATCAAGCCGACCACGTTGCAGATCCGCCGGCCCGAATTGCTCGACAAGCGCACGCAACACGGTGATCTGTTATGGCCAGAACGCTTTGACGAAGCGTCAATCGAGGAGTTGAAGGCGGAAGCTGAAACGTCGTGGGCAGGCCAGGGGCAACAGCGACCGGCTCCCCAACAAGGAAGCATTTTCAATTCATCCTACTTCCGGCACTTCCGAATCGAGGAAATGGAACGCGGGCTCGCGGCCGTGCTCGGCACTGACGACAACCCGGACGCGCCGGCGCCGCGAATCGTGCTGGCCACGTGTCGCTGGTTTCAAACGGCAGACACGTCGCTGGGGGAAGATCCGCGCTCCGCATACACGGCGGTGTCTACGTTCGCATGGAGCCGGGCCACGGGGGACTTGCTCATATGGGACATTTGGCGGATGCGACTGGAGGCGCCCGAACAGTTTGACGCACTGATGGAACTGCGGAATGGGCGGCCGACTTTCGACTTGCGGTCCCGCGTCTGGACGGTCCGGGGGCTCGAGCGGCCGTGGCCGTGCCCCATTATGTTTCAGGCGGTCGAAAAGGCATCGACCGGGCAGGGAATCATTCAGCTTGGCCGGCGCGATTCCAAGCCGTTCGTGGAGTTGAATCCCGGAGGCGAAAACAAGATCCAGCGCGCCGCGGCCGTGGCGACGTTGTACCGGAACGGCAAGGTATGGCATCGGGCCGGCGGCGGATGGGTGCCCGACTGTGAGGACGAACTACTGACCTTCCCACGGGGTGCCTTCAAGGATCAGGTAGATACCATCGCGTGGGCGGGACGGCTCGCGGTGATGGATCAGATTCTCAACGCGGACATCCCGGAAAATTTGGTCATCTACCCCGATGACAAGCGCATCAAGGATCGGCGGGCGCAACCGCTGCCGGGGGACCATGACCCGGTGGAGCGCATCAATATAGCCGGCATGGAAATCGACTTCGACGACCGACCTGAAGGATGGCGGTGAAAATCCCGAAATACCCATTGACACCTGCGCCAGCGTATGTATCATAAAGACGTGGTTGTTAAACAACTCGTAAAACGGGAGAACGACAATGGGTAGAACGATGACGCCGGCTTACCGGGTGGAATGCACTGCAACTGGCTACGGGCTGACGCCGATGGCGTGGCACGTGGCACCGCGTGGCCAGATGGTCGGTGCTGGCTACGGCAAACCGACCACGGCGAATCTTGAAAAATTCGTCGCGGATCTGAACGCCAGCTTTCAACCGGGCGGCGTCAACCCGCTTCCCGGCTGTCGTGTCGTGACGGCTCGCATTGTCCGGCAGAGTGATGGTCAGGTAATGGCCCGCTACCCGACTCCGGCGGCGCCCGACCGGCTACAAATTCTGGTCAACGGCGAGTGGGCGAACGTGAAAAGTGGAATCTTTCGGTCGTGGTGCGGCAAGCGTCGCAAGAACGGTCTGCCCTACATCGGGCCGGTCTACGTGTTCGGAACCGACACCGTTGCTTGGGAGTCGTGACAAAAACTTGTCACGGCTCCTGAAGGTGGGGAACGATGACCAGCGAAGAAATCTGCGAGGCTCTGGTGCGTCACGTGGAAGTGACCGGCTCCGAGTGTTTCGAGAAGTGTTTCGTCAAGAACGGTCGGACCGTGTGCGCCGTCTACTGCATTGTCGGCAAGAACGCGGAGCCGTTCAAAGACGCGGTGCAGGCGTGGCTGAACGAGAACGGATTCAAGCTTGAAACACAGAAGACCCATGACAAAGAAACCGACCTGTTTCGAGATTGACAGCGACGGCATCTTGCTTGGCGTCCCGGTGTGGTCCGAAAAGCCGGGTGCCAAGAATTGGGCGGCTGTCATCGTGGTTGATGAAAACGCTTTCGGTGGACTTGGCCGGGCGTGGCTCACGAAACCGATAGGCGGCGGCTTTTACGAAGTGCCCGATGAACTGGCGCCCGGGGATGCGTTAGAATTCGCGGGCGATGAACCGGCTGACGACGAACGACCGGCCCGGAGTCGCGCCACGGCCCGCCGGCGGGAGTGGTCTGCCGGCAAGCGGAACCGCTGGTACGGCTTTGTGGTGAAGGTCACGCCGACCGAACTGACGCTCATGCCATGCACGTCCGGGCCGGCTGCGTGTCGCAAGGGGTTGCTGTACCGGGAACGACAGCTGGCCGGCAACGTGGCACTGTCTGCCGATTACGAGGCGGCGTTGAAACTGGCCGGCCAACTGGTGCCCGGCGAGTTGCGGCGGCTGGTGGCGGAACTACAATTGCGGCTCGGGGAAATGCCGGGCATCATTGGCTTGCCGTCTGTGCAGTTCAACGCGGAAGGCGGCTTTGAAGACAGCGAACCTGACCGGACTGGCTCTGGATGGGAGGAGCGGGAACCGCCACGGCGATTGATGGACCCGCCGGCTGGATATAACCGAAGATGACCTGCGATCAATACCGAATGATCCGAAGCCGGATGCCGTGGGAGTCCACGCGGGCCGAACGTGCGGCGGCGTTCAACCATGTCTTGCAGTGTGTCCGGTGCGAGTATTGGGAGTCAAACGAGCGGCCGCCGATGCAACCGTATACCGTGCGGCAAAAACATCGGATCGACAAGATCCTACGTGCCGACGAAGCTGACAGAGAGGCATTCGGCTTTTTCCCGCCTGACCTACGGCCTATGCGATGGTGATGACGACGTGCCTGACCGCAGACTGCAACCGCCGATCATTCTGGACCGCTTCAAGCTGGTCTATGTGCCCATTGCCGGCTGTGGGTCCACGGCCGTCAAGCTGGCCTTGCACCGCGCGCTCGGCCGCCCGGACCCGGAGCCAGTGGAGCGCGTTCACCGTTTCCCGTGGCCGGCATCGGACCACGGGAGCAACGGCGACGGCGTGCGGCTGGCCTGCCGTTCATTCGGCTTCCGCGGGCTCGCGTTCGTCCGTGACCCGTGGGCTCGACTTCATTGGGCGTGGGAGACGCTATTCGTCAAGGAACGATTCGGCTTGCTCCGTGACCATCACGACCATCTGCGGGTAGACATGGACTTCCGCACGTTCGTCCGGCAGCTGGTCTACATCGACGTGACCACGGCGGCCGAACCGTTGCGCCGGCAAGTGGACATTCTGCGACTGTATGACCGCGTGAGCGTTTTCCGACTGGAGGGCGCCGCGTCTGTGTGGCGGGGGTTGCAAGTCAGCTTGACTATGCTGCCGGCGTTGCCAGGCGTGGCGTCGGACCCGCGACTGCGCAAGCGTCACTATGATCGGGAACTGACTTTTATAGTCGGACGGCTCTACGAAGCTGACGTGGACACCTATGGGTGTCATTTCTGAGTGTCCGTCCACTTGCTTGCATCCGCTGGCGCCGGTACGCTTACCGGGGAATGGAGCCATGACAAATTTCTGTCACGGCTCGCCCTTCACCCCCGGTGACGTGTGGCACTGGCTCTGCGAATCTTTCGGACGGTTGAAGCACCACCGCCAGCACCCCCGGAACAGTTGGAGTCACCGCGGCCGCCGAAGCTTGGCCGCATGCGCTGGTTTCTCTACCGGCTGTATCGAGCCGTATGGCCCGATGCTCGCGGTCGGTCGGAGTACGAGATGTATTTGGAGGGCCAGAACGTCCGGCTGCAAAACACGGTCAACGCTCGGGACCGGGACGTATGGCTGTTGCGAGTGGACATCGCCCAGCTGCAACAGCAACTCGCGGCGGCAAAGATGGGCGAGCAATCGATGGTCGAAATCCATCGGCGCATGCGCCTGGAAGTCCAGGCGGACCGGGCGGCGGCTGCCCAAAAGATCGGGCGTTATCTGTCCAACCAGGAACGGGTGCCCGGCTCGGGACCAAACGTCAATGATCTATGATTGGATGCTTGACTCTGATCCGCCGCCGACGTGCCGCATCTATGACCAGAACGGCTACGAGTTGGAAGTGATGCGGCTCGACACGGACAAGGGTGAGGCGTTGGTGGTCAAACACGATTCAAAAGGCCGTGCGTACATGCAGGGTGGGAGCATTGCAACCGAGTGGCGGCATGGCGTCTTTCAACTCGAATGGAACGACCCGGCGTTGCACTTGGACTGGCTGGCGCGCCGGCGGTCTGGAATCTTGTTGGTACGGGGGTGACCAATGGGCAAAGGATGCGGCTTTCGCGCTCTGGTCGATATGGCACAAGCGTGCGGCTTTGGCCCGGTGCCATCGGCTGCCGTCCATGCGCTCGTGACCGTCATGGAAGGCAACGTGCGCTATCGGTATGACGGCATCGACCCAACGCCGACCACGGGATACCTACTGGAAGATGGCCAGGAATTTCTGTTCGGCCCGGACAATCTCCACAAGTTGCGCTTTATCGAGTGCTCGCCCGGCGTCCATATGGACGTTCTTTTCTTCGAGTCCGAAGAGTGCCGGGCCAATGCTAAGGCCGCGGCCACCGCACAGACTGCGGAAAAACCAGCGTAAAACCGAGTCGTGACAAATTTTTGTCACGGCTCCCGGAGTGGACCCCCATGGCGCTCGACATTGCCTTGCGTGACACGGAAGCGTCCGATTGGTCCATGATTTATCGCGCCGCGGGACCAATGAACGGCGACGGCGGGGGAGGCGTTGCTACCCCGTGGGGTGTGGGCGATGTTGGCCAGCAAGCGCTCAACACGGCGCTGGGGCAGCAACAGCAAACCTTGGCCGGTCGGGAGGAGCAACTTCGCCATTACATCGGCTGGTGTTATGCGTGCATCCGTGTGATTGGGCAGGCGATCGCGCGGCAAAAGATCATGCTGGCCATGCTGCGGGGCACGCCACCGCGTGGAAAACGCTGGCTCCGGCAACCATTTGAATGGCAACTGCCGCGCGCCTTGAAGTCGCAACAAGAAAACATGGACGTGTTGGTTGCGCACCCGCTTCTGGACACGCTGACCTATCCCAATGAGTTGATGCCGGATTGGGTGTTGAAGTTTGTGACCGTGGCGCATCTGGAAATGTGCGGTGTTTCCTACTGGTGGATGGTGCCCACTCCGCAATCGCCGGCCGGGTGGACCATCTGGCCCTTGCCGCCTAATTGGGTGACGCCGAAGTACGAGAACGGGCAGCTTTTCTCCGCGTGGGAAATCCGACCGGGGAACGCCACGCAACCCGTGACGGTTCCCGGCTGGCAAATCGCGCGGATCTATTACCCGGACCCGTCCAATCCGCTTTCCGCCACGGGGACGCTGCAACCGCTGGCCCGGTCCATCGTGGTCGATGAAGCCATGCGCGAGGCGCAACGGCGGTCCTTCAAAAACGGACTCAACCCCGCGCTGGCCATCACGGTCGGCAAGACGGTTGGACCGGACGGCAAGGAAGGGCCCAGAATCGAACTGACGCAGGATCAACGGGCGCAACTCGTGACCCGGCTTCGGGCGTTGTATCGCGGCTTGATGAATTGGGATGAGCCGGTCATTCTGGACCGCTTCATCGAAAAGATCGATCCGATCAGCCGGTCCGTGCGGGACATGGACTTCCCGAAAGGGCGGCTCATTTCCAAAGAGGAAATTTGCCAGGGCTTCGGCGTCAATCCGATCATCATGGGGCAAGTCGAGGGCGCCAACCGGGCACAGTCGGCGGCTGCCGAAGACCACTTCCTTAACTGGACCGTCAACCCGAAATCGGAGTTGCTGTCCCAATTTCTCACGATGTTCGTGGCGCCGGTGTTCGCACGCAAGGGCGAGCGGTTGTTGTGTTACCTGGAACCGTCCACGGCTTACGATCCCGATGAGGAGCGGTCCAAGAACGACCAGTTGATGAAGTATGGCGCCATGACGTTGAACGATCTGCGCGCCGAGTATCACAAGCCGCCGAAGCCGGGCGGCAACATCGCTTTGATTTCCAACACGCTGGTGCCGTTCGATCTGGACGGTGGCGGCTACGTGGAACCGACACCACCTGCCGGTGGCGGCGGGGCAGCCGGTGGTGGAAAACCGCCGCCTGCCGGTGGTGGATCTGCCGCGGAGCCGACCGCCCCAACCCCAACGGAAGGAGGAGGCGGCGGGAAGTTGATTCCCGTCCGGCCCTTTCCTTTGGCAGTACGGTAAGAGCCTTTCCCACGCTGAAAAAATCTCGCAATGGCTCAAGGCGCACGGACGCGGGGAGCAAGAGTTGGCCAAGGTCATTGCGCCAATACTCCGGGCGGCCGTGCTGCGCGTGCAAGAGGAAATCGGCAAGGGGCACCATGTGCACGAGGCCGTCCAGCGGGCCATGCCACGCGGGACGTGGGAAGCCAACTTCAAGAAAAAAATCCGCCCGGTTCTGTACGCACTGGCACTGGCCGGGGCACAACACGAATGGAACCTTTGGGCGCCGCGGCATCGGTTCCAAGTCGTGCGCTGGTTGAAAGCACCGCCGGACCCGCTGACCCATCGCATCGACATGCCGCCGGACATCGTGCAGGCGGTGGAGGAAATCGCTGACGGGTTATTGGAGAAACCCTATTGGCAAGACATGGCGGACTCGATCCGCGAAAAGATCATCGAAACCGTCAACGAAGGCGTGCAGGAGGGATTGTCCGGTAGAGAAGTGGCGGACAAGTTGGAAGACGTGATGGGGGAGGATGGCACTAGGGCGCGGGCCATGAATACGGCTCGCACGGAATGCTTAACGGCTGATTCAGTGGTCAATGCGGCGAACGTGACGGCGGTTTACCGGCGATGGTACGAGGGGCCGATGGTTCAGCTTGTCACCGAACACGGCCGCAAGCTGACCGGAACCCCGAACCACCCAATGCTGACGCCGGACGGCTGGCGTGGTCTTGGCGATTTGCAAGAGAGCGATTATCTGCTTGGCCACGGCCGTGGCGCGGAGTTGTCGCGTACGGCGGGACACGAGAACGTAGACGAACCACCAGCCACGCTTGGTGAGATATTTGATTCGCTTGCGGCAGTATGGGTCTCTTGTCGGGAACGAACTGGACAACCAGATTTCCACGGCGACGGGCGGGACGGCTATGTCGATGTTTTTAGAACCGACCGGGTGTTGCAATACGGCCGGCTGACCAAGCCGAACGAGCGCACGCTGCACGGACTTCTCTCCGAATCCGACGCGAGGCGTCTTGCCCGCTTTTGTGACCGCACACCGTTCGCT
>Ga0318512_10000127_pt1 | contig 15409 bp, 14 predicted proteins | sample GRESIP171b2f19_FD_203682 | JGI IMG/M metagenome (GOLD analysis project Ga0318512, IMG submission 203682) | Tropical soil microbial communities from Luquillo Experimental Forest, Puerto Rico - GRE.SIPMG.171b2f19 | ecosystem: Environmental > Terrestrial > Soil > Tropical forest > Bulk soil...
TCCGTAGCGCGCGCCGGGCGTCCAGGAGCTGGTGGTACAGGACATCCCCGAGGGCCCAGCCGGCGCAGCGGCTCGGCCGCATCAGGTCCGCGTCGCTGAGCCCGTCGGCGACCGTGCTGACGTTCTGGTACACGGCCTGCAGCGCGGATTCGACCTCGGCGCGGCCCAGTTCCCTCACGAGGGGCATTCTGCCAGCCCGACCTCGCGACCCAGGTTCTCGGCATCGCGGTGCTGGCCGCGACCGGCCTGGCCATCGGCTGGCGGATGCAGAACGGCCTCGGCGACGCGCTGCTCGCGTTCGGCCTGTCGCTGCTGTTCGCGTTCGCGATGACCTGGGCCGGCGCCTGCGCGGGCATGCTGCTGCGCAGCCCCGAGGCCGCGCAGGCCATGGGGTTCGTGCTGTTCCTGCCGCTGGCGTTCGTGTCCAACGCGTTCGTGCCGACCCAGGGCATGCCCGCCTGGCTGCGCGACTTCGCCAACTGGAACCCGATGAGCGCGATCGCCGGGGCGTGCCGGAACCTGTTCGACGGCAGCGTCCCGATGGACACCACGGCCTGGCCGATGCTGCACCCCGAGCTGGCCGTGATCCGCTGGTCGGCCGGGCTGATCGCCGTGTTCGCCCCCACCGCCGTCTGGCTGTACCGGCGCAAGGTCCTGCGCTGACCGCTGGGGCCCGATCCGAAGCTTTGTGTCCGTGGCTGGCTGTTCCCACGGCCAGTTACGGACACTTTTCGCCCGGAGCGCCGGGTGCTAGCGGGAGATCGGGGCGACCGTGGCGTTCGCGGCCCGGACCAGGTCTCCGGGGGCCAGCTCGATCTCCAGCCCGCGCCGCCCGCCGCTGCAGAACACGGTCGGGAACTCCAGCGCCGACGAGTCGACCACCACGCGCAGCCGCCGGCGCTGCCCGAGCGGCGAGATCCCGCCGGTCACGTAGCCGGTGGCGCGCTCGGCGGCGGCCGGATCGGCCATCGCCGCCTTCTTGCCGCCGACCGCCGCGGCCAGCGCCTTGAGGTCAAGCTGCGCCGCGACCGGCACCACGCCCACCGCCAGCGTGCCGTCCACGTCGGCCACCAGGGTCTTGAACACCCGCCCGGACTCCACGCCCATGGCCTGCGCCGCCTCCAGGCCGTAGGAGCCGCGGCGGGGGTCATGGTCGTAGGCGTGCACCGTGAACGGGATGCCCTGCCTGGTCAGCAGCGCGGTCGCCGCCGTGCCTTGTCCTGCCACGCTAGGCCAGCCTAGTCAGGTCCCGCTGCAGGAGCACGGTGTCGATCAAGCGGCCGTGCTTGCGGCCCACGCCGACCAGCCGGCCCGCGTGGGTGAAGCCGAACGAGCGGTGCAGGGCAATCGACGCCTCGCTGTCCGCGCCGGCGTCGGCGATGACCGCGACGACCTGGCGTAGCCCTGCGTCCGCGCACCGGGTCAGCAGCTCGCCGAGCAGCCTGCGGCCCAGGCCCTGGCCGGTGCGGCCGGCGGCGAGGTAGACCGAGTCCTCGACCGTGTGCCGGTAGGCCGGCTGGCGGCGCCACGGGCCGGCGTAGGCGTACCCGGCCACCTCCCGGCCGGCCCTGGCCACCAGGAACGGCAGGCCCAGGCCGGCCAGCTCGTCCAGCTGCCGGTGCCAGCCGGCGACCGTGGGCGGGGTCTCTTCAAAGGTGACCGTGGTGTTCCACACGTAATGCGCGAAGATGTCGGCCACTCGCTCCAGGTCGGCGGGCGTGGCCGGGCCGATCGCCAGGTCCACGGTTACCCGGGCCCGTCACCGGCATCGGCGCGCCACCGCCGGTACAGGTCGATGAACTCGTCCTGCACCGGGCCGGGCAGGTCGTCCGCGGTCAGGGTGCCGGTGAGCTCGATCGTCGCCCGCATCTGGGCCAGGTACTCGGTGCAGTGCGGGCAGCCCGCCAGGTGCGCCTCGAACCGGCGGCGGCCGGCGCGCGACAGCCTGCCCTCCAGGTAGTCGGTGACCAGCTCGACCGCCTGCTGGCACACGATCTTGTGGCGGGACCGGAACAGTTTCGGGAGCATGCCTCAGGCCCCCCCGAACTCGGTCTCGAGAGCCTGGCGTAGCCGGCTGCGGCCCCGGTGCAGCAGCACCCGCTGGTTGCCCTCGCTGATCTCCAGCACGCTGCACACCTCCTCGCTGCTCAGGCCCTCGATGTCGCGCAGCGTGACGACCTCCCGCTGGCGGTCCGGCAGGTCGTCGATCGCCGACCGGAGCCGCCCGGCCAGTTTCGCCGCGTCCAGCCGGCGGTCGGCCTCCTCGACCCAGCGCTCCGGCGGGGCGGCCCAGTGGCCGGTGCCGTCGAACCGCGACGGGTCCACCGCCGGTTCCGGGTCGCCGACCGGGACGCTGCGCCGTTCCCGTGCCCCGGTGGTCCGGGCCCGGTTCACCAGGATCCGCAGCAGCCAGGTCCGGAACGAGGAACGTCCCTCGAACCCGCCCAGCCCGCGCAGCACGCCCAGCCACGTGTCCTGGACGACTTCCTCGGCCACGGCCACGCTCGGGACGTAACCGCAGGCCAGGCGCAGCATGGCGGCGTGGTGACGCCGGACCAGGATGACGAAGGCCTGCTCGTCGCCCGCGCGCAGGCGGCCGAGCAGGTCCGCGTCCGGGTCCTGATCCACCGCAGTCAGCCTAGGTCCTCCTTCCTGACGGCCCGTTATGGATATGGGTGGTCACCGGCGGGGTGCGGACGTGCCCGCCCGCACCCCGCCGCGTGCCGTGGCCGCCCGGCTCAGGCCGCCACGATCCCCTCGCCGCCGGCGGCGCCGGCCACGGTCACGTGGCCGACCTCGGTGAGCGAGCCGCCCGGGCCGACGGCGAACTCGTCGACCACGCCGTTCCCGCCGGTCTGCACGTACAGGAACCGGCCGCCCGGCGTGGCCACGGCGTCCACGGTGCCCGGGTCGGTCGCGGTCTGGCCCAGCAGCGTGAGCGCGCCGCCGGGGCTGGAGGCGTAGCCGCTGATCGACGCGCTGCCGGCGTTGGAGGCGAACAGCAGGCCGCCGTCGGGCGCGACCCAGCAGGTGGCCGACTGCCCGGTGCCGACCGCGTCGAGCAGGGTCACCGTGCCATCCGGGCTGAGCGTGAACGTGGACAGGGCGTTGGTGCCCGCGTCCGCGATGACCAGGTGGCCGGCCGGGTCGAAGGTGATCGCGAACGGGACGGCGCCCGGCTCGGGGTTCACCGCCGGCTGGCGGGACAGGCGGCCGTCGGGCCGCACGCCGAACACGTCGATGTCGCTGCCGTTGGCCTTGGTGGTCACGATCAGGTGCGCGCCGCCCGGGGAGAACGCGACCTGGCCCGGGGTGTTGGTGAACTGCGGGGTCGCGGCCGGGTCCAGGCCGAGCGCCCGGGCCGATCCCGGGATCGGGACCAGCCGGCCGGACACGACGTAGTAGCCCTGGACCGAGCCGCCGTTCTCCGCGTTCAGGACGTAGACCAGGCCGCCGTGGACGGCGACGCTGACCGGGAACGTGCCGCCCGAGCCGACGACCTGCCGCAACCGCAGCCGGTCACCGCTGACCGCGAACACCGACACCGTGTTGCTGCCCGCGTTCACCGCGTAGAGCAGACCGCGGGCTGCGTCGTAGCCCAGGGCTCCCTGGGAGGCCAGGTGGTCGACCACGGACCCGGTGAGCTGCCCGCCGAGCCCGCCGGTGGGGTAGGTGCCGGCCAGGGTGAGCTGCCCGTCGCCGGCCCGGTCGTAGGCCACGACCTGGTTGCCCGCGGTGTTGTCGGTCTGCACGAAGACGGCACGGGCGGCGAACTGGCCCTGCGCCGCGGCGGCACTGGTGGTTGCGGCACCGGTGGTTGCGGCACCGGCCGGCGCGGCGCCGCCGGCCGCGGCGAGCATCGCGCCGGCGGCCACGGCGGCGCCGAGGCCCGCGGTTACCTTCGCCCGGGCGGAGCCGAGACGAGCCAGGACTTTCATGCGTTCTCCTCATCTGGACGGAGGGCCGTGCGCCCTTCAGTCCCGGCGGGAGCCCGCGCGTTACACCCGGCCGGTCAGGAAACCCGGGCCGCCGGCCCTTCCTACGGGCGGGCGGGAACCTGCTGCACGGACCAGCGGTTGCCGTCCGGGTCGGCGAAGAAGACGAACGACCCCCAGGGGAACTCCTGCACCTCGCTCACCTGCACGCCCCGCGCGGCCAGTTCCTCGCGGGCCTTGCCGATGTCGGGCACCACCAGCTGCAGGCCCGCCACCGAGCCGGGCGCCGGCGCGGAGTCCATGAGCCCCCGGCCGAGGGCGATCGAGCAGGCCGAGCCCGGGGGGGTCAGCTGCACGAAGCGGATCTCGTCGCTCACCGTGTGGTCGTGGTCGGCGTGGAACCCGGCCTGCTCGGTGTAAAAGGCCTTGGCCCGGTCGATGTCCGAGACGGGAACCGCCACCAGCTCGAGCTTCCAGTCCATCTGTTCCTCCGGCATCTCCAGAACGAAGCGATCTGTTCCATTGTAGCAGAACGGATTACTCCGTTCCAACTCGTTTCAGCGTCTCCCGGCGGGGATCGTGCCAGGTCAGCGGGCGAATGCTGATCCCGCGGGGGAGCGCGAGGATGACGCCCGGCAGGCTGGTCCGCATGCCAGCGCCCTTCATCCCGGGCCTGGAGCTGGCGGGCTTGTTCTTCGCCGAGGTGGTGCGCCCGCTGCTCGACGAGGCCTACCCACGGCTATCGTACGCGGCCGCCCTGCTGGGACCCGGCTCCGAGGTCCTCGGCTACGACACGGCGCGCTCCACCGATCACGACTGGGGCCCGCGCCTGCAGCTGTTCCTGTCGGCGGGCGACGCCGGCCGGCACGCCGCCGAGATCACCGCGATGCTCGCCGGCCGGCTCCCGCCGGCGTTCCGCGGCTACCCCACGGCGTTCCCCGTGACCAGGGAACCCGGCGGCGCGGCCCGGCACCGGGTCGAGGTCACCGGGCTGGGCGCGTGGCTCGCGGGCCGGCTCGGGTTCGACCCCCGGCCGCCGGTCACCGTGACGGACTGGCTGGCGACGCCCACGCAGCGGCTCGCCGAGGTCACCGGCGGACGGGTGTTCCACGACGGTCCCGGCGACCTCAGCGCGGCCCGCGCGCGCCTGTCCTGGTATCCGGACGACGTCTGGCGGTACGTGCTGGCCTGCCAGTGGCAGCGCATCAGCCAGGAGGAGCCCTTCCCCGGCCGCTGCGCCGAGGCCGGGGACGATCTGGGCTCGGCGGTCGTCACCGCCCGGCTCGCCCGCGACCTCATGCGGCTGTGCCTGCTGATGCGCCGGCGCTACCCGCCCTACAGCAAGTGGCTGGGCACCGCCTTCGCCCGGCTTCCCGAGGCCGCCGCGCTCGCGCCGTCGCTCACCGCGGCGGTCGCCGCCACCCGCTGGGCCGACCGCCAGCGGCACCTGGCCCGGGCCTGCGAGGCGGCCGCGGCCCGGCACAACGAGCTCGGCCTTACCCCGCCGCTGGACACCCGCACCCGCGGCTTCTACGACCGGCCCTACCAGGTCATCGACGCGGGCCGGTTCACCGAGGCGCTTTGGCAGGCCATCACCGGCCCGGTCCGGGACCTGCCCGTTACCGGTGCCGTCGACCAGTTCATCGACAGCACCGACGCACTGGGGAACGCCGGCCTGCTGCGCGCCGCGGCCGCCGCCGCCCAGCTCGCCGGCACCGGACCATGACCGGGCAGCGGCGCCCGGCCCCGGCCCGGGCGAGGACGAGCGCACGCGGCCGGTCCGGCCCAGCGCCGCGGCCGGTCCGGCCCAGCGAATTAGCAGTTCGGTTTTGTCCGGCTCCAACCGGACAGATCTGAACTGCTGATGCCGGTCCCCGTTGAACGGGTGCTCATGTGGCCGGCGTGGCGCGGGTTCCGGCCCGCGGGTTAGCGGACGCCCAGGCCGAGCAGGAGGCCGCCGGCCGCCACCGCGGGCGAGCTGGTGATGAAGATCGGGACCCCGTCCGCCGGCGCGGTGATCGTCTGCAGGGTCTGGGCGCCGTCGAGGGTGCTGATGGTCCCGATCACCTGCCCCTCGGTGACCGCGTCCCCGGGCTTGACCGTGGGCTCCCACCAGCCCGCGTCGGTGCCGGTCATCCACAGGAAGCGGTTGAGGACGGCCGGCGGGTCGCCGGCCCCGGCGTGCGGGCTGTCGGCCATGCCCAGCTGGGCGAGCACCCCGTCCAGCCCGCGGACGTGCCGCTGCACGGCCTCCGGCTGCACCAGGCCGCACTCCCCGGACTCGGCGGTGATGGCCGGGATCCCGGCCTCGGCCGCGGCCGAGCTGCTGGTCCCGCTGACCGGGCGCTCCGGGCCTGGTTCCTGGCGGATCACGTAGGGGAGCCGGTAGGCCATGGCCAGGTCGCGGGCGCCGGCCTCGGCCGGCCCGGCGTCGTAGAGCGCGAACGGCTCCAGCGCCTCGACCATTTCGCCGCAGTGCGCGTCGATATACGCGTCGGAACCGCTGATGAGCTGGGTGAACGCCGCGTAGGCCAGCCGGTCGGCCAGTGTGCCCGCGGGGTCGCCGGGGAAGCACCGGTTCAGGTTCTTGCCGTCGTCGGGAACCACGAACGGGGTGCGGGCCCGGAACGCCGGCAGGTTCAGCACCGGCACGGCGCGCACCCGGCCGCGCAGGTCGCGCGTTTCCAGGCTGCGGGTCCACCGGCGCACCCCGTCCATCGAGGCGTACTCGCAGCCGTGCACCCCGGCGATCACCGTGAGCAGCGGGCCGTCCTCGGCGCCGGTGATCTCGACCAGCGGGACGTCCAGGCCGGCCAGGTCGATGATCGTGCGGCGGGTCACTGTCGATGCCATGGTCAGTCTCCTGTTTCGGGCCGGGGTCGCGGTGGGCTACGTCGCTGGTGGCACGGTCGGCGGCACCGCCGGGGCCGCGGCCGGCCCGCGGTCGCGGCCGGGCCGCGCGATCACCAGCTCCGCGGCGGCGGCGGCGCGGAGCAGGGCCAGGTCCCGGCCGCGGCGGCCGGCCAGCTGAAGGCCGGCCGGCAGGCCGGCCGCGGGCACCGGAACCGAGATGGCCGGGTGGCCGGTCAGGTTGTAGGGCCCGGTGAAGCGACCCTCGGCGTTGTCGTCACCTAGGCCGAACGGCGGGTCCTGCTCGGGTGCCTGGTAGCCGACGGTCGGCCCGGCCAGGACGTCCACGCCCGCCAGGCTGGCCTCGATGGCGGCCGTCAGCTCCTCCCGCCGCCGCAGCGCGCGGGCGAACTGGTCGTCGCCGACCGACGCGCCGTAGGCGAGCAGCGCGCGGGTGCCCTCGGCGTACCGGCTCTGGTCCCGGCCGGCGTGCACCAGGTGGGCCTCCCGGGCCACGATCACGGCGAGCGTCTCCTCCCAGGCGGGGAGGTCGTCCAGCCAGGGCGCGGTCAGCTCCCGCACCGGCCAGCCCGCCTCGGCCAGGGCCGAGACCGCGCCGCTGACCGCGTCACGCACCTGCGGGGTCACCGACGGATCGGCCAGCTGCGCGGCCAGGACGCCGACCGTGAAGACCGCGGGCCCGGTCCCGCCCGGCCCCGGCGGCGGCCCGCCCGGCTCGTCCGCCCCGTCCGGCCCGCCCAGGGCGGCCAGGTCGGCGAGGTCCGCCGGGTCGACCCCGGAGGCCTCGTCGGCCAGGTCATCCGGCCCGGCCAGGTCGGCCGGGTGCGCCAGGCCGAGCAGGTCGGCCCGGCTGGCCAGGACGGCCAGCAGCTCCCGGGTCCCGGACACCGACGCGGTCAGGGTGCCGGCGTGGTCGCAGGTCGGCGAGAGCGGGAAGACCCCCTGCACCGGCACCAGCCCGTAGCTGGGCTTGAGCCCCACGACGCCGCAGTACGCGGCCGGGATCCGGATCGAGCCGCCGGTGTCGGTGCCGATGGCCAGGTCGCACACGCCCGCGGCGACCAGGGCCGCCGACCCGCCTGAGGACCCGCCGGAGGTGCGGGACGGGTCGCGCGGGTTGCGGGTGTCGCCGATCTGCGGGTTCGCGAAACCCGCCGCGTACTCCAGGCACTGCGCGGTGGCGAACACCTCGGCTCCGGCGGCCCGCAGCCGGGCGACCAGCTCCGCGTCGGCCGCGGCGGGCTGCGGGTCGCTGGCCGGGCTGCCGCAGCGGGTCGGCACCCCGGCCACGGCGATGATGTCCTTGACCGCCACCGGGCGCCCGGCCAGCGGGCCGTCCGGCGCGCGCGACGGCGCCCCGATCACGGTCACCACCGCGCCCAGCGGCCGGCCGAGCCGCTCGGCGCGCTCGTAGGCGGCCAGCAGGTCCAGGTTGGCCCGCTCGCACGTCCGCCGGCCCTGCTCGATCTCGGTGATCAGCTCGACCACCCGGGCCAGCATCGGCCCGGCCAGCCCGCCCAGGTGCGCGGGCACCTCGGTGGGGCGGCGGCGCACCATCAGGTCCCGGTAGATCCCGGAGTGGGTCTTGGCCGAGCGCCGGTTGAACCCGGCCAGCGGGCCCAGCGATCCGGGCAGGTCCGCGGGATCGAACCCGTCGAAGGCCATCACCGGGACCGGCGCCTGGTCCAGCACCTCGCGGGCCACCTCGACCAGCAGCGGGCCGTAGGCGGGGTCGGCCAGCCCGTCGGCGATCGACAGGTCGCTGACCGCGATCGCGGCCAGCATCGCCCCGTACGCCTCCTTGCCCCACAGGTAGCCCATGATGTGCTCGGCGGGCTTGGCGTCCGCGATGTCGGCGCACACCGCCCGGACCCGGGCCGAGATGCTGCCGTCGAGCTCGCCGATCAAGAACGTCTCCCGGCTGCCGCGCAGCACCACCCCGGGCCCGGTCACGTCCGCGCCGAAGTTGACGAACGCCTCCACCACCCGCCCCGGCCCGACCGCCTCCGCCAGCTGCCCGGCGTTCAGCCCGTTCTGCAGCGAGACGACGAACCCGTCCCCGCCCATCCGCCCGGCCAGCACGGCCGCGGCCGCCGCCGTGTGCTGCGACTTGACCGCGACCAGCACCGGCCCGTCCAGCCGCGGCGGCAGGTCGCCGGGCAGCACCGCGGGCAGCCTCACGGTGAAGTTCTCGACCGGCCCCTCGATCCGCAGCCCCCGGGCGTTGACGGCCGCGACCACGTCCGGATCGGCGTCGCAGGCCAGCACGTCGTGGCCGTCACGCACCAGCCCCGCGGCCACGGTGCCGCCGATCGCCCCGCAGCCCAGCACCACATAGCGCATGGCGCAGATCTCCCTATTTACAACGTGCCGCCCGGCCGTCTAGAACGTTAGCCAGGACAAAGGTTTGCTCACCCACTGTACGCGTGCGGACGATCAGTGACCATGACCCGGGGAGAACCAGCCATAACGCCTCTGATGATCGCGAGCGAGCGAGGTGAGGTCGGCCTGGCCGCGGGCATCGGCCTGCTCCGCGCCGGGGCCAGCGCGCTGGACGCGGTCGAGGCCGCGATCCGCGTGGTAGAAGCCGACGAGGACAACCACACGGTCGGCGTGGGCGGGCTGCCGAACCTGCTCGGCCAGGTGGAACTCGACGCCTCGATCATGGACGGGGCGACGCGGCAGGCGGGCGCGGTGGCGGCGGTCACCGGCTTCCCGTACCCGATCTCGATCGCGCGGGCCGTCTGCGAACGGCTGCCGCAGCACCTGCTGCTGGTCGGCGCGGGCGCGGAGCGCTTCGCCGACGAGGTCGGCATCGAGCGCGGGCCGACGCTGACCGACGAGGCGCGGCGGCGGTGGCGGGACGGACTGTCCGCCGCCGGGATCGAGTCCGCCGAGGCCAGGTTCGGCCCCGGCGAGCGCGCCTACCGCCAGCAGGTGATCGAGCGGCTGGCGTCCATGGGGGTGCCGGACGGCCCGTGGGACACGGTGAACGTGCTGGCCCTGGACGCCGCGGGCAACCTGGCGGCCGGCGTGAGCACCAGCGGGTACCCGTGGAAGTACCCGGGCCGGGTCAGCGACTCGGCGATCATCGGCGCGGGCAACTACTGCGACAACGCCGTCGGCGCCGCCGCCTGCACCGGCCGCGGCGAACTGGCGATCCGCGGCACCACGGCCCGGTCGGTGCTGCACGCGCTCGCGGCCGACGGCGATCCCGCGAAGGCCTGCGCCGGGGCGCTCGCGCAGACGCTGGATCTGCCCGACGAGTTCCGCTCGCCGCTGCAGGCCCTGTGCCTGACCCCGGACGGCCGTCACGGCGGTGCCTCGACCGTCCCCGGAGCCACCTACAGCGTGATGACCGCACAGGACACGACCTTCCGGATCGAGCAGCGGAGGCAGACATGAAGATCTTCCTGTCCAGCGACATGGAGGGCACCGCGGGCGTCGTCGACTGGGAGCAGTGCGTCGGCGACGGCCCGGAGGCGGCGGCCGGGCGCCGGCTGCTGCTCGACGAGGTCAACGCGGCTATCGAGGGGGCGCTGGCCGGCGGCGGCACCGAGATCGTGGTCAACGACTCGCACTCCACCATGCGCAACCTGCCGCCGGAGGCGCTGGCCGGGGAGGCGTCCTACATCTCCGGCAGCCATAAGCCGCTGTACATGATGCAGGGCCTGGACGGCAGCTTCGACGCGGTGCTGTTCGTGTCGTATCACGGCTCGGTGGGCGCGCCCGCCGGGCTGTCGCACACCTACAGCCCCCGGGTGGTCGTGGAGGCCAGGCTCGACGGCGTGGTGACCGGCGAGGCGGGAATCAACGCGCTGGTGGCCGCGCACTACGGGGTGCCCGTCGTGCTGGTGACGGGGGACCGGTGCGCCTGCGAGGAAACCGCCGCGCTGATCCCCGGCGTCCACGCGGCCGTGGTCAAGGAGCCGGTCAGCCGGCTGGCCGCGCACAGCCTGCACCCGTCCCGCGCCTGCGCGCTGATCCGGGAGGTGGCGCAGAAGGCGGTGGCCGGGGCGGCCGCGGCGCCGCCCCCGCCGCTGGCGGCGGCCACGCTCGAGGTCTCGGTGCGGACCACCGACATCGCCGAGGCGGCCAGCTGGGTCCGCGGCGTGGACCGGGCCGGCCCGCGCGAGTTGCGCATCCGCGGCCGTGATGCGCTGGAGACGTACCGTTGCTTCTGCGCCGCGATCCTGCTGACCCGGACGGTCGCGGAGATGGTATGAAAACCCGGCGCGCACTGCCCGGGGCGCGCCGCGGCGGTATCGTCACTAGTGCCGCAACTGCCGCGCCGCGCGGGGGCCGCGCCTGCGCCGCCTACGGTGCCACGGTGAGGAGGCGCTGATGGGCGTCGAGAGCTCCGGCGGCCCGGACGGGCACTCCAGCCGGACTACAGCGCGCCCCGCGGCACCGCGCCGGGTATCCCGCCTGGTCGACATCGCCGAGGCGGTCGGGGTGCACGTGTCGACCGTGTCCCGGGTGCTCAACGGCGACCCCGCGCAGTCCATCCGTCCCGAGATCTACGAGCGGATCCTCGACACGGCCCGCCAGCAGGGTTACCGGCCCAATGCGCTGGCCCGGGCGCTCAAGCGCCGCCGCACCGGGGCCTTCGCGTTCGTCGTCCCGCTACTGCGCAACCCGATCTGGGCCCGGCTGCAGCGGGGGGCGCTGCAGCGGGCCCGCGAGCGCGGCTACGTCGTCATGATCATGGAGGAGCCGACCGAGGATCCCCGGCCGCCCGGCGACTACTGCTACCTGGTCGAGGAGAGCCGCGCCGACGGCCTGCTGCTGGCCACCTCGCTGCGGGTGCCCGATCACGGCAGCGGGGTGAGCGGGCCCCCGCACGTGTACGTGAACCGCCGCGGGCCCGACCGCGGCAACGACGTGATCATGGACGAGCCCGGCGCGGTCCGGATGTTCCTGGACTACGCGGCGGGCCTCGGCCACCGCCGCTTCGCGCTGCTCGACGGGCCGGCCGAGGTGGACACCGTGTACCGCAGGGTCGGCGCGGCGCGCCGGGCCTGCGCGGCGCGGGGGCTCAGCCTGGCCGTCCGGCACGCCGCGCCGACCGAGGACGGCGGCTGGGACGCCACCACGCGGATGCTGCGCCGCGGGCCGCGGCCCACGGTCTGCGGCGTGGGCAGCCTCAACCAGGTGTTCGGCGTCATGGCGGCGCTGCGCGACGCGGGCGTCGACGTGCCGGGCGAGATGTCGGTGGTGAGCTTCGACGAAGACGAGTGCCTGGCCTACCTGGAGGTCCCGGTGACCAGCGTGAGCATGCCGCTGCCCGAGCTCGGCGTCGCGGCCGTGGACGCGCTGATCACCCGGGTCGAGGGAGCGTCCGCGGGCGACGTCGTCGTCCGTGAGCCGATGAAGCTGCTCAAGCGCGGGTCGGTCGCGCCGCCGCCGTGAGAACAGTCAGCCGCCGAGCACCGCGGGAAGCTCCGACCGGGCCAGGACCCCGAGCTTGGGTAGGCAGGTTGAACCAACCGAGAACTCCTTCCCTGCCAGCCCGGTGAAACTCACCTTCGCCGCGCTGGTCCAGCTGCTGCCGCAGGACCCGGCCGCTCCCGGTAAATGAGCAGGTCAGAGGGGGTATGCGCGTGGGTAAGGAGGGGCGGCCGGGGGCTAAGGCGGCCCGGGCCGGCAACATAAGGCAGTTGCCCGATGCGGTGGGCGGGGTCTTACGGCGAACCTCGACAGTGCCGGGTCAGGAAGGCCCGGACAAGAGGAGGACCGGATGTACCCGAACATGTTCCAGGCTCTGGGCGAGTCCCGGATCAGGGACTGGCACGAGCGAGCGGCCCGGGACCGGCTCATCAAGCAGGCTCGCCGGGCCCGGCGCGAGGCGGCGTCCGCTGCCCGGCTGCCGCGGCTGCGGCCGGGGTTCCGGCGGCCGGCGCGGGTGTCCGCGGCCCCGGCCGACGAGCAGGCCGCCGTCGCGGCCGACCGTCAGCCCGCGGGCTCACGGGCCGCATGAGATGAGCGGCACGGGCGGCGCGCAGGGCTGGGCCGCGGCACTGGGCGGCGGCTGGCCGCTGGTCGGTGCCGCGGCCTGGCATCCTGGGGTCATGGCCGCGCGCAGCACCAGCCCTGTGCTGGTCGGGCGCGGCGGCGAGCTGGCCGTGCTGGACGCCGCGCTCGCCCCGGCCCGCCGGGACGGCCGGTCGGTGGTCCTGGTCGGCGGCGAGGCAGGCGTGGGCAAGTCCCGGCTGGTGCGCGAGTTCGCGGCGGGCGCGCAGGCGGCGGGGGCCCGCGTGCTGGCCGGCGGCTGCGTGGAACTCGGCACCGACGGCCTGCCGTTCGCGCCGTTCACCGCGGTGCTGCGCGAGCTGGTCCGCGACCTGGGCGTCGACGGCGTGGCCGGGCTGCTGCCCGGCGTCACCCGCGACTTCGCCCGGCTGCTGCCGGAGTTCGGCGCCGCGGACAGCGACGCCGACGACATCGTGGCCCGGGCGCGGCTGTTCGAGCAGGTGCTCGGGCTGCTGGAGCGCTTGGCCGACGACCGGCCCGTTGTGCTGCTCATCGAGGACGCGCACTGGGCCGACCGCTCGACCAGGGACCTGCTGGCGTTCCTGGTCGGCCGGCAGCAGGTCCTGGACGGCGTCCTGATCATCGTGACGTACCGGTCCGACGAGCTGCACCGCACCCACCCGCTGCGCCCGCTGCTGGCCGAGCTCGGCCGGCTCAGCTGGGTGGAGCGGATGGACCTGCCCCGGCTGGACCGGCGGCACGCCGACGAACTGGTGGCCCGCATCCTCGGCCGCGAGCCCGAGCCGTCGCTGGCGGACCAGGTGTACCAGCGCGCCGAGGGCAACCCGCTGTTCGTTGAGGAGCTGCTGTGCGACTGTACGGGCGGCATCAACGCGGTGCTGCCCGAGTCCCTGCGCGACCTGCTGCTGATCGCGGTGCAGCGGCTGCCCGACGAGACCCAGGAGGTGCTCCGGGCGGCCAGCGCGGGCGGGCAGCGTAACGGGCACGCGCTGCTCATGGCGGTCACCGGGCTGCCCGACGACGCGCTGTCCCGCGCGCTGCGGCCCGCGGTGGAGGCCAACGTGCTGACCGCCGACGCCGACGGTTACGCGTTCCGGCACGGCCTGATCCGGGAGGCCGTCATGGACGACCTGCTGCCCGGCGACCACACCCGGCTGCACACCCGGTTCGCCGAGGCGCTGCAGGCCGACCCCGGGCTGGTCCCTCCCGGCCGGGCCGTGATCGAGCAGGCGCACCACTGGTACGCCGCGCACGACACCGTGGGGGCCATGGTCAGCAGCTGGCGCGCGGCCGCGGAGGCCGGCCGGGCGCTGGCACCCGCCGAGCAGCTGACCCTGCTGACCCGGGTGCTCGAGCTGTGGGACAAGGTGCGCGACGCCGAGCAGCGGATCGGCGCCAGCCACCTGAGCGTGCTCGAGCACGCCGCCACGGTCGCCAGGGCCGCCGGGGAGGATGAGCGCGGGGCGGCGTTCGCCTCCGCCGCGCTGGATGAAGTGGACCCGGCGGCCGAGCCAGTCCGCGCGGCCATGCTGCTGAAGACGCGGGCGCACCTGCGCAAGCACACCGACAAGGGCGCCCCGCGCGCGGACCTGGAGGCGGCGCTGGACCTGGTGCCGCCGGGCGTCGCGGACTCCGCGCGGGCCCAGGTGCTGCTCATCATGGTCAAGCACGCCTGGCCGCCGCGCGCGCCGCAGGCGTCCGCCGCCGTCGATGAGGCCCTGGGGCTGGCCCGGCAGGCCGGCGACGGCGCCACCGAGGCATCGGCGCTGATCGAGCAGGCGATGATCCAGGCCCGGGCCGGCGATGAGCCAGTCGCCCTGGAGACGCTCGGACTGGCGCGCGCGGTCGCCGGGCGGGCAGGCGCCTACGAGCCCCTGCTCCAGGCGGTGATCAACGAGTCCCACCTGCTGGAAGGGATGGGGGAGCACGAGCGGGCCGCGGAGGTGGCGCGGGCCGGGATCGCCAGCGCCGAGGGCTACGGCCTGGCCCGGTCGTCGGGAGCGTTCCTGGCCATCAACGTGGCCGAGCCGCTGGTCTCGCTCGGCCGTTGGGACGAGGCCACCGAGGTCATCGCGCATGCGCTGGCGCTGTCCCCGGAACGGCACATCAGGGCCGCGCTGCAACAGCTGGCGGGCGAGGTCGCGCTGCGGCGCGGCGACCTGCCCGGCGCCGCGGAATCGGCCGCGGCCGCGTGGACCGCGCTGGGCGCCCTGGGCGCGGGCGACTGCGGATCCGACGGCCCGTACTCCGGTCAGTACCGCATACCGCTGGTCCGGCTGAACCTTGAGCTGTCGCTGGCCGAAGGCAAGCCAGCCGACGCGCTGGCCGTCGCGGACACCGCCGGCCATCTCGACCTGGCCGATGACCCCCGGTACGCGTGGCCGCTGCTGGCCTCCGCCGCCCGCACGGTCACCAGCCTCGCGCGGGCCGGCCGCGGCGACGGCGCGCTGGCCGCGCGGGCCGCGGACCTGCTCGCCCGGCTGAACACGCTCGCCGGGCAGCTGTCGGTGCTCGGCCCGGTCCAGCGGGCGGGGCGCCTGGCGTTCCGCTCCGAGGCCCTCCGCGCGCAGGCCGCGGGCGAGGCCGGCCAGGCGGCCCAGGACATACTG
>Ga0318512_10000158_pt1 | contig 14522 bp, 10 predicted proteins | sample GRESIP171b2f19_FD_203682 | JGI IMG/M metagenome (GOLD analysis project Ga0318512, IMG submission 203682) | Tropical soil microbial communities from Luquillo Experimental Forest, Puerto Rico - GRE.SIPMG.171b2f19 | ecosystem: Environmental > Terrestrial > Soil > Tropical forest > Bulk soil...
GGGATCAAGAGAGCCCGAGGGGGACGGGGAGTGACGCGAGGTTCGCGCTGCAAGTCTGCGAAGGGGTGCAATGAGCGGCACCGAGCGGCAGGGACGACGGCACCACGGCACCGGACGGCACCTCACAACGAGCCGGGCAACGCCCACCACTACGTCCCCACCAGACGGCCTTCGCACACAAGGGTGGCTTTTCGCAGACCAAATTGTTTGGGGGATTTCGAGGCTCGCGAGAGAAACCGCCGATCAAGTGGCTACAAGCGCAGGGCGGATGGGCGAGCGCAAAGATGCTGCTCGACGTCTATGGGCACTTCGTCCCCGAGGAGTCGGGCGGCTACGCAAACGCGCTTTCGGCGTCACCGGACGGCACCAGGCGGCACCGCATCGCCAGCGAGCGTCCAGCGCGCAACCACTCGCGCGTCGAAAAGCGCGCACCGTCGCGCACTTCGCTGGTGGCGCAGGGGAGAATCGAACTCCCGACACGCGGATTTTCAGTCCGCTGCTCTACCAACTGAGCTACCGCGCCGCGGAATGGAAGGGCAAACGAGGCGGCGCAGTATGGCTCAAGGGCAGGGCGTGCGCACGCGGGAGCCGGCCCTCGCCATGCGCCCGCGCCGGGAGGGGGGTCTCCGACGCGGGCGCGGCTGCGCCTCTGCTTGCGCTCGGGCGCTCGAGGGGACCGAGAGGCGGGAATGCTCCGCGGGGCTCGCCTGCTGCACTCGCCACGGGGTCGAGAGCGAGAGCAGATACCAGGCAAATCGGAGCACTCGACGCGCCATCGCTGGAGTTCGACGCCGCCCCGAGGTCGCAGGTTCCTGACAGGGCGATGAGATCGACCTTAGATCACTTCGCTGCTGCGACGATGGTCACGCTCTCGACCACCACGCGCTCGAGCGGGTGGTCGTGGGCGTCGCGCGGGGCCTTCGAGATCGCGTCGACGACCTCCTGACCGGAGATCACGCGGCCGAACACGCTGTACTGGCCGTCGAGCTGTGGGCGCCACGACTCGGAGCCGGTGGTCATGATGAAGAACTGACTCCCGGCGGTCGCGGGCGCGCTCTGGCGCGCCATCGAGACGATGCCGGGATCGTGGTGCGTCGCGTTGAACTCGGGCTGGAGGAAGTAGCCGGGGCCGCCGTAGCCGTCGTTCGCGGGGTCGGCGTCCTTGGTGTTGGGATCGCCGCCTTGGATCATGAACTTCGGGATCACGCGATGGAACGTGGTGCCGTCATAGAAGTGTGCGCTCGCGAGCCTGACGAAGTTCGCGACGTGGCGGGGCGCGAGCTTGTCGAGCAGCACGAAGCGGATCTCGCCGAACCCGCGTACACGCACGACGGCGATCGGACCCCTCTCGGGACTGCGACACGAGGCCACGCAGAGCGACATCGCAGCGAGGAGCGCGATCACGGGGCGGGGGCGGCGCACGGAGCGCACGCTAGCACGCTGCGCGGAGCGCGTGATACGGTCGGTCGAGATGCGTGCCGCCTTCGCCCGGGTCTCGCTGTGTCTGTTCGCCGCCGTCCTGGTCGTGGGCGCCGCAGTCGCGGGGAATTCCGCGACGCCAGGTCCCGCCTGGGGCAAGCGCGGGATGGTCGTGACCTCGGTCGGACCGGCCGCGGACGCGGGGCGCGAGATCCTCGGCAAGGGCGGGAACGCAGTCGACGCGGCGATCGCGACGGCGTTCGCCGCTGGCGTCGCACACCAGTACAGCTCGGGGCTGGGCGGCGGCGCGTTCGCCGTCGTGTTCATGGCGGAGTCGGGTGAAGCCGCGGCGCTGGACGCGCGCGAGACGGCGCCGGCCGGCGCCAGCACCGCGAACTATCTCGGTCCCGATGGCAAAGCCATCCCCGATGCTTCGCGCATCGGACCGCGCGCGATCGCGGTGCCTTCGCTCGTGCAGGGCCTGTGGGAGCTGCACCAGCGCTACGGCTCGCTCGAATGGAAGGAGCTGGTGAAGCCCGCGATCCGGCTGTGCCGCGACGGCATCGAGGTCGGGCCGGCGCATCAGCGCATGCTGCAGATCATCGCGCCCAAGCTCGCGAACTACCCCGAGACCGCGCGCATCCAGCTGGACGGCGGGAAGATCCCGGCGCTGGGCTGGCGCCTGCGCCAGCCCGACCTCGCCAAGACGCTCGAAGAGGTGGGGGAGCGCGGCGGCGATGCGTTGGCGAAGGGACACCTGGCGCGCGCGATCGTCGACGCGAGCGGCGGGGCGCTCACGCTCGACGACCTGGCGGGCTACCGCGTGATCTGGCGCACCCCGGTGCGCGGCCACTACCGCGGCCTCGACGTGGTCTCGATGCCGCCGCCCAGCTCGGGCGGCGTGCTCCTGCTCGAGATGCTGAACGCGCTCGAGCCGTTCGACGTGAAGTCGCTGGGCTTGAACTCGAGCGCCGAGATCAATCTGGTCGCGGGCGCGATGAAGCTCGCCTTCGCCGACCGCGCCTTCTATCTCGGCGATCCCGACTACTGGACGGTGCCGACCGAGAAGCTGATCTCGAAGGAGTACGGCGCCGAGCTCACCGACCAGCTGCGCCCGCCGCCGAAGTGGCAGCGCGCGCCGTGGAACTGGGACAAGGGCTGGATCCCCAAGGCCCGGACGGCGTCGACTCCGCCGCCGCAGGACTCGGGCACCACGCAGATCTCGGTGGTCGACGAGAAGGGCAACGCGGTGTCGCTCACCCAGACGGTGAACACGCTGTTCGGGTCGCTGATCACCGTGCCGGGCACGGGCATCGTGCTCAACGACGAGATGGACGATTTCTCGATCGCGCCGGACGCGCCCAACGCGTGGAACGCGGTCGGCACCGCGGCAAACGCGATCCGCCCGGGCAAGCGCCCGCTCTCGAGCATGAGCCCGACGATCGTGCTCGACAAAGGCCAGGTGCGCTACGTGGTCGGGAGCCCGATGGGCACGGTGATCATCTCGGCGGTGCTGCAGTCCCTGCTCGGCGTGATCGACTTCAAGCTCGACCCGCAGGCGGCGGTGTCGGCGCCGCGCTTCCACCACCAGTGGATGCCCGACCAGCTGATCGTCGAGAGCGGCCACCCGCAGGACGTGCTCGACAAGCTGCGCGCCTGGGGCCATCAGGTGGCGCCGAGCCCGTACCCGCTCGGCGCGGTGCAGCTGATCGAGCGCGACCCGCAGAGCGGCGCATGGCTCGGCGCGACCGACCCCCGGCGAGACGGGACGGCCCTGGGCTATTGAGTCACTTGATGATGGCCACGACCGGCGCGTCGAGGCGGATCACCCGCTTGGCCACGCGCTGGATGTCGTCGACGCCGACGGCGTCGATGCGCTTGGCGTAGTCCAGGTGGTAGGTCGGGCCGAGCCCGTACAGCTCGTCGAGCGAGAGCAGCATGGCCTGTCCGCCGAAGCGCTGCAGCGACACGGCCTGGGTCCCGATCAGGTAGCCCTTCGCGCGCGCGAGCTCGTCGGCGCCGACGGGCTCGGAGACGATGCGCGAGAGCTCGCTGCGGATCCCGGCGAGCGACTTGTCGAGCTTGGCGGGCTCACCCGCCATGTACACCGCGAAGCTGCCGGGATCGATGCCCTCCATCTCGAAGGCGGTCACCGAGTAGGCCAGGCTCTGGCGGTCGCGCAGCTCGACGAACAGCCGGCCGCCCTGGCCGCCGAGCACCTGCGTCAGCACGTCGAGCGCGGGCAGGTCGGGGTCCTCGATCGACAGCGCCAGGAAGCCGTACACGATGTGCGACTGGTTCTTCTTCTTGACCAGCGTGACTTCCTTCGGCTTCGACGGCGCGCTCGGCTGCGTGCGCGCCGGGAGCGACGAGGCGCCGGAGCTCTTCCAGCCGGCGAGACGCGCCGACAGCGCCTGCACGAAGCGGTCGGGATCGACGTCGCCCACCACGCCCAGCACCGCGTTGTCGGGCTGCGCGAAGGTCGCCCAGTACTTCGCCAGCGCCGCGCGGTCGAGCTTGGCCAGGCTCTCCGCGGTGCCGAGCGAGGAGAAGCGGTAGGGATGCTCGGGGTAGAGCGCCTGCTGGAACAGCTCGAACGCCTTCGTCCCCAGGTTGTCCTCGCGCCGGCGCAGCGCGGCGCGGCGCTCGACGCGCAGCTTCTCGATCTCGTCCTTGTCGAAGGCGGGATGGAGCAGCGCGTCGCTGAACAGCTCGAGCCCGCTGTCGAGTGACTCGGTCAGGAAGTCGCCCTGCAGCCCGAAGCTGTTGCGCCCCGCGAAGCCGGAGACATCGGCGGCGATGTTCTCGACGTCCGTCGCGAACTGTGCCGCGCTGCGCCCGCTGGTCCCGCGCGAGAGCATCTCGGACACGAACGAGGTGATGCCCTCGTCGCGCTCGCTCTCCGCGAGCAGGCCGCCCTTGAAGGCGAGCCGCAGCGCCACCAGCGGCACGGAGTGGTTCGCCTTCACCACGACGCGCAGGCCGTTGGGCAGCTTGTATTCGCGGATGTCGTCGCGGAGCGTCTCCGCGGCGAGCGGCGCGCTCTGGCTGCCGGTGCCGCGCTGGAGCGCCGCCAGCAGCGTGCTCTCGCTGGTGGCGTGCGGAGCGTCCTTCGCGAGCAGCGCGACCACGCTCGCGTGCTCTGGCACCAGGTACTGCTGCGCCACGCGCTGCAGGTCGGCGCGCGTCGCGCGGCGGATGCGGTCGAGGTAGACCTCCTCCTGCTCGAGACCGCCGGCCAGCAGCTCGAAGTAGCCGTACTTCTGGGCCTGGCCCATCATCGTCTCGCGCTCGTGGACCTGGCTCGCGAGCACGTTGGTGCGCGCGCGCTCGAGCTCGCTCTCGGACGGACCGAAGTCGCGCAGGCGCTGCACCTCCTGGCCCACTGCCCCGACGGTGGCGTCGATCTTGTCGGCGTCGAGCTCGGCGTCGACGAAGAACAGGCCCGGGTCGAGCGGCGTGTACGACGACGCCGAGATCCCGCTCACCAGCTGCTGGCGGTCCTTGACCTCGCGGTAGAGCCGCGAGCTGTCGCCGCCGCCGAGCACCATGGCGAGCAGGTCGAGGTAGGGCGTGTCGGCATCGCGGAAGGCGGTGCCGCGCCAGGCGATGCCCAGCTGCGACTGCTCGAAGTCGCTGGGCACGACCGCGGCGCGCGGCGCGCTCTGCGGCGGCTCGGCCGCGCGCGGGTGCTCGAGGCCGGGCCGCGGCTTCGCGCCCGCGAACGCCTGCTTGATCTGCGCCAGCACGTCGGCGCTCTTGAAGTCGCCGACCGCGACGAAGGTCATGTTGTTGGGCACGTACCAGTAGTGGTAGAAGTCGAGCAGCCCCTGGCGGCTGAAGCTGCGTACACTTTCCTGTGTCCCGATGACTTCGCGCCGGTAGGGGTGCCGGGTGTAGGCGGTCTCGAACAGCGTCTTCGAGATCATGCTGTCGGGCGTGTCGTCGGAGCGCCGGATCTCCTCGATCACGACCTCCTCTTCCTTGGCGAGCTCCCCCGCGTCGAAGGTCGAGTGCAGCACCGCGTCGGACAGCACGTCGACACCCACGGCGGCGTCCTGGCTCGCCATGGTGATGTGGTAGACGGTCATATCGTACGAGGTGAAGGCGTTGATGTTGCCGCCGGCGCCCTCGACGGTGGCGGCGATCTCGCCCACGCCGCGGCGCTCGGTGCCCTTGAACAGCATGTGCTCGTGCACGTGCGCCATGCCCCACTGCTCGGGCTTCTCGTCCGCACTGCCGGTGCGGACCCAGACGTTGAGCGCCACCACGGGCGCGGAGTGGTCCTCGACCAGGACCACGGAGAGACCGTTGTCGAGCGTGGTTCGCAGCATGCCTTCCTTCTCTTGGCGCGGAGCGGAGCCGTTCCCGCCGGGAACCACCGCGCACGCACACAGTATGGATGCCAGGGTCAGGCCGGGGATCCGCCGTCGCAACGCTCTTCCTCCGCCGCCGAAGTGGGGGGCATAGGATAGGCGGCGTGAGTCGAGCGACAAGCGAACCGGACCTGGGCCTGTACCTGCACGTGCCGTTCTGCGAGCACGTCTGCCCGTACTGCGACTTCGCCGTCGTGGCCGTGGGGCGGCTGTCGGCGGAGGCCGAGGCGGAGTGGCTCGAGGGCGTCCGCCTGGAGTGGCTGCGCTGGCGCTCGGCGCTGGCCGGCCGAAGGGTCGCCAGCGTGTACTTCGGCGGGGGCACGCCGTCGCTCCTGCACGCGAAATCGCTGGGCGCGGTGCTCGAGCTGCTGGCCGCCGACCTCGATTTCGCCGAGCCGGAGATCACCGTGGAGCTGAATCCCGGCCAGCTGGAGCTGGCGCGGGTGCCCGAGCTGCGCGCGGCCGGAGTGACTCGGCTCTCGGTCGGGCTGCAGTCCACCCACGCCGACACGCTGCGCCGGCTGGGCCGCGCCCACGGCCCCGGCGAGGCACTCGCGGGCCTCGCGGCGTGCCTCGCCGCGGGGTTCGCATCGCTGTCCGCGGACTTGATCTACGGCGCGCCCGGGCAGACGGTGGAGATGGTGTTGGCGGACGTCGAGCGCGTGGTCGACCTCGGCGTTCCGCACGTGTCGGCCTACGCGCTCACGCTCGAGGGCGACACGCCGTTCGTGCGCGCGGAACGCGCCGGCAGGCTCGCGCTGCCCGACGAGGACGACGTGGTGGAGATGAGCCGCCGCCTGCGCGCCGCGCTGAACGCGGCCGGCGTCGCCCAGTACGAGATCTCGAGCTTCGCCAGGCCCGGCCACCGCTCGCACCACAACCAGCGCTACTGGCAGCGGCGCGAGGTGCTGGGGCTCGGCCCGTCCGCCGCCAGCTTCGTGGGAGGCCGGCGGCTGCGGAACGCGCGCTCGCTCTCGGCGTGGATCGCGGCGCTGCAGGCGGCGACACCGCCCTGTGTCGAGGACGAGCCCGTCCCGCTCGCCGAGGCGCGGCGCGAGGCGCTCTACCTGGGCCTGCGCCGGCTCGGCGGCGTCTCGCGCGCCGACTACCTGCGCGAGTTCGGCGCGCCGCCCGAGGCGTTCCTGGCCTCGGAGCTGACGCGCCTGCGCCAGCGTGAGCTCCTCCTGGATGAGGCCGGACACATCCGCCTGTCCGAGCGCGGAATCCTCTTCGCCGACGAGGTGTTCCAGGAGCTCGTCGGCCGTTGACACCCGCGCGCGCCCGCCGCTAGCCTCGAAACGCGGTGAAAATCCAAGGCTCACGCGGCGTTGCGCCACTGCCAGCGGTGCGCGACCTGGGCGATCTGCCCGGGCGGCTCGCCGACGTGCTGCTCGCGGTGCTGCGGGGCTACGTCGAGTCGGGACAGCCGGTCGGCTCGCGCGACGCGCTCGACCTCGGCGAGCTGCCGATCTCGTCGGCGTCGGTGCGCGGGGCGATGAGCGAGCTGATGGAGCTCGGGCTGCTCGAGCAGCCGCACACCTCCGCGGGCCGCATCCCCACGGACACGGCCTTCCGGCTCTGGGTCGAGCACCTGCAGCGCGAGCCGCAGAGCGAACGGCGCGTGCCCGCGCGGCTGGCGCGCGAGCTGGCCGGTGCGGGCGGAGCTGCGACCTCGCCGCTGCAGCTCGCCGCAGATCTCTTGACCGAAGCCACCGGGCAGCTCGGCTTCAGCCTCGCGCTCGACCGCGACGAGCTGCGCCTGGTGCAGGTCCACTTCGTGCGGGTGTCGAGCGAGCGCGTCACCGCGCTGCTCGTCTCCGACGGCGGCGCGGTGCGCACGCGGCTGCTCGACGAGCGCGACACCGATCAGCGTCGACTCGACCGCATCTCCGCCGAGCTCTCGCATCTGGTCGCGGGGCTCACACTCGAGGAGGCGCGCGTGCGCCTGCACGCGGAGATCGAGGGCGACCGCAAGCGCCGCGACGCCCTGTGGCGCGACACGCTCGCGCTCGGCGCGCGCGGGCTCGAAGGCGCGGAGCTCGTCTCCGCCGAACTCTACGTCGGCGACCGCAGCCGGCTGCTCGACCAGCCCGAGTTCGCGCGCGGCGAGCGGCTGCGCGAGCTCTTGCGCGCGCTCGAGGAGAAGCAGCGCATGCTCGGCCTGCTCGACAAGCTGATCGGCGCGGGCGGCGTGCGCGTCGCGATCGGCGAGGAGCTCGGCGACGCCGCCGTCGCGCACTGCGCGGTGGTGGCGGAGCAGCTCGGGCCCGGTCCGCGCCGCGGGCTCGGAGTGATCGGCCCGGTGCGCATGCGATACGATCGCATCATCCCGATGGTGCGCTACGTGTCGAGCAAGCTGGCCCCATGAGCGAGCCCAAGGGCCCCAAGGTCGACATGCCCAGCGAGCTGCTCGCCGAGCTCGACGAGAGCGGCGAGGCGAAGCCCGAAGCGGCCGCCGCGCCAGCGAGCCCCGAGGTCGCGGCCGAGCTCGTGGAGCTCAAGGACCGACACCTCCGCCTCGCGGCCGACTTCGACAACTTCCGCCGCCGCTCGCTGAAGGAGCGGCAGGACCTGCACAACTACGCCAATGAGAATCTTGTCAAGGAGCTGCTGCCCATCGTCGATAACCTCGAGCGGGCCGTCGACCACGCCCGCAAGGAGGAGCAGCGCAGCGACAGCGACAACCTTCTGCAGGGAGTCGAGCTGACACACCGGTCGTTGCTGCAGATCCTGACCCGCCTGGGCGTGGTCGAGATCGCGGCGCTGGGCCAGCCGTTCGACCCCCAGATCCACGAGGCGGTGCGCCGCATCCCCTCGAGCGACCAGCCGCCCAACACGGTCGTGGCGATCTACCAGAAGGGCTACATGCTGAAGGATCGGATGCTGCGGCCGGCGATGGTCGCAGTCGCCACGGAGGCCGGCTAGCTCGTCCCCATCCTTCGGTCGCCGCGCATCGAAGGCATGGGAAGAGTCGTCGGAATCGACCTCGGCACCACGAACAGCTGCGTGGCGATCCTCGAGCGCGGCGAGCCGGTGGTCATCGCCAACAGCGAGGGCAGCCGCACCACGCCGTCCATCGTCGCCGCGAACCAGGACGGCGACTACCTGTGCGGGCAGATCGCCAAGCGACAGGCGGTGACGAACCCGACCAACACGGTCTTCGCGGTGAAGCGCCTGATCGGCCGCCGCTTCGACGACGAGAACGTGGTCCGCTTCCGCGAGATCTCGCCGTTCCAGATCGTGCAGGCGCAGAGCGGCGACGCCTGGGTGAAGCTGCGCGACAAGGAGTGCAGCCCCGAGGAGATCTCCGCGCTGGTGCTGAAGCGCATGAAGGAGACGGCGCAGGACTATCTCGGCGAGGAAGTCACCGAGGCGGTGATCACCGTCCCCGCCTACTTCAACGACGCGCAGCGCCAGGCCACCAAGGACGCCGGCCGCATCGCGGGCCTGAACGTGCTGCGCATCATCAACGAGCCGACCGCCGCGGCGCTGGCCTACGGGCTCAACAAGGAAGGCCAGGAGACGATCGCGGTGTTCGACCTCGGCGGCGGCACCTTCGACATCTCGATCCTGCGCATCGGCGACTCGGTGTTCGAGGTGCTCTCCACCAACGGCGACACCTTCCTCGGCGGCGAGGACTTCGACCAGGCGGTGCTGAGCTGGCTCGCGGCCGAGTTCGCGGAGAAGAACGCCGGCAGCGACCTGCACGGCGACCCGATGGCGCTGCAGCGGCTGAAGGAGGCCGCGGAGCGCGCGAAGCAGGAGCTCTCCTCGGCGACCGAGACCGACGTGAACCTGCCGTTCATCGCGGCCGACGACGCGGGCCCGAAGCACCTGTCCGAGACGCTCACGCGCGGGAAGCTCGAGGAGCTGTGCGCCGAGCTGATCCTGCGGCTCGAGCCGCCCTGCCGCGCGGCGCTCTCCGACGCCGGGCTCGAGCCCGGCCAGATCGACCGCGTGATCCTGGTCGGCGGCATGACGCGCATGCCCGCGGTGCAGGCCAAAGTCGAGGCGATCTTCGGCCGGGCACCCCACCGCGGCGTGAACCCCGACGAGGTGGTCGCCGTCGGCGCGGCGATCCAGGGCGGCGTGCTGAAGGGCGAGGCGTCGGACGTGCTCTTGCTCGATGTGACTCCGCTCTCGCTCGGCGTCGAGACCCAGGGCGGGATCATGACCAAGATCATCCCGCGCAACACCACTGTGCCCACGCGCCGCAGCGAGGTGTTCTCGACCACCGAGGACAACCAGAACCTGGTGCGCGTGCACGTGCTCCAGGGCGAGCGCGAGCTCGCCGCCGACAACCAGACGCTCGGCCGCTTCGAGCTGGTGGGCATCCCGCCCGCGCCGCGCGGCGTGCCGCAGATCGAGGTCAGCTTCGACATCGACGCCGACGGCATCCTGAACGTCTCGGCCAAGGACCTCGGCACCGGCCGCGCGCAGCAGATCAAGGTCTCCGCCTCGGGCGGGCTGTCGCCCGAGCAGATCGAGAAGCTGGTCGCCGACGCCGCCCTGAACGCGACCTCGGACGCCGAGCGCCGCGTGCTGGTGGAGCTGCGCAACACCGGCGAGGGCCTGGTCTACTCGGTCGACCAGACACTCGGCATCTACGGCGAGAAGCTCGAGGCCACCGAGCGCGCCGAGATCGACGCCGCGGTCGGCCGCGCCCGCAAGGCCCTTCCGGGCACCGACCAGGAAGAGCTGCGCAACGCGGTCGAGGACCTGCAGCAGCTCGCCTACAAGATGACCGAGGCGATGTACGAGCGGATGGACGGCGGCACCGCCGTGAACCCCGGCGCCGCCAGCGCACCCGCCGCCCCAGGTGGCGACGACGAGCTGATCGAGGACTAGAGCGCTTCCAGCTGCCGCGGGCCAGAATAGGGCCCGTGCCGCACTGGAGAACGTCACCTCGCATCCGCCCGCTCGAGCGCTTCCGCGGAAGTCTGCTCGGGCTCGCGGTCGGCGATGCCCTCGGCACCACGCTCGAGTTCCGGCGGCGCGGCGAGTTCAAGACGCTCGTCGACATGATCGGCGGCGGCCCGTTCGACCTGGCGGCCGGCGAGTGGACGGACGACACGTCGATGGCGTTGTGTCTCGCGACCAGCCTGCTCGAGCGGCGCGGATTCGACCCCCACGACCAGATGGCGCGCTACTGGGCCTGGTACGAGGAGGGGTACTGGAGCAGCACGGGCGTCTGCTTCGACATCGGCAACACGACGAAGGCTGCGCTCGAGCGCTGGCGCGCGCAGGGCGATCCCTTCGCGGGCTCGGACGATCCGCTCTCGGCAGGGAACGGCTGCATCATGCGGCTCGCGCCGATCGCGCTCTACTTCTCGCCCGACCTCGAAGAGGTCGGGCACTTCGCCGCAGAGAGCGCGCGAACGACGCACGCCGCGCGCGAGTGTCTCGACGCCTCCCGGCTGTTCGGACGCATGATCGGGCGTGCTCTCGCCGGCGCCTCGAAGCGCGAGACACTGCACGGCGACGATTCGGTCGCCCTCTCGCCCAGGATCGCGGCTCTGGCGCGCGGCGACTACCTCGAGCAGGCCGAGGAAGACATGCGCGGCTCGGGCTACGTCGTGGAGAGCCTCGAGGCGGCGCTCTGGTCGTTCGCGCACACCGAGAACTTCCACGACGCGGTGCTGACCGCGGCCAACCTCGGCGACGATGCAGACACCACGGCGGCGGTCTGCGGGCAGCTCGCCGGCGCCTACTACGGCGAGCCCGACATCCCGGCGCAGTGGCTCGAGCGGCTCGCGCTGGGGAGCGCGATCGGCGACATCGCCGAGCGGCTGGCCGCAGGGCCTTAGCGCTGTGCGGCGCGCGGGCGGCCGCGCCCACCGCGGGACATCGGACTGCGGTCCGATGTCGGGCCTTCGCTCGGCTTCGCCTCGCTGCGCGCCCTTCGGGCTTGCAGGCCGCTAGCTCCGGGCCGAGAGGCTCGCGTGGGGCCTTTCTCGCCGGGCCGCGCGAGCTTCCCTTGCGCCGCGCGATCCGGCGAATAGCCTGTGGCCCGCTCCAATGAAGCGGGACTACTACGAAATCCTGGGCGTCGAGCGGGGGGTCTCGCCGGAAGAGCTGAAGAAGGCCTACCGCAAGCTCGCGCACCAGTACCACCCGGACAAGAATCCTGGGAACGCCGAGGCCGAGGCGCGCTTCAAGGACGCCAGCGAGGCCTATGCCGTGCTCTCGGACCCCGAGAAGCGCGCCCAGTACGACCGTTTCGGCCACGCCGCGTTCGGGAACGGCGGCGGCGATCCCTTCGCGGGCTTCGACCCGTTCTCGAGCGTCGGGGACCTGTTCTCGGAGATCTTCGGCGGCGACATCTTCCGCGGCGGCCGGCGCGGCGGGCGCGGCCGGCGCGGAGCCGACCTGCGCTACGACCTCGAGGTCGAGTTCTCGGTCGCGGCGCTCGGCGGCGAGGAGCAGCTGCGCATCCCCAAGCACAGGACCTGCGCCACCTGCTCCGGCCAGGGCGGCGAGCGCGAGTCCTGTCCGCGCTGCGGCGGCCGCGGGCAGATCGCGCTGCAGCAGGGCTTCTTCCGCATCGCGCGCACCTGTGACCGCTGCGGCGGCGCGGGACAGAGCCTGAAGCGCGCCTGCAGCGACTGCCGCGGCAAGGGCCGGATCGAAGCCGTGCAGAATCTGTCGGTGCGCATCCCCGCCGGCGTCGAGACGGGGATCCGCCTGCGCCTCTCCGGCGAAGGCGAAGCCGGCTACGACGGCGGGCCTCCCGGAGATCTGTTCGTGGTGGTGCAGGTGAAGGAGCACCCGCTGTTCGAACGGGACGGCACCGACCTGCACTGCGAGGTGCCGCTCTCGATCGCGCAGGCCGCGCTCGGCGCGGAGATCGAGGTGCCCAACCTCGAGGGCAAGGAGAAGGTCGAGGTGAAGCCGGGCTCGCAGTCGGGCGACGTGATCCGGCTGCGCGGGCGCGGCCTTCCGCGGCTCGGCGGCGGCCCGCGCGGCGACGTGATCGCGCGCCTGTTCGTCGAGGTGCCCACCCGGCTCAGCGAGGAGCAGCGCGCGCTGCTCGAGGAATTCGCGCGCATCTCCGGCGACGACGTCTCTCCGCGCCGGCGCGGCTTCGTGGACAAGCTGCGAGACCTATTCGAATGAGCGTTCGCCTCCGCCGGCTCGCGCTCGCCCTGGGGCTCGTGCTCTTGTCGTGCGCCGAGCCGACGGTGGTGCGCAACGGCGCACAGCTCCCGCTGGAGCGCGCGGCGGAGTCCGACCTGGACAGCGCGCGGGCGTTCCTGGCGAAGAAGCAGCCGGCAAAGGCCGAGGAGGTGCTGAACCGCTTCCTCACCGAGCTCGCCGGCAGCAAGCGCACCGACGAGGCGCTGCTGCTGCTCGGCGACGCGCAGCTCGCGCAGGGCAAGAAGGAGGCGGCGGCCGCGAGCTGGCAGCGCGTGGTCGAGGAGTACCCGAAGAGCGATCGCCAGGTCGAGGCTGCGATGAAGGCCGCGCAGGTGTACCAGAAGCTCGAGCGGCCGGCCGACGGGCGCGCCGTGCTCGCGCGTGCCGACGTCGACCGGACCGATGCCGCCACCCGCGCGAAGCTCTATCGGCAGGACGCCGAGCTCGCGCGCAGCCTGGGCGACTGGCCCGAGGTGGTGCGCGCGCTGGCGCTGGCGCGCCGCGACACCAGCGACCCGGCCGAGCTCACCGAGATCGACGTCGAGATCTCGGACCTGATCGAGGTGCGGCTGAACGAGTCGGACCTGGTGGCGCTCGAGCCGCGGCTGCCGCGTGGGCCCGTCTACGACCGGGTCGGGCTGGAGATCGCGCGCCGCGCACTGGCCCGCGACGACGTGCGCGCCGCGCGCGCCGCGCTCGACAACCTGCCGCGCCGGCTGTCGGAGGGCGACGAGGCCGAGCGGGCGCTCTTGCTCGCGCGGGCGGCGGACATGGCGGGCGAGGCGTCGGCGACGCTGGGCCTGGTGCTGCCCTTGTCGGGACCCTACGCGAAGGTCGGCGAGTCGATGCTGCGCGGCGTGGTGCTCGCCGCGGGTCTGTACGACCAGAAGCCGTCGCAGCTGCACCTCGTGGTGCGCGACTCGGGTGGAGAAGCGGCGCGCGCGGCGTCTGCGGTGAGCGAGCTCGCGGCGGCGGGCGTCACGGCGGTGATCGGTCCGGTGCGCTCGGCGGAGACGATCGCGGCAGCGCCACCCGCGGAGTCGGCGCACATCCCGCTGCTCTCGTTCGCGCGGCGCGACGACATCGCCGCCCTCGGCGACTACGTGTTCCGGCTGGGACTGACTCCCGGCGACCAGGCGGCGGCGCTGGTGCACTGGTGCATGCAGGCGCGCGGCTGCAAGCGCTTCGCGATCCTGTACCCGGCCGACGAGTACGGCACGAGCTTCAAGAACATGTTCTGGGATGCGGTCGAGGCGCAAGGCGGCAGCGTCGTCGGCGTCGAGCGCTACAAGCCGGGCGCGGTCGACTGGCAGCCCGAGATCAAGCGGCTGGTCGGGCTCGCGGGAATCTCGCACGAGCAGCAGGCGCTGGTCGACGAGCGCAACAAGCTGCGCCGCCACGCCGCGGACAACGCCGACAAGCTCGCGCTGGCCAAGTACCAGGGCCTGCCGCCCTACGTCGACTTCGACGCCGTGTTCATTCCCGACGACGCGCCCAGCGTCGGGCTGATCCTGCCGCAGCTCCGCTTCTTCGACGTGCGCGACGCGGTCTATCTGGGCGGCAGTGGCTGGAACGACCCCATGCTGGTGA
>Ga0318512_10000159_pt1 | contig 14516 bp, 9 predicted proteins | sample GRESIP171b2f19_FD_203682 | JGI IMG/M metagenome (GOLD analysis project Ga0318512, IMG submission 203682) | Tropical soil microbial communities from Luquillo Experimental Forest, Puerto Rico - GRE.SIPMG.171b2f19 | ecosystem: Environmental > Terrestrial > Soil > Tropical forest > Bulk soil...
GCGGGCCATCGCCCTGTGCCAGGAACAGCCCGGTGCCGTCGGCGCGACTGGGATCGACGTGCCGCGCGTGTATGTGCGGGCCATCGACGCGCTGTACCGGTCTGGCGACGGTGAACGCGCCGGCGTGGTCGCCGAGGAGGCCTGCCGACGGTTCGCCGGGCACCCTGACCCGGCGACCGCAGCCATCGCCTGTCACCGCGCCGCGTTTGTCCGGGCGCTCTACTCGCCGGCCACCGGGGTGCAGCTGATGAAGGAGGCCCTGCGGCTGTTCGAGCAGGCTCCGCCGTCAGCCGAGCAGGCCGAGGCATGGCTCGTCTATGCCGACATCTTCTTGCGAACCGCCGGGGGAGGGCTGGAGGAGATCTCCCCCGCGCTGAACCGGGCGCTGGAGATCGCCGACGCGACCAGTGCCACGGCTCTCATCCCCCGCATCCTGTCCAGCCTCGCAGCGGATGCGTTCCGGCGCGGGCAGGTCGAGGAGGGGTTTGCGTTCTTTGAGCGGGGGTGGGCCCTGGCGCGAGCCGCAGATGACGGTTTCGCCTTGGTCCGGCTGGCCGGGAACGAGAGCTACACCCTGGTCAAGCTCGCCAAGTTCCAGAGCGCCGCCGATGTCGCGCTCGACGGCCTTACGTCCGCCCGGCAAGCCGGCCTGCAGGCTTCGTGGTGGGCTACCCTCCTGGCCTTCAACGCTGCCGAAGCGCTGCTCGCGCGGGGGCGCACCGCCGAGGCTGCGGCGTTGATCGACCCGCTGACCACCGGGCCGCCGGACCGTCTCCACTTCATGGCGCACGAGGCCCGCGCCGAGATCGACCTGCTGCGCGGTGATATCGACGCCGCCGCCGGGCGGCGGCGGCAGATCGACGCCCTGTTCACCGACGTGCGGCACGCCGAGTGGACCCGCGAGTCGGCGCGGCGGGCCGCGGAGCTGGCGCTGTGGGCCGGGCACCCCGGTGACGCCCTGGCCGAGGCCCAACGTGCACTCCCGCTCTTTAAGACCCCAGACCTGGCGGTGCTCTGCGGGCGGCTGCTGACGGCTGGCATGTGGGCCTGCGCCGACCTGGCCGAGCGAGCCCGGGCGCGCCGCGACGAACCCGTCGCCGAAGTCGCCGCAGCCGCCGCCGGCGGCCTGGCCTCCTGGGCGAGCCAGATGGGCGGGGCCCCGTTCACCGAGCACCCGTTCATGGCCACCATCCCCGCCGAGCGCGCCACCTGGGACGCCGAGCGGATCCGGCTGGCCAGCGCCAGTAACCCAGATGCCTGGAGCATGGCCGCCGAGGCCTGGCAGGACCTGGGCTGCCCGCACCGCGCCGGGTATGCGTGGTGGCGCCAAGCCCAGGCGCAGCTGGACGCCGGGCAGCCAGCCACCACGGCCGCCGCCGCGCTGCGCGCCGCCGCGGCCGCCGCCAGCGGGCACGCTCCGCTGCTGGTCCAGGTCCGCCTCCTTGCGGAACGGGCCCGGATCCCGCTCCAGCCCCCGGCCGGCGCGGATCAGGCCCCGCGGCCGGGGCGAGCCCAGGTGCCGTACGGGCTGACCGGCCGTGAGTTGGCGGTGCTGCGGCTGCTGGCCGCCGGGCGCAGCAACGCCCAGATCGGCGCCGAGCTCTATATCAGCCCAAGCACGGCTGGCGTGCATGTCAGCAGCATCTTGCGCAAGCTCGGAGTTTCCAGCCGGGTGCAGGCTGCCGCCCTAGCCGAACGCGCCGGGCTGCTGCACCAGGGGCAGCCCTAAATACCCCCGGCGGGAATCTAAATAGCCGCGGCCCGCGATCCTGTGTGGTCACATGATCCGCGCGGCCGTGGCTTAGCCGCATCCTCGGGGCAAAGCTCGCCACCGAGGAGACCGCGATGCATCCCACCATCAGTTACGGAGTGGCCCGGGCCGCGCTGGCTGACCTGCGCCACCACGCCCAGCGTGGGGCCCGGGCGCGCGCCGCCCGCCATGCGCCAGCCCGCCTGAATGCGGGCGAGGCACAGGGTCAGGCGTTGTTCGCCTCCCCCCTGGAGCGTTCGGATGCGCCAGGCGCCGACGTTGTTGCGGAGGCGATCACGGCCACCATGCTGCAGTTCGGTACCGATGGCTGCACCGGCCGGATGGCGCAGGAGTTCGGCGACCATCCGGAGACAGCCACTGAGCGCATGCGCTGGGTTCTGTCACTGCTCGGCCGCGCATAAGGGCAATCACCGGCGTCGCATGGCCGGAGGCCGCGGTCCGACCGGGCTGGGCGATCCCCTAAGGAGGAAGTGCGGTGTCATCGGCAGAAACCGATCCCATTCCCACGACGCAGCCAGAGGCGGGGACGGCACTGCTGGCGAGCGGGGACCGCCCCGCGGTGTGGGCCTCCGGGCTGGTCAAGTCCTACGGCCCGACGGTGGCTCTGGCCGGCCTTGACCTGCACGTGGCGGCCGGGGAGACCGTGGCGCTGCTGGGGCCGAACGGGGCCGGCAAATCCACCACCATCGGCTTGCTGCTTGGCCTGCTGAGCCCCGCGCGGGGCCAGGTCCAGGTGTATGGACGGTCTCCCTCACAGGCGGTGGCCGGTGGGCTGGTCGGCGCCATGCTCCAAGACGCCGGCCTGATGCCGGGAGTGCGGGTCGGCGAACTGCTAGCCATGGTGCGCGGCCTGTATCCCCGGCCGCTGCCACTCGACGAACTGGCCGCCATCGCCGACCTGGGCCCGCTGCTCGGCCGCCGCGCCGACCGGCTGTCGGGCGGGCAGGGGCAGCGGGTCCGGTTCGCCGCCGCGATCGCGGGCGACCCGCTGCTGCTTGTCCTCGACGAGCCGACCGCGGCGATGGACGTGCAAGCGCGCCGCAACTTCTGGGCGCAGATCCACGCCTTCGCCGGCCGGGGACGCACCGTGCTGTTCGCCACCCACTACCTGCACGAGGCCGACGGCGCCGCCGACCGGGTGGTCGTGATCGCCGACGGGCGCAAGGTCGCCGACGGCCCGCCGGCGGCGATCAAGGCGAACTTCGGCGACCAGCAGGTCCGGTTCACCCTCCGCCAGGGCTCGCCGGCCCTGCTGGCTGCCCTCGACGGCGTGCGCACCGTCGAACACGACCATGCGCGGGTCACCCTCCATACCAGCGACCCCGACGCCACCGTGCGCGCGTTGGTGCGCAGCGACCTCCAGTGGTCCGGACTGGAAGTCGGCGGGCCCGACCTGGAGACATCATTCCTGCGGCTGCTGGGAGACCAGTCATGACCGGTTTCATCGCCCTAGAAATGCGGCGCTCCCTGCGTGACATCCGCTACCTCGTCATCGCCGTCGCCATGCCGATCGGGCTCTACCTGCTGTTCACCGGCCTGTTCGGCGCACACGGCCAGCGCGCCCAGGGACTGCCCCAGCCGGTAGAGCTGATGATTGCCATGATCGCCTACGGCGCCATGTGGGCCGTGTTCTCCGCCACCGGCCCCCGCATAGCCCACGAGCGGGCCATCGGCTGGACCCGGCAACTGCGCGTCACCCCGCTCTCTGCGGCGTCAGCGTTGTCCGGCAAGCTCGTCACCGCGCTCGCAGCCGCCCTCCCCGCGATGATGCTCGTGGCCGTCACCGCGGTGCTCAGCCATCACGTGCAGCTCAGCGCGGCTCAATGGCTCGCCATGCTGGCCGCCATGTGGGCCAGCGTGCTCCCCCTGGCCCTGCTTGGCCTCGCGATCGGATATCTCGCCGGAGACGAAATCGCGTTCCCGCTCACCATGGCCCTCTACTTCGCCCTCGGCGCACTCGGCGGGCTGTGGATACCGCTGTCCACGATGCCGCTCGCCATGCAAGACATCGGCCAGGCTCTGCCATCCAACGGCGTCGCAGAGCTGGGCTGGCGGATCGCGGGCGGCCAGGCGCCGGTGCCGAAGGCGGTCCTGGTGCTCACAGCATGGCTGCTCGGCAGTGCGACAGCCGCGCTCCTTGCCTACCGCCGGCGCAACACCCAGTCAGCCCACTGAAACTCACCCCCTCTTCAGCTACCACGCGCGTACCTGTCGCGCACGAAAGAAAGGACGCACTCCGATGTATTCACCCAATAGCTGGGGGGCGGATCCCCCGGCCGGACGCCCCCGCGAAGGAGGCGTGCCGTGCATGGATGCCCTGATCAGACTCGATGAAGTCACCAAACGTTACGACAATGACGCCGCGCCCGCGGTGGACGGTGTCAGCATGCAGATCGCGCCAGGCGAGGCCGTGGCAGTGATGGGCCCGTCGGGCAGCGGGAAGTCGACGCTGCTGAACATGATCGCCGGGCTGGACCGGCCGACCAGCGGGACTGTCACCGTCGCCGGGGAGCGGATCGACCGGCTGAGCGAGACCGGCGTGGCCCGGTTCTGGCGGCGGCGGGTCGGCATGATCTTCCAGTTTTTCAACCTGCTGGACGACCTGACCGTGCTGGACAACGTCCTGCTTCCGGCGCAACTGGCTGGCGTGCCGCGGGGCAAGGCCCAGGCGCGAGCGGATGAACTGCTGGCGGCGCTGCGGATCGGCAAATACCGCCAGGCCTACCCGGCCCGGCTGTCGGGCGGGCAGCGGCAGCGGGTGGCGATCGCCCGCGCTTTGGTGAACCGCCCGGCGATGCTGCTGGCCGACGAGCCGACCGGTGCCCTGGATTCCGCCAACGGCGAGTTGATTGGCGGCCTGCTGCTCGACCTCAACCGGTCCGGCCAGACGCTGGTGGTCGTCACGCACAATCCCGACCTGGCCGCCCGGTACGCGCACCGGACGATCGAGGTCGCCGACGGCCGGATCGCCGCCGACGCCGGCGTAGGGGCACGGCGATGAGGGGGGCGCGCGGCGGTGCGGTGGCGCGGGCGGTGCGCGGTGGGCTGTCCCGCCGCCGGGTGCAGACGATCGTGATCGGCCTGGTGCTGCTGGCCAGCACCGGCGCGTGCGTTCTGGCGCTTGGTCTGGTGGTTGACTCCAACGCGCCCTTCGACAGCGCCTTCGCGGCCCAAAACGGCGCCCACGCCGTGGTGACCGTGGACGCGGGCAAGGCGACCAGGGCAGAACTGGCCGCCACCGCGCACGTGGCCGGGGTGACGCAGGCGGCCGGGCCGTTCGGTGAGGTGACCATCACCCCGGGGGTGCCCGGCCCGCCCGGATACACCGGCCGCGTCGCGGCGCCGCCGATGACGCTGGCCGGGCGCGCCTCGCCGGGCGGCCCGGTGGACCGCCTGATTCTCCAGCAGGGCCGGTGGGCGCAACGGCCCGGGGAAATCGTGCTGTCCAGCAGCTACCAGCACGGCCTGTCGCTCGGCGCGCAGATCACGGCCGGCGGCGCGCCGGGCACGCCGCGGCTGACGGTGGTCGGGGTGGCTGACTCGATCGACCAGTCGGCCGACGGGTGGGTTACCCCCGGCCAGATCGCAGCGCTGCGCGCGCCCGGCACGCCCGCCACCGCGCAACTGCTGTACCGGTTCGCCGACGCGGGCACGGCGGCGGCGGTCCGCGCCGGCATCGCGGCGGTCAGCGCGGCGCTCCCGGCCGGGGCGGTGACCAGCACCCAGTCCTACCTGCAGGTCAGGGCGCAGGTGTCGTCGGGGATCGCGCCGATCGTCCCGTTCGTGGTCGCCTTCGCGTGTCTGGGCCTGGTGATGTCGGTGCTGATCGTGATCAACGTGATCACCGGCGCGGTGGTGGCCGGCTACCGCCGGATCGGCATCCTGAAGAGCATCGGCTTCACCCCGGGCCAGGTGGTGGCCGCCTACACCGGTCAGGTGCTGGCCCCGGCGGTGGCCGGCTGCCTGGGCGGTGTGCTGCTCGGCAACGTGCTTGCGGTGCCCGTGCTTGGCCGGACCGCCACCGTGTACGGGGTCGGCACGCTGCGGGTGCCGGTCTGGGTGGATGTGGCGGTCCCGGTGGCCATGGGCGCCCTGGTCGGTATCAGCGCGCTGCTGCCGTCGCTGCGGGCGGGGCGGCTGAACGCGGTCCAGGCGATCGCGACCGGGCGCGCCCCGCGGACCGGCCGCGGCTACGCCGCGCACCGGGCGCTGGGCAAGCTGCCGCTGCCCCGGCCGGTGACCATCGGCCTGGCCGCGCCGTTCGCCCGCCCGGGCCGGACCGCGGTGACGCTGACCGCCATCGTGCTCGGCGCGGCCGCGGTGACCTTCGCGGCCGGCCTGAGCGCTTCGCTGACCCGGGTGGCCGGCGGGCTGTCTCGCGCGCAGGCCGACCCCATCCAGGTGGGCCTGCCGGGCGGCGGCGCGATCACCCGCGCTGGCAAGCCCCAGCCGTCGGCCGCCGCCCAGCAGCGGGCGGTCGAGGCCGTCCTGCGCGCACAGCCGGGAACGCTGCACTACACCGTCGAAACGACGGTGCAGGCCCGCGTCACCGGGATCCCCCAGCAGGTCCCGGTGACCGCGTTTCGCGGCAACGCGGCCTGGATCGGGTACGCGATGATCAGCGGGCACTGGTACCGCGCGCCGGGCCAGGTGGACGTCCCCACCGGCTTCCTCACCGTGACCGGCAAGGCCGTCGGCGACACCATCACCCTCACCGCCGGCCACACTCAGATCCCGGTCCGGATCGTCGGCGAGGTCTTCGACACCAGCAACCGCGGCCTGGAAATGTTCACCAGCTGGCAGACCCTGGCCCGCAGCGGCCTGCCACTGATCCCCGCCACCTACGACGTCGGGCTGCGGCCCGGCACCGACCCGGCGGCGTACGCGCGGGCTCTCAGCACGCTCGGCCCGGGCTACTCGGTGAGCATCAACACCAACGAGGCGTTCTTCGTCACCCTGATCGGCCTGATCGGCATGCTGGTGCTGCTGCTCGCCATCGTGGCCGGGCTCGGCGTGCTCAACACCGTCGTGCTCCACACCAGAGAACGGGTCCACGACCTGGGCATCTTCAAGGCCATCGGCATGACCCCGCGGCAGACCATCGCCATGGTGGTGTGCTGGGTCGCCGGGACCGGCCTGCTCGCCGGCGTCATCGCCGTCCCCGCCGGAGTAGCCCTGCACCGCTACGTGCTCCCGGTCATGGCCCGCGCCGCAGGCACCGGCCTTCCCGCCAGCTACCTGACCGTCTACCACCCCGCCGAGCTGGTGCTGCTGGCCCTGGCCGGGACCGTGATCGCCACCGCCGGGGCGCTGCTCCCCGCGAGCTGGGCGGCACGCGCCCGCACCGCGACCGCGTTGCGGGCCGAATGACCGGCACGACCCCGGCCGGCTGACAAGGAGCAGATCACCGGTCACCCGGGCCTGGCGTAATACTCCTCGCCCCGTGACCCGGTGCCGGCCGGCAGTCCCCGGATGCGAACCGCGGACCGCTGGCGCACGCCCGCGCCGTGATGGCGCCCGTCGGCGGCGCACCAAACCCTGACATGGCTGGAGATCACCATGCGCACTATCAGCCGCCCAGCCAGCACCTGGCAGGCGGGCACCTGGCTGGCGGTGAAGCTCGCGAGCCGGCGGCGAGCCGCGCTGCTCGTGGCGTTGAACCTGGCCGCCGCAGGGATCTACTTCGCCCGGGCCGGCCACGGCATCGGCCTGGGCGGTTACCGCCTCGACCTGGACGTCTACCGTACCGGCGCCAAGATGGTGCTGCACGGCGGCGACCTGTACGGCCGGCTGCCCCGGCTCAGCGACGGCCACCACCTGCCGTTCACCTACCCCCCGTTCGCGGCCCTGACCTTCGTTCCGCTGGCGCTCCTGGGGTACGCCGCGGCGAACTGGCTGCTCACCGCGCTCACCATCGCCTGCGTCGCGGCCGTCCTGTGGTGCTTCGCCGCCACCACCCCCGGCCCTGCGGGAGCCCGGATGCGGCGGCTGCTGCCCTGGGCGCTGCCGGCCACGCTGCTGCTCGAACCCATCCGCTCCACCCTGACTTACGGCCAGATCAACGCGCTGCTCATGGCCCTGGTCACCGTCGACTGTCTGACCCGGGCGCCCCGATGGCCGCGGGGGATCGGAGTCGGCATCGCCGCCGCGGTGAAACTCACCCCTGGGATCTTCGTGCTGTTCTTCCTCCTTCGCCACGACCTGCGCAGCGCGGCCCGAGCCGGGCTGGGCTTCGCCGCGTGCACCGGCGCCGCCTTCGCCCTCGCCCCCCAGGACTCGCTGCGCTACTGGACCCAGATCGCCTACCAGCCCGCCCGGATCGGCGGCATCGCCTACGCCTCCAACCAGTCGATACTCGGAGTCCTGGCCCGCCTCGGCCTGGCCAATCCCGCGCGGGCCTGGCTCTGGCTCGTCTTGTGCCTGCTCGCCGCGGCCCTCGCCGTCACCGGCATGCGCGCCGCTCTCAACACCGGCCAGGTCACCCGCGCCCTGCTGCTCAACGCCGCAGCCGGGCTGCTCATCTCGCCCATCTCCTGGTCGCACCATTGGGTCTGGGCGGCCCCCGGGCTGCTCACCTGCCTCGCGACCACCCACCCCAACCGCCGGCGGCCGCCGACGTTCGCGATCCTCGCGCTGCTCACCTTCGCGATCGCACCACACTGCCTGCTCCCCTCCGGGGACGGCCGCGAACTGCACTGGGCATGGTGGCAGCAGGCCCTAGGCGACTCGTACGCCCTGATCGCGCTCGCCGCCCTCACCGGGGCGGCGATCAAGAACCCTCTGCCCCGCCCGAACCGCCGACGCCCGGGCACACCGGGCACGCTGGCAGCGCCACACGGCCAGGAACTCCGGCCGGCACCGTCCCCGACTCGTGACGACGCGAGCGTGCCGGCCGGCACCTAATCCGGGGTGGCCGTGCGCTGCTCCTACCCAGGTGACACTCGTAGCGATGGCGCCGCCCCGCCCGCCAAGGGAAACCCCGGAGATGACGGCTATTAGCGCGACAAGACGGAAGGCCAACCGCCCGCCCGAAGGCAGACACCGGCGCGAACCGTGAAGCCCGAGTTCATGACAACACCCGGCACGGGCCGCCTGGCGACCATAGCTGGCTGTTCTGCGCCTCGGAACCCCGCCCGCAGGCGCGGAAGAGCATGAGCAAATATTCGGCAGGCGCGATTTGGGATCCATGTAGGACGAATCGTTGTCTACGTCCGGTTACGGCCGCGCATGCAGCGCTCGGTCAAGCGACTCGGCCGCCACACCTGGGCAGCAAGCAGCGGCCCAGGCCTGGGCTCAGTTTTGGGCTCATTCATCCACGTACGGGGCCGTTCACCGGTGGTCACCCGGATCGTGTTCGCGCGGTTCGCGGACGGTGGCGGACGCCGGTGAACGCCATGCGACATTGTTGGAAAGCGTGTTGGGGGCAACCCCTCAGGAGTTCGAATCTCCTATCCTCCGCCGCTCCGACCTGCGACGATGCGCTTGGATCGCGTTCGCTCGGTGCGCTACATCGCCAGCGTGTGTCTCATTTTCTGTCTTAGTTGAGCCCCGGGTCATACGCCTTATTCCGGACAAACCGGTGTAGTGGCACGCCGAGAAGACTCACGTTTCACCTGCTCAGAGATGTCGCGGACATGCCTGAACCGAAGCGTGCACGCCGCTGAAGCGTGCGCACCGGCCCGGGGGCCGGCTTGAGTTATGGCTGCGCGGCGGGCGTGCTGTCGTCATGTGTTTGCCAGGTGGTCGGCCAGGACCTTGCCGATGACGCCTGTGGTGAACGCGGCGTCCTGTGGGTCGTGGTCCAGCGCGCCGACGAGGACTTTCATGGCTTTCCAGATAGCCCAGCCGCGTCCCCGGGTCCAGGTTGCCTGATCGACGGGCAGCCGTTCGGTGAAGACGCGGCTACTCTCGCCGGACAGGAACGTCCAGGCGATGGTGGTGTCGCAGGCCGGATCGCCGACTCCGCAGGTGCCAAAGTCGATGACCGCGCACAACCGCCCGTCTTTGGTCAGCAGGTTGCCCGGCTGGGCGTCGCCGTGGAACCAGACCGGACGGCCTGGCCCGGGGGCTGCCATCGCCGCCTGCCAGACCTCGGCGGCCAGCGCCGTGTCAATGTGCCCGGCCAGCGCGGCGAGCGCTTCCTGAGTCTCGCCCTCATAGACCGTCAGCGGACCGCCGCGGAAAAAGTTGTGCGGGCCGGGCGGCGGCCCACCGACCGGGTCGATCCGGTACAACGCGGCCAGGAATTCGGCCAGGTCAGCCGCCAGCCACGGCAAGTCGCCGGCCATCTGGTCGGTGAGTGGGCCGCCATCGATCCACCGGTACACCGACCACGGCCAGGGGAACCCGCAGCCCGGCTCGCCGACCGCCATCAGCTCGGGTATCGGCAGCGGCAACTGGGCAGCCAGGACTGGCAGCCAGCGCTGCTCCTTAACCACGCCCGGAACATACTCCGGGCCGCTGGGCAGCCGGACCGCCAACTCCTCCCCCAGGCGGAACGTCACGTTATCCACGCCCCCGGCCTGCACCGGCCGAACCGGCAAGCCCGCCCACCGTGGGAACTGCGTCCCGACCAGCCTCGACACCAAGCCAGCGGTGATATCACCTCGCCGCACCAGCCGATTGTCGCAACCGCCACGGCCGGCAGCCACAAGTTTGCCGCCTGCCCGGGCGGCATCACCCGATCGATCTGCGCTTGCCGTCCCACCCTCGCCGCTGTCGTGGTGACCGTCCGCGGCCGGTACCCGTTACGTGACCGGTGCGAGCGCCGGTGCGCAGGTGCGGCAACGCGCCGAGCGCCGAGCTCAGCTCGGCCTCGATCAATGCCTGGTCGATAGTTTTGGCCGCTTGGCGGATCCGGTCATCGACCTCAGCGGCCTTCAGTACTTCAAGAACCTCCAGCAGGGCAGACTGGTCCAGGGCCATCGTGTGTCTGTGTCCTTCCGCGAGAACCATTGCCGTGGATCTCGCTGACCATCACACGGTGGCCCTCCCAGCGCGCTCAGGCGCGCCGTTAGGACCGTTACTTACACCACCGGAGGGGACGCCACCTAGTGGCACGCTGAGATGACTCACGTTGTGCCTGGTCAGGGACGCCGCAGACGTACCTGAACGGAATAGCGCATGCCGCTGAAGCGTGCGCACCCCGGTTCGGGCAGGCCGGGACCGTCCGTCCACCTGGGTGCAGGCTGCTGTTGCGTGGGGACGGAGGCGACCGGCTCCCTTCCGCTTCGGCGATGGCGCCAGCACAATCGGGGTTAGCGGCAGGAGAAGGGGGCCGGGTGCAGGATCGGCTGAGGGCGCCACCGGTATTGGTCGGGCGGGATGGCGAGCTGGGTGAGCTGCTGGCCGGGCTCAACGACGCGGCCTGCGGGAGCGGCCGGTTGTTCCTGCTGGCCGGGGACCCGGGGATCGGGAAGAGCCGCCTGGCCGGTGCGGCGGCGGCGCGGGCCCGGGATCGCGGGTTCACGGTGGCGTGGGGGCGGTGCTGGGAGGCCGGCGGGGCACCGGCGTACTGGCCGTGGGTACAGGCGCTGCGGGCCGTGGTCCGCGGCCTCGACAGTGAGCAGCTCCGGGCGCGACTGGGGGCGGGCGCCCCGTTTGTCGCGCAGATCGTGGCGGAGGTCGCCGAGATGCTGCCCGATGTCCGCCCGCCTTCGCCGACGGATGCGGAGGGCGCCCGGTTCCGCCTGTTCGACGCGGTGGCCACGTTCTTGCGCAACGCCGGGGCCGGGCAGCCGCTGATGCTCATCCTGGATGATCTGCACGCCGCCGATGCGCCCTCGGTCTTGCTGCTGCGGTTTGCCGCCCGGGAGCTCGGCGATGCCCGGCTCCTGGTGCTGGGCGCCTACCGCGACATTGAGCTGGACCGCGGCCACCCGCTGGCCGTCGCGCTCGCAGAGCTTTCCCGGGAACCTGCGACCAGGCACGTTCCGCTTTCCGGCCTGGATGAGCCCGGTGTCGCCCGCCTCATCCAGGAGATCACCGGGGTGGTGCCGCACGAAGGCGTGGCGGCGGCCGTGCACCGCTGCACCGAGGGCAACCCGCTGTTCGTGGCGGAGGTGGCCCGGCTGCTGGCCGCCGAGGGCCGTCTGGAGCGGGCCGGCGACCCGGCGAGGCTGGCGCTGGCCATCCCGGAAGGAATCCGCGAGGTCATCGGGCGTCGGGTGGTGCGCCTGCCGGAGCCATGCGGCAGGGTCCTCGGCCTGGCGTCGGTGTTCGGCCGCGAGTTCTCGCTGTCCCCGCTGGAACGGCTTTCCGCACTCTCTGCGGGCGAGCTGCTCGACGTCTTGGACGTGGGCATCGCCGCCCGGCTGGTAGCCGCGGTTCCCGGCGCGCCCGGCCGGCTGCGGTTCAGCCACGCGCTGATCCGCGACGCCCTGTATGAGGGCATCCCGGCCGGGCAGCGCCTCCGGCTGCACCAGCAAGCCGGTGAGGCCCTGGAAGCGTTTTACCAACAGGACCTGGACCCGCACCTGGCCGAGCTGGCCCACCATTTCTTCGAGGCCGCGGCGGTCGGCGACGCCGGCAAGGCGGCCGGCTACGCCGAGCGCGCCGGGCGACGCGCGATCGCGCTGCTTGCCTACGAAGAAGCGGCCCGGCTGTACCGAATGGCCCTGGCCGCCCTCAGCCTTGCCCGGCCGCCCCGGGAGGACCGGGCCCGGTGCCGGCTGCTGCTCGCGCTGGGTGATGCGCTGACCATGATGGGCGAGCGGCAGGCGGCCAGGGAAGAGCTGCTCCGGGCGGCCAGCATCGCGCGGCAACACGGGATGGCCGAGGAGCTGGGCCAGGCCGCGCTCGCCTATGCGGGCCGGTTCACCTTCGAGCGTGGCGCCAGCGACCGGCACATGATCACCCTCCTGGAGGACGCGCGGGCCCTGCTCGCAGACAAAGAAGATGCAGGCCCGGTCCGTGCGCGGGTGCTGGCCCACCTGGCGGTCGCGCTGCGCGATCAGCCCGACCGCGGGCCGCGTGATGCGCTCAGCCGGGAGGCGGTCGCCCTGGCCCGGGCGTCCGGTGACCTGCCGACACTGGGTTACACGCTGTCCTGCCGGCTGAATGCGCTGATGGGTCCCGGCGACCCGCAGGGGCGGCTGGCGATCGCCGAGGAGCTGCGAGCGGTCGCCCGCGCCGTGCACGCCCCGGCGTTGGAGGGGGGAGGCGAACACCATCGCGCCATGGTGTTCCTGGAGACCGGCCGGATCGGGGACTACCGGGAGGCCGTGGACGCGGCGGAGCGCCTGGCCGCCGAGCTACGCTGGCCGGCGGGCCGCTTCTTGGCCACAGTGGTCAAGGCGAGCCTGGCGCTGCTGGAGGGGCGATTCGCCGACGCGGAGGCGCTGGCCGAATCGGCGCTCCGATCCGGCGCCAGCTCCGTGCCGTGGGACGCCGTCATCTTCTCGCAGATGCAGCGGTTCGCCCTCCGTCTCGAGGACGGCCGGCTGGCGGAGATCGAGCCGGCGATCCGCGGCTCGGCAGCGGAGTTTCCCACCCGCCCGCTGTTCCGCTGCCTGCTCGCGCGGCTGCTCACTGAGCGCGGAGACGAGGACGGCGCCCGGTCCGTCTTCGAGCAACTGGCCCAGGACCGGTTCGCCGTCATCCCGGTGAACAACGACCTGCTGCTCAGCCTGGGCCACCTGGCGGAGGTTGCCTGGTTCCTCCGCGACGCCGACCGCGGTGCGGTACTGCACGGCCTGCTGCTCCCCTACCGCGGCCTGGTCGTGGACACCCTGGAAGTAAGCACCGGCGCCGTCGACCGATATCTCGGGCTCGCGGCGCTGACCGCCGGCGACCTGGAAACCGCGGAACTGCACCTGCGCGACGCCCTGCACCTGAACGTCCGGATCGGCGCCCAGCCCTGGGCGGCCCGGACGCAGGCCGATCTAGCGCGCCTGCTGTTCGCGCGCGATCGGCCAAGTGACCGGGAGCGGGCAATCGGGCTGCTGCAGGCTGCGCTCGGCACGGCCAGGCGGCTTGGGATGACGGTCTTCGCGGAGCGGGCCAGGAAGGACCTCGCCCGCGCTGGCGGGGACAGCTACCCTGCGGAGGCTCAGCCCACGGGGGCCCAGGCTGCGGACGGCACTGCTTCGTGGCCGGTGTTCCGGCAGGAGGGCGAGTATTGGTCGATCGCCTTCGCTGGGCAGGGGTTCCGGCTCAAGGACGTCAAGGGCCTGCACTACCTGGCGTACCTGCTGCGCCATCCCGGCCGGGAATTCCACGTGCTGGACCTCGCGGCCGCCGGGCACGAAGCGCGGACAGGCGGCCCGCGGATAAGCCCGGCGCGGGACGACGGCCTGCGTCAGGCCCGGCTGTCAGACCTAGGGCCCATCTTGGATGAGCAAGCGAAGACGGCCTACCGGGCGCGGCTGCGCGAGCTGGAGGAGGACCTGGCCGAGGCGACCTCGTGGGCGGACCCGGTCCGGGCGGCCAGAGCCCGCCAGGAGATGCAGTTCCTGACCGGCCAGCTGGCCGCGGCCGTGGGCCTGGGCGGCCGGGACCGCAGAGCCGGATCGGCGGCCGAGCGGGCCCGGGTGAACATCACCCGGGCCATCAGGGCCGCCCTGACACGCATCCGCGCCCACAGCCCCGCCCTGGCCGGCCACCTCGGCGCGACCATCCACACCGGGACGTTCTGCTCCTACACCCCCGATCCGCGAGCGCCGATCACCTGGCGCACCTGACCGCGGGGTTCAGCGTCCCGTTCATCGCCGGTGAACAACCGTTCCCTGCCCGGTTACGGCTCCCA
>Ga0318512_10000160_pt1 | contig 14506 bp, 11 predicted proteins | sample GRESIP171b2f19_FD_203682 | JGI IMG/M metagenome (GOLD analysis project Ga0318512, IMG submission 203682) | Tropical soil microbial communities from Luquillo Experimental Forest, Puerto Rico - GRE.SIPMG.171b2f19 | ecosystem: Environmental > Terrestrial > Soil > Tropical forest > Bulk soil...
CGGGCTTCCTGCTCGTCGCGCAGGCGGCGCTCGTGCGCGGCGCGGAGGCGGACGGCGCGCGCTTCCGGATCGAGGCGGCGCGCGCCGACCCGGCGCGCTTCCGGAAGTGCGAGCGGTGCTGGACGTACCGGGCGGACGTCCGGGACAGCGGATTGTGCGCGCGCTGCACGGGCGTGCTCGCCGCGACGGGCCGGAGCGCGTAGCCTTAAGTCTCCTCCGCTTCCTCCTCCGGCAGATCGGATCTCCGGTAGCGCGACGCATCGATGCCGTGCTTGTGCAACAGGTCGTGGAACGTCGGCCGGCTCACGTCGATCTCGCGCGCCGCCCGCGTGATGTTGCCGGCGTTGCGCGTCAGCGCCTCCACGATCAGCGTCCGCTCCGCCTCCTCGCGCGCGTCCTGCAGCGTGCGCGCGGGCGGCGGCTCGCTCGCCGCGAGCTCGAGGTCCTCGGGGTGGAGATACGCGTCCTGGGTCAGGATCACGGCGCGCTGCACGCGATTCTCGAGCTCGCGGACGTTGCCCGGCCACGCGTGCGCCTGGATCGCGCGCAGCGCCGCCTGCGTGAACCCGCGGATCTTGCGCTTGTAGTGTTTCGCGTAGTAGTCCAGGAAATACTCGGCCAGCAGCCGCAGGTCGTCGCCGCGCTCGCGCAGCGGCGGCACCGCGATGTTCACGACGCTCAGCCGGTAGTAGAGGTCCTCACGGAACTTTCCGGAGCGCTGCGCGGCCTGGAGATCCTGATTCGTGGCCGCGACGACGCGCGCGTCCACGCGCAGCGACTCCCGCCCGCCGACGCGCTCGACCACGTGATCCTGGAGGAAGCGCAGCAGCTTGACCTGGAGGTGCGTGGGCAGTTCGCCGATCTCGTCCAGGAAGATCGTCCCGCCCTCGGCGAGCTCGAAGCGCCCCTCGCGCGTGCGGTGCGCGTCCGTGAACGAGCCCTTCTCGTGCCCGAACAGCTCGCTCTCCAGCAGGTTCTCGGGGATCGCGCCGCAGTTGATCGGAACGAACGGCCCCGCGGAGCGGCGGCTGGTCGCGTGGATCGCATGCGCCACGAGCTCCTTGCCGGTGCCGTTCTCGCCCGCGATCAGCACCGTCGCGTCGGTGTTCGCGACGCGCTGCACGAGCGCGAACACCTTGCGGATCGCCTCCGACTCGCCGACCAGCCGGTGGTAGCGGCGGCGCGCGTCGTGCGCCCCCGGCCGGCGCGCCTCCTCGATCGCGCGGACGTGGAACGCGCGGCGCAGGATCACCTTGAGCTCGTCGAGCTGGATCGGCTTCGCGTACCAGTCCACGGCGCCGCGCTGGAGTGCGGACAGCGCGGTCTCGCGATTGTCGTTCCCCGTCACCATGATGACCTTGGTGTACGGATAGTGGTCCACGATCTCGTCGAGCAGGATCAGCCCCTCGTCCGACGGTCCGCCCGGCGCGCTCAGCATCACGTCGAGCGTCACGACGCTCGGCTTCTCGTCGCGCAGCACGCGGCGCGCCTCGTCGAGGTTCGCGGCGGTCAGCACGTCGTAGTCGCCGGACAGCCCCCACTTGAGCTGGTTCCGGATCGACTCCTCGTCGTCCACGATCAGCAGGCGGCGGTCGCTCATGTGCGAACCTCCGGCTGCGCCTGATCCACGGGCAGCTCCACGCGGAAGCGCGAGCCGGTTCCGACCTGGCTCTCGACGTCGATCGTGCCGCCGTGGGCCTCGACGATGCTGCGGCATTGCGTGAGCCCGATCCCGAGGCCGCCCGCCTTCGTGGTCGCGAACGGCTTGAACAGACCGTGGCGGAGGAATTCGTCGCTCATGCCGCGCCCGTTGTCGTTCACGACGATCGAGAGCCGCCGCCGGCCGTCCTCGCCGGCGGGCAGCAGATCCGCGACGAGCCCGATCTCGCCGCTGCCGTTCAGCGCTTCGCGCGCGTTCGTGAGCAGGTTCACGATCAGGCGCAGCACGAGGCGACGGTCGAGGCTCACCTTGAGGCCGTCGGGACACCGCACCGACACGCGGACGCCGCCCGCGCCGTCGCCGTGAAGACCGGCCGCCTGGAGCGCCTCGCGCACGACATCCCGCACGCCGAACTCCTCGAGCTTGACCTCGGGCGCGCGCGCGACGGCCGAGACCTGCGCCATCAGCTCGCGCAGGTTCAGGACGGTGCGCTCCACGACCGCGAGCGCGTCGTGCTGGAACTCCGGATTCGCGAGGTGGCGCCGCGCGTTCTCGACCACCAGCGACAGGCCGGAGACGTGGTTCTTGATGTCGTGCAGCACGAACGTGGAGAGGCGGTTCAGCGACTCGAGCTGGCGGGTCTCGGCAAGCTGCTCGGCCTGGCGCGCGAACCACAGCGCGGCCGCGAGCTGGCGTGACATCGCGCCCAGGAATTCCACGTCCTCATACGTGAAGTCCTCGTCGGTGCGCTTCTCCGCAACCCACAGCATCCCGACCAGCATCTCCCCGACCGGGAGCGGCGCGCAGACCGCCGCCGGCAGCGCGGCGATCGCTTCGCGGTTCTCGACCACGATCGGCATCAGATCGAGATCCTGCGCGAGCTCGCGCAGGAGCAGCGGAGCGCGCTGCTGATCGAGCGCCCGCACGAGCGGGTTGCCCGCGCTCAGGCGGTCGGGAAGCGCCGGCGGGCCGTAGGCGCGCCGGAACGTTCCGGGCTGGACCCCCGGGCCCTCCTCGAGCAGGTAGATCGCGATGCGCTCGGCGTCGAACAGCGAGCCCACCAGGATCTCGATCTGCCGGCACAGGTCCTCGGGGCGCGCGGTCGGCGTGATCGCAGCGCTCACCCGCTCCCACTCGCGCCGGTAGTCGTAGCGGTTCGCGTAGAAATTCCGGTCGATGAAGCGCTTGACGGTGCGAGTGATGCGCGGGCTCAGGAGCAGGAGCAGGCCGCCGCCGCCGACCAGCAGGTAGAACGTGACGCTCACGCCGCGCTTCCATTCCGGGGAGAGGACCGGCAGCACCTTCGCCATCACCGCCATCGTGAGCAGGAACGCGCCGGCGAGCGTGAGCGAGACGCTCGAGTAGTAGATCACGGGACGGGCCACCGGCACGCTCATGTCGGAGAGCCGCCGGCGAGCGAGCGCGAGCGCGGTGACGGTGCCCGAGACGAACATCGGCGCCGCGCTCGCCACGAGCCAGGACACGCGCACCCCGCCGGAGAGCAGGCCGCCCGACACCACCATGAGGTTCGTGAGGATGCCGATCAGGAACGCCATGAACATCGCGCGCAGGCGCCGCTGCGGCTCCGCGGGCGCCATGCGCAGCATGCGCTCGAAATTCATCACCACCGCCACCATCACGACCACGAGGTACATCAGGTAGAGCTTACCCATCGGGCCGAGCACGACGACCGACTGGCCGCCCGCGCCGGTGACCTCGCGCACAACGTACGGCGTGCCCGCGACGACGAACATCGCCGCGCAGCCGATCAGAGCGAGCAGCAGGTAGGGGCCGGACTGGCGAATCTGGATCCACGGATCGGGCCGCGCGAGCACGAGGCTCAGCGCGAGCCACAGCCACGACGCGAGCGCGGAGACCCCTGCGAGGTACGTGGCCCAGGTGCGGGCCGCGAACGGCGAGCCGGCGTGCAGGATCCCGATCGTCCCGGCCTGCAGCGCGGCCAGGGTCAGGAACGCGGACGAGAACAACAGCGTGGTCACGAAGCGCCCGCGACGGAGCAGCGCGAACAGCCCGATCATGGCCGCCAGCAGCGCGCTCGCGGTCACGAGGCTCACCTGGAACGGCGAGGTCATCAGCTCCAGAGCGCTTCTCCTAGTTTCGCGGCGCCCCGAGGCGGAGCGCGGCGACGCGCGCGGAATCGCGCGCCGCCCGATCCGCCGCGTGAGTCGCGATCTCCTCGTACAGGTCGCGCGCGCGGGCCGGATCGCCGAGCGCGCGCTCCGCCAGCGCCGCGGCCTCGAGCCCGGCGCCTGCCCCTTCCGCGACGTGGCCATAACGCCGCCACAGCGCGGTGAGCGCGTCACAGGCTTCCGCGGCGCGATCCAGCTTCACGAGCAGCTCCGCGCGCGTCGCGCCCGCCTCGAGCGCCACCGTGTCGTCGCTCTGGGTCGCGAGGATCTGATCCAGCTGGTCCACCGCGTTCCGGGCCTCGAGATGGGCGAGATCGGTCTCGCCCCGCTCCAGGTGATGGTTGACGATTCGGAGCATCGACGCAAACGCGAGCGGGTGGGTCGGCTGCGCGGCCTGGAGCGCGCGATACTCGCTGTGCGCCTGCTCCCAGCGCCCGGTCCGCTCGTAGATCCCGCCGCGGCGGAAGCGCGCCTCGGCCATGCCGTCCGCGTTCTGCGAGTTCATGTCGAGGTAGGCGGCGTACGCGGTGAGCGCGGAATCCGGCTGCTTCGACACCTCCCAGGCCTCGGCGGTGACGAGCCGGCCATCCGCGCGCGGGCCGCGCCCGTATCCGCTGTCCACGAGCGCCGCGTAGGCGCGCGCGCTGTCGGGCCGCCCGCCTTCGAGCGCGAGCCGCGCCGCCCCGAGCAAAAGCCGGGGACGCTCGCGCCGCGCGGCGGAGTCGGCGAGCGCGCTGCGCATCGCGGCGAGCGCCCCGGGCGTGTCGCCCTGCAGCACGCGCAGGCCGGCGAGCCGCTCCCAGTGGTCGGGGCGTGACGCGGACGCGCGGCCGGTCGCGAGCGCCGCGGACTCGCGCCGGTCCACCGCATCGAGCAGCGAGTCCGCGGCGGCGCCCCGGCCCTGCCCGCGCAGCAGCCCGGCGGCGTGCGCCGCCGCCCCGGCCACCTGCGGATCGATCGCACCGCTCGCGGGATCCACCCACGGATCGGCGAGCGCGACCGCGCGCCAGCACTGCGCCGCCTCGCCGAGCCGCCCGGCGCGCTCGCACGACTCGGCGCGCGCGATCGCGGCCGCGCGCGCGACCGGCCGCACGGCGGCCCACTCGCGCTCGATGCGCTCGAGCCCCGCGATCGCGGCGCCGGGGTTGCCGCTCAGCTCGTCGAGATGCGCGCACGAAATCGCGGCCGACCCGGAGATCACGGCGACGTCGCGCGCCGTCCCGGGCCGCCACGCGCGGTCCCAGGTCGAAGCCGGGAAGCGGCGCGTGATCGCCTCGAACGCCGCGCGCGCGCGCGCGTAGTCGTGCGGCGTCGCGAAACGCGGATTCACACGCACGCGGTCCACGAGCTTGCGCGCGTGCCAGCTGTCGCGCTCCGCCCGGTAACGCGCCCACAGCGTCGGATTGCCGCACCCGCCGGCGGCGAGCAGCAGCGCGCCGCACAGCAGCGCGCGCGCGAGCCGCGGCAGCGGACGCGGACGCGCGCTCACGTCCGCGAGCTCTCGGGATCGTGATCCACGAGCGTGAGGTAGGCGAGTGTGGCGCTGCCGGCCAGCGCGAACCACAGCACGAGCCCGATCGCCGCCTCAGCCGCCATCAGCCAGCCGACGAGCTCGGGCGTGCCGCGCTCGACGATCAGCGCGCTGTGTCCTGCGAGCGACTGGAGCGGAAGCAGCGGCAGGGCGAGCAGCGCGCCGACCAGGAGCGCGGCCCAGAATCCCCGCGCCGCCGCGTGCGGGACGTTCGCGAGCGTGCCGATCACGCCACGGCCCGCCAGCATCACGTCGCACGCGACGTAGAAGAACAGGCTCTGCAGCACGACCGTGCCGCCGAGCACAATGAGATCCGCGAAGCGGTGCACCAGCGCACCACTCTGGCGGTGCGCAATCAGCCAGCCGAGTCCGGACGAGAGCAGATAGGCGAGCAGGTTGAATGGCGCGCTGACGAGGATCAGCGCCGGCGCCCGCCGCGCGGCCTCACGCAGCGCCGCGCCCGGACGGTCGCGCCGGCCCGCGAACTGGTCCGCGAACACGCGCGTCCCGGCGCCCACCACGACCGCGCCGACGGTGGCGCCGAGCAGCAGATCCACGCGCCCGTAGAGGTCCGGCAGCTGGCGCAGCACGTTCGGGTAGTGGAGGAGCGCCTCGCCCCCGGCCCGGCGCAGCAGCGGCGCCATGATCCAGGACACGAGCGGGTGCGCGAACCCGATCAGGACGACGAGCGCGCCGAACTCGAGCAGCGCGAGCGGCGTGAACGGCGCCCACACCGCGGGACGCCCGAGGCGCGCGAGCGTGCGCACCAGCACCTGCCAGCCGACGGCGAGCTGCTCGAAGGCGTTCATCGCCGCGCAGCGCCTGAATCCGCCGCCGCGAACACGCGCGGCAGCTCGCGCGCCACGCGCACGCCGAAATCGTCGAGCGTCCGCCCGGTCGCCGCGGTCGAGTCGCCGCGAATCAGTGCTTCCACGCGCACGAACGCCCCCCAGGAGCGGTTCTCGAGCACACCGCTCACCATCATCCGGTTCCGGAACACGTCCCGATCGGTGGTCGAGAGATCGCGCGTCGTCCACCAGTAGTAGACCAGGCGGCGGTCGTGCGGCCGCTCGGCAACGAACCGGTTCACGTCGAGGCCCGCGCCGCCGCCCTGATCGAGGCGATGGCGCGCGGGCCGCTCCACCACGTAGCCCTGCGATTCATAGCAGAGTTGCGGGTCGTGCGCGCCGTAGCGGCGGTTCTGGTGATAGACGATGCACAGCCACACCTTGTCCGCGCCGCGCTGGTAGCGGCGGATCAGGAGGTCGTCGGCCTTGAGCTCGTCCACGACCGCATCCTCGAACGAGAGATCGGTGCCGTTCCAGTCGCCGAAGCGCTCCGGACAGCCCCGCAGCACGCCGTGTCCCGCCGCGAGATTCTCCGGCGGGTGCGTGATCACGTAGGCCGCGGTCGCGGCGAGCAGCGCGTAGGTCGCGAGCGCGAGCTTCATGGCGCCGCCTGCGGGCGCGGGGTGAGCAGCGAGCGCACGAACAGGAGGCCCGCGAGCGCGATCGCGTAGATCACGATCCCGGTCCAGTCGTGAAACGCCCCGGCCGCCGCCTGCACCGAGACGTAGTGGCCGACGAGGATCAGGAGCGTGATGCGCACCGCGTTGCCGAGCATCGCGATCGGAACGGCGGCGGCGAGGATCAGCAGGCGGCGGGTCCAGCCGCCGCTCTGGAGGTGCGCGAACACCGCGCCGGTCGCGATGAGGGCGAGCAGGGAGCGCAGGCCGCTGCACGGGTTTTCCATGCGCAGCTCCCCGCCCTGCAGGTAGAGCGTCATCCCGTTGCGCTGCAGCGTCACGCCGAGCGCCTCGGCGGCGCGGGTCGAGATACGCACCGTGATCTCCTTGAGCGCGTAGCTGAGCGTGTTCATGACGAACGGCGGGAACGTCAGCATGAACGCGAGCGAGCCGATCGGAAACGCGAGCAGCTTCAGCGCCGGAACGCCGAGGAACGTGAGCGTGAGCCCGACCAGCATGACGATCAGCGAGGCGCCCTGCAGCGCGAAGAGGTCCGACCGCATGCCGGCGACCAGCATCGCGCACGCCGCCGCGACGAGCGCGAGCCCGCGCGCATCGGGCGTGATCGGCGCGGCCCGGAGCTCGCGGCGGCGGCGCCAGGCCAGCGCGGCGGCCACGAGCGGCACGAGCGGACCGTGCGAATAGTTGTCGTTCGTAGTCCAGACGGTCCAGAGCTCCGCGGCGACGCGGAAGTACATCGCGCCGAGCAGCGCGAGCCCCGCCGCGATCCCGAGCGCGGTGCGGGCGCCGGCGCGCGCGGGAGCCGGCGCGGCGTCGCTCCCCGCCGCGATCGGCTCGGCCATCTAGAACACTCCCCGCGACGAGAACACCGTGAACGCGGTGCGCAGCAGGATCTCGAGATCGAGGCGCGGCGAGGCATGCGCGAGGTAGTGCGCGTCGTAGCCCACCTTCTCGGCGAGCGGAATGTCGTCGCGTCCGTGGATCTGGGCCCAGCCGCTCACGCCCGGCCGCAGCGCGTCGACGCCCGCCCGCTGCCTGAGCGCGATCAGCTCCTGCTGGTTGTAGAGCGCGGGCCGCGGGCCCACGAGCGCCATCTCGCCCTTCAGCACGTTCCAGAGCTGCGGCAGCTCGTCCAGGCTCGTGCGCCGCAGCCAGCGCCCCACGCGCGTCACGCGCGGCGAGGCCGGACCCATGAGGTCCGAGGCGAGATCGGGCGTTCCGACCTGCATGCTGCGGAACTTGAGGATCGTGAATTCTCGCGAGCCGCGCCCGATGCGGCGCTGCCGGAACAGCGCGGGCCCGCGCGAATCGAGGCGGATCGCGATCGCGATCAGTGCGAGCAGAGGGGAGAGCATGAGGAGCAGCAGCGCGGAGGCCAGGAGGTCTGCGCCGCGCTTGAGCGAGCCGGCCGCTCCGGCCGGACGCGGCGCGATCCTCCGCCCGCGCGACGCGCGCTCCGACGCCTCGAGCACCGCGACCAGGCGCTCCCCGATCGCGCGGCGCGAGTACTCGCGCTCGATGAACGGCGGGCCGGCGGCGCCGAGCCGCGCACGCAGCCCGGGATCGTCAGCGAGCCGCGCGATCTCGCGCGCCAGCGCGGCGCCGTCGCCGGGCGGCACCACCACGCCCGCGCCCGACGCCTCGAGCACCTGCGCCGCATCGCCGCACAACGCGCCCACGACCGGACGCCCGCACGCCAGGTAATCGAACATCTTGACCGGAATGGTCTCGCCCGAGAACTCGTGCGCACGCGTGGTCGCGACGCACAGGTCGGCGGAGCGGATCACGTCCGCGAGCTGCGCGGGCGGCAGGCTCCCCCGGAATTCGACGCGGCTCAGCGCCTGGTCCGCGGCGAGGCGCTCGAGCGCAGGCTTCGCCACCCCGTCGCCGACCAGGAGGAAGCGCAGGTCGTCGCGCGCGCGCAGGGCGCGCGCGGCGTCGAGCAGCGACTCCATGCCGTGCACGAGTCCGTGCGTTCCGGCGTAGAGCACGGTGAGCGGCCCGCCGTTCTCCTCACGCGCCGCCGCGGGCCGGAACGTGTCGGTGTCGGCGCCGTTCGTGAACAGCTCGATCCGGCCCGAGTCGAGCCCGCGCAGACCGAGCTGGCGCTTCATCCCCGGCGTCACGGCGAGCACGCGGTGCGCGCGGCGCTGGATGAACTTCGCGAGGCTCGCGAGCAGCGCGGCCGCCGCGCCCTCGCGCATCTCGCCGAGCGCGATCGCCGCGCGCGGCCAGTCGTCGCGGCAGTCGAGCACGAACGTCGCGCCGTGGCGGCGCGCCGCGAGCCATGCGGCGAGCCCGAGGAAGAGCGGCGGCACGCTCGCGAGCACGAGGTCCGGCGGCGGCCCGGCGAGCGCGACGGGGAGCGCCGACCACGCGAACGTGAGGTGGTTCCAGAGCCGCGTCAGCGCAGTGCGGCGCGGGGTCGCGTGAAGCCACACGCGCTCGACGACGAGCCCGCCGTCGTGCGTCGTCGCGCGCCGCACGTTCTCGAACCCGGGCTGCAGGCGGCCGGACGGATGGTTCGGCAGTCCGGTCACGACGCGTACGTCGTGCCCGGCGCGCTCGAGGGCGCGCGCGAAGTGGTACGCGCGGGCCGGTGCGGCGCCGGTTTCGGGCGGCCAGTACTGGGTGACGAAGAGAACGCGCATCCGTCAGCTGCCGGCTGCGGATGCAACCACGAGCTGGCGGCGGGCGCGCGACGCGAGCGGCATCCATGGACGCTGGAGCGGCTCGACGAGCCCTCGATAGACCGGCTCGGGGAGCATGCCGAGCCCGCCCCAGTAGAGCTCGTGGTGCGTGACGGAGAGCCCGTTCGCCTCCATCACCGCGCGCATCTCGCGCGGGGTGAAGGTGCGCTCGACGGCGTACGCGTGGGCGCGGCCGTCGGGCGCGACGTACTCCTGATGCACCTCGGTGCGCAGCGCGGCGAGGCGGCGCAGGTGCTGCGGGTGCGCGCCGTTGATGTCACCGACGACCAGCACGCCGCCCGGGCGCAGGTGATCGCGCACCGCGCGCAGGAACGTGTCGAGCGGATCGATGTGCGAGAGCGCGTTGTACACCCACACGAGATCCACCGGCGCGCCCCATTCGCGCGTGAGGTCGGCGCGCTCGTACCGCACCGGGAGCGCGATGCCGGTGGATTGCGTGTAGTGCTCGAGCCGGCGCCGCGCCGCGTCCAGCCGGTCGGGCCTGAGGTCGGCGCCGATCACCTCCGCGCCCGCGGTCGCAAACAGCATCGAGTAGTTCCCGAACCCGCAGCCCGCGTCCATCACGCGCGGCTGCTCGCGCGCGGCGAGCCAGCGCGCCGCCCAGCCGGCCTCGCCGCGCCAGAACCCGCGCAGGAAGCGCCGGATGCGCGCATCGTCGCCGGGCACGGGAAGATTCCTGTAATAGTCGAGGAACGCGCCGCGCTCGGGCTCGGGCAGGAACGGCACGCCGCCCGGACGCTCGACTTCGATCGTCCAGCGCACCAGCGACTCGAATCGCTCCCGCGCCTCCCGGGCCGATCTCACCGCGAGCGCTCCCCCGGCGCGGCGCCGGCATCCCCCGTCGCGCCGCGCGCCGGACCGGCTCCGCGCCGGCGCGTGAGCGCGCTCCAGATGAGCGGAACGTGGCGCGGCCTGAGCGAGAACAGCAGCTTGAGCGCGCGATCCAGGCGCCCGCGGCGCAGGTACGTGCCGAGGCTCTCGAGCTCGTAGCGCAGCAGCGTCGGCGCCGACTCGCTGCGGAAGCGCTCCGCGCCCTGCTCGAGCCCGGCGCCGAGGCGCGCGAGACGCTCCGCGGCGGCCGCGGCGCGCACAGGATCGGCGGGCGCGGGGACCCCGTCCGCGTCGAGCACGAGCGGGTCGAGCGCGAGCCCGCTCTCCGGTGCGAGCGTCACGGTGAACACGCCGGTGTCGCGGCGCAGCTCGCCGGCCACGCCGGCCTCGAACTCGCCGGCCGAGGGGTCGAACACGATGTCGCCGAGGCTGAACAGCGTCAGCGCGGCGCCACGCGCACGAAAGCCCTGGGTGACGTGCGGATGGTGCCCGAGCACGAGATCCACGCCGTGCGCGATCAGCCAGTCCGCGACCTCGAGCACGCGCGGCGGCGGATAATCCACGTACATCGATCCCCAGTGCGCGCTCACGATCAAGTCGTCGGCCTCCGGCCGCCACCGCTCCAGATCCCGCTCGATCACGGCGCGATCGAGCGGAGCGACGCCGCATCGCGCGGGCCCCGCCGCATGATCGCCCGCCGCCGCGTAGGCGAGCAACACCACCCGCCGGCCGCGCACGGTGAGCCGCGCGGGCTGCCGCGCGCGATCGAGCGTGGCCCCGGCGCCCGCGGTCTCGAGCCCCGCCGCGGCGCAGCGCTCGAGCGTGCGCAGCAGGCCGCGCGCCCCGCAGTCCATCATGTGATTGTTCGCGAGCGACACCACGCGCACGCCGGCCGCGACCAGCGCCGCCGGGACCTCGGGGTCGTGCCGGAACTCGGCGGCGCGGCCGGGCTCGACCCACTCCGGCTCGCCGACCGGGAACTCGAGGTTCGCGAAGCCGAGATCGGCGCCGCGCATCGCGCCCGCGATCCCCGCGAACACGCGCTCGAATCCCTCGCGTCGCGCGCGGGCCCGCGCGCGGCCGACCACGCCCACGTCGCCGACCGCCGCGACGGAGAGCCGCACGGGCCCGGAGGCCGCTCGCAGGATCATCGCGCGGCCCCGGCCGCGGCCGCCGGCGCCGCGCTTTCGAGCACGCGCCGGTAGAGCGCCTCGGTCTCGCGCACCATGCGCTCGGCCGTGAACCTCGCGCACCAGCGCGCGCGCGCGGCTTGGCCGAAGCTCGCGCGCGTCGCCGGATCGTCGAGCAGCGCGCGCAGCGCCGCAGCGAGCGCGGCCGCGTCCCCGGCCGGCACCACGCGCCCGGTGACGCCATCCTCGACCGCCTCGCCGTTGCCGCCGATCGCGGTCACGATCGCGGGGAGACCGGCGCGCATGGATTCGAGCAGCGTGATCGACAGCCCCTCGCGGATCGAGCTGAGCGCGAACACGTCGGCCGCGCCCATCAGGTCCGCGACGTCCGCGCGCGCGCCGAGCAGCCACACCGCGTCCGCGACGCCGGCCGCGCGCGCGCGGTGCTCGAGCGCGTCGCACAGCGCGCCCTCCCCCGCGATCGCGAGGCGCGCCGCGGGCCGCTCGCGCCGCACCGCCGCGAACGCATCGATCAGGACGGACTGCGCCTTCTGGGACGTCAGACTGCCGACCGTGAGGACGAGCAGGGCCCCGGGCTCGAGGCCGAGCGCGCGCCGCACCTCCTCGCGCGGGCGGATGGTGGGCGCGGGACCGATGCCGTTCGCGATCGTGACGAAGCGGCCGGAGAGCGCGGCGAGCCGCGGCCCGTGACTCGCGCGCACCGCGTCGCACACGCAGATCACCGCCGCCGAGTGCCGCGTCGCCCAGCGTTCGAGCCACGGGTAGAGCGGCGAGTGCCGGCCCGGGTAATGAATGCTGTGCGCGGTCCGGATCACGACCGCGCACCCGGCAAGCCGCGCCGCGGCGGCGGCGTAGAGGCCGCCGGTGGGATTGTGCGCGTTCACGACGTCGATGCGCTCGCGCCGCAGCGTCCCGGCGAGACGGGAAAGCGCGGCGATGCGCTCGGGCGCCGCCGGCCGGCCGGCGCGCCGCAGCACCGCGGTGTGCGCGCCCGCGCGCTGCGCTTCCTCGAGCGCCGGCCCGCCGCGTCCGAGCGCGGCGACGAAGCTCTCGACGCCGGGCGCCGCATTCCGGACGTGCTCGATGACGAGTGACTCGGCGCCGCCCTGATGCATCGCCTCGATCACGTGCAGGACGCGCACGTTCAGGCCCCCGCCGCGCGCCGCACGCCGGGCTCGCGCTCAGCCGGCGTCGCACTCGCGGATTCGAACAGCGCGTGGAGCCGCTCGAAGTTCCGGTCCGCGTCGAACTGCTCGAGCACGATCGCGCGCGCCTCTGCCCCGAACCGATCGAGCTCGCCCGGGTCGCGGAGCAGCGGCTCGATCGCGCCGGCGAGCGCCTCTGCGTCCTCCGGCGCGCACAACGCGCCGGTCCGGCCCGGCAGGATCGCCTCCTCGAGCCCGGCGGCGCGCGTCCCGATGCACGGAACGCCCATCGCCATTGCCTCGACCACCACGTTCGGGATCCCGTCCTGGCGTCCATTCGCGAGCACGCGGCACGGCGCGAGCAGCGCCCACACGTCGCGGTAGAGCGGCAGCAGCTGGTCGTGCGTGAGCTCGCCGCGGAACGTCACGCGATCGGCCGCGCCGGCCTCGCGCGCCAGCGCCTCGAGCGCGTGACGCTCCGGCCCGTCACCGACGATCGTGAGCTGCACGTCGTGCCCACGCGCTGCGAGCAACCCGGTCGCGCGCACCGCGAGATCGAATCCCTTCGGCGGCGAGAGCCGCCCCACGCACAGCAGCGAGGCGCGTGCCGCGCGCGCGCGACCGCGGCCGTCGAAACGCCGCGTGTCGACGCCGTGGTACAGCCACTCCACGCGCGCTCCGGGTCCGCCGAGCGAGCGCACCAGGTCGGCGTTGCCACGCACGCATGCGGCGGTGAAGCGCGCGTCGTGCGCCTTGCGCGCGAGGAACGCGCGCGTGCGGTGGACGTCGCTGCCCGCGTGCGCGGCCATCGTGAACGGCCGTCCGGCGAGGCGCGCGGCGAGCCACGCGACGGTCGCCGGGAAATGCGCCCAGGCGCCGTGCACGATCTCGAGGTCCTCGCGCTCGATCACGGACGCGACGCGCGCCGCGGCCGGCAGGTAGCCGAGGTGCCCGGCGAGCGCGTACAGGCTGCCGCGCGAGGCCCACAGGATTTCGAGCGTGCCGCCGATCATCACGGCGGGACGCCGCAGCGTCCACGCCGCAAACGCGCCCCATGCCGCGGGCGCGAGCGGCGATCCGATCGCGCGCGTGAGCGGGACGAGCGCGGCGTGCTCCGGCTGATGAACGCGCGAGACCCCGCGCAGCGTGAGCACGCGCACGCGCACCCCGCGCGCGACCAGCCGATGCACCTCGTTCTCGATGAACGCGGCCATCGTCGGGAACGTGGTCGTGACGTACGCCACGGATTTCACGCCCGCCCCTCCTGAACCGCGTGCTCGTAGAACGCCTCGTGCGCGCGCACCATCGCGTCGATGCCGAGCCGCTCCGTCACCCAGCGCCGCGCCGCGTCGCCGCGGCGCCGCGCCTCCGCGGGATCCGCGAGTGCGCGCTCGAGCGCGCCGGCGAGCGCCTCAGGCGAGCCCGGCGGCACCATCCAGCCGGTCTCGCCGTCGCGCATCACCTCCGGCGTGCCGCCGACCGCGGTCGCGACCGCGGGCCGCCCGGCCGCCATGGCTTCGAGCAGCGCGTTCGGAATCCCCTCCTCGCGCGAGGAGAGCACGAACACGTCCATCGCGGGGAGCAGCCGCTCGACGTCGTTGCGCTCGCCGAGGAGCCGGATGCGCGGCTCGAGCCCGGCGCGCCGGATGCGCGCCTCGAGCGCGGGCCGCTCGTCGCCCTCGCCGATCAGCGCGGCGCGGAACGGCACCCCGCGCGACGCGAGCAGCGCGAGCGCGTCGACGAGCGTCGCCTGGTCCTTGCGCGCCGCGAGACAGCCCACGCTGCCGATCACGGGGGCGCCATCCGCCGCGCCGAACGCGGAGCGATCCGCGATGCCGCCG
>Ga0318512_10000171_pt1 | contig 14153 bp, 10 predicted proteins | sample GRESIP171b2f19_FD_203682 | JGI IMG/M metagenome (GOLD analysis project Ga0318512, IMG submission 203682) | Tropical soil microbial communities from Luquillo Experimental Forest, Puerto Rico - GRE.SIPMG.171b2f19 | ecosystem: Environmental > Terrestrial > Soil > Tropical forest > Bulk soil...
GACCCTTCTATTAAGCCGTTCATAGCAAGCCGTGAAGTGATCGCCAATTCGGCCCGCGGGGGCACGAAATGACCCTCGGGATCCACCACGCTTGGTGCACTCGCTGTGATTTCCCCACATTTTGCGGACTGCGCGCGCTGCGCTATCAGTCTGCTGCCCGCGCGGTGGACAAAGGACAGTCGATGAAGCAAAGCACAGACCGTATTCTCACAACACATGTCGGCAGCCTCATCCGTCCGGCGCCGCTTCAGGAGTTTTTGCGCGCCAAGCAAGCGGGCAAGGCCTACGACCAATCCGCGTACGAGGCTTGCCTTACAACGTCCGTCACCGACGTCGTGCGCAAGCAGGGCGAAGTCGGTGTCGACGTCGTCAGCGACGGCGAGTTCGGCAAGTCGATCAGCTGGTCGCAATATGTACTCGAACGGCTAAGCGGGTTCGAGCGGCGGCCGATCAAGCCCGGCGGCAACCCGTTTACCCGCGGAGTCGACCGTGAACGGTTCGCCGAATTCTACGCCGAGCTCGACGCACGCGAAGGCGTTGCGACTAGTGTAGACGCCGTATGCGTCGGACCGATCGCGTATACTGGCGAAGCCGAGCTCAAGCGCGACATGGAAAATTTCAAGGCCGCGCTCAAAGGTGTTGATGTCGAGGAGGCTTTTCTTCCCGTCGCAGCGCCGGCGAGCGCCATTCCCGATCGCAAGAACGAATATTACAGGAGTGAAGAAGAGCTGATCCGCGCCATCGGGACGGCGATGCGGACCGAATATCGCATGATCATCGATGCGGGATTTGTGCTCCAGCTCGATGACGCACGCGCTGCGGTCACCTATGACCGCATGGTGCCGCCGGCGAGCTTTGCCGATTACCGCAAGTGGCTCGAATTGCAGGTCGATGTGCTCAATGAAGCAATAGCGGGGCTGCCCGCCGACCGCATCCGTTACCACGTCTGCTGGGGAAGCTGGCCTGGACCGCATACCAGCGACGTAGCGCTCGGCGACATTGTCGACCTCGTACTGCGCATGAAGGTTGGCGCCTATGTCATCGAAGGCGCCAATCCGAGGCACGAACATGAGTGGCGGGTCTGGGAAAGCGCAAAATTGCCATCCGGTCGATTGCTCATTCCTGGCGTGATCAGCCATGCCACCAACGTTGTCGAACATCCCGAACTGGTGGCTCAACGCATCGTGCGGCTTGCCCGGTTGATCGGGCGGGAAAATCTCTTGGCCGGAACCGATTGCGGCTTCGCCCAGGGGCCGTTCCATCGCCGAGTCCATCCGAGCATTATGTGGGCAAAGCTCGATGCGCTGGTGCAGGGCGCCAAGCTCGCCAGCGCGCAATTATGGGGGTAATGCTGGCGCGCTTGCCGCACACCCCCGTTCCGCTGCCCTTGCGCCCACGCAAAGCAGGCATTGGTCACAGTGGGTTCATCAGCGCCCGTGGAACTGTTAGGCTGGCGGCGGATTAGACTTCGCCTTTTCGCCGTCAGGAGACCGACGATGCTCGACCTTGCCCAGCGACAAAATACAGCTCCCTTCGACACCGAACGGTTGGACAGGTTGATGGATGACGCGGGCATGGACCTGCTGTTCGTAACATCGAAGCACAACGTGCAATACCTGCTCGGCGGCCATCGTGCTTTCTTTTTTGAGTCGATGGACGCGATGGGCCTGTCCCGTTACCTGCCGGTATTCGTTTATCCGAAAGGCGAGCCGGACAAAGCCGGTTTCTTCGGTCACCGCATGGAGAACTACCAGAACGAGGTGAAGCCGTTCTGGACGTCCGAACTCAACGTCAAAAGCTCGGGTTCGGTGGACGTCATGGAGAAGGCGGTTGAATACGCGCGTAAGCTCAATGCCAAGCCAAAGCGTATCGGCGCTGAAGTCGCGTTTCTGCCGGCTGATTCCGCGGCCGTGCTCGGGCGGGCTTTCCCCGGCGGCGAGATCAAAGACGGACTATTCGTTCTCGAACGCTTGCGCGCGATCAAATCGCCGGAAGAGCTGAAAATGCTCCGTGTCGCTACTGACGCGGTGATCGATTCGATGGCCGCCGTCTTTGATAATTACGGTGCCGGCGCGACCAAGGCCGAACTTGCCGAAGCGCTACGCCGCGAAGAGACAATGCGCGGCCTGACCTTCGACTATTGCCTGATCGCCGCGGGATCGAGTCTCAATCGCGCGCCGTCCGATCAGCGCTGGGAAGAAGGCGATGTGCTGTCGCTGGATTCCGGCGGCAATTATCACGGCTATATCGGCGATGTCGCGCGCATGGGCATCATCGGCGAGCCCGACGATGAGCTGGTGGATCTGTTGGCCGAGGTCGAAGCCGTCGAGCAAGCTTCGATGAAGCCAATCCGCGCCGGTGCGCTCGGCAAGGAAATCTATGCCGCGGCCAATGCCGTGCTTCATAAGTCGAAGATCCACAACCACACGCATTTCCTCGCACATGGCATGGGCCTCGTCAGCCACGAGGCGCCGCGCCTGACCAATTCGGGCCCAGTGCCCTATGACGCCTACGATGCCGATCGTCCGCTCGAGACTGGCATGGTGGTGTCGGTCGAAACGACGCTGCAGCACCCGCAGCGCGGCTTCATCAAGCTCGAAGACACCGTTGTGGTCACGCCGACCGGGCATGAGGTCTACGGCGACCGCATCCGCGGCTGGAATCGCGCAGGCGCCTGATCGCGGCTCGACTTCACTAGTTCACCAGTCGATTGGATCCCGGCCGCCGGCCACCGCGTGACCGTGGTGATCCCAGCCATTGCAATGCGCCACTTCGTGGCGGCGATAGGCCGCGCGGTCGCGGACGGGACCGTTGCGCGGAATAACCACATGGCACGCGCCGTTGACTGTCCACGCGCAGCCATCGGCATGGACGCCTCTGCCGGCGCAAATCCTGCGCGCCTCGGCGAGCGGCAAAACGCGCTCGAGCACCGGACCATGAAAGCGGTGGACGTACTGGACGGGTGGCTCATGCACGAATAGCGGCATTGGATCAGCTTAGTTCCTAACATCGAAAGCGCAAATTTGTCCGTCATTAAAATTCTATTTTTGACAGTCCGACGACCTGCCGCGCGCCGTGATTGCGTTACGGTCGTATGGCGGCGAGGCGAAGATTAGAAAGATTGGGCCGGTGACCTGAAATGTTTGTACAGTTATTCGACGTAGGGGGATGGCATCGAGGTATTTCCTGTGTCCCTACCGCGTTGTGTGCGGTTTCCGCATGTGAACTGGATAGTCGCGTTCTGCAAACTGCAGCACCACACGGTGGGGTTAACATCCCGGAAGAACTGCAAAGCTCATACGACATAGATACGTGGCTTGCGGCGATACCCGAGTTAGGTGGGCGATGCACCGAGGTGTTGCATTGGAACAGCCTGCCATACCAACAACGGCCCGATATTGATTTTTACATGGCGCAATTTCGGAACGAGCATTTTGCAACTCGTATTCGGTGAAAATCCCTCGGGCGCTGAGAACGATCAAACGCTTCTCTTTGCAAGATGTGGACAGAGATTCGTTGACATTTATACCGCTGGCGGGGTTCGGAATTTTGAGCACACCATTTCGAAATATCTCCCGTTTCGCGTCAAACGGGTTTTTGCTGTCGAGCCTTCCTAATTGCATGCCTGCTCGCTGCGGGTGCGTCTCTTACAGGCGTTGGCGGAGAGAACCTAGAACTCGCAATGGCGAGCTGCCGCTTCCCGCCGCCGTGGTCTGTCGAGGCATTGGACGTGGTGCTTGCCGACGGCGCTCCAGTGCGAGAGAATTCCGTTCACTGAAACGGGGAAGCTGTCGTGAAGGCGTTCTTAGCTGCCTGCCTCGCGGCGATCGTGCTGGCTGCGATCTCGTTGATTGCTCTCAACCGCATGCAGGAGCCGGCGGACCGGGCATTTGCCATGCCGCCCTATACGCGGGTCGGCGATTAGTGGTGCGAAACTGCTACTGCTCAGCAGGGTCGCGGCCAATATCGCCAAGCTGCCGGGGCTATCGCGGAAGCCGTAGTCAGATCGGTTGCGGAAAGGAAATCTCAAGAAGGTATTGGTGATGACACGAGTTTTGTTGGTCGGCTACGACCCGGAAACCGTGGATTATTCAAATCCTGCTCTTCCGCCGGGTATGAGCGCTGAGAAGATCCACGCCGGTGTTTCGCTTGCGCTGAGAGAGATGACAGACCGGGGATGGGAGGGCGATGTCTGCTACATCCGTCCTGATGGAACGGCCGGGCAGACGGTGGAGCATCACTTGGCCTCTGGAAATTATGCCTGCGTTGTAATTGGCGCTGGTGTCCGCTTGCCTCCTCAGAGCCTTGCAGTGTTCGAAGCAGTTGTTAATGCGGTCCATAAAGTCGCTCCGGCAGCCGTGATCGCATTTAATACGCGACCCGAAGACAGCGCCGATGCTGCCGCACGATGGTTGTCTCCCGGCTGAGGCGCGAAAGTTGCCAGCAATATCGCCAAGCTGCCGGGGCTGTTGCAGAAGCCTTGATAGGGGCCGATTGGACACGCCACCATGCCACAACTGATTCAACTCTGGCTGTTTTTCGCGGCCGTGGCTGCATGGATAGTTTGCGGCTGTATCCTCACGCGCAAACCGAAAAGAAAGCTACCGACTTTGTGGGCAGCGGCGCCGGAACATCAACCTGGCTGTTTTGCTCTCGAAGAAGAAGAGGGCGGTCATTGGATGGGCACCGCCGTACCGGTCGTTAAAGAAGCTAGGCCGACTCTTTAAACATTTGCTCACGCGCTACCAGGCGCGGCGGATCGCGGCGGATAATCGCCAAGCTGCCGGAGCTACTAGGCCGAACGGAACGCCGGTCAGTTTGATGTCCGCTTTTGGGGGACATGGGACAGACTAGCTGCGATGTCCGCTTTTGACCCAAAGCGGACATCGGCCGCCTTCCGAGAATCGAGTCATTCATTGGGGCGGCGCGAGGCTCGCCTGGCCATAGACTTCCAGGATTAGGGCGTCGACCAGATCGGGGCGATCGACTCCAGCGAGATCGTTGGGCACCGGAAAGTCGCCGAACGCGAGACAGTCGGACAAAAGGCGATAGGTCGGGCGCAACGCTCTAAGTGCCTACGGATCGATAGCGATGGTCCGTAAACCGAATTAGTCGATCTTAATTTGCTTGAACGCCGTGCGGTTACTTGGATCGGTCACAATTTTCAAATGGTTGCGATATTTTTCTGCCGGCCTTGCTATCTCCGCCGTGCACTTCGCTCCGATTACTGCGGTGCCTGCAAAGAGGACCAGTTCGCCGACCTCGCGCGGACCCTCCACATACAAGCTGTAGATCGGATCGTATAGGAAAAAGGCTGCGACAAAAGTTGCTGCGATAGCGCAAAACATGGACAGCACACTACCGTAGACCATCGCCACGATCGCGGTGGGTAAAAGATAAAAGAACACAAGATGCTGAGCGTCGTGCTCAGCGCTTTTGAAGTAGGAAAGAACTACCGTGACGGCAAATATGATCGCCAGCGACACTGCAATGGCTGCCGTCCGCTTGATTGATTGCACTGCCGTCCCCACCGAGGTTGGGCCTATTGTACAGTAACGAAGGCAGTGCGCACCATAGCGTGATGCAGCGCTGTTACAGCGGCACGTCTTGCTGTAACGCACTATCGTAAAACGGTGAAAAACGCTGCGTCCTAAGATCACTAGGGCGAAGTGCAACAGTACGCTCTAACCGCGATTGGACCAAGTCCGGCAGCTTCGCGGTATTCGTCGCAACCCCCCGGGCTCTTAATTGCCAAAGTCGGCAGGGCCGCGACACCGATGGGTAATCGGATCTCTGTACCGCTTCCCGCCACATCCCACGCCCAAAGTTTCGGTTGTTGGCTGGCCCCGTGGAGAAGTTATCGGCGCTGCCTCCGCCCTTGAAATAAAGCAACAACTTTTGATCCCGCCTTTGGCTGAGGCTTGGTGCGGCGCAACTGACATCAGGATCGCCAAGGCGACGGCTGATGAAATGCCAAGGCCGTTTCGCTGACATCTGCCGGAGGTCAGAGGAGCAATCATGATCGTTCCTCCCGTAAGTACAACCATCAAGAAATTATAACACGGTGTGCTCATCAAGTCTAAAGCCCCGGCTTGGCGACATTACCCTAATTCTCTCCGGTTTCCGCGGATCTCGTCGTCGACGAGGACGACGCTCGCGATCGTCAGAAGCGCGACTACGCTCGCCGCAACTGTCCTTACGGCGAAGTGTCCGACCTGAAGATTCCCGAAAGGGCGGACCAGATGCTCCGAAACTCGCCGGGTCGTTCGGCGGGAATATCGGCTTCTCCGGTACCGACATTTACTATGCGCTGCTCGGGCAGATCCTCGCGGTTCCACCAGCCGCCGCCGAGCGCCTGAAACAAGGCTGCGGTATCGCTCAAGCGCGCGGCGCTCGCCTGCACGACCTGAAGGGTTGCCTGCAGATAGGTCTGCTGCGCGGTGAGCAAAATGAGAATATTGGCATGGCCGGTTTGCATCTGCTGTTGCGCGAGATCGAAACTCACCTTGGCGGCACGTTGGAAATCACGCGCCGCTTTCAATGCGTCGGCATCATTGTGAATCGCGTGCAGCGAATCTGCGACATTCTGGACCGCACCAACCACCGTGCCTGCATAAGTCCAAGCCGCCGCCTGATAGGTATCTTTGGCGCCCTGCAGCTGATGCAACAGCGTGCCGCCGTCGAACACCGTCTGGGTCGCATTACCGGCCAATATCCAGAACAGATTCTGTGGCGCGAGCAGATGCGCAAGTCCAGTATTGATGTAGCCACCGTTGGCGTTGATCGTGAAGCTAGGAAGTAAATTGGCGGTTGCGACACCAATCTGAGCGCTCGCCGAATGCAATTGTTCTGCGGCTGCCCGCACGTCCGGCCGTTGCTCGACCAGCTGCGATGGCAGGCTGACGGGAAGTGCCGGCGGCAAGTGCAACTCGGCGAGCCGGAAAGTCTCGCGCGGTCCTTCAGTGGGAAACGTGCCCGCCAGTGCGGCGATGAGGTCGCGCGCTTGCGCGAGCGCCTTGCGCAGCGGCGGCAAGGTCGCTCTTGCCTGCGCGAGCGCGGCTTCCTGCAAAGCGAGATCGTTGCGATTGGCAAATCCAGTCTCGAACTGACGCCGGATGGTTTCGAGCATCTTCTCATTGATCGTAATGATCTGTTCGGTCGCCTCGATCTGACCGCGCAAAGAGGCTTCAGTGATCACCGCAACAACCACATTAGCGGTCAGTGACAGGTAGGCGGCCTCCGCCTGGAAGCGCTGCACGTCGCTCAAGGCTTCGAGCGATTCTACCGTGCGACGATTGAGCCCCCAGACGTCGAAGGTATAAGCGACTTCGAGCTGCGCGGTGACGAGATTGAATACTTGTGCGCCATTGGCCGGCACCGGCGTCAACGCTCCGGACGTGCGCTGGCGCGTCGGGTTGAAGTTGGCCTGAGCCAACGGGAAGAATTTCCCTTCTTGTGCATAGACGGCTTCTTTCGCGGCGCGCAGGCTCGCCAGCGCCGATTGCAGACTCTGATTGTTGTGCAGTGCCTGCTCGATCAACGCGTTGAGCCGTGGCGATCTGAACAGGGCCCACCATTGCTCGGGAATGTCGCGGCCTGGCACGAACGTTTGCCGCTGGCCAGATGCGACGTCGGTCGACGACGTATGGGTGAGTGGCTCGCGCGTATAACGGGTGATTTCCGGCGCGGCGGGGTGTAGGAAGTCGGGTCCGACGGCGCAGCTCGTCACAAGCATTGCGGCCGCGAGAGCGGTGGTATTTGCAAGCCACCTGGCCGCTACACGAGACATTGCGCAATAGCACTATTGAAACAGGTCCACGACAGGGCATTCCCGTGGCATTATTTCCGATTTCGACGGGGAAGGCTGTGCTCGGCTAGCCACAGTGCACATGTTTCATGTCGCAGCGCTCTGCATTGAATGCCGAAGCAGACGACCGTGAAAACCGGGTGCGCCGCACCGAGAAACTGTCACGAATTGTAAGGCATAATGCGATTAATCCCAGTCCTCTGTGATTAATGACAGTAGACCGCGGGGGGCGGCTGATGGCGTTGTCGATCCCGAGGCCGCAGCGATCCCGGAAACGTTTGATCAGACTTTCAGATGGCACCCCCGACCAGTAGTCGCGTAAGCGCGGTGATTGTCGCCGCGATATTTGCGCTCGTCATCGCGCTCTACTGGGCTTCGCATTTCGGCGGGCCTCCCAAAGGCGGATCAACAGGCCCTCATGACGCTGCGCCGAGCGCAGCGGCAGGTGAACACCAGGACAGCATCGACCTGTCGGATGCTCAACTCTCGGCGGTCAAGGTCGAGCCAGTTGGGGAGCGCGACTTTCCAACCGAGAAAGAGGCCGTGGGCAGTATCGATTTCGACGAGGAAATGTCGGTGCAGGTGTTCACGCCGTATGCCGGCCGGATCATTAGCTCATTTGCGTCGGTTGGCGACGACGTCGAAAAGGGTCAGACGCTTTTTACCATCGACAGTCCCGATCTGCTGTCGGCCGAGTCCACCCTGATCGCCGCAGCGGGAGTCCTGCAAATGACCACGCGCAATCTCGCGCGCCTGAAAGAGCTCTATACGACGCGCGCCGTGTCGCAGCGCGATTATGATCAGGGCATTTCCGAGCAGCAGACAGCCGAAGGCAATCTGCGCGCCGGGCGCGATGCGGTGCGGCTGTTCGGCAAGACGAATGAGGAGATCGACCGTATCATCGCCGAGCGCAAGGCGGACCCGACGCTCGTCGTGCCGTGCCCGATCGACGGCCGGATCACCGCGCGTAATGCGGCGCCAGGGCTTTACGTGCAGCCCGGAAGCGCGCCCGCGCCGTTCACGGTGGCGAATGTCGATACGATGTGGATGCTGGCAAACGTCGCTGAAAACGATAGTCCGGCTTTCCAGGTCGGCCAGGCGGCGCAAGTCAGGATCAGCGCTTTCCCGGGCCGGCTGTTCGACGGCACGATCACGACTGTCGGCTCAATCGTCGATCCCACTACCCGCCGCGTCCTCGTCCGCTCCGAGGTCAAGAACCCGCAGCACGAACTGCGTTCGGGCATGTTCGCAAATTTTGTCATCAGCGTTGGCGCGCCGGTGCGCTCTCCTGCAGTTGCTCTCAACGGCGTGGTTCGGCAAGGCGACGGTACACAAACGATCTGGGTCACCGCCGACCGCCGGCGTTTCACCAAACGAACCGTCGAGATCGGGCAGCAGCGCGACGGCTACAGGCAAATCCTTCAAGGCGTGCAGCCTGGCGAACTCGTCGCCACCGACGGCGCGATCTTTCTCAGCAACATGCTGGCCACCGCAAGCGCGCGATGAGCCCACTACGAGCAACATCGAGGTGAGCGGTGCTGAGGAGCATTGTCGCATTTGGCTTGACCCGGCGCGCGATCATGCTGCTGGGTCTGCTCGTTTTTATTGCCGGCGGTCTCGTTGCCTTTACCCGCCTTAATATCGAGGCCTATCCGAATCCCGCGCCGGTCATTCTTGAAATCACCGCCCAAGCCGCCGGCCTGTCCGCCGAAGAGATGGAGCGCTACTACACAATCCCCATGGAGGTCGGGCTCTACGTCACCCCTGGCGTCGAGAACATCCGCTCCACCTCGTTTTACGGCCTGTCCTTTGTCCGCGTCACTTTCAAATACGGCATCGACTATTTCTTCGCCTACCAGCAGACGCAGATCAGCCTGCAGCAGAATGTCAGTCTGCCGGGCGGCCAGGTGCCATTCATTCAGCAATCAAGTCTTGTCGGCGAGGTCTATCGCTACCAGATTGTCGGCCCGCCGCACTTCGGACTGACCAATCTGCGCACTGTGCAAGATTGGATCATTGCACGGCGGCTGTTCACCGTGCCCGGCGTGGTCGCAGTGAACGCCTGGGGTGGCACCACCAAGCAATATGATGTCGACGTCGATCTCAATAAGCTCGACGCTTACAACGTCACCATACCGCAGATCATTGCCGCGCTCGGCAATTCCAACATCAATGTCGGCGGTCGCGAGATCACAGTCGGGCAGCAATCGGTCAACATTCGCGGCATTGGCTTGTTCGATAGCGGCGGCAACAGCGATTTGACGCAGGGCTGGCACGTCAACGACATCGAAAACGTCGTGCTCACCCAGTCGAACGGCGTTCCGGTGCAGGTAAAAAACGTCGCCAAGGTCTCGGTCGGCTACGTGCCGCGGCTCGGCATCGCCGGCAGGGATCATAACGACGATGTTGCGCTTGCAATCGTCGTTATGGGTCGAACCTATCACGCTAACGATGTCATTCCCTTAATCAAGAACAAGATCGAACAGTTGAACAGGGACGGTTCGCTGCCGCCGGGCGTGAAGCTCGTTCCGTATTACGACCGCACGACATTAATATCGGAGACCACCCGAACGGTACTGCGCAACCTTATCTACGGCTGCGGCCTGGTCTTCATCATCCAGTGGATCTTTCTCGGCAACTTGCGCAGCGCCATTATCGTCGGCGCCAATATCCCCTTCGCGCTGTTCTTTGCCGTGATCATTATGGTGCTCACCGGGCAGGACGCCAATTTGCTCTCGGTCGGCGCCATCGACTTCGGCATCATCGTCGACTCGGCGGTGATCCTGGTGGAAAATGTGTTCCGCAACTTTCAGGCAAGTCCCGCCGACCGACAGAATCTTCTGATGCAGCTAGCCGGCGGACGTTTCGGTCCGGACCCGACCAGGCCTGCCGACGCAGCAGTCGCACGAGCCTGGACTGACCGACTGCGCCTGATCCTCGCCAGTTCGCTGCAGGTCGATAAGGCGATTTTTTTCTCGCGACTGATTACAGTCTCGGCCTTTGTCCCCTTGTTCGCGATGCAAGGAGTTGAAGGGCAAATTTTCAGCCCGATGGCGCGGACCTACGCGCTGGCGCTCCTTGGCTCGCTATTGTCGACGTTCACAATTACCCCCGTCCTGACCTCGTTTCTCCTCCCCGAACGCGTCGAGGAGGCGGAGACGATTATCGTCCGGGCAATACGCAGGATCTACACGCCGACGTTGCAGTGGTCGCTTGTGCATCGGCGAGCCATCGTCATTCTTGGCGCAGCATTTGTTGTCCTCACCGGATTGCTGACACTGTGGCTCGGCAGCGAGTTCTTGCCCGCGCTCGAAGAGGGCAATTTATGGATTCGCGCCTCGATGCCGCCGACCATCGGGCTCGAAGCCGGCGAACCGGCGACGCACAAGATGCGCGAGATCCTGCTGCGGCACCCAGAAGTGATCACGGTGGTTTCCCAGCACGGTCGGCCCGATAATGGCAGCGATGCGTCGTCGTTTTCCAACGTGGAGCTGTTCGTGCCACTCAAACCCTATGAGCAATGGCGCGTCGGCTACACCAAGGACATGCTGGTCGACGAGTTGCAGCATGAATTCGCCGAAGAGCTGCCCGGAATCGACTTCAATTTCTCGCAATACATCCAAGACAATATTGAGGAGGCGCTGTCCGGCGTTAAAGGCGCCAATTCGGTAAAGATCATCGGCCGCGATTTGCCGACCATCGAGCGGATCGCGTCCGAGGTGATGCGGCAGATGCAGCAGGTGCGGGGCGTGGCCGACCTTCAAATATTTCATGTTCTCGGCCAACCGAATCTCAACATCAAGATCGATCGCAAGAAGACCGCCCGTTACGGACTCAACACCGGCGACGTCAACACTGTCATCCAGGCGGCGCTGGGTGGCAGTACGGCGACCACCCTATTGGAAGGCGACCGCCAGTTCGCCGTGGCTGTTCGGCTTCCCGCCCAATATCGCTCGAGCCTCGAAGCCGTCGGCAACGTCAAAGTTGCAGTGGCGAGTGGCGGCGGTGCCAACGCCTACATTCCGCTCAATGAGCTTGCCGACATCAGTCTCGATACTGGCGCCTCTTATATCTATCACGAGCAGGGCGAACGCTACATTCCGGTCAAATTCAGCGTGCGCGATCGCGATCTCGGCGGCGCGGTCGCCGAGGCACAAGAGCGCATCGCGCAAAATGTCAAATTGCCGAGCGGCTATCGCCTCGCGTGGGCGGGCGAATTTGAGGATCTGGAGAATGCTAGAGCGCGGCTTGAGCTGATCGTCCCGATCAGCCTTTTGCTTATTCTCGTGCTGCTCTACGGCCTATTCAATTCGCTGCGCGAAAGCCTGATGGCGCTGGTGGGGATTCCATTTGCAGCCGGTGGCGGTGTCCTCGCGCTCTATCTGTCCGGCTTGAATTTCAGCATCTCGGCGGCGGTTGGTTTCGTTTCGTTGTTTGGCGTGTCGGTCATGAACGGTATTTTGATCATCTCATATTATAATGAGCTCAAAGCGAGCGGCATTGACACGATCGAAGCGATGTTTCGCGCCGCCTCGCAGCGCATGCGGCCGATGCTGATGACCGCGCTGTCGGCCTGCATCGGCCTATTGCCGGCGGCGGTCTCGACCGGCATCGGCAGTCAGGTGCAGCGGCCGCTGGCGACAGTTGTGGTCGGCGGCATGTTTATCGGGCCAATCGTCCTGCTCATCGTCGTTCCGGCGCTGATGACGTTGTTCCTTGATCGCCCAGACGGTGCGGGTCCTGCTGCGCCTATGGACACTCCCGCGCCGCAACCAGGCGCGTAAGTCAGCGTTGACAAGGAGATGCGTTTGCGACTGGTCCTTTCAATCATCCTGCTGGCGGCGCTGGCCGCAAATCCATGCTTCGCCAAGGACGGCCATGCGCACCATGGCGCCCGCGCCAGCGCGGCCAATAGCGGTGGAAGCGGGAAGGGTACAGGCAGAAACGGTGCAAATGGTGCAAGTCCAGCACCGAGCAAGGCCGACGCGCCGATGAATGCCGAAGCGCCCGTCGCGCCCCCGGTGCTGCCGCCGCGCAGCGTCACGCAGCAGCAAATTCGGAGCATCAATCCGGGTGTAAAGACCGCCAACCCCGGAATTTTATCGCGCAGCCTGGCGGGCGCACCGACGATTACAGCGCCAACCCTGCGCAATGCGATCGGCCAGCCTGTCGTTTCGCCAAAAAATCTAACTGGCGCGCAACCGGCTGTATCGCCGGCATTACGAGCGTCTGGCGCAACATCGCCGCCGATCCTTCATGCTGGGCCTGCCGCGGCGCCAATCGTTTCGTCCGGCGTCCCCCACGCAAACGTCGCAAACGCAACGAACCACGGCAGCATCAATGGTGCGACAGTGATTCGGCCGGCCACCGGCTCCTCGGCCATCGGCGGACCGGCGCAGGCCCATTACGGCATCAACGGCACGGCGGTACAGAACAGGCGTTAGGCCAGCATCTGCGCTCATTCCCGCGAAAGCGGGAATCCAGCTCTTTCCTCTACAGAAATAAGCCGAATGATAGCCTCGCGCGCTTAAACACGCGACGGTTTGGGATTATATATACGAGTCGGGAGGAGATTTTCCGAACCGCGGAAGCGGTCGTCCATGGTTGCCGGGCGGAGCAGACAAGATGGCAAACCTGGAGCATCCCCCTGAAGCGAAATTGTCGGCAGACGTTTCGCGTGCGCTGCGCGTCGCCGCGACCGCGCTGCGGACATTATTCATCGTTCTGTTGCTGGTGCTGACGCTGCGCGTCAGCCTGCCGCAAAGCGAGACGATCTGGACCGCCTACGACACGCCGGCCGACTTGGTGCGGCTGATCCTGGGCCTCGGCGTCTGCGCATGGCTGGTGTACCAGCTCTTTCAGGTGCCGCACGACGCCGGCAGCTCTCGCACCTGGTTTTATCTCGGCCTTGTTGCGGTGCCTTTCACCTTGATCACGCTGTTCGCGGTATGGTGATGGTTCACTGCGTCCCCTCGCGCGCGGCACGCGAATTTGATTCACGACAAAAAACCGTAGTCAAGCGGACTTTCCTGGTTGCAGGCTTTTGCTATCACAGGAGCGATTGTGGGCCGCCACAACAATTGCGTCTTCGCTCCTGGGGTTTACGCCGATCCAACGCATCAAGCGCAAATAGGATCCGGCCGACCTGACGCCACAGCGTCGCTTCGTAGCGGCTGAGGCGATCGAGTGCGAAATTAGCCAGATTTGCCAGACGCAAAAAGCAGCGGGCGAACTCGACGGTGTTGTCAGCTTTCACGTTACGGTCAGAGTCAGCTCGTCGAAGCACTACGTGAATAACATCACGGGAATCCGTAAGTAGTTGGCGGTTTTTCTGATAGTCACGCAA
>Ga0318512_10000196_pt1 | contig 13701 bp, 7 predicted proteins | sample GRESIP171b2f19_FD_203682 | JGI IMG/M metagenome (GOLD analysis project Ga0318512, IMG submission 203682) | Tropical soil microbial communities from Luquillo Experimental Forest, Puerto Rico - GRE.SIPMG.171b2f19 | ecosystem: Environmental > Terrestrial > Soil > Tropical forest > Bulk soil...
ACCCGGACCGCAACGGCGTCCGCGGGCATCTGGGATCGGGCGAAGCGCAGGTTGCGCCACACCTTTGGCTGTTCGCCGTACAGGTCGTAGGGCACCAGCCGCCCGGCCGGGAGCACGTCGCCGCCGGGACCGGGTTTGCCGTATTCGAGCACGACGGTCTGCCCGGAGGTGTGGCCGTGCAGCACGCTGTTGCCCGCGATCGTGCCAGCGGCGGTGACCACCACCAGGGGATGCCCGTCGTCGGGTTTGGGCAGCTGGTACCACGCCGAGGTGAGCCTGCTCTGCTGTTGGGGCCCGGTGGTGTAGCTGCCGGCGATCGGAACCTGATCGGGGTTGAGGCCGTACGGCAGCGGCACGGTCGATCCGTTGATGCCCGGCGTCGTCAGTTTGAGCGGGGCATCCCAGTCGTAGTCGGTGCCGGGCTGAGGCACCGCCGTCTCCTTGACCGACTCGGCCAGGGTGCGGTCCGGTACGCCGTTGGGGGTGAACCCCGTTGGGTTGACACCACCGAGCGCGCCCAACGGGCCGAAATTGTCGGGTAGGGGCGTCATGAAGCCGGCGTTGCTGTCCGGCTCGACGAGGATGTCGTCGGCCAGCGCGCAGCCCCCGGCGAATTCGCGCAAGTTGTCCCAGGCATTGGAGTAGGTGGGGTACTGGCGCACGATTCCGGCGACCATCGACGCGATGAACACCAGCGCCATGAATCCGGCCGCTATCGGCACCGGCGCTGCCGTCACCGCCCGCGCCAGCCGGCCCTCGCCGTGATCCCGCGACGCGAAGTGCAGCCAGGTCGCCCAGAGTGCCGCGATCGCGAACAGGACGAAAAGGACTGTACTGACGCTGATTCCGTGGAACCTCGGCATGACGCTGTTGAACGGGACGCCGTAGCTCGAGACGTACCACCAGCCGTTGGTAGTGGCGAAACAGAGCGCCAACACGAACAACACCGCCGCCACGAACGCCATGCGGTTGCGCGACCAGCGCAGCACCTCATGCGACACCAGCACCGTCGTCAGCGCGGCCATCGCCGCGCCCACCGCGGCGAACAGCCCGAAGTGGTGCACCCACTTGGTCGGGGTGAACATCAGGAAGAACATGGTGCCGAAGATGACACCCATCAGCCGCCACGCCGGCCCACGGGCCACTCCCCGAACTCGCTTGCGCCGCAACATGATGAACATCGCCGTGAACAGGCACAGCGCGGTGATCAAAAAGCCGAACCGGCGCGACAGCGAACCGTCGACGGTGGGCAGGATGAGGTAGTAGTAGCGCAGGTTCTCGGTGTACCACGCCTGGCTGGGCCCGATCGCGGTGCGAATCCTGGTGGCCTCCAACACCGTTGACAGCGTCTGGTCCGCGAACACCACGGTGAGGATGACCGAGCCGGCCGCCAGCATCGGGGCCACCAGGGGCCACGTGCCGACGAGGCGATGGCGGTGGACCAGGATTCGCAGGATCGGGCGGCCACCGGCAACCAACGCGGCCACCGCGATCAGGCCGGTGGGCTGGACGCCCAGGGTGAACGCGGCGGTGATGATGGCCAGCGCCGCCGGCGTCAACCGGCTGTAGCGCATCGAACGCTCGATCAGCACGTAGGTGACCAGCGAGCCGAGCGCGATGATCGGCTCGGGGCGAAGGCCGTTGTTGAACGGCATCCACGCGGTCAACAGGACCAGGCCAGCCGCCCAGGTTGCGGCTTTGCTGGATGCCACCGCAGGCCCCAGCCGGGGAAGCACTTCCCGCGACAGCAACAGCCAGCACAAGAGCCCGGCGACCAAGTCCGGCAATCGCATCCACAGGCTGCCGTCGCTGACCTGGGTCATCAGCGCCAGCAAGTTGTAATACCAGCCGAACGGGTCCTCCGGGCTGCCGAACCAGCGAAAGTAGTTGGACATGTAGCCGGCGTGACCGGCGACCCGCGCCATGCCCAGGATGTAGCCGTCGTCGGAGGAGTTCGCGCCGATCACATGCCACAGCAAGAAGCCGAATATCACCGTGGCGTCGGCCAGGGTGAACTTGCGCCAGTTTGCCGGTATCCAGCGTTGCATTCGCCGGCCGTCCATTTGGTCGAGGCGCCACAGGGCGACCAGCGCGACGATGGTGGACACGATCGCCAGCACCATCGCGACCAGTTTGAGCGTCGTCGGTGTGGTGGAGAACCGGGTGTCGATGGTCGCCGAGAGCTGCAGCCCGGGCGGGGCGGGACCGGTCAGATCCGTGAACACCCCGACGATCTGGGGGCGCAGATTGGGATCGGGGAAACCGCCGCGCACCGGCTTGCCCGCCGGATCGCTCAACCCGACGAAGGTGGCGAAGGCGCCGGCTTGTGTGGAGGTGATCTCGATGCGCTGGCATTGCGGGGACTCCGCCTGATCCCGAGGCACGCTGGCGATCACCACATTGCGGTCGGTGACGTCGACGCGCTTGCTGTTGGCGACGACGAACAACCCGTTCAGCGCGGCATCCTTGCCCTTCTTGGGTGCCGTACTCAGTACGACCCCGCCGTCGGGTGGCAGGGCGCGCACCACAGAACACGGCACGGTTGCCGTCACGTCGACCGGTGTCAGCGAAATCAGCGGTGCGGTAACGCTATTCAATTGGCCATTCTGCGGCCAATTCAGCGTGGCGGTGGTCTGCACGACGGGCAGCAGCGGCGTCGCGACCGACAAGACGAAACCAATCAGCCCCGCGATCGTCGCGACCCAGCGTGTCCCGCGCACGTCTTGACGGGCGCTCGCCTTGTCTTCGCGGTTGGTGACGGTGGTGACGCTCATGGCAGCGCCCTTATCGGTCCTTGCCGGCTCCAGCCGGGCACCGTGGTCACACCCTGGTCGACGACGGCATCGGGTGCCTGATCAGCCGGCACCAGCCGGTGGTACCGCTCGACCGATCCCCAGTCGCGATACCAGTCGCCGCGCAGGTACGTCGAGACCGTCGAGGTGCGCAGCATCGCCTGTGTAATCAGGAACGGACCCCCGTCCTCGCTGGCCTCCCACCCGTTCGACGAGGCCGCCGTCTGTTTGTGATCGGGCAGGATGCGGTATTGCGGAAGTTCGGCAACGCCAAGGTGTTCGGAGAACGGCCGCTGGCAGGGTAAGTTCGCCGCGGTTGCGATGTCCATCAGCACGGGTGTCTGCGATCCGATCAATTGCTGCAGGGTTTGCAGCACCGGGACCCGCGGCGGCGTGAAAGCGAACCACTGCTCGGAACTCAAGTTCGGGTCATAAGCGACGATGCGTGCCACGTTGGCCTCCGGGGGCGCCCAGGTGAGCGGGAACCGCAGATTGCGCCACGCCGGCTCCGGACCTATGTCGATCGGCTGTACCTCCGTAAGCGGCTGGGTGGTGCCGTCGGGGCGAGCGACGCCCCACTGCAATTTCAGCGACTGCCCGTAGGTGAAGGTGCCATCCTCTTTATACGACCAGATCGCACCGGCGGCGGAAACCACCACCAGCGGCCGGTCGCCGGTGCGGGGCGGCAACTGGTACCACGCCGAGGTAGCGGTGGCGGCCAGCGAATTTTCGCCGTAGCTGCCCATCACTGGTGTGCGCGTCGGGTCGAGGCCGAACGGTAGTGCCACGTGCGACCCGTTGACTCCGACCGGGCCCTTCCCGCCGGCCGTGCCCGCGGAGTCACTCATGGTGGCGTTGGGCTTGTTGGGTGACCCGGTGGAATTCACCACCCCAGGTTTGGTCACTACGGGGTACGACCTCAGGTCATCACCCACCCCTTCGGGTTTGAAGCCGATCGGGTTGATACCGCCGAGCGGGCCGTCAGGCCCGAAGGTCTGCCCCGGAACTGGCTCCAACATGCCGGCATTGGGGTCGGGTTCGGTCAACACGTCGTCCGCCATCGCGCAGCTCGCAGGCGAGAGGCCGGACGCGATGGCCGCCAGGTTGGCCTTGGCGGTGGTGTAGACCGGGTAGCGGAAGACGGCACCTTTGGCCAGCGAACCGACCTCGCCCAGGACCATGATCGTCGCGACCACCAGCAGCGGGGTGGAGGCCAGGACGCGGTTGCGCCGGTTGTCCTTGACTTCGGTGTGCCCGGCGTAGTCCATGCGGAAGTGCTGCCAGGCGGCCAGCAGCCCGGTGAGGATCGACAACGTCAAAAACATCGACGTCACCGGATGGCTGGCGATGACCGGCTGGATGTCGAACCACGGCACCCCGTAGTTGCCGACGTAGAACCAGCCGTTGATGCCCGAGGTGGCCCACGCCAGCACGAACAGCAACGCGGTGATGTACAGCGTCAGATTGCGGCGGCTGTGCAGGCCGATCCGGGCCAAGGCGAACGCCGTGACCGCACCCAGCGCCCCGGCCAGGCTGGCGAACGCACCGAACTGTACGGCCCACTTCGTGGGCGTGAACGTCAACAGCAGCAGGCCGACCGCGGCGGTGCCGATCAACCGCCACGTCGGGCCGCTGGCCAGCCCGGGCACCCGGCCGCGCCGCAGCATCACCACCAGCATTCCAAACAGGCACAACAGCAGCACCAGCACCGCGAATCGCCGCGCCATCGACCCGTCAGGGTTCGACTCGACGGTCAGGAAGTAGTACCGCAGCCAGTCCTGGTACCAGGCGATCGTCGGCCCGACCTTGTACTTGATGCGCACCGATTCGGCGACGGTGGCCAGCGTTTGACTGCGGAACACCACCACCAGGATCAGCGACAACGACGCAGCCAGCACCAGCAGCGGCGCCAGTACCCCGTCGGTCGCCTGGCGTCGCCGGATCATCTGTGCGATGGCCCGGGCCCCGGTCAGCAGCACGGCGACCGCGATCAACCCCTGCGGTGCCAGGGTCACGGTGAGCATCGCGACCACGATCGCGACCGCGGCCGGGGCCAGTCGTCGCAGCGCGATCGAGCGTTCCACCAGCATCCAGGTGACGATGACGCCCAGCGCGATCAGCGGCTCGGGCCGCAGACCGTTGTTGAACGGCAGCCAGGCTGCCAGGAACACGGCGCCCGCGGTGAGCACCGCCACCCGGTTCGTTCCCAGGCTGCCCCTGCCGGGACCCAGCCGGCGCAGCACCCAATGGCCGATGATGAGCCAGCACGCGATCCCGGCCAGCGTGGCCGGTATCCGCATCCATACGCCGGCGGTGCTCACCGACGCCAATTTGGCGAGCACCGACAGGTACCAGTCGAACGGCGCCTCCGTCGCCCCGAAGTAGCGGTAGTAGTTGGCCACGTAGCCCGCCTTCGGCGCGACCCGGGCGATGGTCAGGTTGTAGCCGTCGTCCGACGAGGTGGGGCCGATGATGTGCCAAAGCAGCAGCGTGGCAATCACTAGGGCGTCGGCAAGCCAGGTCGCCGCGCCGACATGCCGCCACGTCACCCGGCTCTCGCGCGGGCGGTAGCGGGCGAGCCAGGCGATCGGGGAGCGCCAATTGACAAGCGCGGCCCCCCGACTGTGACGATCCAGCGTCGCCAGCGCGAGCACGGCGACCAGGACGGCCAGCGCACCCAGCACCATCGCGATCATCTTCGTGGCCGAAGGCGCCGCGATAAACCGGGTGTCGATGTCGATGCGGGCCGACAGGCCGGGTTGGGCGGGCACCTTCAGATCAGTGAAGATTCCGCCGACCTGTGGCTTCTTTTCTGACGGGAGAGTCCCGGCGGCGCCGGGTATGCCGACGAACTCGGCACCGGCAGCGCCGGCGTTGGCCCAGGCATGCAGCACGGTGCACGCGCCGGCCGCGACGGCCGGGCGCTGTGCCACGGCGGCCACCGAATCGCGGAACGCGACCACGATCGTGTCCTTGTTGGCGCGCACGAAGAGCCCGTTCTTGCCGGCGTCGACGCCACCGGCCGGCAGGGTTGACACCACCAATCCGCCGCCGGGAGGCAACGTAGCCATCGCCACGCACGGGATGGAGATGTCCAGCGCGCGCGGTGCCCCGGAGACCAGCGGGGCCGTGATCTGGGTGACTTGCCCGTCGGTGGTGCCCTGGGTCCAGACGACCGTCGCGGTGGTCTGTTTCACCGGAAGCAGTGGCACGAGCACGCACAACAGCACCCCAACGAGTCCCGCGACGACGGCGATCAATCGCGGGATACGCTGCGATCGCTGATTACGGTCGTGGGGCACGAGGCTCGATGGTAAGGGACGCCGCTTTGTGCGGTGAGGACGCAGGGCCGCCCGCGGGCCGACAGCCGCGCGCCGTCGAAAGTTCGTGACAACTTTTGGTTTAAAAACCCACGGCATTGGAGTACAGATGGCGCGTTGGCCACCGAGCGGAGGGGACTTGCGTGACCGCACCCACCCAAACCGGCTCGGAGAGGATCCAACACTCGCCCAGACACTGATCCGGATGCGAGCAAGCGCGCCGTCGAGCGGCTGGTGAGCGTGCTCAACGGGTCGTCGTGCAGGGTGCGTTACCCGCTCCCTGAATCGGCGCCAGCGGCGAGCCGAGCTTGCCGAGCCCGCGCGTGATTTGCCGCGCCCAACCCACCAAATACACTGTCGTCGCGGCGTATGCGTTAAAAATGGGGACTTGAGGCCCTCAAAAACGGCCCCGATCACCCGGGAGGCTGGCAGCGCGATGACGAATACAGGTCTCGGCTTTGGTGTCTTGGGACCCTTGCTGATGACCTCCCACGGCGTCCGGGTGCCGGTGGGGCCGCCGAAGCAGCGAGCGGTGTTGGCCATGCTCCTGATCAACCGCAACCGGCCGGTGTCCGTGGAGTCGTTGATCAACGCGGTATGGGGTGAGGACCCGGTGCCGGCCGCCCGCACCAGCATCCAGGCCCACGTGTCGAACCTGCGCCGGCTGCTTCGCACCGCCGGCGTCGACCCTTACCAGACGCTGGCCAGCGCACCGCCGGGGTATCAACTCAGCGTCCCCGACGCCGACTGCGACCTGGGGCGCTTCGTCGGCGAAAAGGCCGCAGGGATTCAGGCTGGCGCGGCCGGGCACTTCGACGAGGCCAGCCACCACCTCTCGTTGGCGCTGGCCGAATGGCGTGGGCCGGTGCTCGACGACCTACGCGACTTCGCCTTCGTCGATGCCTTCGCGACCGCGCTGATGGAAGAAAAGGTGGCGGCCCACACCGCGCGCGCCGAGGCGGAAATCGCGCGCGGACGCGCCGGCGCGGTCATCGGCGAGCTCGAGGTGCTCACCGCCGAGCATCCCTACCGCGAGCCGCTGTGGGCGCAGCTGATCACCGCCTATTACGTCACCGAGCGTCAGTCCGATGCCCTCGGCGCATACCGGCGACTCAAGGCCGCCCTGGCCGAGGGGCTCGGCATTGACCCCGGTCCCACGGTGAGTGCCCTGCACGAGCGGATCCTGCGCCAGGAGCCACTGGGCGAAAAGCGGGAAGCCCTGACCACCCACAAGCGCGGCGTCTACCGGCGGGAGACGACGACCGAGGGCATACCATTGGCGCAATTCGTCGCGGCCCGCCTGCGCGACCAGAACGGGCGAGTGCATCGGCTGACGGGTGCGATCACCCGGATCGGGCGTTTCGGCGACAACGACATCGTCCTCGACGACACCGACGTCAGCCGCCACCACGCCGTGATCACCGACACCGGAACCGGTTTCGTCATGACCGATTTGCGGTCCACCAATGGCGTCGAGGTGCAGGGCCAGCGCATCCGGGGCAGCGCACCCCTGGCCGAGGGCGACCACATCCGCATCGGTGGTTACGAGTTCACCTTCGAAACCCGCCCCGGCTGACGATCGGCTACCCACGCAGCCGTTTGGCCAGTGTGTCCAGTCCCGGGCCGCTGAGGTCCGCAAGCGCCGCCGGGCGGCCGGACATCGCCATCAGGAGAGCCTCCCCGGGGCCGGTGACCTCGGGTCCGCGGCCGTGTGTCCAATCCATGTCGGTCGCGCGCAGCAGCAGTCCCCGTATCCGGCGTCCGGCGCCGAGCCTGGGGTTACCGGGTACCAAGCCGAGGACCCGCTCGAGCCGATCGGTCGGGACGCGGCGCGGCCGACCGAGCGAGCGGCGGATGTCTTGGTGATGGATCGTGCCGTCGACGAGCGCGATCATGCCGCCGAAACCCGCTGTCAGTCCACGTGGCTGGAGGTGATTGCGCAGAAATTCCAGCAGCTGTTGCGGACTCATGGCCGCGAACTCGTCGACGCCCACCTGGTTCACCTGGTTGGCCCACACGATCCCGCCCTTCGCGAAGCGCTTGAGCAGCCCCAGGGTGCCGAGGTCTTCGTAGCTGATCACATGCGCGACAACGTCTTTGACGGTCCACTTCGAACAAAGGCTCGGCGCCTCCCAGTCCTGTGGCGTCAGCGTGGCCAGGAATTCCGCGAGGTCGCCCCGCTCGGCGTGGGCCATGGCCATCAGGGTGGGCGTCATTTGCGAGCGCCGGCGCTGAGCAGGCGACCGTAGCGATCCAGATACAGCGGCCAGCCCGCGTCGCCGTCGACGCCGTCGGCGACGTTCTCCCACCCCGGGCCGTGGCGATCCAGATGGCGGTGTTCGAGGTCGACGCGCGTGCGATCGTCGGACTCCGCGGTGAAGCGGACCTCGACTTCGCTGGCCTTGGACTGATCGGCTTCCAGCCGCCAGGTCGGACCGATATCCCAGGTGAACAGCACGCGCCCAGGCGGCTCGTAGGCCAAGATGCGCGCCCAGCGGCAAACGCTGCCGTCGACGCCACGGTCGTAGATGTGCCCGCCTACGCGGGGCTCGAAAACCGTCTCGGCGATCGGGACGGCGAGCAGATTGTGCTCGCGAGGCTTGAAGTCGCCGAACCGCTCGGTGAACACGGCGAACGCACGCTCGATCGGTGCGTTGACGACTACGTGGTGCGCGATATTCGGAGTGCGTGGCTGCGTCATGAGGGTTCGCCTTCCCGGTGCTTCGGTTCGTCGATGGTCTGCGCGTAGGTGGACAGGGCTTGGGCCCAGAACCGGTCAAGCTCGGCACGCAACGCCTCCAGGCCGGTCGGGTCGAGCTGGTAGACGCGACGCGTTCCCGCGGCGCGATCACGCACCAGTCCGGCGGACTTGAGCACCTTGAGGTGCTGCGAAACGGCCGGCCTGCTGACGGGTAGGTCGCGAGCCAATTCACCGACGGCCGACGGCCCGTGCGCAAGGCGTTCGACGATGGCCCGGCGCGTCCCGTCGGCCAGTGCCAGCCACGCCGCGCCTTCTCGGACAGCTTGGTAAGTGGCCACGAACGGTAAGTCTAAGCTTACCGAAGCCCGCCATCAAGCGACCGCAAGGATTTCCCAAGGATCGCGCAAAGATCCGGCAACTGGTCGGCAGCACACTTCCGCTGTCGGCAACCGCCTAGTCCAAAGGAGAAATCGCAACCATGAGTGCCAGAAAAGCGAAGATGTCCAAGCTGCGAATCGCAGCCGGTGTCGCAGTGGGCACCATGGGTCTGTCACTCCTCGGGTCGCTGGTGCCTGCCGCCGCCTCGGCGGATCCGTGGGTGCCCAACTCGGGGCCCCTGCACCCGGCTCGCCACTACGCCCCGAATGTCCTCCACCCGGTCTGGACCCTCACACACCCGATCCGCGCCGCTATCCCCTAAGCGGGCTAACGCGAAGGCCCGCGGCAGGCATTAGTGCCGAAGCGGCGCCGGGTTCCACAGGCCGCTGCGCGTCGCCGTCCCCAACTCCAGACTGGCGGGCTGTGCGTTGGGGTAGTAGGGCGTTAGCCGCTGCAGCGAGCCCCAGTCGCGGGACCAGTCGTCCTTCAGATACGTGGCCATCGTGGTCGCGTTCACCAGCAACTCGGTGACGCCAAGCGGGCCGCCGCCGTTGTTGTCCATCACCGGTGAGTTGGCCTCGGCGCCGAATCGGTCCGGCAGGATGCGCCATTTCGGTGTTTCGTCGACGCCGTTTTGATGGCCGAACGGTCGCTGGCACGGGAACGCCAGGCCGACCAGCCAGTCCAGCAACACCGGATTCTGCGAGCCCACGACATCCTGCAGCGTGCGGAGCTGCGGAATCCGCGGGGGTGTGAGCGCGATCCAGTGCTGCGGCGCCAGATCTTCGTCATTGGCGACCAAGCGGATTTGGGTGGCGGTGCCCGGAATTTCCGACAGCGGCAACCGCAGGTTGCGCCACGCCGGCGATGCCCCGATGTCGGCGAATTGGGACGACCCGCCGGGGTGTCCACTGGCCGCTTCGTCATCGGTGGCCCACTGCACCTGGACCTCACGGGGATCGAAGCGCCCGGACGCACTCACGACCAGCAGCGGCCGCGCGTTGTCACGTGCGGGCAGTCGGTACCAACCCGACCGCAGGTGAGCGGGAAGTTGGATGCCCGACCGCCAGCTGCCGAGCACCGGTGTGCGGGCCGGATCGAGGTTGTAGGGCAGCTGCGCGACCGAGCCGTTGATTCCCGGCGCCGGGGTGGTGCCGCCCTCGGTGCCCGGCTCCGCGCCGGTGGTCAGCTTGTCGTTGATGAAACTGCGGTCGCCCGGACGTTCCATCACCGGGTCGGCGCGGACGTCGGCGGGAATACCGTTGGGCGTGAACGCCTCCGACAAGCCCGCCCCCAGAGCATCGCCCACCGAGCCGCTGACCGGCGACAGCATGCCGGCGTTGGGATCCGACTCCACCAACACGTCCTCGGCCAATCCGCAGGACTTGCCGGTCAGCGCCTGCAGGTTGGAGCGGCCCACCGACCACGCGGGATACTGGGCGGTCATCGCCAGGGTCAACGATGCCACCTCGAACACCACCAGCACCCACGTCGCAATTGCCAACGGGGACTGGACGATTCCGGCGAGCCGTGCCCCATAGCGGGTTTTGGGCGGCCCGTTGTCGGGGTCGACGAAGTGGAACCACGCCGCCAGCAGCAGCACCAGTACGGTCAGCCCGAGGAGCGCGGTGGCGAAGGCGTAATGCCACGCCGGGAACGAATTCGACCAGGGCACGCCGAAATTCGACACATACCACCAGCCGTTGACGCTGGCGAACGACAACGCCACCAAGAACAGCACCACCGCGGCGAAGACGGTGCGATTGCGCCGGGAGCGCATCGCCACGGACGTCACCGCGACCGCGGCCAGCGCGCCCAGTGGCCCGGCCAGACCGGCGAACACCCCGAAGTGGTGGGTCCACTTGGTGGGAGTGAACATCATCGCGACGAACGAGATGATGGTGATCCCGACGATGCGGCGGCTCGGTCCCGCGGCCGTGCCCGGAATTCGGCCCTTGCGCAACGACATCGCGACCGTTATCCCGAGCGCGAGGACCAACGCCAGCACGGCGAAGCGGCGGGCCACCGACCCGTCGGGGCTGGCCATGAACAGCCGCTCGTAGCGGGTGTGTTCGTCGAACCAGCTCAGGCTGGGCCCGACGGCGCGCTTGAGCATGCTGGCTTGAATCTCGCCGGCCAGGGTCTGGTCGCGGAAGATCAGGATGGCGGTGACGGTGACCGCGGCCAGCAAGGGCGCCACCAGGGGTAGCGCTCCAAACCGTTTGGATCTGCGATGCAGGATGGTCCGCAGCGGCCCGATCGCGACCAGCAGCGCGCCGATCGAGGCGATGCCGGTCGGCCCGGAGAACAGGGTCAGCGCACCGATGATGCAGGCGATCGCGACGGGCAACAGCCGGCTGGTGGCCACCGCGCGTTCCACCGAGCACCAGGACAGCAGGATGCCCAGCGCGATGATCGGCTCCGGCCGCAGGCCGTTGTCGAGCGGCAGCCAGACCGCCAGGAACATGCCCGCCGCCGTCCACGCCGCGGCCCGGTTTCTCTTGACGGCGTGACCCAGGCGGGGCATGACTTCACGGCTGATCACCCACCAGCAGGTCAGCGCCATGGCCAGGGTGGGCAACCGCATCCAGATGCTGGTGGTGCTGACGTGTGCCCACAAGGCCAGCAGGTCGTAGTACCAGCCGAACGGGGCCTCGGGCGTGCCGAACCAGCGGTAGTAGTTGGCCATGTAACCGGCGTGCTCGGATACCCGGGCCATGGTCAAGATGTAGCCGTCGTCGGAGGTGTTGGCGCCGACGAAATGCCACCAGACCAGCACGGCGATGACGAGGGCGTCCAGACCGCCGATCGACCACCATCGCGGAGGCAGGAAGCGGCGGTGCCGGGTGCCGTCGGCCGTGTCGAGGACGTGCAGCGCGACCAGGGCGGCAGCGGTCAGCACCACCCCGAGGATCATCGCGGCCATCTTCAGCGGGGTGGGGCTGCTGCTGTAGCGGGTGTCGACGGTCGCCGAAAAACTCAGGCCCGGCGGCGCCGGCCCGGCCAGATCGGTGAACACACCGACGATCTGGGGCCGGAAGTCGTAGCCGCTTTTCTCGCCGCGCAGCGGCGCGCCGGGATGTTCGGCGTTGGGCCCCTGCTTCAGCCCGACGAATTCGGCGGTGACCCTGTCGGCGTGCGCGGTGAAGGTCAACCGCTGGCAGGCCGGGCTGAGCACGTCGCTCAGCGGGGCGGTGACCACCGCAACGTTGCGCACCACCAGCACCAGATAGTCGCTGGCGCGCTGGATGAGCAGCCCGCGGTCGACGGCCTTCGGGGCCTGCTTGGGCACCGTCGACAACAGCACCGTCTTGCCGGCGTTCTGTGGGCCGGCCAGGCCGACGGCGGCCTCGCACGGCACGCTGACGTTCAATTCGGTCGCAACGTACCCGATCAGCGGTGCATCGACACTGGCAAACGTGCCGTTCTGCGGCCAGTTCAGTTGGGCGGTGGTCTGGTTGACCGGGAGCAGCGGGGTGGCGATCGCCAGCAGGGCGCCGAGCAGACCGGCGACGGTAGCAACCAACCGAGCGAGCCGGTGGTTACTTCCCGCGTCGTTCACGGAGCTAGATGGTAGTTCTTCGACCAAGCCGGCCGAGGTTTCGGTGGCCATCAGTCGTTATGCTCCCGGCTTACGGATGGCCAGCACAAACGGGCCGATGGTGTCGACGACGAAACGCGGATCGGCGAACAGGGCGGCGGGCAAATCGACGGTGTATCGGCGGACGTTGGGCTGGTTGGGGTAGACGTCCTGGGCCAACCGCAACGTGTAGTTGCCGTTGGCGCCGCGGCGCATCAGAAATACCGTCGGCGGCGGCCAGGGCGATGTGTCCAGCGCGTGGATCAACTCGTCGGGGGTCTTGAGCTTGGACCACTTCTCGATCTGCGCGGCCCGCAGGTCGAACTGCGCCAGCGGGTTGGCGTAATGCGACGTCAGCCCCTGGAATCCCCAGTAGGGGTAATAGGACAGGAAGCTGTAGTCCGCCGTCATCACCACGACCTGGTCCCGCGGCTTGCCGGTTGTCTTGAGGATTGCGGCGTCGATGTCGGAGTAGAACTTCTCGGAGCTCGGCGGCCGCCGATCGCCGCGCTGGCCGTGGCCGTCGGTGTCGGTGTAGGCGATGGTGAGATCGGGCCGCAGCACGTCCGGAATGTCCTGGCTGAACGCGATCGCGGCGGCCAGGCCGATGGCGCCGGCCACCGGCAGCACGGCCCGGCCCCAGGCCCGGTCACGGCCGGCTGCCGCCAGGGCCTGAGCGGCCTCGACGAACCCGAACGCGCCGGCGGCAACCAGCAGCACGGTCAGCGTGGGCTGTAGCCGGAACGACAACAGCGTGGTGCGCGCCAGCGTGGTCAGCATCGACAACAGCGACCACGCGTAGACGGCGAGCACGCCGATGGCCAGGGCACCCGCTCGCACCGATGTGCGTGCGCGCACCACCAGCCACAGGGTGCCGACCATGCAGATCGCTCCGAGCAGCGAGAACTGCAGCATCGGGAAGCTCAGTTC
>Ga0318512_10000197_pt1 | contig 13697 bp, 8 predicted proteins | sample GRESIP171b2f19_FD_203682 | JGI IMG/M metagenome (GOLD analysis project Ga0318512, IMG submission 203682) | Tropical soil microbial communities from Luquillo Experimental Forest, Puerto Rico - GRE.SIPMG.171b2f19 | ecosystem: Environmental > Terrestrial > Soil > Tropical forest > Bulk soil...
GCTTCGGACAAGGACGCCTATTCGGAGGAGTTCAGGCGCTCGGTAGACGCGGCGGTCCGCACGTGGACGTTCACTCCGGGATCCCTGCGCAAGGTCGAGCCCGGGACAGATCTCGACGGAGACGGGAAGCCGGACTACGTCATCACGAAGTCGTGGGAGCGCGTCGCCGTCTACTACGACGTGCGCTTCACCTTCGAGATCGTCGAAGGGCAAGGGGTCGTGAGGCGGGAGCCGTGAGCGCCCGCTCTACGAGCACCCGCTCGTCGACCCGCAGTTCACGCACGCGTAGCACGCGCCGTTGCGGATCATGATCGACCCGCACTCGTGGCACGGCGGGGCGTCCGCCTGGCGGATGTAGACGTCGCGGACAGAATCCCCCGCCGACCGCGCGGCCACAGGCGGCTTCGCCTCCGCGGGCGCGTCCGACTCGGCGCCGATCGCGAGGTCGTTGCCGTTCCCGGCGGCCACCGGCACCGGCGGCTGCTCGTCCTTCGGCAGGAACTGGAGCGACATCCAGCGAAATACGTAGTCGACGATCGACTTCGCGATCGGGATCTGCGGGTTGCCGGTGAAGCCCGACGGCTCGAAGCGGACGTGCGTGAACTTGTCGACGAGGAACCGCAGCTCGACGCCGTGCTGAAGCGAGAACGACACCGCGGTGGCGAACGCGTCCGCGAAGCCGGCGAGCGTCGAGCCCGCCTTGCCGAGCGTGATGAAGATCTCGCCGGGCTGGCCGTCCTCGAACAGGCCGACGGTGATGTACCCCTCGAACCCGGCGACCGAGAACTTGTGCGTCACCGATTGCCGCGTGTCCGGGAGCTTCCGGCGGCGCGGCTGGAAGTCGGGGACCGCGACGGCGGGCTTCGCCTCCTTCGTCTCGTCCCGCTCGGTCGACAGCGGCTGCGTGCGCTTGCACCCGTCGCGATAGATCGCGATCGCCTTGAGGCCGAGCTTCCAGGCCTCGACGTAGGTCTTCTCGATCTCCTCGACCGTCGCCTCGTGCGGCATGTTGACCGTCTTCGAGATCGCGCCCGACAGGAACGGCTGCGTCGCGGCCATCATCTTGACGTGGCCCGTGTAGTGGATCGTGCGCGTCCCCTTGGCCGGCTTGAACGCGCAGTCGAACACGGGGAGGTGCTCGGGCTTGAGCCCCGGCGCCCCCTCGATCGTGTCCTCCGCGTTGACGTAGTCGACGACCCGCTGGATGTCCTCGTGCGCGTAGCCGAGCTTCTTCAACGCGAGCGGGACCGTGTTGTTGACGATCTTGAAGACGCCGCCGCCCACGAGCTTCTTGTACTTGACGAGCGCGATGTCCGGCTCGATGCCGGTCGTGTCGCAATCCATCATGAACGCGATCGTGCCGGTCGGCGCCAGGACGGTGGCCTGCCCGTTCCGGAAGCCGTACTCGGTCCCGAGCGTCACCACGTCCGCCCACGCGCTGCGCGCCGCCGTGAGGAGATCGCCGGGGACGAGCTTGCCGTCGATGCCGTCGGCATGAGCCTGGTGCTTGCGCATGACGCCGAGGAACGGCTCGCGGTTCCGCTCGTACCCCGCGAACGGGTTCATGTGCGCCGCGATCCTCGCGGACGTCGCATACGCCTGGCCGCACATCAGGGCCGTGATCGCCGCCGCGTACGCGCGGCCGCCGTCGGAGTCGTACGGGACGCCGCGGGACATCAGGAGCGCGCCGAGGTTCGCGTAGCCGAGGCCGAGAGGGCGGAAATCGTGGGAGTTCTTCCCGATCGCGTCCGTCGGGTACGAGGCGTTGTCGACCCAGATCTCCATCGCCGTGATCGTGACCTCGACGGCGTGGCGGAAGGACTCGACGTCGAACTCGCCGTCGGCCCGGCGGAACCGCATGAGGTTCAAGGACGCCAGGTTGCAGGCCGAATCGTCGAGGTACATGTACTCGGAGCAGGGGTTCGACGCGTTGATCCGGCCGGAATTCGGCGACGTGTGCCACGCGTTGATCGTCGTGTCGTACTGGATGCCGGGGTCGCCGCAGATCCACGCGGCCTCCGCCATCTCGCGCATCAGATTGCGCGCGCGATACGTGCCCATCGGCCTGCCGGTCGTCACCGCGCGCGTGACCCACTCGCCGTCCGAGACCACGGCGCGCATGAAGTCGTCGGTGACGCGGACCGAATGATTGGCGTTCTGGAAGAAGACGGAGTCGTACGCCCCGCCGTGCACGTTGAACTCGCCGGAGTAGCCGGCGTCGATCAGCGCCCACGCCTTCTTCTCTTCCTCGGCCTTGGAGAGGATGAATTCCTCGACGTCGGGATGGTCGACGTTCAGGATGACCATCTTCGCCGCCCGGCGGGTCTTCCCCCCCGACTTGATCACGCCGGCGAACGCGTCGTACCCCTTCATGAAGGAGACCGGCCCCGAGGCGGTCCCACCCCCCGCGAGGTGCTCCTTCGACGAGCGGATCGTCGACAGGTTCGACCCGGTTCCGGATCCGAACTTGAACAGCATCCCCTCGGTCTTCGCCAGGCCGAGGATCGAGGGCATCGTGTCCTGCACCGAGTTGATGAAGCAGGCGGACACCTGCGGGTGCTCCTCGATGCCGCAGTTGAACCAGACCGGAGAGTTGAACGACACCATCTGATGGACGAGCAGGTGGGTCAGCTCGGCCTCGAACGACGCGGCGTCCTCCTCGCTCGCGAAGTACCCCGCCTCGCGCCCCCACCGCGCCGCCGTCCTGGCCACACGGTCGAGGAGCTGGCGCACCGAGCTTTCCCGCTCGGGGCTTCCGAGGGGGCCGCGGAAGTACTTCTGGGCGACGACGTTGGTCGCGAGCTGGGACCAGAACTTCGGCACCTCGACGTTCCGCTGCTCGAACGCGACCTCCCCCGACCCGCTCGAGATCACCGCGTCGCGCAGCTCCCATTCGATCTCGTCGTAGGGGTGGACGCCCGGCTTGGTGAACCGGCGCGGGAAGCGCATCCCCTCGCGGGGGGTCGGGGCCGGGATCGGCGTCCCGGCGGCCTCGCCGGATCCGGGAGCGGTGCGCTCGTCCTTGGGGGTCCTGGGCTCGCGCTGGAGCATCGGGGGGTCCTCCTCACGGATTCTCGTCTGGTGCTCGTCTGTGATACCAGCCGTTACGAGTGTGTGTCAAGGGCGAAATGCACAAAATGTCGGGGTATGAGAGCTTCGTGCCACAAGATATGGTGGCGTGTCAAGTCAGTAGAAGGTCTTACGGGACGCGGCGGAAAGCCTTACTTCGCCCACGCCTTGAAGTAGTCCGGCCACTCCGGATCGGGGTCGATGAAGCGCACGCCCATCCCGCACTCGAGGACGTGGGCGAGCTGCGGCGGGACCGCCTTCGCCCAGAACACCCGCGCCCACATCGTGAACTGCCGGTCGGGGAAGACGAGCGTGACCTGGATCGTCGATCCCGGCTTGAACACGTTGTTGGTGCTCAGGAACATCCCCGACTGCGAGACGTTCTTCGTGAACGCGGTCTTGTCGGCCGCCGATGCGCCGAACCTGACCATCACGCGCTTCCGGGCGCGATCGGTCACCCGCTTCTCGCGTGTCCCCACGGCGAGTCCCCCTGCGCGTCAATATAGCCTCAATCGGAGCGGTGATCTCCCTCGATCCTGTCGATCGCCCAGGCCGCGTGCTCGCGCACGACCGGATCGGCATCGCCGAGCGCCCGGCGCAGGGCGGGCAAGGCGTCGCGGGATCCGGAGTTGCCGAGCACGACGCAGGCGTTGCGCCGCATCCCTTCCCACTTGGCGCGCATCAAGGACGTCCCGGAGTAACGGGCCCGGAACGCCGGCTCGTCGAGCTCGAGCAGGTCGATTGGATCGAGACCCCGCAGGTCGTCGCGGCGGCCGAACGGGTCATCCGTCCTGCCGGCCGCGAACGAGACGTTCCACGGGCAGACCTCCTGGCAGACGTCGCAGCCGAAGATCCAGTCGCCGAGGCCGGCACGTCGCTCCTGTGGAATCGGGCCCCGGTGCTCGATCGTCCAGTAAGAGATGCAGCGGTTCGCATCGACGCGCCCCGGGGCCTCGATCGCTTCGGTCGGGCAGGCGTCGAGGCAGGCGGTGCAGGTCCCGCAGAAATCCGCGTGCGGTCCCGGGTCCGGCGTCAGGTCGGCGCACGTGAGGACTTCGCCGAGCAGGAGCCACGAACCTCGCTCGCGGCTGATCAGGTTCGCGTTCTTCCCGATCCACCCGATTCCGGCGCGCTCGGCCCACGTGCGCTCGAGCACCGGCCCGGTGTCGACGAACGTGCGGGCCGGGACCGTCGAGACGGCTTCGAGCCAAGCGGACAGATCCCTCAGGCGGCGCGCGAGGACCTTGTGGTAGTCCCGCCCGCGGGCGTAGAGCGCCACGCGAGCCCGACCCGGGGGAACGCCGGCGTCGTCACGACCGGGGAAGTAGCTCATCGCGACCGCGACGATGAACCGGCATCCCGGCAGGAGCTGCGCCGGATCGGACCGCACGTCTTGCCTCCGGGCCATCCAGGCCATTCCCGCCTGCTTGCGCCCCGCGAGCCAGGCCGACAGCGCCGCGGCGTCCCGCTCCGGGCGCGTGGCCCCCGCGATGCCGACCGCGTCGAAGCCGAGGGAGACGGCCCGGTCCTTGACCGCGGCAGTCAGCTCCGCCGGGGTCATGACCCCGGAGTCCCCTTGCGCACCCGCTCGTCGATGCGAGCCTCGCGCGCGAGCCAGAGGATCTGCCGCGCGATCCCGCGCACCACCGCGACGTCCCCGTCCGACAGCTCGGCACGCCCGAGGATCCGGCGCACGCGGCGCATCATCCCTTCGGCCTGGGCCGCCTTCAGGAAGCCGATCGCCGCAAGCGCCTCGGCGAGGTGCGCGAACATCTCCTCCCGCGCGGGATGAGCCGCGAGCGGCTCGTCCTCGACCCCCTCGTTCTCGGCGCCCAGGGCCTTCGGCGGCACCGCCGGCTCGAGCGCGTCGACGGCGCGGGCGATCTCGTAGGCGATGACGGCGACCGACTGGGCGAGGTTCATCGCCGGGTACGATTCGGACGTCGGGATGTAGGCGAGGTGGGTGCACCGGTCGAGCTCGTCGTCGGTGAGGCCGTCGGCCTCGCGGCCGAAGATGACTGCGACGTCGCCGCGCTCGGCCAGGCGCGCGAGGCGCGGGGCCAGCTCGTCGATCCGGAGATGCGGCCGCCGCTGCTTCCCCATCCGCCGCGACGTCCCCACGGACGTCCGCACGTCGATCAGCGCCAGGTCGAGCGACCGCGACACCCGCGCCGCGCCGAGCAGGTCCCCCGCGTCGACCGCGAAGCGCACCGCCTCCTCGTCCGTCACCGCGCAGTAGGGAGACACCAGCGCCAAGTCCGCGAAGCCGAGGTTCTTGAGCGCGCGCGCCGCCGCCCCGACGTTTCCGGCATAGCGCGGCTCGACGAGGACGAAGCGAAACGCGGCGAGACGATTGAAGCTCATCGGATATCGTGGTTCCCCGTCGATTATGACGGATGGCGGTGTCTGATGCGGGTCGCCTACCGCGGAGAGGGACCTCTCGTCGTCAAGCTCGCCGGGATGGCGGGGGGGATCGGTCTCTACGAGGAGGAAATGAGCGCCGCCGCCGGCGCCGGATTCCGCGTCGCGGCCCTCGACACGACGGGGGATCGCCGCGACGATCCCGATCCCGTTCCCGGCGGCTGGGACGGCTTCGCGCGGGAGGTCGTCGCCGCCATCGACGGCGCGCACGTGCCGGCCGGTATCCTCTGGGGAACGTCGTTCGGCTGCATGGTGGCCCTGGCGACGGCGGCGCGGTATCCGGAGCGCGTGCGAGGTCTCCTGCTCTCCCATCCGCCGTTCGACCGGAGCCCGGGCCGCCTGTACACCCTTCTCCGCCGCTGGGCGCTCCGAACGCCGCGTCCCACGGATGCGATGCGCGCCGCGTTTTCGATCTGGTTTCTGTCCGCGACGTCCTGGGAGCTGATCGCGCCGCCCCTGTGGGCCCGCCTTCTCGCGCTCCGGCGCGCCGCGCGCGAGGCCGCGACACCTGCCGCCACGGTCCGGAGCAAGGTCGAGCTGCTCTTCGCCGAGCCGCCGGGATTGCCGCCGGCCGGCGTACGGGTGGAAGTCATCGCCGGCACGGGCGACCTCGTCGCTCCTCACGCCGGGGCCGTCGCGCTGGCCGCCCGCCTGCCCGGCTCGCGTCTCCACGTGATGCCCTGGTCGGGGCACGCGGGCGCCTACGCGAGGCCCCGGATGTACCGGGAGCTGGCGCTCGCGGCGCTGGCCCGCCTGTCGGACGCGAGCCCCTGACGGTTACGGGCAGGAGCCCCCGTTGTTCCGGGAGGTCATCCCGCACATCCCGGAGACCGTCGTCCCCCCCATCGGCCCGGAGGTCGCGGTTCCCCAGCTCCCCTCGATCGACACGTTGTCGTCGGAGACGATGACGAACCAGAGGTTGCCGGCCGGAACGTGAGTCCAGCTGTAGGCGCCGGAGGTTCCGAGGTCGCACACGCTCCCGGAGACCGTCGTGGTCGGAAGTCCCGAGAGCGGTCCGTAGAGCACGTGATAATCGCCGGCGACGCAGGTCGTGGTGTCCCACGTGAGGTTGATCGACGACCCGTCGGACGCGGCGCGCGAGGCCCTTGCGGGCTGCCCGAAGCTGCCGTCGGGGACCGGAGGCGGCGCCGGCGGCCCCGCGCAGACGTTCATCGAACATCCGGTCGGAGCCGTGTCGGTGAGCTTGACGTTGTCGACTTGCCAGTACCAGTCGTCGCTCCCCTGGTAGTAGTGGAAACGGATCTGGACGTTCGCGGCCCCGGCGGCCTGCGGGGTGATCGTGAGCGTCCGGTGGTCGGGGTTGTTGCTCGAGGCGCCCTGGTTGCGGAAGACGTTCACCCAGGCGTTCCCCGTGAGCGTCGAGCGGACGTCGACGTCGCCGATCTCGTTCCCGCCGCCGCTGTACCAGCGGAAGTACTGGTCGAAGTCGAGCGTCACACCCGTCGCCGAGGAGAGGTCGGTTGCCGGGGTGATCAGCTGCTCGTCCTGCGTGGCTCCGGCGCCTGCGAAGTCGCTGTCGACGATCGCCACCGGGTTGACGAGCGGCGCCGTGAACGTGCGCGACCCCGGGTTGGCCGTGGTCCAGGTCGATGCCGGGCCGCCGCCGCTGCCGCCGTCGATCACCGACCAGGTGCCGGGGATGCCGGAGGTGAAGGCTTCGTTGATCGGCGTGCCGCCGCCGGGGAGCACGTGCCCGATCGTCTGCGTCATCGGCGTGGTCCATGAGCCCTGGTCTGAGCTGACGACCACGTTGAAGCCGATCGAGGAGCCGCAGGCGAGCGAGGTCGGGAGCGACGCCTTGAAGTGCGGCGCGTTCGAGACGGCGGTCGCACCGGTCGCGATGCTCGGATACGTCGCGGTCGCCGTGATCATCGTCACGCCGGGCGTCGTCGGCACGAGGGTCGCCGAGACCCCGGTCAGGGCGACCGTGCCGTCGTTCTCGAGCGTGACCGAGAACTGCGCGGTCTCCCCCGGATCCCAGTAGGTGTCCCCGTTTCCCGGGCCGCCCGTGGCACAGGCGTCCTGCACGAGGGTGTGGGTCTCGTACTTGGCGTGGGGCCCGCAGGGCTCCCCGGGGTAGAGGAGCGAAAGCGTCCAGCCATCGAGCGTCCCGATGTCCTCCGCCTCGCGGTCCGCGACCTTCAGCTGCCAGTTCCCCTGGGCGCTGATGCCCGTGGCCGCCGCGAGCGGGCTTTCGGGGCGGAACGATCCCGTGAAGGGTGCCGACCCCGCCGAGATCGCGGTCGCGGCGGAATCGTCGAAGGTCGTCCCGACGAAGTTCTGGCCCGAAGACCCGCGCCGGGTCGCGAGCGGGACGCTCGTGCCGTTGGGCGCGATGAGGCTGATCTCGAGGTCGGCGTCGTAGGGGTGCGTGATGTTGACCGTCACGTTGACGTCGACGACGGTCTGTGTATCGGACACGGAGATCGTGCTCGTCACCCCGTTCGCGTTGTTGTCGGGAATCGCGAGGCCGCCGGGACCCGCGAAGGCGGGATTGGTGTTCCTGAGCGTGTCGAAGCCGTAGTACGCGCCCCCCGCGTTGTCGGTCGCGAGGTTCGTCGCCGCATCGGCCGACTCGACCGAGTAGATGTGGTGCGTGCACTCGGCGAGGCCGGTGAGGGTCACCGAGTGCGCGGTGACGAGCGGGGCCGCGTACGTGCTCGAGCCGGGCGGCGGGGCCGTTCCGTACCGGACGCGGCTGTCGGCCGCCTCGTTCGTGGTCCAGGTGATCCGCGCCGAGCTCCCGGTGACGTCGGTCGAGCCGACGCCCGAGATGATCGGCGCCAGGCAGTCGGCGGTCGCGGTGGCTGTCCGCGGAACGTTCGTCCCGCCGGCGCCGTCGTCCGCGTCGATGTAGGTGACCGTGATCGTGTCGCCGTTGGCGACCGAGAGCTGGGAGTCCCCCGTGACGGCGGCCCCGCCGGTCGTGGGGAAATTCCCCTGGAAATCGCCGGAGCCGGGCGCGACCGCGCTCAGCGTGACCGTCTCGCCCGCCGGCTCGCTCGTCGACTTCGCGTTGACGGTCTGGGTCGGGTTCCCCCTCAGGTTGTCGTCGCGCAGGTGGATCGTCATCGAATCGGAGCACGAGTAGGTGCTGCGGTTGAGCGTGATGGTTCCCGCGGGCTGGAAGTAGCAGACCGACCCGTCGAGGCCATCCCACACCGTCGCCCCGGTGTTTCCCGGATCGAGCCAATCGGACAGGCGCGAGGCGGCCGTCCCGCCGCCGCTCCAGGACACGGCCACCTTGCCGTACTCGTCCCACGTGAGGCTCGTGCACGAGGCGGTGCCGCTGTGGAGCTGGCCGACGATCCGATGGTTCTGGTCGAACAGCGGCCCGCCGGACGAGCCGGGCTCGGTCGTCCCCTGCTCATACTGGTTGATCCGCCAGTGGCTCGGGCCCCAGTTGATTCCATCAACCGGCGGGTCGTTGTCGTGGCTGATCTTCTTGAAGTCCCCGCTCGGGTGATGGATCACCCAGGTCATCGTGGCCGGGTTGGGGTCGTGGCTCCAGCCGCTCAGGTAGAAGTTGTACGAGTCGGGCGGGAGCGCGCTCATCTCGAGGAGCGTGAAGTCGCTCGTCGAGTAACTGCCGCGGACGGTCGCGCCCGAGACCATGTAGGTCGTCGGCCCCGGCGGGTCTCCGCTGCCGCAGGCGGACCGCTCGTAGTTGAAGCCGAACTGCGTGCTCGCCCCGGCGCCGCAATGCCACGACGTGAGGACGTACGCCTTGCAGTCGTTCGCGGTGTCGTTGATCATCGACCCCGAGCAAAACGACGATCCGCCCGACATCAGGATGACGACACCGCGCTTCTGGTCCTGCCAGTTCGCGCCGAGCGGGCAGTTGATGTCGATGTTGCACGACCCCGATGCGTTCGCCGAGAGATCACCGGCGCCCGGGAGGAGGTCGCGGCCGATCGACCCGAAAGCCTTGTACCCGTGGGACACCGTCCCGATGTGGAGGCGCGGCGTCTGGCCCGCGAGCGTCCGCGGCCACAAGAGCTCGACGACCGTCTCGCTCCCCTCGATCGGCGGGGGCCACAGCTCGCCGTGATCGCGGACGTCCGCGGAGGTGTACGGCCCGACCACCGTGCGGTGGCCGGCGTCGTAGACCCACATCGCCGCCCCCGCCCGCAGGCGGAACGCATCGAACCCCAGCTCGATCCACCGCGCGCCGCGGGAGACCACGCGGAGGCGCCATAGGCGGTCGCCGCCCGGGAGGGTCTCCCACGTTCCGCTGTTCGCCGGCTCGAGATCGACCGCCATCGGAAAACCGATCCGGAGCGGAATCCCGGGGATCTTCGCGTTGGCCGCATCCTCGGCGAGCAGGCGCGGGACGTCCACCGGAGCCGAGTCCCACGAGCGCACCTCCCCCTGGGGAACGCCGGCGGCGCCCGAGAACGAAACGGGCTGCGGCGCGAGGCTCCCCGCAAGGACGGCGGATCCCATCCCGAAGGTCAAGATCATCGCGAGCCGGGCGACCGGACGCAGGAAGCACCTCGAACACACGTGCCGTGACGCTATTCGCGGACTCATTACCGTCTCTTTCCGGGGGCGTCAACCGGTTTCGACGAAGCTGCGGAGGGAGCGCTGCGATATCATCGCGGCCCGCGCACCGGCGCTCGGACCTCGCTCGGATGCTCACGTTGGAAGAGGCCGCGACCCCGAACCGGAAGACCGTCGCGGCGGCGACCCTGCTGCTCGTGCTCGTCCTCGCAGCGTACCTCCCGGCGCTGCGGAACGGATTTCTCTACGACGACTTCCTCCTGATCCTCAAGCCGGCAGTCCCCCGCTCGGCCGCGGACATCGCGAAGCTTTTCGCTCGACCGTATTACGAAGGCCTCCCCTACTACCGGCCGGTGACCTCCGCGAGCTTCCTCGTCCAGCGCCGCGTGTGGGGGGACGACCCCCGGCCGTTCCACGCGGCCAACGTGGCGCTCGCCGGAGCGCTGGCGGTGCTGACCTACGGGCTGTTCCGAAGACCCTGCTTCGGGCTCGCCCCTGGGATGGCGGCGGCCGGGGCGGCGATCTTCATCCTCCACCCGGTCGTCTCGTCGTGTGTCCATCCCGTCTCCGGTCGCGACACGCTGCTGGCGACGTCGAGCATGGTCGCCGCCGTCTGGATCTATCTGCGAGGGACCGTGGGGGCCGCGATCGCGAGCGCTGCGGTCTTCGCGGCCGGGCTGCTGTGCAAGGAAGCGGCGATCGTGACGCCGGGGGTCATCGCGCTGGCCGAAGCGGCCGGGCTGAGCCGGCCTGCCGGAGCGCCGCGACGGAGCGCGACGGCCCTCGCCACGCGCGCCGCACCGTTCCTCGTCGTCCTCGCCGCTTACGCCGCGGTCCGCGCCGTGGTGCTTCCCGGCGGACAGATGTCGACGGGAACGCCGGGGTACGTCCCCCTGACGTACGTCTACGCGCTCGAGGTCACGCTGACGCCGTTCCGCGCGCTGCTCTACGAGCCGCCGGTCGCGGCGTGGCTGTCGCCCTCGAAGCTCGTGGTCGTCGGGCTCGTGCTCGCGCTGGCGGCACTGACGGCATGGCGGTCCGGACGCGGCGTCCGATCCGTGCTCGTCTTCGGAATCGGCTGGTTCGTCGTCGTGCAGCTTCCCACCGCGAATCTCGTGCGGCAGGAGACGCTGTTCGACGAGCGGTACGTCGCCCCGGCGGTCCTCGGGCTCGTGCTGGCGGGCGCCGCGCTCGCCTCGGAGATCGCGCGACGGGCGGCGCGAGAGCGAACGGTCCTCGTGGCCGCGGCCCTCCTCGCCCTCGCTCTCGGCGCGCTCTCCCGCTCTCGCGCGCCCTACTTCGACGAGGTGGCGTTCTACACGCAGTGGGCGATGATTCGCCCGGACAGCATGACCGCACGGTTCAACCTCGCGAACGCCTATGCCAAGACCGGACGGCCCGGCCGGGCGGTGGAGGAGTACGAGCGCGCGCTCGCGATCGAGCCCTCCCACGCGGGCGCGCACAACAACCTGGGCGAAGCGTTCATCAAGCTCGGCCGCCGCGACGAGGCGATCGCGCAATTCCGCGAGGCGATCCGCTACGACCCGAACAACGTCAAGGCGCACAACAACCTCGGGAGCGGTCTGGCGCTCGGCGGCGACATGGACGGCGCGATCGCCGAATTCCGGGAAGCGGTGCGGCTCGATCCCGGATACGTCGGCGCGATCTTCGACCTCGGCTACGCCCTCCTGCTCGAGGGCGCAAACGAGGAAGCGATCGAGCGCCTGCAAGAGGTGCTGCGCCGCGATCCGTCGTACGAGAAGGCGCACCGGCCGCTCGGCATCGCCCTTCTGCGCCGCGGCCGAAAACAGGAGGCGGTCGTGGAGCTGACCGCCGCGGCCCGTTTCTCGCCGGGCGACGTCGAGCTGCAGCGTCTGCTCGCGACCGCGGAGGCGGGTGAGGCTCCGCGATGAGCGGACCCGTGGGGCCGGAGCAACGCCGGGGAGAATTCAGGGCACCTCGGTGAAAACCGCGATGCGGTCGTTCTCGCGATCCGCGACGTACAGCCCGCCACGGCCGTCGCTGCACACCGAGGACGGCCAGCGCAACAGCCCGTCGGTCCAGCCCATCCCCGACTGCCGCCCGCGGAAGGAGCCGTCCGTCGACAGGAACACGATCCCGCCGCCCGTCTGGTCGATCACGACGAGGTGCCCCGCGGAGTCGAGGCCGAGGCTTGTCGCGAACGCGAGATCATCCTTCAGGCTCGCTCCGATCGCGACGAATTCCGCCTTGCCGGCGGCCGCGGCGAAGATCCGCGCACCGACGCTGTCGAGCACGTAGAGGCGGCCGTCGGCGCCGACGGCGAAGCTCCGGATCACGGGTTCGGGCGCGTCGGCCACGCCGACGAATCCCTGGAACGCGCCGGCGGCGGTGAGCCTTGCGATGCGCCGCGATTTTCCATCCAGGGCGAGGATCTCGCCGTGCGCGTCGAGGCGGACGCGGATCGGGTAGGGAACCTCGGGCACCTGAAAGTCGGTCTTCGGCGTGGCGAGGCGATCGGCCAGCTCGTATATGACGAAGCGGCCGTGTCCGGTGTCGGCGACGACGAGCGACGTCGCGGCGCACGCGACGCCCTCCGGCAGGCTGAGGGGGGCGTTCTTCGCGTCGGCGTAGATTCCCGGTCCCGGCCGCAGCTTGACTCCCTCCGCGCTCGCGGCGGGCGCGCCGAGCAGCACGGCGAGCATCGTCAGTCCGGCTCCGGCGGTTCGGGCCATGGGTTACCTCCGGAACCTTTCGTGGCACTGGACACAGAGGTCCCCCTTCGTGTCCAGATGCGCGAAGTGCTTGAACTCCGTGCCGTGGGCGCGATGGCAGCTCTCGCAGCTCACGGTGAGGTTCTTGTTGCGGGGGTCCACCGCCTTCGGACCGATCGGGTGCCCGGTGTGGTTCTGCCAGTCGTGACAGGTCCCGCACAGCTGAAGCTCGTCGGGGGCGGCGAGCAGGAACGGGTTGTCCGATCCGTGGGGCGCGTGACAGCTCGTGCAGTCTCCCGACTCGACCGGCGGGTGCTTGGTTTCCGAGCGCTCCTGACGCCGGATCGTGTCGGCGTGGCAGTTTCCGCACACGGATGTCAGCGGCCCGCGCACGAGCTTCGGCGCCTTGGTCGCGTGCGGACCGTGGCAGTTCAGGCACGCGATCTTGTCCGCCACCGGCCAGTGGAGGCGCTTTGCGTTCATCGCGTCGCCCACGACCTCGCCATGGCAGCCGCGGCAGACGTCGATCCCCTGGCGCTTGGTCTTCAGGGCGTTCGCGGACCCCGGGTCGTTGTGGCACTGGCCGCACGAGCGGGTCGCGACCGGCTTGTGCACGCTCGGCCAGAGCATCGCCTGAGCGTCGGAGCCGTGGGGGTCGTGGCACGACGTGCACCGCCCCTTCGACACGGGATAGCCCATGTGGGCCTTGGTCATCGCCGGCTGGTCCGGCTTGTGACAGGACGCGCAGAGCGACCCCTGGTCGCGCACCAGAAGCGTCTCCGACTTCGCCGACGCATGCGGGTCGTGGCAGGTGACGCAGCCGGTGCTCACCGGCGGGTGGTGGAACTTGACCTTCGCGATCTGAGCCCCGATGTCCTGATGGCAACCGACGCACAGCTCGCCGACCGGCTTGAGGAGCTGGTTCTTGTTCGGCGAGGCGTGCGGGTCGTGGCAAGCGACGCATCCCCCCTTCCGCAGCGCCGCATGCAC
>Ga0318512_10000207_pt1 | contig 13603 bp, 13 predicted proteins | sample GRESIP171b2f19_FD_203682 | JGI IMG/M metagenome (GOLD analysis project Ga0318512, IMG submission 203682) | Tropical soil microbial communities from Luquillo Experimental Forest, Puerto Rico - GRE.SIPMG.171b2f19 | ecosystem: Environmental > Terrestrial > Soil > Tropical forest > Bulk soil...
CTGCTGATCGGCCTGGCCGTGCACGGCCACCAGGTCATCGGCCAGGCCGATCAGCAGCGACACGGTCACCCCGCGGCCGCCGGCGTACGCCCTGGACCGGCCTTCGGCCGACACCGAACGGTTCAGGATCAGCGTGCGGCCGTCGTCGTCCAGCTCACCGCCGGCGTCGACCACCTGCCGCGCGGCGTGCCCGCCCGCCTCGATCCGCAACCGCCCTTCCACGGTGGCCCGGTCTGCCCCGGGCCGGATCCGCGCCGGGTCGGCCCGGCCGCCGAACATCAGTCCCAGGCCGGTCACGACCATCGTCTTGCCGGCCCCGGTCTCGCCGGTCACCACGGTGAACCCGGACGAGAACTCAAGGACGGCATCCTCGATCACCCCGAGGCCGGTGATCCGGACTTCCTCAAGCATCGGCGGGGGGATCCCCTTTCCCGTCTCGTCCTGCGCCCCAGTCCGTCCGCCCGCGCCAGCCGGTCACCGGGAGGCCGAACTTGACCACCAGCCGGTCGGTGAACGTGAACGGGGCGGCTAGGTCGTGGCCGTTCACTCCGCCGCGCAGCCGCGCCAGCAGCACCGGTTTGACTCCGCGGCGCACCTCCACCCGCGCCCCGGGCGCGAGGTCGATGCTCCTCCGCCCATCGCACCACAAAACACCCTTGACTGGCTGGCTGGGACCCGCCGAGGAACCGAGGAATTCCACGGCAAGCATCGACCGTGGCGAGACCACCATGGGCCCGGCGAACAGCGCATGTGCGCTGATGGGAACCATCAGCAACGCCTCTACCTCTGGCCACACGATCGGCCCGCCCGCCGAGTAGGCGTAGGCGGTCGACCCGGTGGGGGTCGCGCAGACCACGCCGTCACAGGCCCAGCGGGACAGCGGGCGTCCGTCGATCTCGGTGACCACCTCGATCATCCGCTCCCGGGCCACCTTCTCCACGCTCGCTTCGTTCAGGGCCCAGGTGTTGGCGGCGGTACCGTTGTGCCGCACCGTCACGTCGATGGTCATCCGCTCTTCCACCGAGTAGGCGTGCTCGACCACCTGGTCCACCGCACCGGCCAGGTCGTCCTGCTCGGCTTCGGCGAGAAAGCCCACGTGGCCGAGGTTGACCCCGAGCAGCGGCGCACCGGCGGGCCGGGCTATCTCAGCGGCGCGCAACAGCGTGCCATCGCCGCCGAGGACGATCACCATTTCCGCGTCGGCCGCGGCCTTGGGCTCGGCCGGGACCACGTCCGCGCCCGCGCACTCCAGGTCGGCGGCCTCGGGCGCCAGGACGCGCACGGTGATCCCGGCGGCGGTCAGCCGATCCACTACCAGGCGGGCGTTGCGCACCGCCGCGGGGCGCCCGGTATGGGCCACGACGAGAACCGTGCGCTTCACTGTGGCCCCTCCTCGACGGCCCGCCGCAGCTCGTCCTCGCGCAGCGGCGGCGCACCCCGGCGCAGCCAGAGGAAGTACTCCACGTTGCCGGCGGGCCCGGGTAGTGGGCTCGCCACCACCCCGGCCACACCGAGCCCCCGCGCGCCGGCCGCCGCGGCCACCGCGGCGACGGCCTCCCGGCGAAGCTCCGGGTCGCGCACCACGCCGCCGCTGCCCACCCGCTCCTTGCCCACCTCGAACTGCGGCTTGACCAGGAGCACGAAGTCCGCGTCCGGGCTCGCGCAGGCGATCAGCGCGGGCAGCACCAGGCCGAGCGAGATGAACGACAGGTCGGCGGTGACCAGGTCCGGCGCGGGCGCCACCTGTTCGGGCCGCAACTCCCGGACGTTGACCCGGTCCAGCACGGTGACCCGCTCGTCGGTGCGCAGCGCCCAGGCCAGCTGCCCGTACCCCACGTCCACCGCGATCACGTGCGCGGCACCCGCGCGCAGCAGGACGTCGGTGAACCCCCCGGTGGACGCGCCCGCGTCCAGGCACCTGCGGCCTTCGACCCGCAGTGCCGGGAACGCGGCGAGCGCGCCCGCGAGCTTCTGCCCGCCACGCGATGCGTAGTCCGGCTCGCCCGCCGCACCGGTGATCGTGATCGGGTCACCAGGCGCGACCTGGGTGGCCGGCTTGGCGGCGGCCTGGCCGGCGACCAAGACGCGCCGGGCCGTGACCAGGCTGGCCGCGTGCTCACGGGACCGGGCCAGCCCCCTCCTCACCAGTTCGGCGTCCAGCCTCCTGCGGGTGGTCATGCGGGGACCACGGATCCCTTCAGCCGCCCGGCCCGGGCGAGGCGTTCCCGGGGCGCGCCGGGGCGTGCACGTCCAGGTCACCCAGCGCCTCCGTCAACCGCTCGTGCACATATTCGAACACGGCCAGATGCTCGGCGACCGGCAGCCCGGCGAGGTCGTCGAGCCGTGCCACCGCGTCGTCCACGCGCGCGTCACCGGTGGACGGCCGCGGCACCGCGGCCCGGCGCGTGCCCACGGGCTGGGCCGCATCGGCCTCCGCCGCGGCGACCGGCTCATCTGTCACTGGCGCCGGACTAGCTGCGTCCGGCGCGGTTTCCCCCGGCGGAAATCCCATCGTCCTCTCTCCTTTGACCCATCCCGGCCCTAACGCCGCCCCTGGGGAAACGCTACCGTCCGACACCGACGAGCCGGACCTGCCGCGCGGACCGGGAAACCGGCAAGACGGCGCCGGCCCGCGTTCCTGCGCGCCCGGCCGCGCGCGCCTCCCTAAGATTGGGGCCATCCTGCCCATCGAGGCGGCAGGGGGAGATGAGGTGTTTCATGGCGACCGCCGAGGAATGCCGCCTGGCGCTGGAGAACTTGACCGGCCGGATCGCCGAGATGGACCCGGCCGACCGCGAGGCTCACTTGGTGGAACGCGTGATCAGCTGCAAGGTTTCTGACCTCGGGGTGACCTTTGTGACCAAGATCGGCCCCGATGGCGGGTCGCCGGTCCGGGAGGCGAACGGGTCCGACCCCCCCGCCCAGGTCCGGTTCACCGCCAAAAGCGATGATCTGGTCGCCATCGCCGACGACCCCGGCAGCATCGGGCGTGCCTGGCTGACCGGCCGCCTGAAGGTCGAGGCGAGCATCTGGGATATCCTGCGCCTCCGCAAGATTCTCTGACCACGGGCACGGCTCCGCCGAGTTTGCGCACCATAGCTCCGCTTGCGCGCCACCGCCCGTGCGCATCGCCTCCCGGTCCCGCGGTGGTCATCCGGCCGGCCGGGTTCTCACCTCCGGCAACGGCCGTCCCCGCGCGGCGGCCAGTGCGCTCCGGATCAGGCCGGCCACCTCGCGGCGTTCCGTATAGATCTGTCTGGGCGCGAAATGCAGCACGATGATGCCGACCGCGGCCATGCGCGCGTGCCGGGCGAGGGTGTTCTCCCAGCCCAGCGGTGAGAGGTGCCATGCACGAGAATCCACCTCGGCTGCCACTCCCGCGTCCGGCCACCAGCAGTCGGGTACGGCCAGGAAGGCCCGGCCGACAAACAGGCGCGGGTTGAACATCGGCATGGGCAGACCGGACCGCGTAATCAACGCGCGCAACTGACCTTCGGCGGCGGAGCGGACCCCGTCGGCGACCTCAGCCAGCGCCCGCCGGAGCAAAGCCGATCCCTGCTTCGGTCCGTGGTCAAGTTCCTCCACCAGATGCCCGATCGAGCACATGCGGCGTTGCACCGCACCCGCGACCACAGCGCGCACGTCGCCGATATCCGTCAGCTCGCGCGCGGCATCGGCAACGGCGCGCGGCACGAATGCGTACCGAGCCTCCCCGGCGACGCAGAACCCCCTGGGTAACCGAGAGGTGCGGTGCACGCGAACAAAATGAACGTCATGTTTCTGGACGTTCGTGGGGACGAGCACGTCGACGACGCCCGCCCGCGGCACGTCAAGACCGAACCGTCGCAGCGACGCGGGCCCGGTCAGCACCGCGCGCGGTCCCGCATAGAGAAGCGCGCCCAGCTCCCGCTGATCCGCGGACGGCGAACCGGTGTGCGCCAGGTATACGCCGGGCAGCAAGCGCCGCCAAGGGCCACCGTCTCGTAACAGGTACCTGACCTGCTCCCTGCCCAGCCCGCTCTCGAAGGCCTGTGCTCGGGCGATGACGTCGTGCTGCCTGCATAACAGCTCAACAATTGCCTGACGGTCGTATTCACCCAGACGTGGCATACCCGAAGCCTGGCAGGAATCAGCGCGGCAAGTCATGAATGTGAGCCTGGTGTTGCTCTTTGAACACCAGCCTCACAATCATCCTCGTGCGGGGCGGCCGTAGGCTGGCTGACGTGCCTGAGGGAGACGCGGTATGGCGCACCGCGCGCCGGCTGCACGAGGCACTGGCGGGGCGCGTGCTGACCCATTGCGACGTCCGGGTGCCGCGGTTCGCGACGGCGAACCTCACCGGGCAGACGGTGATCGAGGCCATCTCCCGTGGGAAACACCTGCTGATCAGGACCGACGCCGGCGTCACGGTGCACACGCACCTGCGCATGGACGGCTCGTGGCGGGTGCGGCCGGCGAGCGAGCGTGTCCCCGGCGACCACCGGATCCGGCTGATCCTCGGCAACAGCACCTGGCAGGCGGTCGGCTACCTGCTGGGCATCGTCGAGATCCTGCCCACCGCCGACGAGCCAGCGACCGTCGGTTACCTCGGCCCCGATCTGCTCGGCCCGGACTGGGACCCGGCCGAGGCGGAGCGCCGGCTGCGCGCGGACCCGTCCCGGCCGGTCGGCGAGGCCCTGCTCGACCAGCGCAACCTGGCCGGCATCGGGAACGTGTACAAGGCGGAGACGCTGTTCCTGCGCGGCGTCAACCCGTGGCGCCCCGTCGGTGAGGTCGCCGACCTGCCCGCGCTGGTGGGCCTGGCCCAACGCCTGCTCGAAGCGAACAAGGAACAGTTCGGCCAGGTCACCACGGGCTCCCGGCGGCGGGGCGAGGAGACCTGGGTCTACGGTCGCGCGGGCCGGCCATGCCGCCGCTGCGGTACGCCGGTCCGCCGCGCCGACCAGGGCAGCGACCCCGAGAGCCGGGTCACGTTCTGGTGTCCGCACTGTCAGACCTGATTTGGCTGAGTCACGATCGCCCTCCGGTACCGGGACTCACAAGCGCACCAAACGCCCCGGTACCCGGAGAAGACCGGGCACCGGGGCGTCCCTGGTCCCCGTCAGGCGTCGCGGGTGCGGAAGCAGACCAGCCCGGCGATGATCGCGACCGCGGCGTACCCGGCCAGCACCGCGAACCCGCCCCACGCCGGGAACTGGTGCGAGCCCGGGGTCACCTTGGTCGCCCAGACCTGGCCGCCCGCGAGCGCGGGCATCCACTTGTCCACGCTGTTCTGCCAGGACTGTGGCAGGAACTGGACCAGGACGGTCAGCACGAACAGCAGCCCGATGGCGGCGCTGATCGCGGCCGCGGTGTGCCGCAGAATGGCGCCGAGACCGTACGCGAGCATGCCGCACGCGGTCAGGAACAGGGCACCGCCGATCACCGCGCGGAGCACGTTGGGCTGGCCGAGCGTGGCCGACAAATGGGCGTGGGACAGTATCGCCTGGCCGACGAAGAAGGCTCCGAACGATGCGATCAGCCCGGTGATCAGGGTGACCACCGCGAATACCACGCCCTTGGCTGCGAACACGACGCCGCGGCGCGGCTGCACCGATAGCGACGTGCGGATCATCCCGGTCGAGTACTCGGAGGTAATGGTCAGCGCGCCGAGCGCCGCGATGACGAGCTGGCCCACGTACAGGCCGGCCAGGCTCTGCTGGGTAGCGTCGAAATTGGCTGGGCTGATCCCCTGGGGATGCGACGCGGTTCCGGCGCAGGCCAGGGCGCCGACGCCGACGCAGACCACCACCAGGGCGAGCAGTGTCCAGTAGGTCGAACGCGTGGACTTGATCTTGGTGAACTCGGACCGGAGCGCGTCACCGAAGCCGGCCCGGCCGGTCCGCGGCAGCAGGCGCTGGTGCGCGGCCGGGGCTATCTGGGTCGTTGCCATCTCACGCCACCCCCGTCGGGTGCATGCGGTCGGTACTGTCGGCCTGGACAGCGTCCCGCTGCCTCGGCGCTTGGGCGTGGAACTCGACGCTGTCGGCGGTCAGCTCCATGAACGCTTCCTCGAGCGAGGCTTGCGTGGGGGAAAGCTCGTGCAGCCGGATCCCGTTCTCGAATGCCAGGTCCCCGATCTGGTCCACGGGCAGCCCCTGGGCCACGAGCGCGCCATCCGCGCCGGGCACCGTGCTGCCGCCCGCCGCGACGATCAGGCTCGCCAGGATCTCGGGCTTGGGGGTACGCACCCGGGCCGACTGGACCGAGTTGCGCTTGATGAACTCCGCCACACCGCAGTCGGCGATCAGCCGGCCCCGCCCGATCACCAGCAGGTGGTCCGCCGTGTTCTCCATCTCCGACATCAGGTGACTGGACACGAAGATAGTGCGCCCCTCGGCGGCGAGCGCCTTCATGAAATTCCGGATCCATAGGATCCCCTCGGGATCCAGGCCGTTGACGGGCTCGTCGAACATGAGGATGGCCGGATCGCCGAGCAGCGCCGCGGCGATGCCGAGCCGCTGGCCCATGCCGAGCGAGAAGCCCTTGGACCGCTTCTTGGCCACCTCGGTCAGGCCCACAAGTTCCAGCACCTCCCCGACGCGGGTGCGGGGAATACCGTTGGCCTGTGCCAGGCACAGCAGGTGGTTGTAAGCGCTGCGGCCGCCGTGGACAGCCTTGGCGTCCAGCAGCGCGCCGATCTCATGCATTGGGTAGGCGAGCTTGGCGAACTCCTTGCCGTGCACGGTCACCGAGCCGCCGGTCGGCCGGTCCAGGCCAAGGATCATCCGCATCGTCGTCGTCTTGCCCGCGCCGTTGGGGCCGAGGAAACCGGTGATCCTTCCCGGCTCGACGGTGAAGGTCAGTTGGTCCACGGCCAGCTTGTCGCCAAATCGTTTGGTGAGGCCCCGTGCCTCGATCATCGCTGGTTCCTTCCCCGGGTGCGGGCGCCCTGCCCGCCTGTCGTGTCAGGCCAGTCTTGCCGCCCAGCTGGGTCCGGCGCGTCGCCCGAGGCGCTGATTCGTGTCCTCCCGGGGACGTAGGCCCGACGTCGACCCTGGACCGGCCAGGCCCGTCCGGGGGGTCAGCCCGGCGGGTGGGGCAGACCCAGCCCGGCCAACGCGTTTACGGCGGCCTCCGCGCTCACCCCGCCCGCGGACCAAGCGGCGGCGCAGAGCGCGCGCAGCCCGTCGATCGCGGCGCCGGTGCCGCTCACCGCGACGTCGCCGCCGGTTGCGGCGGCGCGCCAGCCGGCGCAGCGGAAAGTGCCAGCCGCGCCGGTCACCTGGGGGTGCGGGCCGAGCAGCCCGGCTAGGTTCTCGGCGAGGTACGTCGGCCGGTGCCGCGCGGGGGCCAGGACCGCGTCCAGTGGGTGGGTCACCCCGGTCAGCACCAGCAGGCTGTCGGCACCGGAGCGGACCGCGCTCTCGATGTCGGTGTCGAGCCGGTCCCCGACCACGAGCGGGCGCCGCGCCCCGGTGCGGGCCACCGCCTCGGCGTGCAGCGGCGGTTCCGGCTTCCCGGCGATCAGCGGCGCTCGTCCGGTGGCGGTGGCAATCACCTGGATGAGGGAGCCGTTGCCCGGCTGCCGCCCGCGGGACGTGGGCAGCGTGGAGTCCGCGTTCGAGGCGACGAACAGCGCGCCCGCGGCGACCGCGAGCCCGCCTTCCGCCAGCAACGGGTAACTGACGTCGGGCGCGTACCCCTGGACCACGGCGGCCGGGTGGTCGGCCGCGACGGTCACCGGGCGGAACCCGCGCTCCCGGACCGCCATGCGCAGGCCCATGCCGCCGATTACCAGCACTGGCGCTCCGGCGGGCAGGCGCTCGGCCAGCAGCCGCGCCGCGGCCTGCGCCGAGGTGATGACCTCCCCGGGACGGGCCGGCACGCCGAGCCCGGTGAGCTGCGCCGCGATGGCCGCGGGGGTGCGGGAGGCGTTGTTGGTCACGAACGCGAGCCGCATGCCCGACGCGGCCGCTTTGGCCAGCGCCTCGGCCGCTCCGGAGATGGGGGATCCGCCGAGGTACACAACCCCGTCGAGGTCGAGCAGGGCGACGTCGTACCGGGAGGCGAGGGGCTCGCTGGAACCGCGCAGCGGCATGTCGTCACCGGCCGGGGCACCTCCGCCCCGCGGCGGGTCACCGCCCATCGCGGGACCGGTCACCTGGGCTTGTCGCCGTCCGGGTCCAGCGGTGCGCCGGGTGAGGCCTGCGTCCGGGCCGCCAGCGTGGCTCGGACCCCGCGCAGCGCATCCGCGTAGTGCGCCAGTTCTGGGCGCATGGCGGCGGCCAGCGCAAGGTGCTCGGCAGCGGCGACCGGATCCCCGCACCTGGCGAGGGCGAGGCCGAGGCCGAAGTGAGCGTAGTCGTCACTCGGGATCGCCTCCACGTTCTGACGGAAATTGTCCGCCGCCTGCGCGTACCGGCCTGCGTCGAACTGCGCCCGGGCCAGGGCCTCACGGACGCTGCGGGCGCCGGGCTCGGCCTCCGCGGCCCGCTCCAGCAGTTCGGCGGCCGCGGCAGGGCTCCCCCGGCTCAGCAGGTCGAGACCCCGACGGTACCAAGCGTAGCTGTCGCCTCCTGGAGCCTGCTGGCCGCCGTCGAACCGCGGGACCTCCTGGTCCGCACCCAGGGCTGGCTGGCCGTCACCGGCCTGGGGATCTTCACCAGAACGGGAATCGTAGCCGCCGTGCGGTGCTTCTGACATATGTGCAGATCCTTCCGTCCGGCGCGCCGCCCGCGGCCGGCCTCGTACTGGCACCGTTCCGCGGGCTGCGTTATGCGCAGGACCGGGTCAGCGGTCTCGCGGAGGTCACGTCTCCACCGTATGACGTGATCGCCCACGACGCCGAAGACCACCTGCTGGCCTCCGATCCGCACAATATTGTCCGGTTGATCCTGCCCCGCCACGTTGCCGATAACCCCCGCACGGCCGGCAATGGCGCGGCCGGGCCCGGTAGTGCGGTGCCCGCGACCGGGGCCGCCTACGCCGACGCGGCCTGGCTGCTGCGCGACTGGCAGGACAGCGGCATCCTGGTGGCCGATCCCTTGCCGGCCCTGTACTTGTACGAGCAGAGCCTCCCGGCCGGTCCGGTGCTGCAGCGCGGGCTGATCGGGGCGCTGCGGCTGGCCCCGCTGGGTGCCGGGCCGGTGCTCCCGCACGAGGACGTGATTCCGGGGCCGGTCGCCGGGCGGCGCCAGCTCATGGAGGCGACCGGCGCCAACCTGGAACCGATCTTCCTGCTGTACGACGGGAGCGGCCCGGGCGCGGTGACGGCGCGGGTCATCGACCGGACGATCGCCCGGAAAGCCCTGGTGGCCATCCACACCGACGACGGCATCTGGCACCGGTTGTGGGCGGTGACCGACCCGGCCGAGCAGGCGGAGATCGCGGCAGACCTGGGCACGCACCAGGCCCTCATCGCCGACGGTCATCATCGCTACGCCGCCTACCTGCAACTTCAGGCGCGCAAACGGAAGGCGGGCGCCGGGCCGGGACCGTGGGACGCCGGGCTGGCGTTGCTCGTGGACTCGACCGAGTTCCCGCCGCGGATCGGCGCGATTCACCGGCTGGTCCCGGGGCTGCGCCCGGCGGCGGCCGCACGGCTCGCGGAGCAGGCGTTCACGGTGCGCGCACTGCCCGGGGCCACCCAGGAGGCGGCGCTGGCCGCCCTGCGCGAGGCAGGCGAACGGCATACGGCGTTCCTCGTCGCGGGAGGGCAGGAGTTCTATCTGCTCACCGACCCCGACCCCGAGGCCGCCCGGGCGGCGATGCCCGACCGCAGCGACCGGTGGCGCGCGCTTTCCGCCGCCGTCATGCAGGAACTGCTGCTGGGCCGGCTGTGGCACGTCAAGGACGACGACGAGCACGTCGAGGTCCACCACGACGCGGGTGAAGCGCTGCGCGCGGCGGCCAGCTCCCCCGACGTCACGGCGGTCATCTGCCCGCCGATCGCGGCCGACGTCGTGCGCGATGTCGCGGCGCACGGGGAGAAGGTCCCGCGTAAGTCCACCTCGTTCGCGCCCAAGCCGCGCTCCGGCCTGGTGCTGCGCTCGTTCGCCCTGGGCTGAACCGGGCGCTGGCCGCGGCCTGATCCGGGCGCTGGCCGCGGCCTGATCCGGGCGCTGGCCGTGGCCTGATCGGAGACGGTCAGCGGGCCGGCGGCCGCCGGATGTAGAGCCCGGGCGGGCCCCCGGCCAGCGCCACGAAGTTGTGGAAGTAGGCCGTCAACGCGGGGGTCCACGGGATCCGGCGCGTCTCTTCCGTCGTCAGCCACGCGTACCTGGCGGCGCGGAACTCCGCCAGCCACGCCGCCACTACCGCCGGCGAACTACCGGCCCCGGTCTGTCCGTTCCGGCCGTTGGACAGCGCATAGTCGGTGCCGACGCCATCGATCATGAGCGAGCAGCCGGGCGCCGTGGACACGAACCGGTTGATGGCGATCGTGTAGGAAACCTGGTCGGTGGCGACGCAGGCACCGGGCGGGATAATCCGCTGGACGGCAGCGATTTCGCTGGCGGGCACCCCCGAGGCCTCGTGCTCTTCGGCGGCTACCTGGAGCACGGTGAGCACTACCAGGGCGGCACAGGCGGCCACCGTGGCCCACCGCCGGACCCGGGCGGGCCACCGGCGGGTCCCGTCGGTGGGCAGCGCGGCGAGGAGCCGGGACAGCGGGAGCGCGAGCGCCAGCGCGAGGAACGGCGCCAGGAAGCCGCCGTAGTGGTAGTAGAAGTCGGCAGGCCACAGGAACGCCGCGACCACCAGGGCGCACGTTCCGGTCGCGAACCAGTCCAGTGCGGGCGGGGCGCTGTGCGCCAACCGGGATCCGAGCACGGACACGGCGGCGATGCCGGCCACGACCACGATGCCGATGATCACCAGTACGGGCGTGGCCAGCTGGGAGAGGTGGGCCAGCCCGAGCATGTGCTGGAGCCGGTACCCCTGCGGGATTCGCACCAGGTCGTTGCGGACCAGCTGGGCGACGATCACGCTGCGGTAGAACGTCGACGGCGCGGTGAGGGCGAACGGCACGACGGCCACGCAGAAGCCCAGCGCGACCCCGCCGGCGTAGACGGCGGCCTGGCGCGGCCGGCGCGCGGTGAGCAGCAGAATCACCGCCACCGGCAAGATCGCCCAGACCTTGACCGCCCCCGCGAAGCCGAACAGTACGCCGCCCAGCAGTAGCCGCCGACCGGTGGTGACCCGGTCTCCGTCGAACACCGCCAGCGCGCCGAGCAGGCAGAACAGCACCAGCCACGGTTCCAGCAGCACGGTCCTGGCGGCCATGATGCTGTCCGGGTAGATCGCTAGAAACCCGCAGCTCACCAGGACCGCAACGAAACCGCGATGCCGGGTCAGCAGGCCGGTTACCGGGACCGCCGCCGCGCTCGCCAGCGCGGTGACCACCCGGGCCACTGCCATGCCCGTGATTGTGCCCATACCCTTGGTGATCAGCGCGACCGGGAACATGATCAGCGTGATCCCGGGCGGCTGCACCATGATGAAGTCGCGGTAGGGAACTCCGCCGTGCACCAGGCGGATCGCGCTGCCGAAGTCGGTGCCGTCGTCGTACTCGCTGATGCCGAACAGGTAACCGGGACGGGTGAGGTCGTAGATCCGCAGCGCGACGGCGAGCAGCGTGGCGGTGATGATCACGGCGGTCACCGCCGACGGCCGCAGGCCCCGCCGGGGGCGCGCCGGCGCGCCGGCGGCCCCGGCAGCCGCACCGCCGGTTGCTGTCACGCGTGTTCCGCTCAAAGCTGCCTTCCGTGCCTCTCCTATGAAACAGTGCGCGGCCACGGCCCAGGACCGGAACCGGCCCGCGCCTCTGGCACGATACCCACATGAACCAGGCAGATTCCCGCTGGAACAGCGATGCCGGGGTCACCCCGCTCGGTCACGAGGTGTACGAGATCGACACCCGGATGGCGGGGTACAGCCAGATTACCGCCGGATATCTCATCCGTGCCGATCGGCCGTGCCTGGTGGAGACGGGAACCGCCCCGTCGGCGCCGGTGGTGCGGGACGCGCTGGCCGGACTGGGCGTGGGGCCCAGCGACCTGGCGACGGTGGTCGTCACTCATATCCACCTGGACCACGCGGGCGGGGTGGGCGACATCGCCGGCATGTTCCCGCGGGCGGAGATCGTGGTGCATGAACGCGGCGCGCGTCACCTCGCCGATCCCAGCCGGCTGATGGCCAGCGCCCGTCAGGTTTACGGCGATGCCCTGGACGCGCTGTTCGGCGAGCTGGCGCCCACGCCCGCCGAACGCATCCGGACGGTCGAAGAACGCGGGTCCGTGGACCTGGGCGGCGGCCGGTCGCTGGACAGCCATTACTCGCCGGGCCACGCCAAGCACCACGTCGGGCTCATCGATTCGGCGAGCGGCGACCTCTACGTGGGCGACGCCGCGGGCGTGTTCGTACCGGAGACCGGGGACATGCGCCCGGCGAGCCCGCCGCCGGACTTCGACCTGCCGCTGGCCCTGGAGTCGCTGCGGTTGTTCGCGGCGCTGGCTCCCGCGCGCCTGCTGTTCAGCCACTTCGGCCCGGTGATGGATGTCGCGGCGGCCCTGGAGCGGTCGGCGGAGGAACTGAACGTGTGGGTGGCGGAGACACGCCGGGCGCGTGGTGCCGGGCTCGACCTCGATCACGCGGTCGCTATGGTCCGCGACCGAACCCGGGAACGCTACGCCGCGCTGCAGCCGGGCGCCGACCCCGAGATCACCACCAGGGCCGCAACAATCAGCAGCACCCGCGCCAACGTCGAGGGCATCCTGCGGTGGCTGGAGAGGACCGAGCCCGCAGCGGAGTGAACGGCTAACTTCCCGCCCATCACGAAACCATCGTCGACGCGGCCATGATCACTCTCATGACCCCGCTGCCGGTGAGTCCGGGGACCAGGACTGAGCGGCAGCCGACGGCTTCTCAGGGCCGGGTTCTCGCGGAGGCGGACGGGAATCGAACCCGCCGACGACGCGGCGCGCCGTCCACCAGTTTTGAAGACTGAGGGGGCCACCAGGCACCCGGACGCCTCCAGGGCCGACGTTACCCGAGTTCCGGCCGGGCAATTACAGTGAGCCGGGTGACATACTCCTTGGGCCGGGTGCCCGACAGCGCTGTCCGGCTCACCCAGTTCGCGCGCGGCGGCGGCTGCGCCTGCAAGATTCCGCCGGGTGAGCTTGAGGAGACGGTGGCCAGGCTGATGCCCGATGGCGCGGGCACGGAGTTGATGGTCGGGGTCGAGCACGGTGACGACGGCGCCGTGGTGCGGGTCCGCCCGGACATGGCCGTTGTGGTGACCGCCGACTTCTTCACGCCGGTCGTGGACGACGCCTACACGTTCGGCCGGATTGCCGCTACCAACGCCCTATCCGACATCTACGCGATGGGTGGCGTGCCGCTGGTCGCGGTGAACCTGCTCGGCTGGCCCCGCGATAAGCTCCCGGCCGAACTGGCGGCCGAGGTGCTGCGCGGTGGCTTGGACGTGGGTCGCGCGGCGAGCTGTCACGTCGCCGGCGGGCACAGCATCGACGACCCGGAGCCGAAGTATGGCATGGCGGTGACCGGCACCGCGGATCCGGCTGCGCTGCTGCGGATCGATGCCGGGCGGCCCGGCCTGCCG
>Ga0318512_10000217_pt1 | contig 13437 bp, 15 predicted proteins | sample GRESIP171b2f19_FD_203682 | JGI IMG/M metagenome (GOLD analysis project Ga0318512, IMG submission 203682) | Tropical soil microbial communities from Luquillo Experimental Forest, Puerto Rico - GRE.SIPMG.171b2f19 | ecosystem: Environmental > Terrestrial > Soil > Tropical forest > Bulk soil...
GGACTGCGCGCCGGCCGGATCGGCGCGATGGACTTGAAGAAGAGGCTCGCCGCCGAGATCGTCGCCACCTACCACGGAGACGCCGCCGCGCAGTCCGCCGCCGAGCACTTCACCCAGGTCCACCAGCGCCGCGAGCTCCCCGACGAGATGCCCGAGGTTCGCATCACCCCCGGCGAGAAGGTGATCGACGTGCTCGTCCGCGCGGGCGCCGCGTCGTCGAAGAGCGCCGCGCGCCGGCTGGTGCAGGGGAGCGGCGTGCGCTTCGAGAGAGAGACGGTCGCCGGGATCGACGCGGAGCTCTCGAAGAGCGGCGTGCTGCAAGTCGGGAAGCGGCACTTCTTCCGCGTGGTGGTGTAGCGCGGCCAGATCAGGGGCCAAGGACCACCACGACGTCTTTGATGGGGCGTCCGTCGATTTCCTTGATCCCGATCAGACCGAACGTCGCCGAGTAGGGATTGCGGGCGTGGTAGAGCTTGAGGGTCGGGCTTCCTTCTCTCCCTTGGACCGTGACGACGAAGTCATCGAAATCCGAGTCCTTATGAGGTCGCTCGATCGACAAGATACGAAGGGCCCTGGGGTCCAGCTCAAGCTTTCTTCGGACCGCAGTGTAGTAGAGTGACGCGCCCTCGCGATCGCGCGAAGCGATCCAGTCGGCGCACGGCTTTGCGACGTTGATGTCGAGGCCTTCATTGACCACGGACCTGTATCCGAAGCGAGAACTCGCGGGTAGGGCACAGCCATGTTTGGCCTGCTCATGAGCTGCTTAGCCCCGATGGTCTTCCGGCACTGAGCCGCGATACCCTTTTGCGGGTGGCCCCGCTCGACCTCGACTCCCTCGACTCTGTCCGCGACGCCGCCGGCTACTTCGCCGCGGCTCGCGCGCGCGGCGGCGACGTGCAGTGGAGCGACGCGCAGCACGGCTGGGTCACGCTCTCGCACGCGGAGACGGCGGCGGCGTTCCGCGACGTGGAGCGGCTGTCGGCGGACCGCAGCGAGGTGTTCCGGCGCGCGGCGGCGGCGCGCTCGCCGGCGTTCGGCGAGGTGGCGCAGCTGCTCGCGGGCTGGATGAACTTCCGCGACGACCCGGCGCACGCGCGGCTGCGCGAGCCGGTGCGCGCGGCGTTCACGCCACGGCGGGTGGGCGAGCTCGAGAAGGACGTGCGCGAGATCGTGGCGCGGGCGATCGACGACTTCGCCGGCGACACGGTGGAGCTGTTCGAGGCGTTCGCGCGGCCGGTCCCCGCGCGCGTGATCGCGGCGCTGCTGGGCGCCGAGCAGAGCGACAGCGCGCGCTTCCAGCGCTGGTCCGACGACCTGGCGCGGATCGTGTTCTCGCTGTCGCCGCGCACCGTCGACGAGGCGCCGCTGGTGGCGGCCACGCGCGAGTTCGCGGCGTTCTTCGGCAAGCTCGTGGAGCGCGAGCGCGCGCGGCCGTCGGGCAACCTGCTCTCGGCGCTGGTCCACAGCGAGGTGGGCGCGCTCGACGCGCTCGAGCTCGTGGGCGCCTGCACGCTGCTGTTGTTCGGCGGCCACGAGACCACCACCAGCCTGATCGACCAGTCGCTCGCGCTCTTCCTCGAGCGGCCCGAGCTCGCCGACGAGATGCGCGCGCACCCCGAGCGCTGGGAGACGGCGGTCGACGAGCTGATGCGCGTCGCCGGCCCGGCGCGCGCGATGGCGCGCAAGGTGGCGGTGCCGCACGAGCGCGGCGGGCAGGCGCTCGAGCCGGGCGACACGGTGTTCCTGGCGATCGCCGCAGCGAACCACGACCCGGCGGTGTTCGCGACACCGGAGCGTGTCGACTTCGCGCGCGCGCCGAATCCGCACCTGGGCTTCGGCTGGGGGCCGCACTTCTGCCTGGGCGCACACCTGGCGCGGCTCGAGGCGCGGATCGCGTTGCAGACGCTGCTCGAGCGCTTCCCCCGCATGCGGCCCGCCGAGCCGGTGCCGCCCCAGGTCGGCGCGACGATGGGCTTCACGCACCGGAGGCTGCGCGTTCACCTCTCGTGACTGAGCCACGCCTCGAGCGTGTCGATCAGCGGGATCTGCGCCGCTTTGACCCGCCGGCGCGCCTCGTCGAGCGTGAACCACTCCGCGCGGTCGACTTCGGGAAACGAGCGCTGCTTGCCGGAGCCGGGCGGCCACTCGAGCTCGAAGTGGTTGCTCTCGAGCTTGCGGGGATCGGCGTCGCCGCGCACCGCCCAGGCGTGCACGATCTTCCCGCCCTTCTGCGTGATCTGGCCGAGCGGGAGCTCGGTCCCCTTCGCTTCGAAGCCCGTCTCCTCGCGGAACTCGCGGTGCGCGGCCGCGAGCAGCGGCTCGCCCTTGGCGGGCTCGCCCTTCGGGATCGTCCACGCGCCCAGGTCCTTGCTCTTGAAGAAGGGACCGCCCGGGTGCGCGAGCAGCACCTCCACGCCGCGGGAGCTGCGGCGGAACAGCAGCAGCCCCGCGCTCAGGCGCTCCTTCTTCGGCATACCCTTCCTCCGTGCACGCGAGATTCTTCCCTTATCTGCACGTTCTCGCCGCCGGCTGCGTCGTAGCCCTGTTCGCGCCGGGCTTCCTGCCGGACATCCCCTTCCCGTTCTTCGCGTTCGGCGGACCGGCGCTCGCGCTCTCGCTCGCGCTCTCCGCACCTGCGCTGCGGCGCGCACCGCTGCGTTGCGCGGGCTTCGTGTTCTGCTCCATCGCGCTCTACGAAGCGGCCGTCTACGCGACGCTGCGCGCCGAGCGCGACGCGGAGTCGCTCGCGCTCGCGACGGCGCTGATCTCGGGCCTCTCCTCCACCTCTCGTCTCGCACTCTACAGCGCCTGGCTCGGAAACAGGAAGCGCATCTGGCGCGCGCCCGCGGGACTTCCGCTCGGCGCCCTCGCGAGCCTGCTGCTCCACGCGGCGGCGAGACAGGATGGGAGCCCGGCATACGGAACGGTCGGCTTCGTGCTGGCTGGGATGCGGGCATCGCCCTCGCCATCGGCACGCTCGGGCTATGATTGCCGCGATGGGGGAAGAGCTTCCACTCGCGGGAGTGCGCGTGCTCGAGATCGGCGGCGGGCTGCCCGCTGCGTTCGCCACGCGGTGGATGGTCGGGTTCGGCGCGGACGTCGTGCGCAGCGAGCCGGCCCGCGAGACACTCGGGCGCGACGAGCAGGCGTTCCTCCTGCCCGGCAAACGCCGCGTCGGCGCGACGCCGCGCGAGCTGCGCGCGCTCGCGCTCGCCGCGGACATCGTCGTCGAGGACGGCGAGCCGGGCGCGCTCGCCGCGCGCGGGCTCGATCCGACGGCGCTGCGGCGCGAGAAGCCCTCGCTCGTCGTCGCGTCGCTCACCCCGTTCGGTCAGACCGGCCCGGCCGCGGGCTGGCGTGCCACCAACCTGGTCGCGCACGCGATGGGCGGGATCCTCTCGCTCACCGGCGTGGTGCCGCGGCCGCCGCTGCAGAACGGCTTCAGCCAGGCGTGGATGCTGCTCGGGCTGAACGGCTTCTCCGCGGCGCTCGCGGCCTACTACGGGTCGCTGGTGCACGGCGAGGGCGACTGGATCGACCTGTCCGCGCAGGAGTGCGCCGCGGGCATGCTCGAGCTGTACGGGCCGCGCGCCGCGTTCGAGCGCACCGAGGCGCCGCGGCTCGGGAACCGCGTGCACGCGATCTGGGGCATCTTCAAGTGCGAGGACGGCTTCGCGGGCGTGTGCGCGCTGCAGCGCCAGGCGCCCGCGTTCTTCGCGATGAGCGGCGATCCGGCGCTCGCCGACCCGCGCTATCTCGACCCCGGCTACCGGCTCACCGTCGACGTCGAGCTCGGAACGCACGTCGCGCGCTGGTTCGCGGACAAGAAGAAGCGCGACGTGCTCGAGCTCGGCGAGAAGCACAAGGTGCCGATGGGCGCGGTGCAGACCCCGCTCGACCTGGTGCACAGCGCGGGGCTCGAGGAGCGCGGCTTCTTCGACACCGTGCGCACGCCGTCGGGCGACGCGCGCGTGCCGGGCCGGCCGTTCGAGGGCCTGCCCTGGCACGTCGGCGAGCTGCACGGCCCGGCAGCCGACACCGACGCGGTTCGCCACGACTGGCTGGGGGCGCGCGCGTGAAGAAGCTGCCGCTCGAGGGCGTGCGCGTCGCCGACCTGTCGATGATGTGGGCGGGGCCGTTCGCGACCCGGCTGCTCGGCGAGATGGGCGCCGAGGTGGTGAAGATCGAATCGCCGCGCGCCTGGGACAACGTGCGCACGCTGCTCCCCCAGCCCGGCGCGACCGAGCCGTGGAACACCAGCTACTACTTCAACGACTACAACCGCGACAAGAAGTCACTGACTCTCGACCTGTCGCAGCCGCGCGGACGCGCTCTGTTCCTGGAGCTGGTCGCGAAAAGCGACTGCGTGATCGAGAACTACCGCGCCGACGTGCTCGACAAGCTGGGCATCGGCTACGAGGTGCTGCGCCAGGCGCGGCCCGACGTGATCCTGGTCAGCATGGCCGGGTTCGGCAAGACCGGGCCCGAGAAGGGCCTCGTCGGCTTCGGGCCGATCATCGAGCAGATGGCGGGAATGGCCTCGACCACCGGCTACGGCGACGACGGCGTGCCGTACAAGACGGGGATCTCGTACGGCGATCCGATCGGCGGGATCGCCGCCGCGGGCGCGGTGGTGCTGGCGCTGATCGCGCGCCGGCGCACCGGCCTCGGCGCCTGGATCGACCTGGCGCAGCGCGAGACCATGGCGCAGATGCTCGGCCCCGCCTTCGCTGCGGCGTCGCTGCGCGGCGAGTCGCCCGTCCACCGCGGCAACCGCGACCCGCGCTTCGCGCCGCAGGGCGTGTACCGCGCGCTCGGGGGCGACCAGTGGGTGGCGATCTCCGCGCGCGACGACGGCGAGTGGCGCGCGCTGGCGCGCACCGTCGGCGCCAGCGCGCTCGAGTCACTCGACCTCAGCGAGCGCAGCGCGCGCCACGACGAGCTCGACCGCCGGATCGAGGCGTGGACCCTGGCGCGCGGGCCGCGCGAGGCGGCCGAGACGCTGCAGCGCGCGGGCGTCGCGGCGGCACCAGTCTTGGACTGCAACGCCATCCACGAGGACCCGCAGCTCGCCGCGCGCGGCTCCTGGGTCGAGCTGCCGCATCCGAAGACGAAGACCTGGAAGCAGCCCGCCTCGGCCTGGCGGCTGGTCGAGGCGAAGTCGCTGCCGCGCCGGCACGCGCCGCTGTTCGGCGAGCACAACCGCGAGATCCTGTGCGGCCTGCTCGGCCACGCCGAGCGCGAGCTCGCCGAGCTCAGCGCGGCCGGCATCATCGGCGACGCCCCGATCGGCGCGCGCGAGGGATGAGGAAGGCCCGGCTCGAGGCGTTCAGCGACGGCGTCATCGCCATCATCATCACGATCATGGTGCTCGAGCTGCACACGCCGTCGGGCACCGACCTCGCCTCGCTGCGGCCGCTCGTCCCGGCGCTGCTCTCCTACGTGCTCTCGTTCGTCTACGTCGGCATCTACTGGAACAACCACCACCACCTGCTGCACGCGGCGCGCGAGGTCACGGGTCTGGTGCTCTGGTCGAACTTGCACCTCTTGTTCTGGCTGTCGCTCTTTCCGTTCGCGACCGCGTGGATGGGAGCATCGAACGGCGCCCCGCTGCCGATCGCGCTCTACGGAGTGGTGCTGCTCATGGCCGGCGCTGCCTATCAGCTGCTCGAGCTCGCGCTCGTTGCGCACCACGGCCGCGACTCGGCGCTCGCCCAGGCGCTCGGCCGCAGCGGCAAGGAGTTCCTGTCGGTGGGCGCATACGCCGTCGCGATCGCACTCGCGTTCGTCGCACCGCGGGTCTCGCAGGCGATCTACGCGGCCGTCGCGCTGCTCTGGTTCGTGCCGGACCCTCGCTTCGAGCGTGCGGGGCACTGAGCGATCGTCTCTTGCAGCTGCGGTCAATGCCGCGGCGGTGCGAAGCGAATGCTGTCCATGAATGGCTGGACCTCGGCGTCGAGGCCCGCGGACGGCTCTCCCGCGAGATGGCGCTCGCTCCAGCCGAACTCGACGACCACGCCCCTCTGGAACGGGTGCAGGCAGCGAAAGCCGCGCTGCCTCTCGACGAACGTCGAGCCTTCGAACCGGGGCACCCGCGTGTCCTCGATCGTCTCGTCGTAGCGAACGCACTCGGCGCCCGGCGACCGATCGACCACTTCCTGCGTGGCGACGAGACGACGGGCATGATCAGCTGCCCACGCGCGCAGCGCTGCGTCCGTGAGCCGCTCGTCGAGGTGTCGCTTCATGTCGTCGGCGCTTGCGACGTCGTCGGACAGCTCGAACTCCGAGCACGGATACGCGAGGACTCCCGCGACGATCGAGCGCACCTCGACCGCCTGTTGGGGAACGTGATCGCCGACCGGCTTCCCGAAGACGATCACGTGGTCGGGGCCGAAGGTCTTTCCGGGGACGGCCCACCAGCGCGCGCCGACGGGCGGGAGGACCGAGATGCCCTGCTGCGGGAAGTCGTAGCGCACGCTCGAATCGGTGACTCGCACCGCCCCGCCGGGTGCGCCGCAGGCGAGGGTCGCCGCAGACGCGATCACCCACAGTCGAGCTCGGAAGCCGATCATTGGCCTCGGACACTCTATACCGCCGTGCTGATACCATGACGCCGGGAGGACCCTCCGAATGAAGGTCGATGCAGGGCTGATGGGCGGGCTCGCCGAGGTGCCGGAGCGCATCCGCGAGCTCGAGGCGGCGGGCTACGACGGCGCGATCACGGCGGAGACGGCACACGACCCGTTCTTCCCGCTCCTGCTCGCGGCCGAGCACTCGCGCTCGATCCAGCTGGTGACGTCGATCGCGGTCGCGTTCGCGCGCACGCCGATGACGCTGGCGAACATCGGCCACGACCTGAACGCCTACTCGAAGGGCCGCTTCGTGCTCGGGCTGGGCTCGCAGATCCAGCCGCACATCACCAAGCGCTTCAGCATGCCGTGGTCGCACCCGGCGGCGCGCATGCGCGAGCTGATCCTGGCCATGCGCGCGATCTGGGACTGCTGGTACGCGCGCAAGAAGCTCGAGTTCCGCGGCGAGTTCTACACCCACACGCTGATGACGCCGATGTTCACGCCCACCGATACCAGCTACGGCCCGCCCAAGGTGTTCCTCGCGGCGGTCGGTCCGCTGATGACCGAGGTCGCGGGCGAGGTCGCCGACGGCGTGATCTGCCACGCCTTCACTACCGAGAAGTACATGCGCGAGGTGACGCTCCCCGCGATCGAGCGCGGGCTCGCCAAGTCGAAGCGCTCGCGCAAGGACTTCCAGGTCTCGTTCCCGGGCTTCGTGGTCACGGGCGAGACCGAGAAGGCGTGGAGCGATTCGCGTCGCGGCGTGTGCAAGCAGATCGCGTTCTACGGCTCGACCCCGGCGTACCGGCCGGTGCTCGAGATGCACGGCTGGGGTGGGCTGCAGACCGAGCTGAACGCGCTGTCGAAGCAGGGCCAGTGGGACAAGATGGGCGAGCTCGTCGACGACAAGATCCTCGAGCAGTTCGCCGTGGTCGCCACACCGGACGAGGTGATCCCGAAGTTCAAGGCGCGCTTCGGCGACGTGGTCGACCGCACCACGCTCGGCTTCGCGCCGGGCTCGAAGACCAGCGCACAAGACCTGATCCAGAAGCTACACGCCTAGCCGCCTAAGCGGCGTCGTGGAAGATCAGGCCGAGCGTGAAGCGCAGGCCCTCGCGCACGCGCGACACGCCGTGGCGCAGCTGCACGCGGTGGAAGCCGCGCGGCCCGCGGCGCGGGCGCTCGCGCGTGGCGAACACCACCGCGTCGCCCTGCGCGAGCGGGACGACCTCGCCGCGCGACTGCGCGCGCGGGCGCTGCTCGACCAGCAGGAACTCGCCCCCTGCGAAGTCGCGCGCCGGGTCGGACAGGAGCACCGTCGCCTGCAGCGGGAAGACTTCGGCGCCGTACAGGTCCTGGTGCAGGCAGTTGTAGCCGCCCGCCTCGTAGCGCAGCACCAGCGGCGTCGGCTTCGTCTGTCCCGCGGCGTGACACTTCTCGAGGTAGGCCTCGAGCTCGGCCGGGAAGCCGCCGGGGAGCCGCAGCGCCTCGCGCCAGCGGTTCGCCAGTGGCGCGAGCTCGCGGTAGAGCGACGTGCGCAGCGACTGCACGGCCGACGGCAGCGGATAGGCGAAGTAGCGGTACTCGCCCTGCCCGTACGCGTGCTTCTCCATCACCACGCGCTTCCGGAACACGCCGTCTTCGTCCCAGCGCGCTGCGAGCGCGCAGCAGGTCGCGGGGTCGACGAGCGCGGGCAGCGTCGCGTACCCGCGCTCGTCGAGCGAGTCGGAGAGCGCGCTCATCCCGCGGCTCGCCCCGGCGACGGGAGCTTGCTCTCGCGTTCGAGCAGCGCGCGCTTGCGCTCGACGCCCCAGCGGTAGCCGGTGAGCGCGCCCGAGCTCGCGACCGCGCGGTGGCACGGCACGACCAGCGAGACGGGATTGCGCGCGCAGGCCTGCCCGACCGCGCGCACCGCCCGGGGCCGGCCCAGTGCGGCGGCGAGCTCGGCGTAGGTCGTCGTGCTGCCCGGCGGGATCTGCCGCAGCGCGCGCCAGACCTGCGCCTGGAACGCGGTGCCGCGCACGTCGAGCGGGAGCTCGAGCGCGTGGTCGGGACGCGCCACGAACACCGCGATCCGCTCCAGCCAGTCGCGCAGCGCGCGCCGGTCCTCGCGCACGCGCGCGCCCGAGAAGCGCGCGACGAACGACGCGACCAGAGCCTCGCGCGAGTCGCCGAGCTCCACGGCACAGACACCCTTCCCGGTCGCCGCGACGAGCACCCAGCCGAGGTCCGTGTGCACCGCGGCGAAGCGGATCGTCTCGCCGCGGCCTCCCTCCCGGCGCGCGCCCGGCGTCATGCCGAGCCCGCTCGCGGAGGCGTCGTACGCCCGAGAGCTCGAGCCGAAGCCTGCGCCGAACGCTGCCTGGGCCACGTGTTCACCCGCGTCGAGCGCGGCGCCGAAGCGCGCCCGCCGCTGCGCGCGCGCGTACTCGGCCGGCGTCGCGCCCACCACCTGCTTGAACAGCCGGTGGAAGTGGAACGGCGAGACGCCGACCTCGCGCGCGAGCTGCGCCAGCGTCGGCTGACGTTCGGCGAGGATCGCGCAGGCCTTCGCGACCGTGGCAAGCTGCGCCTCGACGGGAGTGCGCTCGTCGGGCCGGCAACGCTTGCAGGGACGGAACCCCGCGGCCTCCGCCCGGGCGCAGCTCGCGTGGAACGACACGTTCTCGCGCCGCGGCTGCCGCGAAGCGCAGCCCGGGCGGCAGTACACGCCGGTGGTCTTCACCGCGTACCAGAACTCGCCGTCGGCGCTCGCATCGCGCGCGACGACGGCCTGCCAGCACTTCTCTTCGTCGATCATCGCATCCTTCTCCTCGATTGGACGTCGCGAGGATCGCCGCCGCACGCTGCCGATTCTATCCGAGGCTTGCTCTCTCATTCGCCGCCGTCTCACGCAATCGCCCGCGCAACGTGCCGATTTCGCAAGCGGGGCGTGACGCGGGGCGGGCACTCTGCGCCCCAGAACCGCAGGGCGAGAACTGAACTCGATCTCGACGCTCGATGTAGCCGATCGACGGCAGGAGCTCGCCCTGCGGCTCCACTATTCTTGCTGGGTGAGCACCCCCGAGCCCGAGCTGCGCCTGGCGACGATCGCCGACGTCCCGGCGCTGCGCGAGCTCATTCCGCGCTCGGTGCGCGCGCTCTCACGCGGCTACTACAGCGATGCACAGATCGAGGGCGCGATCGCACACGTGTTCGGACCGGACACACAGCTGATCGCCGACGGCACCTACTTCGTGGTGACCGCGGTTCGCGAGATCGTCGCCTGCGGCGGCTGGAGCCGCAGGCGCACGCTCTTCGGCGGCGACCAGATGAAGGGCGCGGAGGACCCGCTGCTCGACCCCGCGCGCGAAGCGGCGCGCATCCGCGCCTTCTTCGTCGCGCCGGAGTGGGCGCGCCGCGGGCTGGCCTCGCGGCTGATGGAGGCATGCATGGCGGCAGCACGCGGCGCCGGCTTCCGCGCGCTCGAGCTCGGCGCCACCTTGCCCGGCGAGCCGCTCTACCGCGGCTTCGGCTTCGAGACGCTGGAGCGCACCAGCACCCCTCTCCCGGGCGGAAAGTCGCTGCCGATCGTGCACATGCGGCGCACGCTCGCCGCTCCGTGATTCGCGCCACAACGGCCCACCCGGCGACTGACCGAATGGGTGAGAAGCCTTGGCACAGGAAGACCCGCTCGAGACCGAGATCGCGGCCGGGCAAATGCTGGTCGATGCGCGCCTCGAGGAGCAGGCGCTGGCGCACTTCCGCGCGCTGCTCGAGCGCCACCCGCGCGAGCCGCGTGCGCACTTCGCGCTGGCGACGGCGCTCGACGCACTCGACCGCGAGACCGAGGCGGTCCCCGCCTACGCCGAGGCGATCCGGCTGCGTCTGACCGGCGAGCTGCTCGCGCGCGCGTACCTCGGGCTCGGCAGCTCGCTCGCCAAGATCGGGCGTCACGGCGAGGCGGTGGAGGTCCTCGCCGCGGGGAGCCGCCGCTTCCCCGGGCACGCGCCGCTGCGCGCGTTCCACGCGCTGGTGTCGGCGCGCGCGGGCAAGCAGCCGAAGCCGGTGGTGGCGGAGATCGTCGAGGACCTGCTCGCGCACCACGACATGGGCCCCTACACCGAGTCGCTGCGGCGCAACCTCGCGGCGCTGCGGAGGAGCGCCGCCAAGTCTCCCGATTGAAGCGCGCTCCGCCGCGGCGGTAAGTTAGGACCGATGGGGCGCGGTCGACACGCGGTCGTGGTGGGCGGCAGCATCGCGGGCCTGGTCGCGGCCGGCGTGCTCACGCGCCACTTCGAGCGGGTGACGCTCGTGGAGCGGGATGCGTATCCCGACGAGCCGGCGGCGCGCAAAGGCACGCCGCAGGCGCGCCACGTGCACGTGCTGCTGCAGCGCGGCGAGCGCGCGGTCGAGCGCTTCTTCCCCGGCCTGTTCGACGAGCTCGTCGCGCGCGGCGGACAGCGCGTCGACACCGGCGGCGACGCGCGCTGGTACTTCTTCGGCGGCTGGAAGGCGCGCTTCGAGAGCGGCGTGGAGATGGTGAGCCAGAGCCGGCCGCTGCTCGAGTGGTCGCTGCGCCGCCGCGTGCTGCAGCTCGCGAACGTGGAGCTCGTGACCGGCGACGTGCACGCCCTGCACGCGCCGACACCGGGGCGTGTCGGCGGCGTGCAGCTGAGACGCGGCGCGGGCACCGACTCGGAGACGCTCGCCGCCGAGCTGGTGGTCGATGCGAGCGGGCGCGGCTCGCGCATGCCGCACTGGCTCGAGGCGCTCGGCTGCGGCGCGCCGCCCGAGTCGGAGGTGAAGGTCGACGTCGGCTACGCCACGCGCCCCTACCGGCGCACGCGCGCCCGGCGCGACTGGACGGCGCTGCTCTGCCACCCGCGCTTTCCCGACACGCGCTGCGGCGTGCTCTTGCCGATCGAGGACGACCGCTGGCTGCTCACCCTGGTGGGCTGGTTCGGCGACCACCCGCCGGGCCGCGATCCCGAGTTCCTGGACTGGACGCGCAGCCTGGCGGTGCCCGACCTCGCCGAGGCCGTCGCCGACGCCGCGCCGCTGGGCGAGATCGCGCTCCACCGCTTCCCCTCGAACCGCCGCCGCCACTACGAGCGCCTGGCGAAGCTCCCCGACGGCGTGGCGGTGCTGGGCGACGCGGCCTGCAGCTTCAACCCGGTGTACGCGCAGGGAATGGCCTCGGCGGCGCTCGGCGCAGCCGAGCTCGACGCCTGTCTCGCCGAGTCGCACGACACGACCGGCTTCTCGCGCCGCTTCCAGGCGCGGCTCGCGCGCGCCACCGACGCGCCGTGGCTGCTCGCGATCGCCGAGGACTTCCGCAGCCCCAGGGCCGAGGGCGTGCGGCCCGCGTACATGCCGCTGCTCGACTGGTACACCGCGCGCGTCCACGAGCTCACCTGGCGCGACCGCTTCGCGGCACAGCGCTTCCTCGAGGTCATGCACCTGGTGCGGCCGCCGAGCGCGCTCTTCCACCCCCGGGTTGCGCTGCGCGCGCTGACGAAGCTCTAGCGAGCAGAACAGGAGACGAGATGGCCGAGACCCGGACTCCCGAGCAGATCGTGCGCGACTTCCTGGCGGCGTGGCCGCGCAAGAAGATCGACGAGATCATCGACTACTTCGCCGACGACGCGGTGTACCACAACGTCCCGGTCGCGCCGATCCGCGGCAAGCCGGCGATCCGCCAGGTCTTCGAGGGCTTCCTCGGCGCGTTCTCGATCGAGCTCGTGGTGGTGAACGCGGCCGCGAAGGGCAACGTGGTCTTCACCGAGCGCGTCGACCGCCTCGAGATGAACGGGAAGCGCTTCGACCTGCCGGTGAACGGCGTGTTCGAGCTGCGCGGCGGGAAGATCGTCGCCTTCCGCGACTACTTCGACCTGCCCTCGTTCGAGAAGCCGAGCGGCCTCAAGCTCTGATAAGGTGCGGGCCCGGGAGGACTCGCATGCTGCGCGTGGTCGGCGCCGGTCTCGGACGCACGGGGACGCTGTCGCTCAAGGGCGCCCTCGAGAAGCTGCTCGGCAAGCCCTGCTACCACATGATGGAGGTGTTCACGCACCCCGACCACGCACCGGTCTGGCTCGCGGCTGCGCGGGGGCAGCTGCCCGACTGGAAGCAGCTGTTCGCGGGCTACGCTGCTGCGGTCGACTGGCCCGCCTCGGCGTTCTGGCCCGAGATCGCTGCGGCCTTCCCGGACGCGATCGTGCTGCTCTCCACCCGCGACTCGTCGGAGACGTGGTGGAACAGCGCCCACGAGACGATCTTCGGGACGATCGACAAGGCGCCGCCCGGCGTGTTCCGGGACATGGTGCAAGCGATGTTCAGCGCGCGCTTCACGCCGGACGTGCACGACCGCGCGGCGTCGATCGCCGCCTACGAGCGCCACAACGCCGAGGTGCGCGCCCGGGTGCCGAAGCATCGCCTGGTCGAGTACCAGCCGGGCGACGGCTGGGAGCCGCTGTGCAAGGCGCTCGGTGTGCCGGTGCCGAGCGACCCGTACCCGCACACCAACACGCGCGAGGAGTGGAAGGCGCGCACGGGTCCTCCCCTGCCGCCCCAGCCGTGAACGCGCTGCTCGCGGCCTGCGGGGGCTTCCTGCTCGCCGTGCTATGGATGGACCTGATCTTCGACGTGCAGGTGCTGCGACACCGCAACGTGTCGGAGCCGCTGCCCGAGCCGGTGCTGGCGTCGATCGCCGCCTACTACCGGCGCGCGACCACCGACTCGGCGCCGATGAGCCGGCTGATCGCGGCGGTGATGGGCGTCGGCGTGCTCGCCTGCGGCGTGCAGCTGTTCCGCGGCGAGGCGCCGCTGCCGCTGCGGCTCGCCGCCTTCGCAGTGCTGTTCTCGCTCGTCGCGCTGGCGGCAGTGC